>LSQX01003393.1_pt2 | contig 11867 bp, 10 predicted proteins | sample 654561 | NCBI WGS metagenome assembly LSQX01 (sample SAMN04489861, study PRJNA283612) | anaerobic digester metagenome | isolation source: 4 biogas reactors fed with cattle manure at either 37C or 55C with and... | place: Denmark: Kongens Lyngby | collected 2014 | reverse complement strand
TACAGCGGCGAGGACTCGCTCGAGGAGATCTCCTGGGATGAGTTCTTCCGGATCTTCGACGAGAGCAAGCTGGCGCTCCTCTATCAGGAGGAGACAGCCGGCGGCGAGAAGAGCAACTTCAACAAGCTCGTCAATCGCGATTAGCAGCGACCACAACTGACGGGAGCGCACAGGCAGTTGGCGGTGGCGCAGCCATCGTTTCGAAGTGTGTCGTCATAGAAGAACCTCAGGCGCAGGAGCGATTGACGGTACGGAGAGCGTGGTGGTGACTATGGGGAACGTCCTGATCACCGGTGGAGCGGGTTTCATCGGCTCCTACGTGGCTGAGGAGCTTCTGGATGCCGGGCACAGGGTACGCATACTGGACAATCTCACACCGCAGGTCCACGAGAGCAACTCCCCCCCCGAGTATTTGGACAGGCGCGTTGACCTGATGATCGGTGATGTGCGCGACCGTGAGGCGGTCGAGGCCGCGCTGGAGGACGCCGACGCCGTCGTGCATCTGGCGGCGGCTGTGGGCGTGGGGCAGAGCATGTATGAGATCGCGCACTACACGAGCGTGAACTCCTTCGGCACCTCCGTGCTGCTGGAGGCGATGACGGGCCGGCAGATCCAGCGGCTCGTGGTCGCCTCGAGCATGAGCATATACGGGGAGGGGATGTATCGCGCGCCCGATGGCGAGGAGGTCGCGGGTGAGGAGCGCGAGATCGCTCAGCTCCGAACGGGGCAATGGGAACTGCTCGACGGGTTCGGCAACCCCCTCGAACCGGTGCCGACGCCTGAGACCAAGACGCCGACGCTGTCGTCGATCTACGCGATGAACAAGTACGATCAGGAGCGCATGTGCCTGATCTTCGGGCGCGCGTATGAGGTCCCGACGCTTGCGCTGCGCTTCTTCAATGTCTACGGACCGCGCCAGGCGCTGTCCAACCCCTACACTGGCGTCATGGCGATCTTCGCCAGCCGGCTGCTCAACGGCAACCCGCCGCTGATCTTCGAGGATGGCGAGCAGAAGCGCGACTTCGTGAGCGTTCACGATGTCGCTCGGGCGGTGCGCATGGCGGTGGAGGCCGGCGATCGTGCCAGTGGCGTGCTGAACATCGGCAGCGGGCGCGCGGTGTCGATCCGCGAGCTGGCGGAGCGGGCTTGCAGCGCACTCGACCGGCCTGAGATCGAGCCGGAGATCACCGGCAAGTACCGCGCCGGCGACATCCGGCACTGCTTCGGCGATATCAGCCTCGCACGTGAGGTGCTGAGCTTCGAGCCGCTGATCAGCCTCGAGGACGGCATGGCGGAGCTGGCCGACTGGCTGCGCGGGCAGCGTCCCGCGGACCGGGCGGGAGATGCGCGTGCAGAGCTGGAGGCCCGGGGGCTGGCGCTATGAAGAAGAGCACCGCGAGCCCTGAGCTGGGAGTTCTCGAGTGGTTCCGGATGCATGAACGCGAGCGTGTCGAGCAGGTTCTGGCGGACCTGCGCACCCTCGGCATCACCCGCCTGCGCACAGGCATCTCCTGGGCGGACTGGCACCGGCCGGATGGCCGCGAGTGGCTCGACTGGCTGATCCCGCGGCTGACCTCTGAGGTCGAACTGCTGCCATGCCTGACCTTCACGCCGCCATCGCTGGGGATCAGCCCGCGCACGGCCTCTCCGCCTCGCGACCCGCATTCGTTCGGCGAGTGGGTGGGGCAGATCCTGGAGATCTACGGCCAGCACCTCGAGATGGTTGAGCTGTGGAACGAGCCGAACAACTTCTCCGACTGGGACTGGACGCTGGACCCTGACTGGCTCATCTTCGACGAGATGATCCGCTTCGCGGCGTGGGTGGCGCATGAGCACGGGGCGAAGACGGCGCTTGCGGGCACCTCCCCGCCCGACGCCAACTGGCTGCGGATGATGGCGGAGCGCGAGATGCTCGCGAGCATAGACGTGGTGGGCATCCATGGCTTCCCCGGCACCTGGGAGTTCCGGTGGGAGGGCTGGGAGACGTACGTCGGTCAGGTGCGTGAGGTGCTCGACGAATTCGCCCCTGGGAGACCGATCTGGATCACTGAGGTCGGCTTCTCCACCTGGCGGCACGATGAGCTGCGACAGCTTCAGACCCTCGCCGACGCGATGGACGCCCCCGTCGAGCGCGTCTACTGGTACGCCGCAGAGGACCTGAACCCGGAGGAAGCAGCCTCCGACGGCTTCCACAGCGACGAGCGGGAGTATCACTTCGGCATGAAGCGCCATGACGGCGCGCCCAAGCAGCTCTTCCGCGTACTCGCCGAGGGTGGTGTAGAGGGCGTGCGTGACCTGCTGCGGCTCTGCAGGGAGGGGCGGCGTTGCAGGCGCGCTGATGAGCGCGTGCTGATCACCGGCGGCTGCGGCTTCATCGGCACGAACCTCGCCGACCGCTTTCTCTCCGAGGGCACACCTGTCACCGTGTATGACAACCTCTCCCGCCCCGGTGTGGCGGACAACCTCGCGTGGCTGCAGGAGCAGCATGGCGATCTGCTGCACGTGGAGGTCGCGGATGTCCGCGATCCGATCGCGCTCCGCCAGTGCGTGAGCGACGCGTCGGCGGTCTACCACTTCGCGGCGCAGGTCGCGGTGACAACCAGCCTCGAGCTGCCGGTGCTGGACTTTGGGGTCAACGCGCGAGGCACCCTCAATCTCCTTGAGGAACTCCGGCGGCTGGATAGCCCTCCACCGCTGGTGTTCACCTCCACGAACAAAGTCTACGGCGCCCTGGCTGACGTCGCGCTTGAGCAGGCGGATTCACGCTATCAGCCCGTGGACCGTGCACTACGCAGCCGCGGCATCTCGGAGGACCGGTCGCTGGACTTTCACAGCCCCTACGGCTGCTCAAAGGGCGCGGCCGACGCCTACGTCACCGACTACGCCCGCACGTACCGGATGCCGGCGACGGTCTTTCGCATGAGCTGCATCTACGGCCCGCATCAGCGGGGGACGGAGGACCAGGGGTGGGTCGCCCACTTCCTCATATCAGTGCTCAAGGGTGAGCCGCTCGCGATCTTCGGTGACGGCCTGCAGGTGCGCGATCTGCTCTACGTCGAGGACCTCGTGGAAGCGCTGCGGGCGGCGGTTGACAACATCGAGGTCACCTCCGGCAAGGCTTTCAACATCGGCGGCGGCCCGGCAAACGCCGTCAGCCTCATGAACGTGCTGCGGAAGATCCGCGACCTCACCGGCATCGAGCCGGAGATCAGCTTCGCGCCGTGGCGGGTGGGCGACCAGCGCTACTACGTCTCGGACACCACGAGGTTCCGCAGGGCCTGCGGGTGGAGCCCCACCGTGAGCGTGGATGAGGGGCTCGAGGGCCTCTATGACTGGCTGATGTCGCAGGAGCGCATAGCGGAGAACGCCGAGGCACTGGCCTGACAGAGGGAGTTGCGGGCGATGCTCAGCGGAACACCGGAGACGATGCAGGCGGCGGTGCTGGTCGAGCCTGGGAGGATGGAGATCGAGGAGGTTCCGGTTCCCCATCCCGACGCCGATCAGGTGCGAGTGAGGCTCCAGGGCTGCGGCGTATGTGCCTCCAACCTGCCGCCCTTCGAGGGGCAGCCATGGTTCACGTATCCCTTCGCGCCCGGTCAGCTTGGGCACGAGGGCTGGGGGATCGTGGACGCCGTCGGCGAGAGCGTGGACCTCGACCTGCTTGGCATGCGCGTCTCGATGCTCTCTGACAACGCCTACGCGGAGTATGACGTGACCGCCGCGGAGAAGGCGATCGTGCTGCCGCATGAGCTGATCGGCCACCCGTTCCCCGGAGAGCCGCTCGGCTGCGCCATGAACATCTTCGAGCGCAGCGAGGTCGAGCGGGGCCAGTCGGTCGCGATCATCGGCATCGGCTTCCTCGGAGCGCTGCTGACCCAGCTTTGCGCGCAGGCGGGGGCGCGTGTGATCGCGGTCGGCAGGCGACAGTTCGCGCTGGACATTGCGGGCGCGATGGGCGCTGACCAGCTTGTGCCGATGAACGATCACTACGAGATCATCAACACGGTCTCGGAGCTGACCGGCGGGGTGTTCTGCGACCGCGTGATTGAGGCGACCGGAAAGCAGTGGCCGCTGGACCTGGCGGCGGAACTCACCCGCGAGCGCGGCCGGCTGATCATCGCGGGCTACCATCAGGACGGCCCGCGCCAGGTGAACATGCAGCTCTGGAACTGGCGGGGGCTCGATGTGATAAACGCGCACGAGCGCGAGATCGAGTGCTACACCTCCGGGATCGCCCGGGCCGCGGAGGAGGTGGCCGCGGGCCGACTGACGCCCGAGCCCCTCTACACGCACACCCTACCACTCGATCAGGTGCAGGCGGCGCTTGAGATGACGCGCGACCGTCCCGATGGCTTCATGAGGGCCCTGATCATCTTCCCTGAGTGAGGAGCACGCAATGCGGGTGCTGATGACGACCGACAGTGTGGGGGGCGTCTGGACCTACTGCCTCGAACTGGTGCGCGCCCTGCGGGAGATCGGGATCGAGACGTCCGTCGCGACGATGGGCGCGAAGCTGACCGGCCAGCAGGTGGGGGAGATGATCTTCGCCGGGGCCGATCCGCTCTTCGAGAGCGAGTTCAAGCTCGAGTGGATGGCCTCGCCGTGGGATGACCTCGCGGCCGCCGGCGAGTGGCTGCTGGACGTGGAGCGGCAGGTGCGCCCGGACGTGGTGCATCTGAACTCCTATGTGCACGGGACGCTGCCGTGGGCGGCGCCGACGGTGATGGTCGGCCATTCCTGCGTGCTCTCGTGGTGGCGGGCAGTGCGGTCGGAGGAGGCGCCGCCCGAGTGGCAGCGCTACCGTGACGAGGTGCGCGCGGGCCTGCAGGCCGCGGACTTCGTCGCTGCACCCACGAGGGCGATGCTCCACAGCCTCAGGACGACCTACGGGCCGCTGGAGCACTCGGCGACCATCCACAACTGCCGCGACAGCAGCCGCTTCGTCGCCAGCAACGGTGGCCCGCGCATCTTCGCCATGGGCAGGCTCTGGGACCCGGCGAAGAACCTCGCGGCACTCGACGAGATCGCGCCTCAGCTCGCGTGGCCGGTGCGCGTGGCGGGAAGCTGCGTCCACCCCGACAGCGGCGAGAGTGTCGCAGCGCGGAATGTGACGATGCTCGGGTCGCTCTCGCAGCCGCAGGTGGCGCGCGAACTCAGCGACGCCGCGATCTACGCGCTCCCGGCTCGCTACGAGCCCTTCGGCCTCTCGATCCTCGAGGCCGCGCTCTCGGGTTGCGCGCTGGTCGTGGGCGACATCCCGAGCCTTCGCGAGCTGTGGGACGGCGTGGCGTGGTTCGTCGCCCCGGACTCCCCGGACGCGCTGACGGATGCGCTGCAGAGGCTCATAGACGATGAGCCTCTGCGGGCTGCGTCGGCAGAGGCGGCGCTCGCTCGCGCACGGACGTTTACGCCCGAGAGCACCGCGCGAGCCTACGCGCGCGTCTACCACGAGGTGATCGAGGCTCGCCGATCCGACACGCTCGTGCCAGCAGGCGTTGGCGCGCAACTGCAGGAGTTGCCTCTCTGAGGCCGGGGGTGAGACCATGCGCATCGTCATCTTCTGTCACTCTCTTCTGTCGGACTGGAACCACGGGAACGCGCACTTCCTCCGCGGGATCGCCAGCGAGATCATCGCGCGCGGGCACGAGATCACCTTCTACGAGCCCCGCGATGGCTGGAGCCTCAGCAACCTCATGCGCTACCACGGCATCGGCCCGCTGCATGAGTTCCGGAAGCGCTACCCGAGGCTCAGCAGCGTGCTCTTTGACCCGGCGCACCTCGATCTCGACAGCGTCCTCGACGGTGTAGACCTGGTGCTGGTGCATGAGTGGAACGAGCCGGAACTGGTCCAGAGTATCGGCGCCCACCGCCGCTCCCGTGACGGTATGGCCGGCTATGACTACCGCCTGCTCTTCCACGACACGCACCATCGCTGCGTGACTGCGCCGGAGGAGATGCAGCGTTATGATCTGCGCGACTACGATGGCGTGCTGGCCTTCGGTGACCGCATACGCGACTACTACCTGAAGCAGCGGCTGACCGGGGCCGCATGGACCTGGCAGGAGGCTGCGGATACGCGCCGCTTCGTGCCCCTCAGGGCAGACCATGCCGCGGAGGACCTCGTCTGGGTCGGGAACTGGGGCGATGAGGAGCGCACTGAGGAACTGCGCGAGTTCATCATGGAGCCGGTGACGCGGGCAGGGCTCTCCGGGACGGCCTACGGCGTGCGCTACCCGGCGGATGGCGTCGCTGCGTTCCGCAAGGCCGGAATCAGCTACCGCGGGTGGTTGCCGAACTACGAGGTGCCCCAAACCTTCGCGCGACATGCCTTCACCGTGCACGTGCCGAGGCGGCCCTACCTGGAGGCGCTCCCGGAGATCCCCACGATCCGGCCCTTCGAGGCGATGGCCTGCGGCACCCCGCTGATCTGCGCGCGCTGGAACGACCCGCAGCGGATGTTCCTGCCGGGCAGCTTCCTGGTCGCGCGCGATGGAAGGGAGATGGCCGGGCAGATGCTCGATCTCACCCGGGACGAGGCAATGCGCGAGGAACTGGTGCAGAACGGCCTCGCAAGCATCAGGCAAGCGCATACCTGCGCGCACCGGGTGGATGAACTGTGGGGCATCTGTCACGATCTCGGGCTGAGTGTCCAGGATACGCCACAGGAGTCGCCTGCGCAATCGATCGCAGCACGATAGGGATGAGGAGCCGATGAAGATCGCTTTCTTCGGGTCGAGCCTGGTCTCCGCCTACTGGAACGGCGCGGCCACTTACTACCGGGGGATCATCCGGGCGCTGGCCGATCGCGGCCACCAGGTGACCTTCTATGAGCCGGATGCCTACGACCGGCAGGAGCATCGGGACATCCCGGACCCACCGTGGGCTGAGGTCGTCGTCTACCCGAATGCGGAGGACGCCGCGCTGGCTGCGCTGGAGGCGGCGCGGGGGAGCGACATCGTCGTGAAGTGCAGCGGAGTCGGCGTCTTCGACGAACTGCTCGAGCGCGAGGTGCTGAACCTGCGTGACGGGCGGACCTCCCCGATCTACTGGGACGTGGACGCTCCCGCAACGCTCGACCGGATTGGCGCGGATGAGAGCGACCCGTTCCGCGAGTGCATCCCGCAGTATGACCTCATCCTGACCTACGGTGGCGGAGACCCCGTCGTTGACGGCTACTCAGCCTGGGGCGCGCGGCAGGTCGAGCCGATCTACAACGCGCTTGATCCGCTCACGCACCATCCGGTGGCCTGTGATGATCGCTTCAGCGGCGACCTCGGCTTTCTCGGGAACCGGCTGCCGGACCGTGAGGCGCGGGTGGAGGAGTTCTTCCTCCAGCCCGCCGCAGCGCTGCCCGAGCGGCGCTTCCTGATCGGTGGCAGCGGCTGGGGCGACAAGGAGATGCCGCCGAATGTCAACTACCTCGGCCATGTCTACACGCGCGATCACAACGCCTTCAACTGCTCGCCGACTGCGGTCCTGAACATCAACCGCGCGAGCATGGCGCGCTACGGCTTCTCCCCGCCCACACGCGTCTTCGAGGCCGCAGGTGCGGGCGCGTGCCTGATCACTGATCACTGGGACGGCATCGAGCAGTTCCTGGAGCCGGAGCGCGAGGTGCTGGTTGTCCGCAGCGGCGATGAACTGGCCGAGCTTGTCGATACACTTCCACCGGAGCGCGCGTGCGACATCGGCCAGGCCGCCTTGCAGCGCGTCCTGGGCGAGCACACCTACGCGCACAGAGTAGAGCGACTGGAGGCGCTTCTTGATGCATGCCAGGCGACTGACCTGCCCGCTTGACATCGTTATCCTCGGCCTGTCGATCACCAGTTCGTGGGGCAACGGCCATGCGACGACCTACCGTGGCCTCGTGCGAGAGCTTGTGGCGCGCGGCAACAGAGTGCGCTTCCTCGAGAGAGACGTGCCGTGGTACGCGCAGAACCGTGACATGCCGGAGCCGCCGTGGGGCCGCACGCATCTCTACGGGAGCCTGCAGCAGCTCAAGCTGGAGCATCTCCGCGAAGTGCGCCGCGCGGATCTCGTGATCGTGGGCTCGTACGTCCCCGATGGCATCGAGGTCGGGGAGTGGGTGACGGAGCATGCGTCCGGCGTCACCGCGTTCTATGACATCGACACGCCGATCACGCTCGATGCGTTGAAGGGGGGCCGGTGCGAGTACCTCTCGCCCGAGTTGATCGGCCGCTATGACCTCTACCTGACCTTCACCGGCGGCCCGATCATCGAGCGGCTGGAGACGGAGTTCGGCGCCAGGCGCGCGCGGCCGCTCTACTGCTCAGTCGATCCCGAGGCCTACTACCGCCAGGAGCAGCCGACGCGCTGGGATCTCGGCTACCTCGGCACCTATAGTGACGATCGCCAGCCGAAGCTGGAGGAGCTGCTGCTCGAGCCCGCGCGGCGCTGGCCTGAAGGCCGCTTCGTGGTTGCCGGGCCGCAGTACCCCGACAGCATAGACTGGCCGCCGAACGTAGAGCGCATCGAGCACCTCCCGCCGCCCGAGCACCGCAGCTTCTACAACGCGCAGCGCTTCACGCTCAATGTCACGCGTGAGAGCATGGTCGCCGCGGGCTACGCGCCGAGCGTGCGGCTCTTCGAGGCAGGAGCGTGCGCGGTCCCGGTCATCTCCGACGAGTGGGCGGGTCTCGACGCCTTCTTCCAGCCCGGCCGCGACATCCTGACCGCCTCCGGCGCCGATGATGTGGAGCGTTATCTGCGGGGGATGGCGCAGGAGGATGCGCAGCTCATCGGCACCAATGCGCGGCGCCGGGTGCTCGGGAAGCACACCGCCGCACACCGTGCCGCGGAGATGGAGCGCTACTGGAGCGAGGCTCAGCGGGAGCGGACAGAGAGCCCCGTCACAGCGCCCGAGGCGCTATGACGGCCCGCGCACCGGCCGGTGGTCCGGCAGACCCCGGATCGCCTGCCCCTCCTCGCGGATGAATGTGGGCTGCTGCATCTCTCCTCCGTGCAGCAGCCCGACCCGGCCACGCTCCATCAGCCGGCCGAACTGCTCCCATTCCACCTCCTGGACGCAGCCCGAGAGGCCGTCGCCATCGTAGGTCAGCATCGGCTTCTCCGGCCACCCGCCAGCCTCCGTACACGCAGCATGGGCCCCCTCGCGGGCGGCCCATGCAGCGACCTTCCGTCCATCCGTGTCGAACTGCAGCGGCGTGATGCGCATCTTGCTCACCACCACAATCTGCCGCGCGCTACGACCCGGCCCCCGCGGCAGCGCTCAGGCCGTTCGCGCGAGCGTCCTGAGAGAGTTCCCGCACCCCCTGTGCACGATGGATCGGCGTGACCAGAATGCCCTCGCGTCCTACAGCCACCACCATGTCCTCAAGCCCCATCGCCGCGATCGGGTGGGGCAGCTCGTTGTAGACGATACACCGGCGGCAGTCGGAGACCACCACCGCGCCGAGAACCACGTTGCCGTCTGCGTCAGCTTCACTGACGCGCGAGAGCGCATCCCACGAGCCCAGGTCATCCCACTCGAATGTGGCGGTGATGACCTTCACGCTCGCCGCCCTCTCCATGAGCGCGTAGTCGATGGACGTGTCCGGCAGCGCCATGAAGGCCTCAAGCTGCTCCTGGCTATCGCCCTTGCGCGTGGCCTCGATGAGGTCCTGCGCGATCAGAGCTATGTCCGGACTTGCCTGCTGCAACTGCTTCATGAACGCTCCGACGCGCCAGAAGAACATGCCGCTGTTCCACAGGAACCGCCCGCTGCGCAGGAACTTCTGCGCCGTTCGCGCATCGGGCTTCTCCCGGAACGAGACGACATCGAGGATCCTGCCGCCCCTGCCGGCCGTCTCGATGTAGCCGTAGCCCTCGTCGGGGCGTGTGGGCCGGATCCCGATCGTCACGAGCGCATCGGTCTCGCGCGCCGTGCGGATCGCACGTGATACGTCATCGGTGAACGCCGCACGGCCGCCGATGTAGTGGTCGGCCGGGAGGATGCCCAGCACCGGGTCGGCGTCCTCTTCGTTCGCTGCAAGCACTGCGGCAGTGGCGAAGAGCACCGCACCCAGCGTGTTCCGCTTCATCGGCTCCGCGAGGATGTTGCGCCGCGGGAGCAGATCGATGTGGCGCGTGATTGCATCCTGCAGCGAGTTGCTGGTGATGACGAAGGTTCGGTCCGGCCCGGCGATGATGGCCGCGCGATCCACCGTCTCGCGCAGGAGCGTGCGGGTGCCGGGACCGAAGGAGAGTAGTTGTTTGGGGCGATCCGGGCGTGACGCGGGCCAGAAACGGGACCCGATTCCGCCGGCCATGATCGCAAACCAGGCGTTATCTCGACCGTTCATTCTTACCTCTTCCGTAGCAGGTCGGGGGGCGATATTGTAGTGTTGACAGTATGGGCGACAGCGTGCCCGGTGACCATCGGGAGAGGCCTGAGTGGTTTGAAGGCAACTACCTATCTTTGTTCTGGAATGGCATCTCAGCGGCGATACGTGCGGCGAGGATGTCACTGACACCGTCTATACGCATGAGGTCGCCAACGCTCCGAAACGGGCCGTTGCGCCGTCGATATGCTACGATCGCTTCAGCGGTACGGCGTCCCACACCACGGACGGTCATGAAGTCGGCAACACCCGCTGAGTTGACATCACGTATGGCCTCCTGCTGACGCACCGTCTCGCCACGCTCCTCCAGAACCCCAGACCTCACCCTGACGGTTGCGCGTTCGTTCCCTACGGCCTGTTGATCGGCTCAGACAGGATGATCGTTGAGGGCGCATGAGGGTGGATGCCGATGCGACCGATGTTCTGCGGGATGAGCACCGTGCTCCCACGGGTCAGCCGTCCCGACCACCCGCGCGACCGCACGTCAAGGTCGCCTTCGACGATGGTGGCGGTGTAGCAGCGCCCCGGGCCGATGTTCCACGCCATGTGCCCGTCCACTGTCAGGCGGTTGATGCGGTAGGCGCCGCACTCAACGAGCGTCTCACAGGCGCCCCACTGGAAGCGGTCAATGTCCGGCCGCACGAGCGCCGGCCGGTCATCCGCGACAGTGGTCGCCCGGATGGCCTCCTCGATATGCAGCTCGCGCGGCTCCCCGCTCTCGTCCAGTCTGCCCTGGTCATCGATGCGGAAGGTGGAGTCCGAGGGCTGCTGGATCTCCAGCACCATCACGCCGGCCTGCAGCGCGTGGACCGTCCCGGCGGGCACGTGCACCACGCAGCCTGCCTCGACCGGCACCTCGCGCAGGCACTCGCGCACGGTTCCATTGCGCGCATGCCAGGCGAAATCCGCATGACTGACCCCTTGCCGCAGATCGTGCAGCAGCGTCGCGCCCGGCTCTGCATGCACGACGACCCACGTCTCGGTCTTGGGCTGCTCGTTCGGGAAGAACCGTCGGCATGTCTCGGCATCCGGATGGACCTGAATGCTCGTGTCCTGATGGACGTCCAGGAACTTCACGAGGAGCGGATACCGCCCGTCTCTGCTGTGGGGAGCAAGCTGCTCCCCGTACTCACGCATCGCCTCCGAGAGGAGCATTGGCCCCGACTCGAGGTTATGGACGCGCGAGACGCCCTCATCGATGTCGGCAACCTCCCACGATTCGCCGATCTTCTCGTCCGGGGGAAGCTGCTTGCCGAGCCTCTCCAGGCGTCGCCCACCCCAGATGCGGGGTTGGAGAACAGGCTCGCACACGAGCGTCCGATCGAGCACAGCGGTCATCACAGTCACAGTTCTCACCTCCACAATGCCGCGCCCCGCAAGCGCGACTGCTCATAACCCCGCTGGTATGACCGGCTTGGCCCCTGTCTCCGCCGCCTGCCGCGCCAACTGGTATGCCTCCGCATACTGGCGCGCCACGATCTCCCACGACACGACCTCTTCGAGGTA
>LSQX01392577.1_pt1 | contig 11870 bp, 8 predicted proteins | sample 654561 | NCBI WGS metagenome assembly LSQX01 (sample SAMN04489861, study PRJNA283612) | anaerobic digester metagenome | isolation source: 4 biogas reactors fed with cattle manure at either 37C or 55C with and... | place: Denmark: Kongens Lyngby | collected 2014 | reverse complement strand
GCCACTGAAGCAGAAATCGGTTTATTCCCCGCCTATAGAGGCAGGGGTCTTAGGGCATTTGATAAAATTTTTATGAAGCTGAAACTTTTTGTGGCTAATGTGCCAATATAATAGTAAGAGGCGGTGATTTGATGTCGAACCCAAATACCGTTTCGCGGTTCGATGAAATATACGATTCCACAAGCAAAGCGGTATTGGCGTTTATCACGGCCAAGTGTGGGCGTACCGCTGACATCAACGACATTTTTCAGAATACATATTTGGAATTGTATCAGGTTTTGAGAAAACGCGGAGCGGACTATGTGACAAATGGTAATGCTTTTATCTTGCGGATAGCGAAACGGAAAATTGCCCGGCATTATTCCTTGTTGAAGCGGTTGCGTTTTTTCATTTCCATGACAACAACCAACGAGGACGGAGAAGAAGCCGAACTCTCCGATTTGGAAGCGGATGCTTTCTCCGAAACCTATTGAATTGAAAGGTGGCTATCACTATGAAAGGTAACGAAATAATCAACCATATTGTTCGAGCGGAAATGCCTGACATGGAACAAATCCGGGAAAAATGTATCCGCCAAGTAATATCACAAGAGCAACCTAGAAAACGTCCGCGTTTCCGTGCAGCGGTTACGCTTGCGACAACAGCAGTGGTGGTAATATGCTTGCTATTCGGAACTATGCTCCTAAATCCGCATGGCGACAATGTCTTTTTCGTAAAAGCTTACGCAATGGAACAGCAGCCGGACGGTTCAATCGGACTGCGTGAGGTTGATGTTGTAAATCAGCCTGACGTGTGGGGAGGCTATACTGACGGCAAAGTCTTTTATGTCAGCGTTGGGCTGAAATGCGAGGGTGAAAACATCAAGAGCATAGAATTTTCAACGGAGGAGGGATTTTTCGCAAAGCAACACATCGATGATTTAAAAAATAGCGAAGATGTAAAGACACTGTATGTTGGTGCGGAGTCTCGAATAGCAGTATATGGCACGGATTTTGAAACGGTTGGAGATAAAATCATACTCAACAAGGACACTTTGTCCGATGATTTGCTGTTGTTTTGGGGTACAGAAAATAATGACCTGAAAAACATTCCTCAAAAGATAGACATCCAAGCCAAGGCGACTTTCGATGACGGCAGAACCGATGAACGGACGGTTACGATTGACCTTTCCGGGATGGGCTTGATTGTCGGACCAGTACCAGTGGGTGAAGAAAAAAGTGAACAATTTAAAGAGCAATATGATTATTATAAAAATATCCCGCTGGAACAATGCGAGCTTATGCCGGAGAGCGTGAAAACCGTTACTGATGTTTACGAATACAAAATTGGTAATTCTGTAGCAAGGTACGTTAACGGTTGTAACTATCTTTACAATCGGGGAGGTACTGTGACAGCATTTGCTGCGCAAGGAACTATCGCCCCTTCTGTTATTGTTGCGGCTCCTCCAAAGCCTCTTTGTCAATGAGAGAGAGGGAATAGTTACACTAGCCCCATCCTTAGCTCTGGCTTGACAAACTATTCACCTTGTTTGGATAGGACTTCTAAAGCCCAAGAATAATAATCAGTTGCGCAGCGCCATAGGTTGCCATAACCCATACCGTGCCACTGGGGGTTCTTTTTTGAAACCTGTTATATGCTAAAATGGAATCAGAGGTGATAAAGAGCAATGTTCCCACAAGTACCATCCAGAAGCTGTACCCTGTGACACTTCCAAACCTCAGCAAAGATAGAAAACTTACAACTAGAAGAATCGCCGAATAGATATATGCCGCAGTCCTCATTTTCTGATTAGGTATAGAAAGCTTGCTGCAGAAAATGATTCCGTATGCCGCATAGACAATAGCAAAGAGAAATATCCACCAGGGAAGCTTTGATCCTGCTCCAATGTCTGATATAAATCTCACCGCGTAAAAGATATGACCGATTAAAAACGCCGATAACCCTTGCAGGAAGCAATTCGGAAATCCCAGGAACACATCTCCCAAAAAGCAGAAAAATAGAGCCAAAATAATGATGATTTGCGGCTCTTTACTTCCGGCAAGATACACTAAAAGAAGAAGGGGCATTAGCAAAACTTTCGTGATAAAGCCAGCAACCTTCAGTTTCTTAACATTAAAAGCGAAATTCAAGCTATAATTGACAATATAGGCTAATAACACGAAATTTTGCAGCTTGTTCTCCTCCTTTATCTTTTCATTCAGTCGTCTTTTTCAACTCACAGTCGATACGAATAGCATCATAAGCTGATAGATAATCGTCGTCTTTCTCCTTAGCTCGAACTGGGAGAAGAAGGTATTGGACTATACTGTTGCATATTCTTCGAAGGAGCTGTGAAGTATACCTCTGACTCCTATGACAAATATCTACTGCGTTCCCTTGGCTTTGGCGAGCGTACCACGCTCAACAAACTCTACAGGGCTCTCTACATGTCTGGCTGTATCCCGCTGTTCAATCAGGTTAACCAGGGAGTTTACGCTCACCGATGCGATTCTGTCAAAGTTGCACCGCATCGTTGTAAGCCCCGGCGTGAGGTATTTGGATATAGATATGTCATCGAAGCCTATAATGGATACGTCTGCGGGGATATCGTATCCGAGATCCTTCAAGGCATTCATAGCACCGATCGCCATAATGTCATTGGCGGCGAAGATACCCGTAGGTTTACCTTCCTCCGGGCTGCTGTACATTCGATAGATTTCCCGGTATGCCTTTTCCTCGCTGAAGTCACAGTCGATTTCTGTCAGCTTCTCTATCTTGTGCCGCCACTTCCCTTCAGCTGACCTAACTCCCTCATGCCTGCGGATTGCAGGAAGACGGGGCCTGTCGCAGCCTATGTACAGGATATTCCTATGTCCATTGTGCACAAGTCTTTCAATGGCATAATAAGCAGATACCTGATCATCCATGTTGACGACCACCACATTCTCACAATAAGAATCCCGCTCCTGATTGACCAGGACAAGAGGATATCCACGCTCGGCAAGACGCTTGATTTCCGCACTGCCAGTATCATAACCAAGCAGGATCGCACCTCTTACCATACTGCTGTTTAAGATACGCTCTATGGATTTGACGTCCTTCTCCCGCTCCGTTAAGTATACAAGCGTCTTGTAATCGCACTTTTGAGCATTACTGATCACAAGGTTAATCATCTCTGTGGCAAAGTGGGACGTGATATTGCTGCTGGCGCCTGAATTCTTGTCCGAATAGGCAGAGAACAAGCCAATAACATGCTCCTCCTTGCCCACAAGACTCCTTGCCTTGCTGTTTGGCACAAAATTGTACTTATCAATATACTCGCGTATCTTTCTCTCGGTCCTGGGGGCCACTCCGCCCACACCATTGATAACCTTGGAAAGTGTTACCCTGGAAACCCCTATGATTTTGGCCAATTCTTCAGTCGTCATTCAATCTTACCGCCTCTTTATCCTTGTAATCATTGTTTCTTAACACCACAGCGCATTATTATTTTATCACATCCCACAGGTTATATGGCTGCTGCTGTGATTATATCCGGTTCCCATGAAATGCTGCATTCTCCAGTGATAGCTATGTGCATATCTCCTCTTGGTGTAGTCGCTTTCTGCTGCATTGGCATCACCCCAGATACGAACCTTTCCTTCGTCATGGTAGTATACCATCAGCTGTTCACCCGCCCGGCGCATGATCTTGCCGCTTCTGATAACACCATCACCACCAGCAAAGCCATGCAGCTTACCATCACTATCTACAATACACCCCTTCTTATCCCCACTGGTCCCGTAGAATTCGTGATAACCGTCCCCATCAAAGTCAACCGGCATAAATTCATGCCCTATAAAGGGGAGTGGCGACTCAAGGGGAGAACCTGTCACGGCATCAAAATAGAAATCCTCCGGCTTTGTATCCACAATAGCATTATCAATTACCCGGCGGGTTATGCGCATGGCCATAGCCACCTTCCGATAATCCGAACCGATATTGGCAATCCAGCCATTGTGCATATGGCCGATGCTGTCGACTGCAGTCCATTCTCTTTCGCCCTGCTCGTTATAAGTAACAACCCTCGGCTCTCCCTCCTGTTCATAGTCCTCACGACAGGTATAGATGTACTTCTTTCCGGTCTTAATATCTTCAAAAGGAACTACAATATCAGAATGCCCAAGATATTTGCCCTTATCACCACAAAATACCTCATGTCCGTCATCCAGACTAAGCAGGCGTTCCCCCCAGAATAGCTCGTCCACTCCATCATTGTTGAAGTCCAAAACCGGACACAAATGGCTGGAACGCGCACCCATATCATCATGAGGGATTTTGATATCCCAGCGTTTCTCCACGCCCTTGTTGTATCCCTGCAAATACATATCCCTGTATGTTCCCTGTGCGGTTACCAGAACGGGCTCGTTATGAACATATCCACCTGTGATAAAGAAACGGTAAGAATGTGACATGGTATCATCAATGGTATTATCCGGCCATTTCCACTGTCCGCTTGTCTTTCCGGTCAGAGGGTCGATGCGTTCCAGCACCCTTGCATTTAAGCTGAAGGGAATGTCGGGATTGAGGTTGTTGACAAACCAAATCTCATCCACCCCATCCTGATCTAAATCAAAGGAAATAAAGGGCGTATACCAAACTCCCGGAATGACGCCATTTCCCAGGTCTCTCTTCCACATGATGACACCATCCATCGTATACAGTGCCATTTTCAGAGTATCCTTGGGATAGTTAAACAACTCCGGCCACGGGTCCAGATTTCCCTGACTGGAATATACAAATAGGACTGCCTCAGGCATATCCTTACCTAATGAAACCGGAACCGAGCGAACCTGTCTCAGCTTTATTCCTAAATCAAATTCCTTTAAACACTTAATCTCCATTTTTCTACCTCTACTCAATGTTTTTGTTTTGTATATCTATCGATACAATTCAAGTATTTCTTCCTGAAGCTCCGGATAAAGATCAGCATTATGGTAAGGCTTCATTGTCAGTCCTCCATCCTTATCAATCGTGTATGCTGTGAATCCCTGTATGAGGGCATTGGATTGCTTTTTTGTCACTACATTATAGCTGCTGTACCCGCTGTTCTGGTTGTATGCGAGTATGACTCCTTTATACTTAACCGCAAAATCATTGACATGGTCATGACCTGAAATAAATGCCTGTGTGGAGCCATAATCAAGCATTACATCAAAAAATCCGCTATTATGCCCTGATGAACATATGTTTTCAAGCTTGCTGCCATACAGAAGCTCAGCTTCGGCATTGCCTTCCATCGCTTCCTCATAAGCCTTGTTGAACTCCTGTAAAGGTATGTGATTGAATACGATGGATTTGACCGTCCTGTTTGCTATCTCATTTATATTGCCAACCGTCTCCCTATACCACTGTATCTGGCTGTCCTTTATATAGTCGTCTTTCTTATTATTTGTGGATTCAATCTCCTCTTTGTACTTTTCTATATCTTCCTTAGTCATATCATTTCCGCTGTCAAAAAAGTACAGAGACTGGCGTATTCCACCTCTGGAGTCAAGAAGGTTTATGACATGGTTTCCCGCTCCCCATACTCTTTCACCGCTTTTTGTAGTCTTTATATCCTTTTCAACCAGGCAATGAGGGGAGGAAGCAAGGATGTCAATCATCCTCTGTCTGGATATGCTGGCGGCATTATCTCCCTCATGATTTCCAAAAACCAGCGTCCAGTAGACTCCCAGCTCCTCCATAAGCTTACCCAGTTGCTTTGTGCGTCTCGCATTTAGAGCTGATGCGACATTATCTCCTACAAACACCACCAGGTCAGGCTTATGAGATGTTATATTCCTTATAAGCATCTCTATGGTCACATTGCCTTTCTCCTTGTATGTATCCAGATGCATATCCGTAAAGGCAAGAATCTTAAAATCGTCATCAAGATAGTTACCGGAAGCATCTGTCTTGGCAAGTGAAGTATACTCGCCCTGAACCTTAACAACCTTATAATCCTCATTCTGTATAACAAGAGAGCGGTCAAATTCATATGTCACAGGAAGAGCGACTATGAGAGTACCTATTGTTATTGCCAATATGCCCAGTATAGAGATTAGAACTATTTTCCTGATCTTACCTTTACTCTTTTTCCTTTTCATATGCCAGCTACTCCTATATTTTAGTATCTACTGCAATTTACTTAGCCTCAATGAATGCTTGAAGTGCCTTAAGCATCAGCGATAAATCAAAGGTCTGGGAAAAATCTTTTACATCATCGACATTATCTGAATACTGGTTATACAGATTAACGCAGAGCTCATATCCGGCGCCCCGCTGTTCGGAAAAATCCATAAACAGTTCAAACATGCCTTTTGCATCATAGGTTTCAAAAGTATTATCAGCTATCACCTGAGGTTTTCCGTCTACAGGATTGGAATTTGAGAAAACAGCACAGTATTGCATGACATCAGTGAGCTTTGAAAAATCATATTCTCTCATTCCCTCTATTGAAGCTTTCGCTTGTTCATAGGTCATATTCATATTACCATCACGGTAATCTGCACATCTTACCAGTGCCTCTATGAATTTCTTTGAATAAGTCGGCGTATTCTTCAGCCATTCATCCGATGCTACCCATAGGCCTCTGATGGAACCGTCAACATTGAAGCAATCCACAAAAACCACCGTAAGGCCGTTATCCTTGTCCATTACATAAGAGATCTCGTCGGCATTCATATAGGTGATATCAATTCCCTGCTTCTGACTCGTTATCTTATCGAGAGTCATTTCATAGCCATCTGAAAAATACACATAGGTGGATACCTTTAGCAGTGAATTAGCTGCTCCGCTAAGATAAAGGCTTAAAGCGTCCGTTGAATAATATACTCCTAAATTAATATATTTGTTTTCCTTTGCACAACCTGAAAAAGAACCGACAAGCAGGACAAGGCAGATGACAAATGCGGCTAAGCGTGTGCGTTTTTTCATGGTGACACCCCCTCATTTGCAGGAACAAGGTCATCGCAATGCTCCCTGTTCCATTCTTCTTCTTTTTTAGCACGCATCTCATTTAATTCCTTCAGTATTTTTTCTTTTCTTTTTCCGGTATAGTTGTCAAAGAACATAATGAGGGCAGGAATGAGATTGCCAGCTATTCCGGTTGCGGTTAAAAGGTAAAAAATCCCGTTTAACGTCTGAGTTGACTGAACCACGTTGATGGTAGTCGGTCCAAAGGACTTGGCGCTTACATAGCCGATAATCATAAGGCCGGCAGGAAGCAGAAGGTCCTTCCATAAACCGCTTAATCGGCCAGCCATGGAGTTAAGAGCAAACACCATGGATTCACACCTTATCGGTTCATCATGCTTCTTCCACATCCTGTACTCCATATAGTCTGTACTGTCAGCAAGAAGTATCTTTTTAGCTGCACTCATTGCTCCATTTGGGAAGCCTGCAATCCCTATACAGATTGCAATCAGTATGAAGGATTGATATCCGGCAATTAAGAGAATTATGTACATAATACCTGTTAGAAGATATCCGTAAGCAATAATATCTCTTGATGAGAACTTACTGCCGATAAACGGAACAAGAGCGATGCCCAAATATGACAAAGCAGCACTGATGGTTCCTACAACAGAAGCCATCCAGAAAGCTTCAAGTGTTTCAAGATAGAAAAAAGCCAGAAGCCCGTAGCATACTGTGCGGACAGAACAAATAACGTTGGAAACGATTAGCAGCCACATGGGCTTATTCAATAAAAGAGCTTTAAAATTTAGTTTTACGGTAGCCGGTTTTCTCCACTTCGCTGCAGTTTTTTCCTTCAATGTGAAATATGGAACCAGCATCATTGCAAGTCCAATTAAACCGAATACAATAGCAAAAACAAGGTATATGGTAGCCTCATGCTCCATATATGCTGCAACAAATATGGGTATTAAGCCGCTTGGCAGCATGCCTCCAAGTGTGGAGGCGAACTGTGAGACTGTATAGAAATTCTTCCTGTCATCAGGATTCGTCGTCATGCGGGCTGATATGGTCATCATTGACATATCATAAAAACCATCTGCGATACAGTATATGAGATAAAAAACAAATACATAAGCGATTCTGGCACTTAAACTCAATCCCGGTACGATAAACAATAGAATTGACGATATTGCCAGCGGAAACGGTGAAAGCAGCAGCATGGCTTTTGTCATGCTGCGGCCGCTTTTTGTTTTTTTATCCAGTATTACTCCGGCTATAGGATCCACAATGATGTTTATAATCTTTGCAACAGCCATGAGGATAATGATTACTGCAGAATCAATTCCCATGAATCTGGCCAGGAACAGCGTAAGAACATATGCCTCCACATCCTGGGTCATGGAATTGCCCAGGATGCCGCTGGAATATCCAAGCTGTTCCTTAATCGTAAAAGTCGGATTATGAACCACCTTATTCCATGCGGTTTTCATTTTACTTCCTAAGGATCTCTTTTCGATAACCTTTTCCATCTCTCCTCCTTAAAAGTTAAATTATGTGTTCGCATTGTTTCTGCCGCCTGCTATCTCCAGCTTTCCTGCTACGTCCAGGGGATAGTTGTGAGCTTTCTGTCCATTCACATACAAGACATCATTATCTATCACATAATGCCCACTACCATTTATTACGAGTACTTTTCCATTATCCTCAGCTACTATTTCCATTTGCTCCATCTCTCTTAAGAGCTTATCCACATCCTGATACTCTCCATAGGCTCCCACCTTCAGCACCCAGACATTGTCACGCCCCGGGCTGATAAATTCGCGCCTGCGGCAGGGTCCCACCTCCTGCATGTACAGGCCGTTTAATGCTCTGACGCCGATATAGCCGCCGTCCTTCTCCAGTGCAATCGCATTGGCACTCATCCTGTAGCTATGGAACTCATTTAGCGGCACATAAGCATGGGTGTAATCCAAGAGCTTTTCATCTTTGATGTGATACTGAATAATACTGATGTTTCTGTGCTGTACTGCCAGGGGCAGACATCCGTTGCCCGCCCAGAAGCCGGGACGACCATTACCATAAATCTGAACCTCTCCCGGATGATTGATAAATACCTGAGCAGTTCCGTCGAGAGTTGCCTGGACAATATTTTCCTGATAGCCCGGCCCATATGGTCTTAGGCCGACAGCCGTAGAGAGAAGCGCTCTGGAGTTCTTATATAAATAGAGGTTCACAAGCTGGTTGATTCCCTGCGTATTCTGATGAATCAGCTCTTGATCCCCGCTCAGCCTGACATACCGCTCGTATTCCTTTGGCGGCTCATAATCTCCTACAATAATAGGGACCATGGCCCGAAAATGTTCATTCATATATCCTGCATTGTAGAACAGATACAATAAGGACGGCATCCCTGTGCTGTAGCTGCCCTTAAGCTCCCTTTCATAGGTCCTTCCAAAGCTGGTCATAATATTGCCCTTATGCTCGTTGACCGCCAGGAAAAATGCCAGCATGTCCAGTGCCTTCCTGGCCTTCTGATGCAAAGATGAGCCTTTAGGCATTAAATTATATAAATAGGCCAGCCCCATAATATCAATAGGCAGGTAGGTGCTGGAATTCCACTCTGATGCAAATTCTGAAAAAAAGCTTTCGAACCATATCTCTAAAAGCCCCTCGGCCTTTTTACATGCTTCTTCTCCTGTCAAACCGCTGCAGGTAAAGATACGTTCAGGCATAGACTTTCCGGCAAAATACTGGCATATGTGAAATATCAATGCATGATTTTCACTGAAAAACCACATCACATCATCGCCGGGTTCATCAATCCAGTAGCGGTATCCCGCCATGGCATCCTCTACCTCTGTGCGCAATTTCTCTGTGAAACGATCGGAGAATCTTACATACATATACATCATGATGATAAGGCGAAAATCTGAGCAATCTCGCTTTTCATTCACCCAATCCAGATGACCGGACAAAATCTCTTCCAGATTATCCGGTGTCTCTCCCTCATGGAGCCTAACCACCGCACGATAGTCACTTGCGCTGTCTAAATTACGGATAATCTGTCTAATCCACTGCTTGCGCTCCTCATAGCTATCCTCGTGATGCTTCATAAGCCGCGTATTCAGCGAATGAGTACCAATCACATTACTGATGGTGAGTCCTGACACCATAAGCTCCAGCCTGAAAAAGCAGAAGCCCGAAGGTCTCTCATCTGTGTGAAACAGCGTCATCCCCTTCTGGCCCGGCTGTATCAAATATTGCCTCGGCCCGGCGTTTCTATCCGGAGTGAGAAGCATCTTCACAGGCACATCCGTAAAGGATTCCAGATGAAGATATACCAATTCACTAAAATAAGTCTCTTTTTCGAAATAAATACGGGAAAGAGCATCCTCAGCTTTCATTATGGTTTCAGGATCGGTTTCCTCTTTCACCCGAATCCGTATCCTTATATCCTGCTCACCCAGATAGCGCACTTTGTAAAAGAAAGCCGTATCTCGTTCTCCCAGGTCCTCCAGACAAACAACCAGCTTGTTCCTGCCCTTTCGCAAGGTCATGGTAAGAAGGGTGTGCTGCTCGGTGTTTCTCTGAAAGGGGACATAGTCCGTTACCAATTCATCATTTAACCAGACTGTCAGTGCCCCACAGGTCGAAAGCTCAAACTCTGCCTTTTCCTCCTGCGGCACCTCCAAACAGGTATAGCCATAACTTCTCAGATACGCAGGATTTGTATAGAAGTTTGAATCATCTATGCCTGTATTACCAAAGGGGAAATAGACTTTCAACTGCTTTTTCTGTCCGAATACCTCAATCTCGTCTCCCGGAAACAGGCTGCTCAAATCAACATAGGGTGGAGCGTTGCCGATGCGTCCTTGCACAACTTCCTTTCTGCAGAGATTATCATGTATTGACGGGTCTTTTATCAGCCACTCATTCACCCTGCCATGAAGAACAGTCTTGCGAAAAGGACTCTCCCGGGCGAATACCCCTGAAGTCAGGAAACGGTTGATAAAGCCCCCTGAAAATAGCTTGTACTCCAAGTATTTCATCATCTATCCATCCTAATCCAGGTAAATTGGATTGGTATATGCGGAACGACCTGCCGCGTCCATACACTCCGCACGAACCAATTTCTCTGTGCCTTTGAGTTTCGTCACAAATTCCGTCACATGTCTTCCAAGCTTGCGCTGGTATGGCCTGCCATGTCCGCTGATAAAAATACGTTCGCAGGGAGAGCATACCACATGGATTTCATCATCCTCTACATAAAAATCATAAATGGATGGTCCGGTGGAGGTGTAAAAGCTGCCTGTTTTCATTGCCTCCATAATAGCCTTTGCGGACCGATCTGCTGCCTTTACAACGGTAAATCCACCGAAAGAATCGCTGTACATCGAATCCAACTCATGATGGTTGTGATTGTCGTCACCGCCTCCGTTCCACAGCCTGCAGCCGCGATAAAGCATTTCCGACCAGAAAATACTACCATCCCCCGTATTCTCCAGCCACTCTGTACCATAATTGATGATCTCAACGGCGTCATAAGGATTTTCATCCTCTACCTCTGAGCTGGTAAGCATAGACCAGTGCGGATGGTTCAGCATAACATAACAGCCTTTTTCACGTAGCTTATAGCATAGTGCAATAGACTCCTTACCTGTTCTGACCGGCAGGTGAATCTTCTGTCCCGGCTCAATTCCGTCGATTTTATCATCCCATAAAAAGTGCACATGAATATCTTTGTCATTAGAAGCATTGCCCCATAATTCAAAGCCCTGAATCATGGTAAACTTTTCATCGGTCAGCATTCGGGTATCTGTGTAGGTATCATGGTCGGTAACTGCCAAAAAATCGTAGCCATGATGCTTATAAGCTTCTTTCATCTCCTCCGGCGTCAATTCGCCGTCTGTAAAAACACTGTGGCTGTGTATGTTTCCCTTTAACCAGACAGC
>LSQX01233076.1_pt1 | contig 11870 bp, 9 predicted proteins | sample 654561 | NCBI WGS metagenome assembly LSQX01 (sample SAMN04489861, study PRJNA283612) | anaerobic digester metagenome | isolation source: 4 biogas reactors fed with cattle manure at either 37C or 55C with and... | place: Denmark: Kongens Lyngby | collected 2014 | reverse complement strand
AGGGTAGCGGGATGAAGGCGAAGGGACTAAAACTCAACTCACTCCTAAAGCAAAATATCTATGATCCATGCTGGATCATTTGTCTGAAATACCTTCCCCTGAAACTGGGCTTAAAATCAGCCAAAAATATTTTGGATTTTTCTTTGAGAAATACTACTCTACTGTATAGATAATAGTGGAGAGTAAATGACAAAGAAACGTCAAGAAAAAATAGACCGAGAAATCAGAGTCAAAGTTCAACATTCACTTTACGAACAATTACAAAAGAAGTGCGATGAAGAATACAAGACGCTCTCCGAAGTTATCCGTGATTTGGTTGTCAAATATATCAAAGAGGAAAAGTGAGTCTCTATTCTTACAAATACAGATTGAACCCAAGCAAAGAGCAACAAGTGCTACTAAACAAACACTTTGGTTGTGTAAGGTTTCTGTATAATCACTTCCTCGAAGCCAGAATTAAAGCATACGAAGAACAAGGCAAAACTCTAAACTACTACGACAATGCCACAGCCATACCAACACTCAAGCAAGAACACGAATGGCTAAAGGAAGTAGGTAGTCAAGCATTGCAATATGCTGCTAAAGCACTACAAAGTGCTTACGAAAACTTCTTCCGCAAGGTCAAGCAAAAAGTCAAAGGTAAGAAAGGTTTTCCAAGGTTTAAGTCCAAACATGCAAAACAATCCTTCAAGGTTCTGCAAAACATTCAAGTGATTGATGGTAAATTGAGTATCCCAAAATTCAAGGCAGGAATACCCATTGTCCTACATCGACCTATTGAAGGTGAAATTAAGTTCGCAACTGTTTCCAAGAACAAAGCAGGACAATATTTTGTCAGCATCACAACTGAAAGAGCGATACCAAAACTGACTAAAACAAAGAAAACAATAGGACTTGATCTAAATGTTAAGGCAATCGTGGATAATAATGGAACGAAATATAAGAACCCATTACCTAAAACCAATTACCGAAGCAAAATCAAGAAACTACTCAAAGCAAAGAACAGGACAGAGAAAGGTAGCAATGGTAGAAAGAAAGCATGGCTTAAACTAAACAAATTGGAGCAACACATAACAAATATTCGTGAGGATTTTCAACACAAGGTAAGTTCCAAGATAATCAACGAGAACCAAGTGATTGTCCTTGAAACCTTGAGTGTTAAAGAAATGCTTGCGAACACTGATCCTGAAATCAGAAAAATGGAACGATGGAGAGAACGTGTTTACCATAGGAAAATACAGGACGCTTGCTTTTCATCGTTCATCCAAAAATTGAAATACAAAGCGTTGTGGTATGGACGAGAGTTATTGGAAGTCAGTAAATGGTTTCCTAGTTCTCAATTATGCTCGGAATGTGGCTGGCAAAATAAGGATTTAACCTTAGATGATAGGGAATGGACTTGCTGGAATTGCTTTACAATGCACGACCGAGATGAGAACGCTGCCATAAATATACACAACGAAGGACTAAGACAAAGAACCGTAGGAACTACGGAGATAGCCGTTCGCCCTGATATAAGACCCGTCAAAGATGGGCTATTGGTTGGGACGGAAGCCCCTACTTTCCGAAGGAAAGTTGCATCATCGCAGAACCGTGAGCGTAGCGAACGGGTCAAGATGATACAACCTCTTTAGGGTAGGGGTAGTTCACCAATACTGTCCGAAATAATATAGCCTTATTCTTACGGAACCGCAGGTGCCTGCAAGTTCAGTTTTAGCAACAGCCACGCAGCGAGCAGAACCCACACAAGCTGAATGACGAAAGTGAAAATCTTGTTCCACCGATCTTGTGTTCTGCCGCTATCAGCTTCAACAGCGGTGAGACGCTTATCAAGAGAGAACAGGTCTTTTTTACACTGATCTACCTGATCCTCCAAGTGATCGTCGTCTTTGGATTCCAGTACAGCGATCTTCTGCATCATTTCTTGATGCGATTTGATAACATCTTCGAGGCGGACATCCAAATCATGCTGCTTAGTCTGAATGGCCTTAACTCGTTCATCGATCCTGGTGCTCAAATCAAAAAGCTTAGCAATGCTCTCAGAGGTCTGAGACAGAATTTGCACGGTCATGTTGTCTTCAGGCATAGTTCCCCCGCTAAGTATCATGTATCTATGATTAATGACACTATGTTTCCATTAAACAAGCAATTCATAAGCCGTAGTCCCTAAATACCGTACCTACTGGAGATTCAAATGACTGAAAAGAAACCCGATCCTGAAGTCCAACAGGATGATAACGATCAGGCATTCCTCGACGATTTTGGCGACATGGACATCGATCAGTTAGTCCCATCGATGAATGTGAACGAGATAGTCGAGAAACCTGAAGAACAAATAGTTGAAAACGAGGATCTGCTCGGCCTTTACAACGAAATTCTAGAAAATTGTCGCAAAGACCGAGCCAATGTAGATGAAGTGCTGCTGAATTTCATGGATATGGTCATGAATGACGGCGATGCCAGTTCTGCTAGTAAGGAAGCTATTGTCAATCTAATGAAGATAAAAACAGATACAGCGGACAAGATGGCAAAAGTGGCGGACTTGATGACCCGTATCAAATTGAAGGAGCGAGACACGTTTCCCCGATATTTAGCTGCACAACAAAATAACAAGGTTGTTATCGAAGGCAGTAAGCGAGAAATGATCAAATCGATCAACAAGCTGGCTCAGAAAAATATAGCGAGGCAGAAAAATGACGAACAGAATTAATCACGACCAGTGGTTGAATGAGCAAGATATTCCACCCGCTGGAGGCCAACCAGACATGTCCATGGGCGGACCACCGATGACTCAGCCGGGAACTCCCGGATACCCGATGGGAAACGACCCAGCGCATATGACGGTGGACGACCAACCTGGGGAAGAGGATATTTCCAACGACCCGCCTTTCCCTGAGATGCCTGAAGACACAGGTGAAGGGGAAGACTTCGAGATTTGGAAGATGAAGTTTGTCAAGGAGTCAATCAAGGGAGACCCACATGCCCTTGTGCAGAAGATTCTTCAAGTTCGTGACCGGGAATTGGACGCCTATCCCCGGAAATTTGTCGAAGATAATTTAGACATCAACTTCCTTCGTCAAAACGCCAACCTCTTCGAAGCGTCAACGGAAATCAGGAAACTGATCAAAAAGGATTTTGACCGCACTAATCCAGGAACTTCAGTAGTGAACCACATTACTTCTGTTCTCGATAAGAATCCATTGTTGAACGAAGTTTATGTGAAATTGACAGGATTGGGTGGAGCAAAAGGTGATCAGCACCGCAAGTTCATTGCCGCATTAACCGGCTCTGTCCAAGTTGGCAGCGGAGGGCAGAACGAAGACCTTGTGTTTGAGGAATCTGACTATTCAATCCGTATTTCGACCCGATTCAACACCAAGTGGGGAGATGTGACGATTGGTCGTTGGTACCTACGTGAAGATGACCCTGAGAGATATCTGAAAGGCCCTGAACTGGAACGGTTGGATGGTGGAAGCCCAGAAGAGCGTGATGTACTTCGGCGTCGTGTCGTCATTGAGTCGATTGCCGAACGATTTCTAGAAAGAGCGTTCGTGATCAACGTGGTCGGCCCAGATGGAACTGTTTATCATCTCGGTTGGGATTTAGGCAATTGTTTGAAGGCGGCGTATCTCGATGGAAAACTTGTTGTTCGCACCAGAGACAATGACACGAAAGAAGCATTCATCGACGAGGAAGGCTCCATAGTGGCTGTTCCGAATATGGACATCTACTACGTCAAGGAATCAGAGAGCCTGAGCCATAGCGGCAGAACTGAATTAGAAGAATTGGAATTCATCAGTCATCGAGACGGATACCTATACTTGAGCGCGCCGTTGGATTTGGTGAAAGTAGCGTCCATCTCTCTGCAAGGGATTTTGTACCGAGAAACTTAGAGGCACGGCAATCCCAGCTATCTACTTAGAATACAGCGTTGTGTGCCTTCATCACCAGAAATCTTGTTGAGGCAATGCTAGGAGACAACATGAGAACAAAAAGTTTTGGTGAGTTTGTAGACAAGAAGAAAAGGGAGGCTGTACGACAACTTACCCTTCTCAAGCAACTTTTGGAGAGCGGTGGGCTGAAAGTCGAGAACTTCTTAACTAATGATGGTGATGAACCTTACATCTTTTGTTACTCATCTTCAGGTGGTGGAGGATTCGACGGAATTCGAATATATAAAATCGGAGACCAACTCGCCTTCCGTGTTCAAAAAGAAAACAAAACCCACCCTTACGGAACTGCCTATCCACTTCCAGTAGAAGAAATGTTCCATGACTTCCTCAGTGACAAAGACGTAGACCAAATGAAAGCTGGCAAGAAGGTTGTTGAGGCCGTCACTAAAGAAGTCAGAAGGTTTTTTGACAAGAGCGTCGAGGCAGAAAAGGACGATAGAAGCAACAGCCTAAAGCAAAGTGACGGCCAAGGCGACGTGTTGGTGAGAACTACCGGAACTGATTATTCAGCACTGGTGTTTGCAAAATCATGATCACATTATCTCCCTTGTAACTTCTTACTCAGCGAGAATATACGGCAAGCGTGGGGGAAAGAAGAAAAATGGATGATAAACTTGAAGAAGACAAGCAAGGACTTATTGAGTTGATCGAGTGGTATCGTGACGAATACCACAAGAGTGATTTTTGTCACACAGAGATGATCGAGAAAGCCGTCCTCACAGGACTACAGGTTAGACTGGCAGACCTAAAAGAGTTTGTTGGCAATATCTGGTATCGGGGTGAAACTCTTCGAGGCGAAATCTTCCTACAAGAACTGATCTTAGGGAGTAATTGTAACAACAATTCAGGTGTAAGAAAGGACACCTTGCAAAGTGGTAAGATTTTACAACTTTGTTAAATCAGGAATGATTGGCAAAAGGGCTATTCGAAGACTTCAACCCGATTCAAAGACTGGCCCGAAATCAGTTTGGGTTCTCTTCGCAACGAGTGGGGAGAGGCTCCCTTATCTCTTTTTATTATCCGAGAAGCTGGGCCGTTGTTCCCAACGTGATTCATGACCCTTATCCGATGGTCATACTCACAGACATTTGGCCTGAATATATTCGGGGGCTCAACCTCCACTACCTGACATTTCCTTACGTCAAAAGAATACTAGAGAATTACGGCGGAACTAATTTTACCTACGCACATATAAGTCCTGACGCTTACATGGCTCAAGCGTTCAGGATGTACGTAAGGCGTGGTGTTCAACGACCGAAGCTTCTGGACATGCCTTGGTTGCAGGCGGTCTTGCAAGAAGCACGCAGCTTCTCTCCTGGGGAAGTGGAAAAGATAAGAATGAGCATACAACGACAGATCCAGCAAAGACTTCAGGCCAAAGCCGATGAACTAACCTCGTATGAGGATTGGCGTCGGCAGCTATCGGAATCTCAAAAGAGACAATTCCGTGGTAAAGCTCTGGAAGGTCAGAGGATACTTACAGGTGGAATGGAACGAAACCTGATTTATCCTGAACCAATGGCCGTTCCTCCTCCCGAGCAGGGAGAACCGCTTGGCTCTGATGAGAACCTGTAAACGGAGACGACGTGGCAGAAGATCTATTTGGAAGGCAAACGGAAAGCTATTCGGTATCTGACCTTTCTCAGGCAATGATGGAAGCGGTGACCACCGTCGTAGAGACTGCTTCTCCAGGTTCCGACGAACGACTTGACGAACTCTACTCGTCAATTAATGTGGTTGCCCAATCCATTGACAATCAAGCACGCCAGGATCTAGAGTCAGCACGCCAGTACGTAGACGCCATCATCAATATGCGAGATAAGCTTTCCGACAGTACCAGACGGCAGGAAAGCAACAGTCAGAACTTCCAGCAACGGGCTGTTGAATACTTGCGAGACATCGCTCAATCTACAAGAGTTCTAAACAGAGCGTCTGGAGAACAGTGGGTTGCTATCAGCCGTCTATCCGCTCAAGCACAGCGAGATATTGCTGCCGCCATTCGAATGTCGGACTGCTGTAGCAAAGCAGCTTCCACGGTAATCCCTGCCACTCAAACGCAAGTCTCGTCTGGTGACTATAACTTGATTCCAGCATCTCAAGTGGTGTTGGCTCAAGGCGTGGGACAAGCAGTTGGTCAAGCCTTGAGCCGCAGCGGGGTTGGCGAGAGAGGTGGTGGCGGAGGAAGAGTCGCTGGTGGATTAGCTGGTCCGCCTGGAGGCACAGGCGGAGTTGCTAAGATGCAGAAGTGGGGGGCTGCACTCGAATTGGCAGCGAGCACTTTATCTTTGATCGGCCGCACACTCACTAATTTGCTGGAAGTTGACTTAGGCAACATCTTGCCATCCGTTAAAGACGAGAATAGATTCCGGCTGGCAATGCGTGAGGCGGTATTCCTTACACGTGGATTTGGCAAATACAACAGAGAGCTTGAAGAGAGCTACCGAGACATTGGCAATGAAGTAATGGCTTCGGGGCAGTACCATGCTCAGTTTCAGGCGGCATGGATGCAAAATTTGCAACGTGGTCTCAGGATGAACGAGGAGGTCGAGAAGAGCGCCGTCAAGCAAGCAGAGGTTGGCGGAAAACAGCTACGATTAGATGAGCAAGAAGAGAGATTGAAGTCTGCACAAGTCAAGCGGATGAAGGACACCACTGCTACGGCGTTGAACACGGCAAAAATGTTAGGAATGGACATGGGGGTGGTGAACGAGCAGTTCATGGATTGGCAAATGCACTTGGGGTTTTCTGCAAATAGTGTTGCCGCCTTGGGTCGCCACATGCGTACTGTAGCGGAGCAATCTGGTGTTTATGGCAAGAACATGGAACAGGTTCTTAAACATGTTGATGAAATTGCACAAGGATTGAAGAGTTCAGGCAACCTCACTGCTGGAGCGATGAAACAGTCTATGTCAATGATGGCTGAACTAGACAAGCTTGGAGTGGCTGATGAATTCAAACCTTGGATGAAAGCCTTGGGCAGTTATCACGACCTAATGGTTGAGGCCGATGATGAAACTCGTCAATTCCTCATCAACGCAGCTAAACTGGCCAGCATCAAATTCAAAGACGATGGATTGGTGCAGCGAATTATGTCGGGCGAATTCTATGGGAATGTCGAAGACGCAAAGAAGTTGCTCTCGGGAATGGAAGATACAGTCAAGAGTATGATGCAACGTAGCGGAGTTGGCGACCTGATGGCCAGTGTAGGTCTAGATCTTGATAACATGAAATTGAAGGATATCGAAAAAGCTCATCAACGGTTGAAGTCCGAAGGACGGAGACTGACTGAACTCGGCAGAGGTGAAGAAGCCCAGAAATATTTCATGGCATCAGAGACAATGAATTCAATCATCAAGCAATACTCTGGAAAGGGCATTGGTGATTTTGCTCGATGGGCTGAAGCTGCTGATGCATCCACCAAAACAGCATCCGAAAACATCACAGATCTCAAAAAACAACTTGAAGGATTGAAACCGGGCAAAGTCTTTGATGAAAAATCAGCCAAATTGCTGGATTTAGAGGCTCGCACTTACATGGATGTGTTTGATAAAATTAGAGAACAGGCTTCTTTCGCTGGAGGCACACTAAATGATGCAGCAAAGGAATATGCAAGAGTCGAAATTGGCACCAATATTGGCAAAGAATTCGCCTCAAGCGTTGGCAATATGGAAGGTGCTGCCGAAACCCTACTGGATAAACTAGGTAAGAAAGCTTCTGCATCAGGCAGGACTCTTGCTGACATGCTCGAAGAGCGAGGTTTCAGTGCATCAGAAATTAAGAAGCAGCTTGCAAGTGGGGAACAGTTGCAGATCGAAGGTGCCCAGAGTGTGTTGAATTCGGTAATGCGAGAACTTGGTGTCAAAGAAAAAACGGGCGAGGATGCAATCACGGAACTGATGGAGGAGATTAGAACATTAAATTCTCGCCTGAATAAATGGCTTGGTGGGAAACTCGATATTCTCGGAAACAACCCCATGCTTGCCAGACTGCTACTGGTGGGTACTGCCATTGCAAACGCAATAGCTACTCTTTTGGTTTGGGTAGGTGGGCTCTATGGACTGTTCAAAGCAGGCACATGGATTAAGGGTCTATTGTTTGGCAGCCGTGCTGCTGCCACGGGTGCTGGGGCCGGATCTGGTGCTGCTGCCTCCACAATGAGTCGGGCAATGGGCAATTCTGCCGACGATCTAGCCCGAGCAGCCGGTAATTTGACCGACGATGCCGCACGTGCGGCTGGAGCAACAGCGGGGCTTACAGATGATGCCGCACGTGCGGGCACTATATTAGGCGGAAAAGCTGCCAGTAAATTTTTTGCCGCTGTCGGTCCTATTCTTTCTGGAATCTTTGGCGGAAAAGAAGCAGAACAAGCAGGCAAGAGTTTTGCGGAGGGTGCTGGTTTTGGTGCATTGACTGGCGGTGGGACTACCAAGAGTATGCTCGGAGGTTTGGTTGGTACAAAGGAAGGCGGGGCTGCGGACAAGACATTAGCTTTGGGCGAGTCGGCTGTATATGGCGCTTTAGCTGGTGGTGCTATAGGTGCAGCCCCCGGTGCCGCAATTGGAGCCATCGTCGCTCCGCTAATCAAGGGCGTGCAAATGCTCGGAGAAAAGTACCAGTGGGTAGCTGATATGGCTGGAACCATCATCAATCCACTCGGATACATCATTGAGGGCATTTGGAATATGGTTAAGGGTGTCTGGGATATTATCGCTGGTATCTTCACGTTGGACATCGGAAGAATCGGAACCGGCATAAAGAAAATCTCCAAGGTGATTTGGTCGCTCGGTGCTGGCATACTTAAATCAATTACATGGCAAGTGCAAGGCGTCATTACCGCCTTCCTGAACATCCCATCAATACTCAAGTCTATATTCCTGGATTTCCCATCTTGGCTCTACAAGACTATCCTCGGTGGCTTGACTTCATTAGCAGATAATGAATGGATTGGCCCAATCATTGAGCCTTTCAAAGTTCTTTGGGAAACGTTGGGTGAACTGTGGTCGGCAATCGGAACGCCGATCAAAGAAATCTTCGACACAATCACCGAAGCTCTTCAACCGGCGATTGATGCGGTATCATCTTTCTTTGATGGTGTGCGAGAGTTCTTTGGCATTGAGAAGGCAGCAGGTGGCCTCAGCGATATACTTGAAGGCTTAACTTGGGTACTCAAGGGAGTGGCAAAAATTGTAGGTTTTGTCATTAAGGTTGCTTTAACACCGCTGATTATGGGCATCAAGGCGGTGCTTGGAATATGGCGAACAGTGCAGAATGCGATCTCTCTTGTTATTCAAGTGTTCGCAGGAATAAAGGGTCCATTCGAAGCCATTGCTGAGTTTGTTGGTGGAATCATCGACGGTATTGCTGGTGCATTCAAATGGCTTTGGGATTTCTTGGTTGGTCATTCTATCATTCCGGACCTTATCAAGGCCATTGTTATGTGGTTTGCGAAGCTCCCGATCATGATACCGATGTATTTAGCAAAAGTCATGCTCGGCATAGCCAAGTCTGTATTGCGTGGTGCGGGTAAGATATTCGGTAAGTTGTGGGAGGGGCTCAAGAAAGTTCCGGGTATTCTTTGGGAAGGGTTTAAGATAGTTGCTTGGAAACTTCCGATGATGTTCCTTGAAGGACTCAAGAAAGTTTTCTGGGACTTCCCCAAGTGGTTGTTAGGCCAACTATGGAACGGACTCATGAATCTCGGCGATCTCATCAAGAAGGGCGTCAGCGCTGCCTGGGATTGGGTCAAGGAAAAAGCGAAAGCTGGTTGGGAATGGTTGAAGAATCTTCCTAGTGCCATCTGGTCTGGTATGAAGGATCTTGCCACGAGACTCTATGAGGGACTCACAGAAGCTCTAGGTCAATCCTGGGATTGGATGAAAAACAAATTTGACCAAGCGGAAGAAGTTGTCAATACGCTGACAGGTTCCCAAGACATTGTGCAAAATATTGAAGAAACGAACAAGGCGATGCAGGCGTCTCAACAAAAGCACGATGCGAACATAGACGCCAGAGTGGCATCCACTAAGGATTTAGATAAAAAGATTGCGGAATTAGAGGGATTGCTTGGCACAGCAAAAGTTAGCCTTGCTGGGGCTGAGAAAAATGTTTCATTGCGTGAAGGAGATGTTAAGGATTTGGATTCTTGGGTGCTTCCGAATTGGTCAGGCATGGACTCTGGCTACAACGCCGCCACAGCGGCGCTGGATAGTGCCCGTACTACATTGGATGACAAGCAAAAAAGGGTCGAAGCCTTAGAGTCACAGCTTGCTGCCGCTAAAGCAGAAAAGAAGAAGTTGCCCGACGCTTCTGTAGAGACTAAAGCAGCAGAAGTGACTGCAAAAACGATGGAAGCTGGCTTGAGGCCGGGTAGCATCTACGTACATGACACTCATGTGGAGCGTGTGCTCGTTACGCTCGGTACGCTACTGACCTCTGCACTTGGTTCTATGGCGAAGATGTTTCCAGGTGTCTCGTTGGAACAAACCGGTGCCTTCGATCCCACATCAGTCAAAGAAGCGGCTTTGGAAAGTCAAGCTGAGATTGTGAGAAAAGAAACCTCAGTTGCTTTGTCAGGAGCGACTGGGCCACTCTCGGTGCATGACGAAAAAGTCGAGAATGCAATCAACCGACTTAGCGAGAAGAGGTCAAAAGAAGTGGCTTCACGTCAGGCAGTGGCCCCGGAAAACAAAGGTGCTTTTGAAGCGGCGGCTGCAAAAGAGGCGATCAGCGGTGTTATGGAACAAATGTCGAATGAGAGTTCGAATGCAAGGTTTGCTAGAGCAGCCACTACTCCAAAAATCGGTGGCGATCCAAATGCTGAACGTTTGATGAAAGGTTACGAAGAATACAGCAAGCAACTTGAGTCTAGAAAGAATCTTGCTTCATATACCTCCGAGGGTGCCTTCGATGCCAGAACCTCGCTGCCCGATGCCATGTCCACACAGCCGATGATTGAAAAAATGAAAGGTTTAGGCGTCGGGGCAGAACCGCTTGGACTTTGGGACACGGGTGACAAAGAAAGACTATCTGAAGCATTCCGAGCTTACCAGACGGACGAGAGACGAAGAGAGTTGGCGTCTTATGCACAACAAGGTGCGTTCGACACAAAGTCGGCTCTACCTGATGCCATGTCGATCCGTCCGCTCATTGAAAAGATGAGGGGGCTTGGTGTAGAAGATGAGCAAATTAAGAATCTAGTGGCCCAGAGCGGAGGCAACTTGGTTGCACTGACTCGTGCTGTAGAAAAAGTCGAGAAATCACTTGACGAAGAGACAAAGACAGTCACGGCAGAACCGGGAGGCGCTACAGATTATGGCAAAACACCATCTGGAGCGGCGGAGAAAGCTCTCGCTGAAAAAATCAAGGTAGATAAGGAGCAAACAGAGGGTTACTTCGAATACCTGAAAAGAATGGCCGACTCTGGAAAGTTTGGCACAGAGGGCGTGGATATCCGAAGCAAAGCCGATCCGGGAACTGCTTTGAATTACGAGCAGGCAGCCTCCAAAGCNNAAGGGCTTATGTTGAAAACCAAATATTGGGAAGTAGACATGAGCAACTTGAAAGAAGCAGATAAACTTCCAGAACCTAAGAGCCCAGAAGTTTCACTCAGTCGTTCTTTGGATTATGAGAAAGCGGCCTCTGAGGCTGACGAGCGGAACCTTGTTGCCAACACCGCAAACGCTTTTTCAGAACGAGAGGAACCGACTGAAAAACGCAATATCGTTGCTGAATTAAGTCGCACTCTAGATTACGAAAAGGCGGCTTCTGAAGCAGAAGAAGCAAGATTGGGACAGGAGTGGGGGACAGACAGTCTTCCGGGTTCGGCCTCGCCAACTATTCTCGATTATAGCGACTCACTTAAACCGATGGTTGAGCCGCTCATGGTCAGCCGTGCTGGAGTGGAGGATTGACTCGAAC
>LSQX01209506.1_pt1 | contig 11870 bp, 11 predicted proteins | sample 654561 | NCBI WGS metagenome assembly LSQX01 (sample SAMN04489861, study PRJNA283612) | anaerobic digester metagenome | isolation source: 4 biogas reactors fed with cattle manure at either 37C or 55C with and... | place: Denmark: Kongens Lyngby | collected 2014 | reverse complement strand
GTCGTCGACCACGGCTGCGGCATACCGGCGAAGGACCTGCCTTACATTTTCGATCGGTTTTATAAAACACGGGTGGAAACAAATAAGAGCGGAACGGGTCTCGGTCTTTCCATCGCGCGTGAGATTGCTTACCGGCATGGAATTCGCGTAAGCATAACGAGCGAACCCGATGTGGAGACAGTCATCACGATGTTTCTTGCGGAAGGGCGGCCGTCCGAGCAATGATAAGACTGATGCGGCAACATGAAATTCCCGGGCTTGCACGCCTGTGGCTCGAGGCATCGATAGCGGCTCACGCGTTCATTCCGGCTTCTTTTTGGCAAGAGAAGCTAAAGATTGTAGAAAGAGAGCATCTGCCTGCGGCCGTGACCTATGTGTATGAGGAAGCAGGTTCGCTCCGCGGCTTTTTGAGCGTCAGCGGCGGAAACTTCATCGGCGGTCTTTTTGTCGCTGTTGCAGATCAGCGCCGGGGAATCGGCAAGGCTTTGCTTGAGGAGGCGCAGCTTCGTTATCCGTGTCTTGAGCTGCATGTTTACGTCCGCAATTGTGAGGCGGTCCGCTTTTACTTGCAAAACGGGTTTAAGCCAATCAGTTTTTTTAAGGGTGATGATACCGGTGAAGAAAGCATAAAGATGAGGTGGCACAAATGAACTACGGTCTTGGTGGAAAAATAGCGGTTATCAGCGGGGGAACCTCCGGCATCGGGCTTGCAGCAGCAAAAATGATGATAGCTGACGGTGCCCGGGTTTTTCTGGTCGGACGCAGCAGCGAAAGGGGAATTTCCGCGCTCGGGATTCTGGACGCGGGGCCGGAGGCTGCAAGCTTTGTCCAGGCCGATATCAGCACGGTTGCCGGTTGTCGGGAGGTGGCGGAAAAAGTGCGGCAGGAGGCCGGAAGGGTTGACATTCTGGTCAATTCCGCGGGAATTTATCGTGAAGATTGGCTGGAGCTTGTGCGGGAGGAAGAATTCCAGGAAATTATGGACGTAAACGTCAAGGGCACCTTTTTTCTTTGCCAGGTTATTCTGCCGCTGATGACCGAACACGGCGCTTCGATTATCAACATAGGCTCCGACGCCGCGCTTGAGGGTAACTACGGCTGTCCGGCGTATTGCGCCTCCAAGGGCGCCGTGGTGGCTCTGACCAGGGCTTTGGCTCTGGACTACGCGCCGCGTGTCAGGGTTAACTGTGTTTGTCCCGGCGACGTTGCGACTCCCATGGTTGAAAGACAGCTTGCCGCGGGTGATTATACCGTCGAAGAAATGGCCGAGCCCTATCCTCTCGGCAGAATAGGACAACCGGCCGAAATAGCGCATGTGATTTGCTCGGTAGCGTCTCCGCTGAACAGTTACATGACAGGTGCCGTGATCGCCGTGGACGGCGGTCTGACCGCCAAATAGCTTCAATATAACAACAGCCCTTTCCGCTTCATGCGGAAAGGGCTGTTGTTATTTTCAGCCGAACCAGGCTTGCTTAAGCAATTCTATTGCGGGCTTGATGTCGGCTTCGGCAATGCCTGCAAAGGAAAGGAGTATCTCCGGGCTGCAGGTTGCCGCCTGTTCGCTCACGGGGATGATGCCGACGCCGACCGCTGCGGCTTTGCTTACGAGCATTTCCACAGAGTCGGCTGTTTGCACGGACAGGCGGACATGCAGACCCGAAGCGTAGGATTTTACTTCCGCTCTTGCGGCAAAGCTTTCTGAAAGAGCCTGGCGCAGCAGGGAGTTTTTATCGGCATAAAGCTTGCGCAGACGGCGGACGTGGCGGCGCAGATGGCCTCCTGCAATAAATTCGGCCAGAGTCAGCTGCTCAATGGTAGACGAAGTCTGGTTGTAGAGTGCGGAAGCCTTACGGTAGCGTTCAAGGAGAGCGGGCGGCAGAACCATATAGCTGATGCGCAGCGAAGGCATCAGGATTCTTGAAAAGGAGCCGAGGTAAATGACATTGGCTCCGCCGGCAAGGCCCTGAAGGGCGCCGATCGGCCTTGAGAAATAGCGGAACTCGCCGTTGTAGTCGTCTTCAATTATCATTCCGCCCGTTTGACGAGACCAGGCAAGGAGCGCGAGGCGCTCTTCGGCGGACAGGGTGCTGCCCTTGTAGGGATTTGAAGGGCTGACGAGAATAAGAGGCGGCAGCTCTTTTGAGAGCTTCTCTGTTTGAAAGGCCTGAACCCGCCAGCCGTGATCCCTGAAAATACGCTCGGCCTTAGGAAAGCCGGGTTCTTCTATGGCTGCGCTCTTTTGTCCGTCGCTCACCAGACTGAGCAGGATTTGCAGGAGGCTCTGAATGCCTGCGCCGATAACGATTTGCTCGGCCTTGGCGATTACGCCCCGCGCCTCGTAGCTGTACTTCGCCAGCACCTCGCGCAGCCTTGTCTCACCCTGCGGCAAGCCATAGGCGGCGACGTTACGCGGCTCTTTCAGCGTGTTGGTTACGCATCGGCGCCACAGAGAAGTGTTTAGGAAACGAACATCGACGTAGTTGCTGGCAAAATCGTATAGCAAAGCCGGGCGGGGCATTTGTTCCTCGGGGCTTTCGGGTGCGGAGGCGGATAGCGTGCCGTTGCCGACCGCCTTGTAGCCGCGCTTGGGTTCGCTGATTATAAAGCCTTCAGCCAGAAGAAGCGCGTAGGCGGTTTCCACGGTTGTGCGGCTGGCGCCGAGGGCGGCAGCCAGTTTGCGGATTGATGGCAGGCGTGCACCACCGGGCAGGCGGCCGGTTCTGATTTCTTCCTTATAATAATCCGCCAGACGTAAATACATCGGTCTTTTTATATTGCCTGAAAGAACAAGGTTTACAGCAAGCATCACAAATTCCTTTCTGCAGTCAGAGTTTATTTCTTATATTATATAACTTTGGAACTTATCCTGTAAGCTTTTGGCACGACGCAAGCCCCTATTTGTCAGAAAATAATAAAATCGCATCTATCTTTTGTAGTTTTCTACATATAAAAGCAGACAGGCAGTTAATATAATTAAGTCGTCAGAGAAAATAAAAGAAGGAGGTGGTTGTTATGGCAAAAATAATGAGCGCCGAAGACGCGGTGAAATTAATTACCAGCAATAGCTCCATCATGGTTGGCGGCTTTGGAAATATTGGCAACCCCAAAAAACTGATTGACTTGATCGCAGAGACAGATTTGAAGGAACTGACGATTATGGGCAATGACCTCGGCACACCCAACGTCGGACTGGGACGTTTGGTCAGGAACCGTCAGATCAAGCAGGCGATAGGTTCTTATTTTACCTACAACACCGAGGCTGCAGAACTTTATTTTGAAGGAAAACTTAATTTAAAGATGATGCCACAAGGAACATTTGCAGAAAGCATCAGGGCCGGCGGCTGCGGCCTCGGCGGATTTTATACCCGCGTGGGCATCGGCAGCGAGGTTACGGAAGGTTTGGATACCAAGGAAATCAATGGAAAAACCTATGTTCTGGTCGAACCGTTGACCGCTGATTTCGCAATCTTGAGAGCCAAGAAGGCTGACCGCCTGGGCAATCTTGTTTATGAGAGAACCGCCAGGAACTTTAATCCTGTTATGGCGACGGCAGCAAAATTTACCATTGTGGAAGTCGATGAAATTGTTGAACCGGGCGAGCTTGACCCGGAGGAAATTGTGACACCGTTTGTTTACGTGGACGTTGTCGTTCCTGTGGGAAGGGGCGAATAATGATGAAACAGTTGGCTGATACAGACGTAAGAAACCGCATAGCGAAGAAAGTTGCGGAATTATTGCCGGACGGAGGCTTCGTCAATCTTGGCGTGGGCATACCGACGCAGGCTGTAAACTACCTGCCGGCAAGCAAAAAAATCTTCATTCAGACGGAAAACGGTATGCTGGGCGTAGGTCCGGCACCAAAAACCGACGAAGAGGTTGTGCCGAACCTTATCAATGCAAGCAGGCAGCCGGTTACGGAAACCCCGGGCTGCTGTTATTTCGACAGCGCTTCTTCCTTTGCGATGATCAGGAGCGGACGCATGGATGCCACGGTTATCGGCGCCATCCAGGTCAGCGAGCGCGGTGATCTCGCCAATTGGGCACTGCCCGGTAAAGGCGTACTGGGCCCCGGTGGAGCGATGGACCTTGTGGTCGGCGTCAAGGAAGTCATCGTTGCGACGCAGCACGTTGCCAACAACGGCAGGCACAAGCTGGTAAAGGACTGCACGGTACCGATTACGGGCCTTGAAGTTGTCAACATTCTGGTGACAGAGTTCGCAGTCTTTAAATTCATCAATAAGGAAATGATTTTGACCGAGTACGCTTCGGACGTTACGCTTGACGATATAAAGGCCATGACTTCGGCCGAGTACAAGGTGGCAGACGACGTCAAGGTTTGGGAGGTTGCATAATGAAGCAGGCAGTAATTATCGATGGCATCAGAACACCTATCGGCAAGCTTAACGGAGCCATGAAGGATATTGAGCCGGAAATTATGGCTTCGCTGCTGATCAGCGAAATGGTTAAAAGGACCAAGCTCAATCCGCAGGAACTTGATTCAATCATTCTTGGCCACACGAAGCAGAGCGCTGACCAGCCTAACATTGCAAGACTGGCGGCTTTGATGGCCGGCATTCCGGTCGAGGTACAGTCCTATACGATTCACCGCCAGTGCGGCTCCGGCATGCAGGCAGTGCATAACGTGGCACAGGAAATCATGTGTGGTTATACCGGACTCGGCCTTGCCGGCGGCGTGGAAAGCATGAGCAACGCCCAATATTATCTGCGCAAGGCGCGCAGGGGCTACTCGGTCGGCAACGGCGTGATTCTTGACCCGAATACCGAGAGCCAGCCCCGTTCACAGCCGATTGACCAGTACGGCTCCCTGACAATGGGCATGACCGCGGAAAACATTGCCGAAAAATACGGAATTTCGAGGCAAGAGCAGGACGAGTTCGCCTACAACAGCCAGCTTAAGACGCAAAATGCAATCACGGGCGGCCTGTTCAAGGATGAAATCATCCCCGTTCCCGTCAAAAGCAAAAAACAAACAATCTTCTTTGATACGGACGAGCATCCGCGGCTCTCGGCTTTGGAAGACATGGCCAAACTGAAGCCGGCCTTCAAACCGGAGGGTTCCGTTACCGCAGGTAATTCTTCCGGCCGCAATGACGGCGCCGCCTTGCTTTTGGTTGCCGAGGAAGAAAAAGCAAAAGAGCTTGGTCTCAAACCAATGGCCCGGATCATCGGGCAGGCAGCTGCAGGCGTATCCCCCGCCTATATGGGCATGGGACCGGTGCCTGCGACACGCCTGGCTTTGCAAAGAGCGGGCCTTGAGCTTGCGGACATCGGGCTTATCGAGCTGAATGAGGCCTTTGCCGCACAGTCCCTGGGCGTTATTAGGGAACTCGGAATCAATCAGGAAATCACCAACGTCAATGGCGGCGCAATTGCCCTCGGACACCCGATCGGCTGCTCCGGAGCAAGAATCCTCGTAACCTTGGTGCATGAGATGAAGCGCAGAAACGTGCGCTACGGTCTGGCTACGCTTTGTATAGCCGGCGGCTTGGGTACAAGCACGGTTGTAGAATTAATTTAAATCAAACAGGAGGCGAAATTCATGGAAACAATTACCAGGTTTTGTTTAAAAGTCGTTCAAAAGTATCTCCCTGGAGCATTTCTTCTCGCAATATTCCTAACGTTTGTCACATTCTTCGCAGGCATCGTCATCACAGGTAAGTCCTTCACCCAGATGATCAACTACTGGGGCAACGGCTATTCGTCCCTCTTCACTTTCGGAATGCAGATGGTGCTCGTTCTTTTGACCGGTTATGTCCTGGCTCTGACTTCAGTTGCCAAAAACATTCTGGACAAGATTACGGACATTCCCAAAAGCCCGAAGCAGGCTCTCGGCCTGACGGCTCTCGTATCCCTGATCTCCTGCTATCTTAACTGGGGCTTCGGACTCGTTATCGGCGCGATCCTGGCCAAGGAAATGGGCCGCAAGGTCAAGGGCCTGCACTTCCCGCTTCTTGTGGCGGCAGCCTACGGCGGCGAAATCGTACGCGGACCGTCGTCCTCTATTCCTCTCGTTGCCGCAACTCCCGGCAACTTCATGGTCAAGCTCGGCGTGCCTCTGATTCCCGTAACCGAAACACTTTATTCCTCCTGGAACGTTCTTCTGACCTTGGCTATTGCCGCGGCCCTCTTCTTCGTGTATTTCCACATGAAGGCTCCGGATGGCGTCATGGTCGAATATGTCGACAAAGACGCGCCTAAGGCGGCTCCGAAAGAAAAGAAAGACATGACCCCGGCGGAAAAGTTAGAGCATTCCTACATCATCAACCTTTTGTTCGGTCTGCTGCCTCTTTCCTACCTGGTGCTCAATTTCGCGAAAATAGGCTTCAATCTTAACCTTAACCTCGTTGTTCTGATCTTCCTGACGGCCGGGCTTCTGCTGCACAAAAACCCGAATGCTTATCTTGACGCCGTAGCCCAGGCCATCGGCGCCTGTCGGGGCATTATCCTGCAGTTCCCGCTCTACGCAGGTATCTCCGGTATGATTATCGGCTCCGGCATGGTTCAGGTTCTGTCGAACGCCTTCGTGGCAATCTCCACTCCCCAGACCTTCCCGCTCTTCACCATCCTGTCGGCAGGTCTTGTTAACATCTTCATTCCTTCCGGCGGCGGACAATGGGCAATTCAAGGTCCGATCATGATGGAAGCCGCACAAAAATTAGGTGCCGATATTCCGCAAACGATTATGGCCTTTGCCTGGGGCGACGGCTGGACCAACCAGATCCAACCGTTCTGGGCGCTGCCGCTGCTCGGCGTTGCCGGACTCGGTGCCAGGGACATCATGGGCTACTGCGTAATCTGGACGGCAGTGTCCGGCCTCATTATCTGCGGCACCTTCTTCGCTCTGACCCTGTTCTAAAGCGCGGCTGAAATTTTACAAGCGTCCGCACTTTTGCGGTAGATAATAGCAACGCTTCTGTTAGTGGGAACACGGGCCCGATCGCTGATCGGGCCCGTGTTATTTCATGCAGGGCTTGTTATATCGGCAAAAGAATTGACGGATATTTTGTAGGTTCATACATAGCAACAGATTTAGGCAATTACTATAATCAAATAAAAACGCCTTCAATTAAATAGTGAAAAGGGATGGTGGAAAGAATGAAGATTTTCGTTCTCAACTGCGGCAGTTCTTCAATAAAATACCAGCTGATTGAACATGAGAGCAAAAACGTGCTGGCGCGAGGCGTCATCGAGCGCATCGGCATGGACGGCACCTTTTTAAAGCATTACGGACGCGACGGCCAGGCCGTGGAAATCAAAAGGCATATCGCCAATCACAGCGCCGGAATTCAACTCGTGCTGAACGTGCTGATTGACAAGGAAAACGGTGTCATCAACGACCTGTCGGAAATCAGCGCCTTCGGCCACAGAGTCGTCCACGGTGGCGAGGCCTTCAGAGAGGCAACTTTGATCAACGAACAGGTTATCGAAGATATCAAGAAGTGCATTACCATGGCTCCGCTGCATAATCCGGCGAATCTGGCAGGCATTAACGCCTGTAGGGAACTGATGCCCGAGGTACCGCACGCTGCGGTTTTTGACACGGCTTTTCACCAGAGCATCCCCGCCAAGGCCTATCTATATGGCCTGCCTTATGACCTTTACGTAAAATACGGGCTGCGCAAATACGGTTTTCACGGCATTTCCCACCAGTATGTGTCAGAGCGGGCGGCAGAGTATCTGCAAAAGGACCTGTCGGAGCTGCGCCTCGTCAGTTGTCACCTCGGCAACGGTGCCAGCCTTGCCGCAATCAAGGGCGGTAAGTCGGTTGACACCAGCATGGGCTTTACGCCGCTCGAAGGCCTGGTGATGGGAACCCGCTGCGGCGAGGTCGACCCCGCCATCATACCCTTTATTATGGACAGGGAAGACATGACCGGCAGGCAGGTCTACCAGTACCTGAACAACAAGGCCGGAGTTTTAGGCATTTCGGGGCTTTCCAGCGATTTCCGCGATCTGGAAAAAGCTGCTGAGGACGGCGACGAAAGAGCGCAGCTGGCAATGGACATTTTCTCTTATCGCGTAAAAAAATACATAGGCTCTTACGCCGTTGCCATGGGCGGCATTGACGCAATTATTTTCACCGCCGGACTTGGTGAAAATTCCGATGCCATCAGGGAAAGCATCTGCAGCGATCTGGAGTTTCTCGGAGCGCGCCTTGATCGCGAAAAGAACCGCCTGCGCGGAGGCATAAGGGAAATAGGTACGGATGGCGACAGCCTGAAGCTTTTGGTCATACCGACGAACGAGGAGCTTGTCATTGCTGAAGAAACGGCAAGACTGTGCCCGCATATGGTATAATAACAAACAGGAACAAATCTTTTGCAACTGTTTGGAGGCTTTTATGGCACAGGACAAGGTTACCTTGAATTCATTGCTGGAAATAGAAAATTTTCGCAATAAGCTTCAGCTTGCCAACAAAAACGCAAATCTTGACAATCCGGTAACCCACGTAACGATTATGGAAGGTCCTGACCTTTATGAATGGGTAACCGGGGGAGAGTTCGTGCTGACAACTTTCTACGCTTTCAGCAAGAACCCGGAGCTGCAGGACAGTGCCTTTGAACAGCTGGCACAGCGGGTCTCCGCGGTCGGCATCAAGACGCACAGGTTTATCGACAGAATTCCTTCAAGCATTCTTGAGATAGCTGATAAGTACTGTCTGCCCGTCTTTGAGGTCAAAAAGGAGGTCAAGTTTCGCGAACTGGTTGCGACAATCAACCAGGAAATCCAGAATTACCAGACAAATATGCTGATTGAGGTCGAGCAGCACTATCAGAAGCTGATCAAAGCCTCTCTGGGATCCGACGACATCAGCAGTTTGCTGAATGTTTTCGGCAAACACATACGCCTCAACTGCTTTTGTCTTGACTATCAGTTCAAGCTTACGGCAACCTGGGGCAAACCTGGAACGAGGAAGCAGGATTTCGCCGCCTGGCACGAAACAGTGAAAAACCGCCTGGCTGAAGGCGTCAACACTTCGGCGGGGCACATCGTTGAAAACCTTCATGTTTTCGACTGTTATGCCCGCGGCAGGCTGATCGGACTGCTTGTCGTTGTCTATGACGGCGACCTGCCCGAGAAAATCAGGCTGATGTGCCAGCAGACGGCTTCATTTATTTCAATTAAGCTTTGGGATCAGTACGAATCAAACAAAAAAGTGCTGACGAAGTTCTGGCAGGACGTGAAAAAAGGCGAGCTTGCCGAAGGCGAAGACATAGCCGACGCCTTGACCCGCTTTGGTCTTTCCAACCGGAATGATTATAAGCTGATGCTGATTTCCAGGCAGGAACATGCTGCAGAAATCTACCAATATTTGAAAAACAATATCAACGAAGGTGTTTTTATTGATGAAATAAAATGCATCGTGCTTATCTGCCAGCAGAAGGAATTTGCGCTCCTCCAGCCAAGGCTTGCCGAATATCTTAAAACGTTATCGCCTAAAACCCTGCTGGTCGGCACGTCTGAAATCGTCGAACCCGAGAACCTGAACAAGGCCTACGTTTTAGCCGACAATACCATGGAGGTCTGCCGCAGAATGAATTTGTACGGCATCAATAACGCCGAAGACACAGTACCTTTCGGCGTCCTTCTCAGAGCAAGGAACACGCCGGAATATGATTATTTGTGCGACAAGATCCTGTTTCCGCTTTTGCGTTATGATAAAATCTACCAGTCAAGCCTGCTCGACACACTTTGCTGCGCTCTTGTAACCGACAGCCTCGAGCACACGGCCAAGGAGCAGAACATTCATATCAACACCTTGCGTTATCGTCTGAAAAAAGTGCAGGAAATTACCGGCAAAGATTACTTCAAGCGTCGGGACAGATATTTTCTCCATATGGTTGCCACAATCCAGCAACTCGAAAAATTTAAATAAAAATGAAAAAGGAGTGACATTAAATGAAATTTCCTTTAACCTTAGGTGTTTCCGCCAGGCACGTCCATCTTTGCGAAGCTGATCTGCTTAAATTGTTCGGAGAAAAGGCGGAACTGCACATTAAGAAAACAATTGCCCAGCCCGGTCAGTACGCTGCCGAAGAGCAAATCACACTAACAACGGAAAAAGGCAGTATGAAGCTGCGCGTAATCGGACCATTGCGTAAGGATACCCAGATAGAGATGTCTATGACCGACGCGAGAACGGTCGGCTTAAAGCCGCCGGTGCGGATTTCCGGTGACATCGAAAATTCTCCCGGAGCAAGACTGGTCGGACCAGCGGGGGAAGTCGAGCTTGAAAAAGGGATAATCATTGCCGCACGCCACATTCACCTTTGCGCTGAGACTGCCGAAAAATATGGCCTCAGGGAAGGCGACACTGTTGATATCAGAACGGAGGGAGAACGCGCTCTGACCTTCCGGGAGGTACCGGTCAGGTCGGGCAAGGCTCATGCCGATGAGTATCATATTGATACCGATGAAGGCAACGCCTGCGGGCTCGATACGGGAGCGGTTGTCGAGGTCATTATAAAGAAATAGCGAAATGGAAAAAGCCGCCGCGCCTCGAGGCGCGGCGGCTTTTGTGCATTATCTGGCCATTCGGTAAATCTCTTCAATGTCAGGAATCGACAAAACCTTGAAACCGCCAATTGTTCTTTTGCCCATGAAACTGCATTTGTAAGCCAGTTCCTTTATTTGTTCCTCTGTCAGGCTGACACCCAGTTCCGTGATAGAGGTAGGCATGCCGATGCTGCGGAAAAAATCCTCCATGGCGCTGATGCCCTCAAGGGCTGTGCGCTCGTGGTCAGTAAAATGAAGCGGGAGGTTAAAGAGGCTGACTGCAAGCCGGGCGAAGCGTGAGGGGTTTTGTGAGCACACGTAACGAGCCCAGCTACCCCAGACAGCGGAAAGGCCCGCACCATGGGCGACGTCGAACATGCCCCCGAGTTCGTGCTCTAACTGATGACAGGCCCAGTCACCGAAATTGCGGTCGCCTGTAACTCCGTTGTGCGAGAGGCTGCTTGCCCACATAATGTTGGCCCTTGCTTCATAATTGTGCGGTTCGTGTAAAAGAACCTTGGCATTATACATCACGCTGCGCAGCAGACTTTCGCCCAAAGCGTCCGAGAGGTCTAAAGTCCCGGTGCCCGCAAAGTACCTCTCAAGCGTGTGCATCATGATGTCGACCGCGCCGCTCGCTGTTTGGTAGGGCGGCAGCGAATAGGTAAGACACGGGTTCATTATTGCAAAGCGGCAGAAACCGTGATCCGATGCCGTTGAACGTTTGAGCCACCCTTCTTCTTTGGTAATGACGCTGACATTGCTCATTTCACTGCCCGCGGCAGGGATGGTTACAATGGCGGCAACCGGCAGACAGCCTTTTTCCGGCAAGCGCGCACCGCTGTAGAGGTCCCAGACATCGCCGCCGTTATTGACGCCGTAGCCGATAGCCTTGGCGCTGTCGAGAACGGAGCCGCCGCCGACCGCCAGGATGAAGTCGCAGCCTTCGCTCTTGTATAAATCGATGCCCTTTCTCACTAGCGAGACTCTCGGGTTAGGAACAACTCCGCCGAGTTCGACGAACTCGATGCCTTCTTCTTTGAGTCTTTCCTCGATATCATCCAGAAGGCCTGTCCTTCTGACCGAGCCGCTGCCGAAGTGAATGAGCACCTTGACAGCGCCGTAGCGCTTCAGTACTTCGCCGACGTGGTCCTCGGCTCCGACTCCGAAATATACGTGAGTAGGTGTGAAGTATTCCATAATTGCCATAGCGAATCTCCTTTTTTACTTTTTATTCTCTTCAAAGAGTATAGCCTCGTAAGGCTTCATGTGCATTATCTCTTCGACTTCGGCGTCGGTGCGGCCGCGGTTAGTCATGCGTATCGTCAGCTCGTCGAGCTCGAAGTCGCCCG
>LSQX01090759.1_pt1 | contig 11870 bp, 11 predicted proteins | sample 654561 | NCBI WGS metagenome assembly LSQX01 (sample SAMN04489861, study PRJNA283612) | anaerobic digester metagenome | isolation source: 4 biogas reactors fed with cattle manure at either 37C or 55C with and... | place: Denmark: Kongens Lyngby | collected 2014 | reverse complement strand
TTTAAAGCTTCGGTTGAGCGTTTAAGCAAAATCAATCCAAAACGATTAAAAGACCTACAAGGTGCGGTGCTGATTTCTCATCCTGAAAATGGTGAATTGGTGGCAGCTGTGGGTTCAACTCAAGATTTCACAGGCTTTAACCGTGCATTAGATGCCAAACGTCAGGTTGGTTCATTACTCAAACCTGTGATTTATTTGAGTGCTATTGAGTCCGGGCGTTATAACTGGGCCAGCCCTGTAGAAGACAGCCACATCAGTATCCCAATTGATGGTAAGTCTTGGACACCACGTAATTACAGTGGCAGTGATCATGGTATTGTGTCTATGTCTCAAGCGCTCTCTCAGTCTTATAACCTGTCTGCAGTGCGCTTGGGTCAAGAGTTTGGACTCTCTACTTTCCGCAATCACCTGATCAAATTTGGTGTACCGAGTGATGCAGTTCCACAATACCCATCTATTTTCTTGGGTGCGGTAGATTTATCACCTATGCAAGTCATGGATATATACGGCAACTTTGCCACAGGTGGCTTCAAATATCCGACCAAAGCCATTCGTTCAGTGGTCGATGCCAATGGGCGTTTATTAGATCGTTACGGCTTAACCGTACAACAAACCATTGACCCATCGGCAGCCTATATTTTGAATTATGGCTTACAGCAAGTCATGAGCTCAGGTACTGGTCGCTCGGCATATAACAGCTTATCCACCGATTTAAAATTGGCAGGCAAATCAGGCACCACCAATGATACCCGTGACTCATGGTTTGCAGGTTATTCTGGCAACTATTTAGCGGTGGTTTGGTTAGGTTTAGATGACAACAAAGTCACTGGATTAACAGGTTCATCGGGTGCACTGCCAGTGTGGGCCAATGTGATGCAGCAATTGCGTCAAAAGCCAGTTAATTTACGTCAAACCGAGCAAATTCAATGGCACTGGATTGACCGCAGTTCTGGGCATCTATCTGCACAAGGCTGTGAAGGTGCAATGTATATTCCTGTGAATCGTAACAATGTACCACGACAGGCAACAGCATGTGGTATGCCACATTATCAGGTCGAGCCTATTTACCAACCCGATACCGAAACTCACCAAGCTACACCTGAAACGGACGACAGTATCGAGAATTATATCCGTGAAACTGAATCTGAATTTGATGACAATGCTGAAGGACGTGTCATCTCTAGCGGTAGTTATATCAATTAACACTTGAGGATATAGGTCATTGGGTCTTATGAAATTACATTTTACAGGTAAAACTTTTTTCAGCGCACTGTTGCTCGGTTCACTGAGTTTAATTGTGGGCTGTCAAAGTCTGCCTGAATCAACTCCTGCTCAGCCAACACCAGAAAAACCTAAAACGGTGACGACACCCGAGGGTGTGGTCATTCGACCTTATGAACGTGAAGAAATTAAACGTCAATCTCTGCAAGTGGTGGTGCCACAACAGAAGGTACAACAAAAGTTAGAAGATGGTCGCAGTTTACCTGCTTTTAAAAAGTTAATGCAGCAAACCCAAACGGCGTATAAACAAGGGCAATTTAATCAGGCTGAAACTGCAGCCTTACAAGCACAGCGTCTTGCTCCACAAGCGGCTGAAACTTATTTATATTTGGCTTTAATCGCCAATCAAAAAAACCAACCCGCCAATGCCGAAGCGTTGGCACGTCGCGGTTTGACTTATGCACAAAGTGATGCCATGAAGCGCCAATTGTGGCTGGTGATTCAAAAAGCTGCACAAAAACAAAATAATGCGAAAAGCCTAGCGCAAGCCCAACAGGCTTTAAAGAATTTGTAATGACAAGTGCATGAGCAAAATTTAGAAAATCGCTGAGTTAGACCACATCAGCGATTTTTTTGTTTGGGAATCAAAAGATCAAATAAAACGCACGCCCGCAATACCATAGGCATGGTGTTGCTCTGCCACGGCGAGATCATCCTGCGTTAAGCCCCCCAAAGCAAACACGGGAATATCGACAAGTTCGGTAATCTGTTGGAATTTTTCCCACCCTAAAGCAGTTGCATCTGTATGGGTAGCCGTTGGTAGAACGGGGCTAAGTAAAATTGCTTCACAGCCAATCTGCTGTGCATGCTGTGCCGAAACAATATCATGGCACGCTGCAATATAGCGCAGACCAACTTTTAAATCGCCTTTTTGTAATTGCATCAGTTGAGATTGTTTGAGATGAATCGCAGCGACTGCTTGCTGCTGCATCGGATTAAGCTGCTTCCATAATTCCCAATTAATAATTACCTGCCCCAATTGTTCAACGCAGTATTGGATCAACTCCATTTTCTGCTCAGCTGTTGGCTCGACTCGCCAATACAGTAATTTTTCTTTTGGTAAGCTGCTTAAAAGGCTTAAATCTTCACTAATTTTAATAGCTTTTGGCCAAACTAGCCGCTGTAGAATTGCACGGTTGGCTTGAGGGAAATTCAAATCTAATAACTGTGAGCGGCTAAACCAAGCCCAAGGCACTTGAATATCCTTTAATAAAGCAGTGGGTACTGCAGCATGAAAGATGTGTAAATTGACAATCACATCGTCATATTCATGGCAAATCACATCAAAGGCATGCCAATGCTGAAGTCCAATGCCTACTTCTTCAAATACCTCACGACGGCAAGCCGCTACAGGGCTTTCACCTGCTTCCACTTTACCACCTGGAAATTCATGCTTATTGCCTTGATGCTGTTTGGCTTCCCGCCATCCAACCAAAACTTTATTTTGGTGAAAAAGTAAGGCTATTGCCACATGAATAGTTGGCTTGAACATGAATCTCATTCCTTCTGTAATGCAGCATATTTCGGTAGGCATTACCGATTTTATAAATTCTACAATAATTCGTTGACAGGTTTACATGATAATGATTATCATTTAAAACAATTCTTACACACCACGGAGTATAACAATGAATGCCCCATTTCGCTTTTTTTCAGGTCATTCCGACACTCAGCATGCCTTACCTATGTTACATTCAAATAACTTATTTGCGCTAGGACGTGAAATTCGTATTCTGCATGCGGGCGAAGAGTATCGTTTGCGTTTAACCCGCAACAATCGCCTTATTCTCACAAAATAACAAAAATAACTAATACAACAATAAACGTGGGAACAGCAGTATGAATCAGCGCATACTGCTTTTTTGCGCTGAAGGATTTATTTTTTAGATCAATTTTAAAAACTAACGAGGCCTTTTAATTATTTTTAGGCAGTACAATTCGCACTTGCAAACCACCTTGTTCGGCTCGTGCAAACTCAATTTTACCTGCATGTAATTCTATAATTTTTTTACAAATGGAAAGCCCCAAACCAGAACCTTGAGTTTTACTGCCCAAAGCCCGATAAAAGCGCTCCCCCAAACGTGCCAAGACTTCATTGGTTACGGTTTGCCCATTATCGGCTATGCAAATTTCCTGCGTAAATTCATGGGTTTTGGTCTTTATCCAAATCGTCCCTTGTGGCGCAGCATAGCGCACTGCATTATCAACCAAGTTACGTAAGCAGCTAAATAATAATTCTGCATTGCCCAGTACCTGTATGGGCTGTATATCCAACTGAACATGTATATTTTTTTCCTGAATGAACGGCGCCAGGCTTTGTAGAACCTCATCCATGAGGGTTTGGACAGATACCGCACTTTTGTTTAAGGACTGTTCATCTGTCGGGTCTAAACGTGCCAGTAACAGCAAATTTTCCAACACTTGTGTACCACGGCTAACATCACGCTGAATTTGCTCTAGATCTAGTGCAAGCTCAGGTTGCTGTTGATATTTACGCTTCAATACCTGTAAACGCATTTGAATGGCAGATAAGGGGGAACGTAATTCATGCGACGCATCTGCCGTAAAACGCTGTTCTGCAATTAAAGATTGTTCCACACGTGATAGTAATTTATTCAGTTGCTGCACCATCGGTTGCAGTTCTTTCAATTCGGGTTGGCTAGGCACAATGGCACTTAAATCGTGCTGATTTTTAGCTGCAATTTGTTGAGATAATTGCTGAATCCGCTTAAATTGGCGACCAATCATAAAATGTACAATTGCCCATTGCAGTAACCATAACACCAATAAAATGGCGGCATAACCCAAACTAGTAGCAGCAATTTCCTTGAAGCGATACTTTAGCGGCTGCGTAACAATTACCTGTAAGCCATCTTCTTGCGCAATATAGCTTCGCCAAATTTGAGCATCGTGCCAATGAAATGAAAAACTATCTGTCGAAGTTTGAACTAGCTGAGGCAAGTTAAGCTGAGAAAGGTCATCTTCATCTTCTGATGTCGTCAGAATCAGATCATCCAAAGTTAATTGATAGCCAATATGAAATTGTTCGCTTAATTCATCAACTTGATTACCTGCATGATCACGCAAGTCTGCCCGCAGCAGCATATCGGCAATTTCATCCATAATTTCATCATGCACTTGCATGGTCTGATAACTTGCAACTGCCAACAGTAAAATTAAGGCAAGGCTTCCCGCCAAGACTGAACTCAGTACTGAACTTTTGACCAGTTTTGACTGTAAAGAAACCGTATGTTGTGACATGCTTAATCAGCTTTAGGTTGTATCTTGCTGCATACGATAGCCTAAACCACGTATGGTTTTAATGCGAGTACTGCCAATTTTTTTACGTAACTGATAAATAAAAACTTCTATCGCATTACTTTCAATTTCATCGCCCCATGCATATAAAGATTCTTCTAACTGCTCGCGAGTCACTACATGCTGCGGGTTTTGCATCAGTTTATGTAAAATCTGAAACTCTTTGGCAGTTAAATTCACTGGCTGATCATCTACTTTCACCTGCTTGCTTTGTGTGTCTAAAACCAAGTTAGCAAAAACCAAATCATGGCTTGGATGACTTTGCGCATTGCGTAACTGACTACGCACCCGAGCCGATAACTCTTCTAAACTAAATGGTTTGACCAAATAATCATTGGCACCCAAATCAAGTCCTTGCACCCGATCTTGAATGCTATCTCGCGCGGTGATGAAAATGACTGGAGTATCTTGTTGCTGTTGTCTTAAGGCTTGCAGAATTTCGTCGCCACTGTGTTTAGGCAAACCACGATCTAGCAACACACAATCATATTGATGCTGCTGAATGGCTAAAATAGCATGATCACCACGCTCGACCCAATCGACGTTATAGCCATCCATTTCTAGCCAAGTTTTAATACTTTCTGCTTGAGATACATCATCTTCAGCCAAGAGTAATCGCATGCCATCCTCTGTTCATTATTAAAATCATTCGTGCTTGGAATAAGCCTTAAATTAATAAAACCACATACACCCTACGGCGTATGTGGTTTTTTAGTGAGATCAATACTGTGTAAAATGAATCTGGTCTTTACACTAGGCAAACTTAGTAGCGTACCTGATCTACATCAATTTCAACACGTTTTGCAGGTTTGTGATCAACATCCACTTCACCAATTAAGGTTACAGGCGTTTTGGCAGAAACTGCTTTGCCATTCCATAAATCATCATCAATATCTACAGTAATGGTACCTGTGCTATCACGGAACTGATATTTTTCATCACCAATGGCTTTGACGACATAGCCTTTTAACTGCACTTTGCTGTCATCTTTTAAGCTTAGGGCTTGTTTCACCGTCACATTTTTATGCAGTGCTTGGGTGTTAATAGTGTCATCTGCCATCGTAACTGATGCTGCTGCCATTAAACCCGCCATCAATACTGCTTTCATTGTAAATTTCATTGCTTCACCTTTTTTGTGTGGCTCATTTCGTTAAATGTATTAAAACAAAGTAAGATGAGCTGAATCTTAAGATTGCATCATTTTTTTAATTTAATGGCACCACACGCAATACTTCTTCTAATGTAGTCACGCCTTCCAAAACTTTTCGTGCGCCTGCAATACGCAAGGGTTCAATCCCCTCTTTTTTAGCTTGCTGACGCAATTCATTTAAATTGGCATTAGCGCTGATCAATTGTTTGGTATCCAAACTTAAAGGCATAAATTCGTAAATTCCGACTCGACCTTTATAGCCAGTTTGACGACATTCATCACATCCAACCGGTTTAAATACCTGTGCTGGCATTTCCATAATGTAGTCAAAGGTCAAATGTTCCCAATCTTTTTCATTGATTGAGCCTTCCTGTTTACAGTGTGGGCATAGTTTACGCACCAAACGCTGCGCCAAAACTCCTAAAATTGTGGCGGCTGTTAAAAACGGTTGCACACCCAAATCATGCAAACGAGTCAAACTTGATGGTGCATCATTGGTATGTAGTGTAGATAAAACCAAGTGCCCTGTGAGCGCCGCTTGAATTGCCATGTTTGCCGTATCATGATCACGAATTTCCCCGACCATAATAATGTCTGGGTCTTGACGCATTAAGGCGCGTACCCCATCGGCAAAGCCAAGATCAATTGCGGTATTGACCTGCATTTGGTTAAAACTCGGTTCTAACATTTCAATTGGGTCTTCAATAGTACAGACATTGACTTCTTCTGTGGCCAATTGCTTCAGAGAAGAATACAAGGTGGTGGTTTTACCCGAACCTGTTGGGCCTGTCACTAAAATAATGCCATGACTATGTGCCGTCAGTGCATACCATTCGTTCAGTAAGCGACTGTCAAAACCGAGCTGCTGAAAGCTGCGCACCAGAACTTCAGGATCAAAAATACGCATGACCAGTTTTTCACCAAATGCCGTGGGTAAGGTCGATAAACGCAGTTCTGTTTCTTGTCCTTTAGGTGTTCGGGTTTTTAAGCGTCCATCTTGCGGCTTGCGTTTTTCAGCGACATTCATGCGACCTAAAATTTTAATTCGGGAAATTACTGCTGTGAGCGTATTGGCCGGCATGTTGTAGATGGTATGCAGCACCCCATCAATACGAAAACGCACTTTACCTGTGTCTTTACGTGGTTCTAGGTGTATATCACTTGCGCCCTGCTCAAAGGCAAATTGCAGCACCCAATCCACCAATTTCACAATATGCTGATCATTGGCATCTGGGTTTTGGGTGTCGCCCAATTGCAATAATGCTTCAACCCCTTTATTTTCACGGTCATGCGCAGAAGATTTTTGCGAAGAGTGAACTGCTCGACTGACTTGGTAATATTCAACCAAATAACGCTGCAGTTGATCTGGACTGAGTAAAACCCGCTGAATTTTTTTAGGCAATAAACTACGTTCCAAATTTGCGACCCATTCATTTTTATAGGGTTGGTCTGTCGCAATCAGCACCGCATCTGCGGTAATTTCAACGGCTAATATGCGATTACGCAATGCAAATTCTTGTGACATCACTGCCGTTAAAGCAGCAACATCAGCTTTTAAAGGATCAATAATATAAAATGGTAAGCCTGCTTTATCGGCCAGCCACTGGCATAAACGGTTGAGGGTAAGTGTGGTTTGGGGATGGCTTTGATCGACCAAATTAAAGTTAGCAATCCATTGCAGCGGATGCCATTTTAATTGGTCACGCTGACGATGCGTGGTTTGTACCAAAGCCTGATCACGCTCGGTAATTTTGCCATCTTTGACTAATTGTTCTAAGCACCAAGTACTGTCTATCACAAAATTAAAATTCATTGTTATATGCCCCAAAATCTGGGTTTACTATAGCAGAGTTTACTTTCAGGACTGAATGTCTTCTTCAACTCATGTATGCCGTATTGTTTAATCCAGTCAAGAATTTACAAGGAAAAGCGATTCTTAAATGGCGATAAGCACATTTCAAATATATGATGTTTAAAATAGCGCCTTGTATTTGGAATGTTGCTGTGGATTCACTTACACCACCCTCTTTAATCACCACCAATTTTCCCGAACTGCTCACCATTTTTGCAGCAGCGCTAGGCTGTGGTTTACTCATTGGTTTAGAGCGTGAGCGCAGCAAGAGAAATGGACAACATCATCACTTTGCGGGAGTGCGTACCTTCGGTATTTGCTCACTGTTAGGTGCAATCTGCTTTTTATTTGGCACACCGCTCGCTATTGTGGGTGCACTGATTGTTGGTGGAATTGGTTTGTACTCCCTTAAAAACCAAACGGAAGATGACCCCGGTGCAACCACCGAATTGGCTTTTGTTATGACCTATTTTATAGGCGCATTGTGTTTGTGGAATATTCCACTTGCTGCAGGTTTGTCGGTTATTTTGACTGGCTTACTCATGACCAAACACACTATGCATGGCATTATCAGCCAGTGGATTACCGAAGCAGAACTGCGTGATGGCTTGTTCTTATTGGCCTTGGTATTGATTGCTTTGCCACTTACTCCCAATACCCCCTTATGGGGCAATGTTCTTAATCCTTATGTGATTTTAAAACTGCTGATTTTAATTTTAAGTGTGCAGGCATTGGCACATATTGCAAAACGCTTACTTTCTAGTAGTAATGCGCTCATGCTTTCTGCCATTGCTTCAGGTTTTGTTTCCAGTACAGCAACCATCGCCAGTTTAGGGATGGAAGTGCGTGCAGGTCGTGGTGATGCACGTGCTAATGCTGGCGCAGCTCTGATGTCTTGTGTTGCAACACTTGCGCAAATGCTAATTATTGTGGCGGGAGTCAATTTGGCATGGTTTAAGCTGTTAATTCTGCCATGTTTAGCAGGAATATTGGTGCTCACTGTCGCGGGTGTATGGCTGCTCAAAAAACATAAAACTACCACAACAACAAAACCAGAAACCGACACCCGTATGTTCAGCCTAAAAGAAGCTGCAATAATTGTAGCGACTTTAACAGCCATTCAAGCAATGGTTTATGGCTTAGAACAAACCTTGGGCGATGCAGGCTTAATCATTGGAACTTTACTCGCATCTTTATTTGAAGTTCATGCCGCCATTGCAACAGTGGTGATGCAAGGCCCACCTAGCCAGCAAACATTACTCTATGCCTTAATTTTAGGTGTGGTTGCGCATGCCATTGCCAAATGTGTGAATGCTGCGCTGATTGGTGGTTTGCGATTTGCCTTATATTTTGCCCCGACCCAAATTTTACACATGCTAGTTTTGGTCGGTATTTTATATATGTTGGTTTAATCCGTATGAAATAAGATGATTTTGCAAATATAAATGCAGTTCAAATCAACTTTAAAACTCACATCAAAATCTGCAAAATGCATATTGTAAATTCGTTCAGGGTCATCTTGATACGCAGGTCGTGGGTCTAAAGCCAAGACCTGTTCCAGTTCCTGCACAATCTGAGGCTGCAGTACTCCTAATCTGAGCAACTCAGCTTTTTGTATTTCAGCAGTCTCCATCCACAATACTGTTTTTCGTATCGGCTCATCTTGCGCATAGCCACTTTGTGCATGAGGCACAGCATCTGAATATTGAATATAGGGCTTAATGTCTAAAATAGGCGTACCGTGGAGTAAATCTGCCCCTGTCACATAAATTCGGAGTGACTTACCCACTTTTTTGACCTGTTTAAATTGCACCACAGATAAACCAATGGGTGCAGGACGATACATACTGCGTGTCGCAAAGACACCTATTTTTTGATTACCGCCTAAACGTGGCGGACGCACTTGGGCGCGGAACTTATTGTTTTGCAGTATTGATGCTGTTTGCTGATCTTCAATTTGATTTTTATTGTCATGAAACTGCCAAATCAACCATAAATGGCTAAATGCTTCAATCCCTTCAAATGCCAACGCATCATTATACGGCGCCTGCATTTCAATATAAGATTCGACCTGTACCAGATTCGGTTGACGAGGAATACCAAATTTTTCTCGGTAGGGAGAATGCATAAATCCGATTATTGGCATTTTTAGATCAGTCTTCATCACTTTTTCTGATAAGCTCAATTAAATATATTCAGTTTATAGAGAATGAATTTAGATTAGAATAGCAAGCTGTTCTAATTTGATAATTTATTGAGACCTTTAATGGCTGCTTTCAACGTCGAAAAGATTACTCACGTACACCACTGGAATGACACCCTATTCAGTTTTAAAACCACCCGTGACACGTCACTGCGTTTTAAAAACGGTCAATTTGTGATGATTGGTCTGGAAGTCAATGGCAAGCCCTTAATGCGCGCTTACTCAATTGCCAGTGCTAATTATGAAGAAGAACTAGAATTCTTCTCTATTAAAGTACCTGACGGCCCGCTTACTTCAATTTTACAAAAAGTGAAAGTTGGTGATGAGTTACTTGTTTCTAAAAAACCAACAGGTACTTTGGTACTTGATGATTTAAATCCAGGTAAAAACTTATACTTGCTTTCATCTGGTACAGGTTTAGCACCGTTCTTAGCAACCATTCGTGACCCAGAAACGTATGAACGCTTTGAAAAAGTCATTGTCGTACACGGTACTCGTTTTATTTCTGAATTGGCATATCAAGACTTAATCTTAAATGAACTGCCAAATCATGAGTTTTTCCAAGAACTTGGTATTCGTGAAAAACTTGTGTATTACCCAACAGTGACCCGGGAAGAATATCCAAACCAAGGTCGTGTGACTACAGCGATTGAGTCAGGCGAAATATTTGAAAAAATTGGTTTACCACGTTTTAACCCTGAAACTGACCGTGCAATGTTATGCGGTAGCCCCGCTTTCTTAAAAGATGTTGCAGCGTTGCTTGATCAGCACGGTTTAAAAGAATCACCGCGCATGGGTGAACTAGGTGACTATGTAATTGAGCGTGCTTTCGTTGAAAAATAATTGAATGTAGAAATAGTCTATTTAAATAAAAAACCGAGCATTGATGCTCGGTTTTTTTATTTTTATTGTCTGTGAAAAGTATATCCTTGTATGCCACTACTCTCATCTCAAGGCTTGCCAGACACTGAATTTTTATAGTCACGTCTCTCCGCCAAGGCTTCTTGAATCACATGATAGCCTGCGGTTAAACCTAAACTGGCCATAATTACTGCCACAACAAGGTCAGGGATTAAACTGCCTGTACCAAACACACCAATGGCCGCTAAAATAACTGCAAAATTACCAATCGCATCGTTTCGGCTACACAGCCAAACCGACTTCATATTTGAATCACCATCACGGAAGGTAAATAAAATATAAGCAGTAAATACATTGGCCAACAAAGCGATTGTGCCAATAACACCCATGGTCATGGCTTCAGGAGGAATGTCTTGCACATAGGCATATATCACCTTGCCCAACACAACAACACCGAACAAAGCCATAGTCATACCTTTCAGCAATGCCACTGTAGCACGCCAATATAAACTTGCGCTCAGCACTGCCAGTGAAATACCGTAATTCACAGCATCGCCGAAAAAGTCCAGCGAATCTGCCCATAAAGCAGATGAATGTGCATAAGCACCACCAATCAACTCCACCACAAACATGCTCAGGTTAATCACCAAAGCAATCCACAGTGCTGTTCTAAATTTACTGTTGGGTTTAATGGGTGCAGGTTCATGACTACAAGTACAGGCCATAGATACACCTTCTTTCAAAATACAACTGAGATGATGCTGCTGATTTAAAAAGACAAACTAGTCTTTATTCCATTTTAACAAATAAGATTATGCCTTGCTGATGATTGAGCAAAACTGTCATATTTACCTACGCTGATCAATCTGCAGCCTTTCTTTTTGGGTTCATCACCTATTTTTAAATTTTAATCCACAGCAAACCTATCTTTGATATCCAAATATTGATGGTCTACATGAGTTTTCTTCTGAATCCCGAGCTATTTACTAGGTTGAATCCTAAATTTAGATTCATACAATAAAGCCATATTTCTGCTATTGCTTTTTTGATCATGACCATTTCCCACGTCACCGAACTTCTTTCTCCTGCTGGCTCTTTAAAAAATATGCGCTATGCCTTCGCTTATGGGGCAGATGCTGTCTATGCAGGCCAGCCGCGTTACAGTTTACGCGTGCGTAATAATGAATTCGATCATGACAATTTAG
>LSQX01083655.1_pt1 | contig 11871 bp, 12 predicted proteins | sample 654561 | NCBI WGS metagenome assembly LSQX01 (sample SAMN04489861, study PRJNA283612) | anaerobic digester metagenome | isolation source: 4 biogas reactors fed with cattle manure at either 37C or 55C with and... | place: Denmark: Kongens Lyngby | collected 2014 | reverse complement strand
AGCTGCCCGTACATGTAGTCGCCGTGGACGACGAAGGTCGCGGACTTGATGCCCGCCTCCTCCGCGTACGAGATGTCGTAGACGTCGACCTTGTGGCCGTTCTTCTCCGCCCAGCGCGTGTACATGCGCATGAGCATCTCGGCCCAGTCGGCGGCGTCGACGCCACCGGCGCCGGAACGGATGTTGATGAGCGCCTCACGCTGGTCGTAGTCGCCGGAGAGCATGGTCTGCACCTCGAGCGCCTCGATCTGGGTGCGCATGTCGGCGAGCTCCTCGTCGGCCATCTCGTCTCCCTCGCCCTCCTCCTCGGCGAGCTCGTACATGACCGGCAGGTCCTCCAGCCGCTGGCGCAGATCGGTGAGTTTGCGCAGCTTGCCCTGCACGGCGGACAGCTCGGAGGTGACCTGCTGCGCATGGTCCGGGTCGTCCCACAGGCTCGGGTCGGCGGCCTGCTGCTCGAGCTCACGGACGCGCGCCGACATCTCCTCCGGGTCCATCACCTTCTCGATCGTGGTGAGGGTCGCGTTGAGGTCGTCGAGTGCTGCAGAAATGTCCGGTCGCATAACCCCATACTCTACTGTGCTTCTCGACGCCCCTCCGCAGGCCCCGTCTCCGGCTCCGGGAAGGCGCGCGCGAAAGCCGCCGGGACGGCCAGTCCCACGGCGGTACCCGCCGCGATGAAGGGGAGACCAATCGCGGACATCCCCGTCTCATCCGGGAGCACCTCGGCGAGGAGAAACCCGACCGTCAATCCGAAGGACGTCGCCCACGCCGGCAAGAGGCCCTTCGGGGAGACCTTCGTCCCCAGGACGATGACGAGGATGACCGAGGCCAGCCCGCACGCCGCGACCTGCGCCCAGTGATACTCGTGGCCCAGCAGCATCCGGGGCATGGTGGTCATCCAGATGGCCAGGCCACCGAGCACCCCGAGGACGAGCGTTCCCCAGGCCCGCAGGGACCGCCCGGCGATGATCATCATGCCGATCGGCCAGACGAGCGGGGCCGCCAGAATCAGAGCGCCGATGGGGCTCATGCCGCTCTCCGCTGTCTGAGCACCCCGGTCAGCCACCCCACCAGGGCAAGCGACGTCCCGGCGCCGAGGAGAACCATGATGAGGCCGACACCCCACAGTCCGGTATCATCCTGCAGTCCGGCCCACACGCCCCAGGCCAGGGCGAATCCGCTGGCGGCGGTCCAGCCGATGGCCGCCCCCTCGGTTGGCAGGCACCAGGCGAGCGCGATGGTCAGCGCCACCATCGCCGCGCCGGCGAGGATGACCTGCCAGGGCAGGTAGTCACCGTGCGGGCCGAGCGGCCAACTCATCGTGGCCAGCCACACGAGGATGCCGCCGACGAAGGTGAGCCCCAGGTGCTTCGGCCCGGCGGGCTGCTCGCGCCGCTGCCACAGCAGGTACCCCACCGGGGCGATGGTCAACAACGCAAGGATCAGCATGCTTTCACGCTACGCCCGAAAGGCGGCATATCCCGGCAGGCATATCAGGGCAGCTATAGGTCGAGTACGCGGCACCCCGACGGACCCGACCACTCGACCTACCCATGGGAAGTTGTGCCTGAGGTGATATGCCTCTCGCCGCCACCCAACCCTCATCCGGACACCCGGTACCGCACGGGGCACAATGGTGCGCATGACGCAACAGCATCCCGCCGCCAGCCTCGACGACATGATCGCCGCGATCACGAAGACCTTCGTCATCGCCCACGACCAGGATTCCGATGAGCACCTCGCCCAGGCGCTCGTCTACAACGCCGGCCGCCTGGCGTGGCGGCTGCGGGAGCAAGGGCTGCCCACCGAGCAGAAGACCTCCGTCTCCGACGTGGTGACCGTCGCGGACCGCGCCGCCGAGGACTTCATCTCCGGGGCGCTCGCCCAGCTGCGCCCCGAGGACGGCATCCTCGGGGAGGAGGGCGCGGAGCGGGCCTCGACATCCGGCCGGCACTGGGTGGTCGACCCGGTCGACGGCACCTACAACTTCGCGTCCGGATCGGACTACTGGTGCTCCGCGCTGGCCCTGGTGGAGGGCTCCCCCGCCGCCCCGGAGAAGCTCATCCTCGGTGCGGTCCACCGCCCGGCGATGGGCTACACGTGGATGGGCGGCCCGGGGATTCCCACGACGCGGGACGGGCGGGGCGTCGCAAAGCTCGTGGACATCGACGCCGACCAGCTGTGCCTGGGCACCTACATCCACCCCACCTCCCTGGCGCAGCCGGAGCGTGCCGAGGCCTGGATGCGCGCCGTCGCCGAGGTGGCGACTCTGCGCATGCTGGGCGCCGGATCCGTCGATCTGGCGTCCGTCGCCGACGGATCACTGGGCGTGTGGGTGCAGCATTCCGTCGCCGACTGGGACTGGCTGCCCGGCCTCGCGCTGGTCGAGGGTGCGGGAGGTGCCGGAGTGAAGGTCGAGGCCGGTGGGGTCACCTGGTGTGTGGCGGGCAATTCCCGCGCTGTGGAACAAGTGGCGTCCGCGCTGACTAGGATGACTGCATGACCAGTTACGCCGATGACCTTGCCCTCGCCCTCGAACTCGCCGACCTCGCCGATTCGCTGACCCTCGAGCGCTTCGAGGCCACCGACCTCAACGTCACCGCCAAGCCGGACATGAGCCCCGTCTCCGACGCCGACCTCGCCTGCGAGGAGGCCCTGCGCGCCAAGCTCGCCGAGGCCCGCCCCTCCGACGCGATCCTCGGTGAGGAGTTCGGCGGCGAGGCCACCCACGAGGGCCGCCAGTGGGTCATCGACCCCATCGACGGCACGAAGAACTTCGTCCGCGGCGTCCCCGTGTGGGCCACCCTCATCTCCCTGCTCGTCGACGGGGAGCCCGTCGTCGGCGTCATCTCCGCCCCGGCGCTCGCCCGCCGCTGGTACGCCGCCGCCGAATCCGGCGCCTGGCGCTCCTTCAACAGCGGCTCCCCGAAGAAGCTCAGCGTCTCCGGGGTCGAGTCGCTCACCGACGCCTCCCTCTCCTTCTCCTCCCTCGAGGGCTGGGCCGAGCGTGGCCTGCGCGAGAACTTCATCGCCCTGAGCGACGAAACCTGGCGCCTGCGCGGTTACGGCGACTTCTTCTCCTACTGCCTCGTCGCCGAGGGCGCGGTGGACATCGCCGCCGAACCGGAGGTCTCCCTGTGGGACCTGGCCGCCCTGTCCGTGCTGGTCACCGAGGCCGGCGGCCGCTTCACCTCCCTGGCCGGCGAGGACGGCCCGCACGGCGGTGACGCCATCGCCACCAACGGGCTGCTGCACGACGCCGCGCTCGGCGCGATCCGCGGTTAGTACCCCCACAACGCGACAGCCCTCCCGGAGTGGACCCGGGAGGGCTGTCGCGTTCAGGCGCGGGTGCCGGACAACCGGCTAGTCGGCCAGCGTGAAGCCGGCGCCGACGCCGCCGCGGTTGTTCATGTCCGCGAGCACGTTGTCGAGGTTGGTCGACACCGTCGGCATGAACAGCGCACCCTGCAGCGGGGTCTGGCAGGAGTAGCGCTGATCCGCGAGGACACCGCCGGAGACCATGCCCACCATGCGGTCGCCCGCCAGGACCGGGGCCCCGGAGTCGCCGACCATGGCGCACAGCTGGGAGATCTGCAGGGCCTCATCGGCCGCCCACACGTGACCGCAGGTGGTGCCGGTGGCCACGCCCTGCTTGCACAGCATCTGACCCGGCGCGACCGGGCCGCCGAGGCTGTTGACGGTCACACCGTTGTAGGAGCGGGTGATCTCGGAGTTGGAGCCGAGCTCGATGACGGAGTAGTCGTGCAGCCTGTTGCTGGTGGCGACGGTACCGGAGGCACCGACCTGCCAGGAGTCGGCCGACCACACCTTGTCACCCGGGTTGCCGCAGTGACCGGCGGTAATGCCGATCTTGCGGCCCTCGGCATCCGTGCCGACGACGCCGAGGGTGCACATCACCTGGTCGCCTACGAAGATCGGGGTGCCCGGGCCGTAGAGGGACTTGTCCTGGTTCTGCACCACCATGGACTCCTCGGGGATGCGCGGCGCATCGAACCAGGAGCCCGGCACGCGGTGCAGGACCCAGTCGGCGAAGGGCTTGCCGGCCATGACCTTGTCGATCGGGTGGTCGGTCCAGCGGTAGTTCTGGTCGAGTGCGGCCTCGGTCTCGTCGACCCAGGACTCGCCGTCGGCGTAGGCGGCACGCTCGGGGGCCGGGGCCTCCGGCGCGACGACCGCGGGGACCTCCGGGGTCTGCTCACGCAGGCGGGTGTTCGGGATGTGGGTGACGATCGCCTTGTCGACGGCGTCGGTCACCGCCGCATCCACGCCCGGGGTCTGTACGCCGAGGGACGCGAGCCGGGCGCGCACCCCGTTGACGATGTCCGCCGACGCCACCTCGACCGGCTGCGGGGCGGGCACGGCCGGAACCTCCACCGGCACCTCCACGGCCGGAACCTCGATGGAGGATGCTGCGGGGAGCTCCGGCTGCGGCGCCTGTGCCGTCACGGTCGGCATCGCCCACGTCACCGCTCCGGTCACAATTGCTGCCGTCATGATCTTCTTTACGCGGGCGTGCCGTCGCATGTGGGTGGGGTCCCCTTCTGGTGGAGCCGAACAAATACCCCCACATCATGCCACGCCCGCAGCGTTCGCGAGCATGGACATGAATTTCGTGTCCGAAAGGTTACGGGGTGGTGCCGTTTCCCCTGGACAGAGCGGAATCCGCACCCTCTTCAAGCTCTGCGATGCGCGCGGTGAGTTCCGCTATTTCGGCCCGGTAGAGATCAATACGCTTCTCGACGTCGTCCCGGTCCCACCGCGGCCGGATGTGCCGGGTGCAGTTGGCATCGACATCGGTGACGGCGACGACGATGACGCGTTCGATCTCCGTGCGGATCTCCCGGTCGGAGGTCCGCCCGAGGTCGCGCACGCGGGCCACCAGCCCCGGGTCGTCGGCGGCCTCGACGACGCGGGCATGACCGAAGACCTTGATCCGGCGGCGCGTCGGGAAGTTGACGAAGAAGAGGCACACCCGGCCGTCCCGGTCGAGGTTGCCGGCGGTGACGAACTGCAGGTTCCCGGGGAAGTCCGGGAAGGCGAGGGTCCGGTCGTCGAGGACGTGGACGAAACCCGCCGGCCCGCCCTTGTGCTGCACGTACGGCCAGCCGGAGTCGGTGACTGTGGCGAGGTAGAACATGTCCGCCTCCCGGATCTGGCGCCGGTCGCGGCCGTCGAGGGTGAACGGTCCGGTCCCCGGATCGACGAGGCGGTTGTCGGCACCGACCGCCGCCTGGCGGGCCCGCGCGTGGGGCCCGTAGGCGATGTCGGCGTAGGTCGTGCGGCGCTGCTCCATACCGCCGAGGGTACGTCAGCGCACGATGTTGCGGAGCAGCACCGCGATGGCCTCCAGCGCCAGGACGACCGCCACGACGAGCACGAGGATGAACGTGACCACCTCGAACTGCAGCACGCGGTTGGCGTTGAGGAGGTAGAAGCCGATGCCGCCGGCACCGACGACGCCGAGCAACGTGGCGGAGCGGAAGTTGACGTCCAGCTGGTAGATGATGTGCGCGATGACCGCGGGGGCCACCTGCCGCAGCGTCGCCCCGAAGAACACCTGCCATTCGGCCGCGCCGTTGGAACGCAGGGCCGTCTGCACGCGGGTGTCGGTCTCCTCGAGGGTGGTCGAGGGCGCCGGTGTTCATGTAGATCGGGGAGGCCGGGATGAGCGGAGACTCCCAGATGACCTCGTAGTCGTCCTCGGAGAGCTCGCCGCGGCCCGGCATGAGCACCTCGACCATGGAGTCGTAGGCGAAGGCCATGTCACAGGTCTCGTCCAGCAGGGCCAGGACGGCGGCATCATGGGAGCCGGAGAATATGGCCTCGACATCCTCCTCCGGGTCCAGGCCGGCGTCGATCATACCGGCGGACGGGTAGAGGAAGCCGGAGGTGGAACCCTGGTCGACGTAGCAGACCGTGCGCCCTTCGGCGTCGGCCAGCTCCCGGATGTCGGAGCCCGGACGGACGAGAGCGTAGGAGACGTAACCCGGCTCGTCGCCCTCCTCCTCGATGCGGCCCCCAGCGGCTCGAGCTCGGCGCCGGCCTTGGAGGCACGGACGTAGGAGAACGGGGAACCGATGGCCATGTCAGCCTGGCCGGCGACGAGCGCCTCGATGACGGCGGCGTAGTCGGTGGACGAGGAGAACTCGACCTCCTTGCCAGTCTCCTCGGAGATGACCTCCATGAGCAGCTCGAACTTGGAGACCAGGGCGGTGGCCTCCTCGGCGGACACACCGGTGATGGTGATGGCGCCGTTGTCGCCGCCGTTTCCGTCGGCGGCGGTGGTGGTGGTCTCGTCGGCGGCATCGCCGCAGGCGGTCAGAGCGAGGCTGCCCACGACGAGAGCAGCGGCGGTGGCCGAGAGGCGACGGCGCAGGGACGGGAAGATCATGGATTTCTCCTGAGATTGGGGGAAAGGCATGCGAGGCTCCTGTGAACACAGGGCTTCCGCTGGGCCTCCCCCGTGAAAGTAAATTCTCCGTTGCCGCGGCATGAACCCGTCATCCACGCTGCATGAATATCGGCCCATGAATCCGAAATGACACCCACTGGTAGACCCCGGGAACGACGAAACCCTCCCAACCTGTGGTTGAGAGGGCCTCGTGGTGAATTGGTAGCGGGGGCAGGATTCGAACCTACGACCTCTGGGTTATGAGCCCAGCGAGCTACCGAGCTGCTCCACCCCGCGATGGGTGCTATTCACTTTCACCGTCGCCGTAACGACATGTGTGACTATATCAACCTGCCGGGCGGAACCCCAAATCCCCTGGCACACAGCTTATCGACGCCCGCGCCGGACAAGACCACTCACCGGCCCCGGATTCGCGGCACGAGCGCTCGGGGCCCCGGCGCGTCGCTTACCGCAACCCCGGTATCCCTACCCCGGGCCCCGTACATACGCGGCACCACAAGCCCGGTATCGCAGCGGTCCCGGGGTACTGGTCCCGGAGTACTGATCCCGGGGTCACCCACCCCACCAACGACAACACCCTCCCGGCCGTGAGGCTGGGAGGGTGTCGTGGTGAATTGGTAGCGGGGGCAGGATTCGAACCTACGACCTCTGGGTTATGAGCCCAGCGAGCTACCGAGCTGCTCCACCCCGCGACGGGTGCTATTCACTTTCACCGGGCCACGTTTCCGCGGCAGATGTTGAACTATACCCACAGCCCGGGGATCTTCACAAATCCCCAGGCTGCCCGGGTACTAGTTGCCGAGAGACTGGTAGTCGGAGACGGCGCGGTCCAGCTCGTCGAGTGCCTTGCCGTACTCCTCGAAGGAGCCGTTGCGGGCGGTCTCGAGGTTGCGCAGCGCCTCGTTGATCCGGTCGATGGCCTCACCCTCGGTGCCTGCCCCACCGGCCGGCGGGGTCGGTGCCTCGGTCTCGGTGGCGTCCTCGTCGGTCTCCTCGTCCGGCGTGGTCGCGGCCTCGACGCCCGGGTCCTCCGGGCTGGTCTCGGTCGGGGTGCCGGCGATGTCCTGGGCAGCGCGCGGGTCGATGCCGACCTGCTCGAGTGCCTCGGAGATGGTCGGGGCGTAACCGACGCGGCCCTTGTAGGACACGAGCACGCGCAGCAGCTTCGGGAACGCCGACTCCTGGTTCTTACGCTGGGAGTAGATCGGCTCGGCGTAGAGGATCTCGCCGCCGCCGACCGGCAGGGTCAGTAGGTTACCGTTGTGCAGCTCGTTGGTGCCCTCCCACAGGGTGCGGTCACGGGCCACCTGGTCGGAGGACATGAGGGCATCCTGCGCCTGCTTCGGCCCCTGGGTCTGGGTGTTGGTCGGCAGGACGCGGACGGTGATCTGGCCGTAGGTCTCCGGGTCGGAGCTGACGGCCATGTGCGCGGAGAGGAACTGACGCTCAAGGCCACGGAACGGGGTGATCAGCTGGAAGCTGGACTCCTGGGTCTCCGGGTCGGCCGCGACGACGTAGTACGGCGGCTGGTTGAGGTTGGTGCGCCCCTCGGGTGCGGTCGGGTCTTCGGAGACGGACCAGAAGGCGTCGTTGGTGAAGAAGACGCCCGGGTCGTCGACGTGGTAGCGGGCCAGGAGGTCGCGCTGGACCTTGAACAGGTCCTCGGGGTAGCGCAGGTGCTGGCGCAGCTCGTCGGAGATCTCGGACTCCGGCTTGACGGTGTCCGGGAAGATGCCCTTCCAGGCCTTGAGGACGGGGTCCTCGGTGTCGAACTCGTAGAGCTCGACGGTGCCGTCGTACGCGTCGACGGTGGCCTTGACGGAGTTGCGGATGTAGCCGACGTTGTCGGTGATCAGTCGCTGCGTGGTGCCGTCCGGGTTGAGGGCGTCGGCGGTGGTCTCGGTGAGCGAGGTCTGCTCGGTGTACGGCAGGGCGCGCAGGGTGGTGTAGCCGTCGACGATCCACTTGATGCGGCCGTCGATGACGGCCGGGTAGGTCTTGGAGTCGGTGGTCAGCCAGGGGGCGACCTTCTCGACGCGGGACCGGGGGTCACGCTCGAAGAGGATCTTGGAGTTGCCGTGGACGCGGTCGGAGAGGATGAGGTTCATCTCCTGGTAGCGCATGGCGAAGGCGGCCCGGTTGATGATGTTGCCGATGTCGACGCCACCGGAGCCGTCGTAGGTGTAGAACGAGGTGTCCGTGTCGTACTCAACGGGGCCGGAGCCGTTGTCTCCGACGATGGCGTAGTCGGCGCCGTCGTTGGAGTTGGCGATGACCGGGCCGTAGTAGATGCGCGGCTGGTCGACCTTGATGCCGAGCTCCTCGGCCTCCTCGGCGGCCTGGCGGGCGGCGTTGGTCTGCAGGTCGGAGACGGTGAACACGGGGAAGCCGCCACGGGTGGAACCGGCGTCGCGGGCCGCCTCGTCGACGGTGTTGGCCTGGGCGGCGATGAAGCCGTTGCCGTGGGTGTAGACGGTGTGGCGGTTGATCCAGTCGCGCTGGTTCTCGCGCAGGGCGTTGGGGTCCATCTCGCGGGCGGCGACGACGAAGTCGCGGAGCTCGCCGTCGACCTCGTAGCGGTCGACGTTGAGGGTCTCCGGGAAGCCGTAGAAGTTACGCAGCTGCTGCATCTGGGTGAACGTCGGGGNNAGCGCTCCATGAGCAGCGGCCAGGCGACACCGATGACGAAGGAAGACAACAGCAGCAGGACGACGCCGAGCGCCGGGATGCGCAGATCCTTGAGCACGATCGCGGAGAAGAAGGCCACGGCGACGAAGATCGCGATGATCATGAGGATCATCTTCGCCGGGAGGTGGGCGTGGATCGCGGTGTAGCTGGCGCCGGTGAAGGTCTCCTGCTCGTTGTAGAGCAGAGAGTAGCGGTCCAGGAAGTAGGAGCCGGCCTGGAGGAGCATCCACAGGCCACCGGTGACAGCGAGCTGGATGCGGGCGGGGCGGGAGATGTGGCCCTTGACGCCCATCGCCTGGTTACCGATGCGGATGCTGCCCAGCAGGTAGTGGCCGACGAGCGCGATGAGGAACGCCACGACCAGCAGGATGGAGACGGTGTCCACCACAAGGCGGATCATCGGCAGGCTGAAGGCGTAGAAGCCGAGGTCGTGCCCGAACTGGGGGTCCTGCACGCCGAAGTCACTGCCGTTGAGGAACATCATGACGGTGCGCCACGTGCCCTGGCCGACGAAGCCGGCGAACAGGCCGATGACCACCGGGATGCCGATGAGCAGGGCGCGCACGGACTTGTCCAGCGCCTGCCGGTACTGGTGGACCGGTGAGTTGAGGTCGAGTGTCTCCAGTGTGTCCGGGCGGTTGCGCCAGGTGAAGAACCCGGCGAGCCAGACGATGAAGCCGGCGATGAGCGCGAAGATGACGAACAGCGCCACGCGGACGAGCAGCACCTTCGTGAACACGCCGCGGAAGTCGACTTCACCGAACCAGAGCCAGTCGGTGTAGAAACCGATCGCCATCGGCGCGAGGACGAACAGTGCGGCGACGATGCCGACGATCCAGCTCAGCAGCCGTGGTGGCCGGTTGACGGACGGGGAGGGTTGTGAGAGGCCGGTGGCCAAGTCCTTCTCCTAAATATTTAAGACATACTTTTCTGCCGGTGTACTGTCCATAGCCTAGAGAAGTACACCCCTGTGTGACCAACGGAGGATGGACCGTGACAGTTCCCGAAAACACCTCGCAGGCGCTGAACAAGGCCATGATGGAGGCCGTCGAGTTCGTGCACGCCGAGGGGTGGGACGCCGCCCCGACGCTCTTCGCGCTCGTCCCGACCCGCCTGCTCGCCGATCAGCTGGCCGATCCGGACGACGCCGCGCCCCTCACCCTCGTCGTGCAGGAACTGCCCGGGCACATCCTCCCCGGCTCCGATGAGCTGGGCGATTACCTCTCCCGCCTGGCCTGGCCCGCGGAGGTCGAGGGTGTCGTCCTCGCGCAGGAGATCATGTTCCGCGAGGCCTCGCTTGCCGACGCCCCCGCCCGCCCCGCCCGCCTCTTCTCCGGCGTCCTGCGCCCGGAAGGGGTTGAGCTGACGCTCCTCCAGTTGCGTCCCACCGAGGAGGAGCTGGCCGAGGCGGGTGCCTTCGCGGAGGACGACATCGAGCTGCGGGGCGGCCCGGAGGTCGCCCCCGGGGTGATCTCCGCCCTGCGTTTCGGTCTCGAGCAGGACCCGGATCCGGTCGACTAGACTGGTCCGGAACGTCGTTTTCCAAGGAGTTTGAGGCCCCCGTGCGATTCCCCCGCCCCGCCCGCGTCACCGCCGCCACCGCCGCGGTGCTGCTCAGCGTCGGCCTGGTGGCGTGCGGCTCCGAGGATGAGCCGGCACCGACCACCACCGCGGTGACGGAGACCACCACCTCCTCCCCCACCCCCACGACGGAGGAGACGAGCGAGGAGACGACGACCCGCACCACCCGGGCCCCGGAGACGACGGGGACCACGGTGTCGTCGACAAGCAGGCGGGGCGTGCCGGACGATGTCGCCGAGGTGCAGAAGATCTTCGGTTCCGTCGCGCCGGCCTCGCTGTTCCGCCAGTTCGAGTCGTGCAACGACAGCGGCATCAGCAACGCGTGGGAGTGCTCCGGCCCGGAGGTCGGACAGTTCCAGTTCTTCCAGTCGATGTCGAAGGCGGCGTCGACGACGCAGCTGATCACCGAGCTGCGCAGCTCGCGGGTCGTGGAGGACACGGGGCGCAAGGTCGTCGGCTGGTCGACGCTGGGGACGACGGCGGTGATCACGGTCGTCGATAATGAGGAGGGCCTGGTCATGCAGCAGATGGTCTCCTCCGACCGCGTCGACCCGCAGGAGCGGATCTACGAGCTCGGCCTGGCGGAGCAGCCCTCCGCGGAGACGGAGGAGCCGGCCGACACCGAGACCTGACCGGCCTAGCCGCAGGTCACCACATCGCGCCCGGCGTCGAAGTCCGCCATCGCGGTGATCGCGTCATCGAGCGTGCTCACCTGCGCCACGACGATGTCCCCGCGCTGCCCCTGGAGCGCCTCCCCGCAGTTGGCGGCGGGTGCGAGGAACAGTTCCACCCCGTCCTCCGCCGCGGCGCGCACCTTGTGCTCGATGCCGCCGATGGGCCCGACGGTGCCGTCCTCGGCGATGGTGCCGGTCCCGGCGACGGTACGCCCGGCGTTGAGTTCGCCCGGGGAGAGCTTGTCGATGACCGCCAGCGACAAGATCATGCCCGCACTCGGGCCGCCGATGTCCTGCAGGTTGTAGGACACCTCGACCCCGTCGACGGGCTGCGAGTTCATGTACACACCCAGCATCGCCAGCTTCTCGTCCTGCGGATTCGCGCCGAGTTCAATGGTCTTCTCGAGCTCCGCGCCGCCGCGCTGCAGCGTGAGCGTCACCTGCTCGCCCGGCTGCTTCGACCGCACGATCTCCTGCACCTGACCCGGCTTA
>LSQX01387429.1_pt1 | contig 11873 bp, 10 predicted proteins | sample 654561 | NCBI WGS metagenome assembly LSQX01 (sample SAMN04489861, study PRJNA283612) | anaerobic digester metagenome | isolation source: 4 biogas reactors fed with cattle manure at either 37C or 55C with and... | place: Denmark: Kongens Lyngby | collected 2014 | reverse complement strand
CCACAGGAGCCATAAGAAACCTGATCATCACGTTCGTAAACTACAACTGTTGTCTCCGGGGATTCGCGCTTAAGCTTCGCACCGGCAGACATGCCTGCAGCAACGCCGCCGATAATTACAACGCGCATAGATGTTCCTCCAAATGTTAGGTGTAGCGCACTTTAAGAGGTTCACGCAACGGCAATTGATCGGTAACGGGCAAAACCCTGGCACCAAATAAAATTGTGTTGCAAACCTTTAGATCGTCGCCGATGCCCAGCATAGTACGCAGCTCGGCGTAATCAGTCAGAAGATTGCGCAAAAGACCGCCCCAGCAGGAGCCATAGCCAAGCGCATGGCAGGCATTGTCAAAATGAGTCAGCGCGATGATACCATCATCAGCCCAAAAATAATCTGTAGGCACTAAAGCAATCGCGGCATGCGGTGCTGTGCGGAAAATGCTGTCAATCCCAAGTGAGAAGCGATAAGTATGACGCTGCGAGAAAACATCGTCAGGGGCTTCGGCGGCAAGCTTGTTTACAAGCTCTTCAGCGCGTTCACGCAACTTCCGTGTGGTTTCCGGCTCTGTTATCAGCCAGTGGACTTTTTGCGAATTAGTAGCAGTGGGCGCCAGGTTGGCTATTTCCAGAATCCGGTTTATTTTCTGACGAGGCAGGCCTTCAGGCTTAAACTGGCGGACGCTCCGGCGCGTAGTCATCAGGGTTTGATGCTGCTCTGGTAGGGGAAGCAAACTCAGGTCAGCTTCACGGCGTTCGCTTGCCGGCAGGAAATCAAGCGTGATTGCTGAAGTTGGACAAAGTATGGCACAGTGACTGCAGGAAATGCAGGCGCCAGCAGGTGAGGGGTCGCGATAAAACGGGTAGCCATCGCCTGCATCGAGTTCGATCACCGATGAAGGGCACTCTCGAAAACAGATTTCACAGCGTATGCATTTTTCCTGATCAATTTGCACTTTCACTTCAAGGACCTCCTGAACAACATCTTGATTTTAAGCCTGTTTAAAGAAATTATAGCATTTATCAGGACTGTTCAGCTTAATCCCGGTTTCGGATGCTTAAGCTGAGCTAACTTAAGGTTTGCAAACCCTGCCTTAGTCTGTCAAAATTTGAAATCGTCGGGGAGGATTTAACATGGAAAAACTAATTGTTCTTGGTACAGGCAACGCCATGGTCACCCATTATTACAACACCTGTTTCGCGTTGAATGATGGCAAAGGCACCATTTTGGTTGACGCTGGTGGTGGCAATGGGATTTTAGCAGCATTACAGGCAACCGAGGTTGATTTTACTTCAATCAGGGATGTAATCGTAACCCACGAGCATAGCGACCACTTATTGGGGATTGTCTGGATTGTTCGTAAAATCGGCACTCTGATGCTTGCCGATAAGTATAAAGGCGACCTGCGTTTCTTCTGCCATAAAGATATAGCCGATGCGATTAAGGCTATTTGCGGCTATACCCTGCAAAAGAAATTTACCCGCTTGTTTGGCGAACGAATGCATTTTGTGCAAATCAAGGACGAAGCAGTATGCCGGCTTTTGGACTACGATGTCACTTTTTTTGATATAAAGTCCACCAAAGCCAGACAATACGGCTTCACCATGCAATTACACAATGGGCGCAAACTAACCTGCCTGGGCGATGAACCTTATAACCCACTTTGTGAATCGTTTGTTGTAGGCAGCGACTGGCTGTTGGCCGAAGCTTTTTGTCTCTATAGCGACCGCGACCGGTTTAAGCCTTATGAGAAGCATCACAGCACTGTGCGTGAGGCTTGTGAGCTGGCCGAGCAGTTGAATATCCCGAATCTGGTACTTTGGCACACAGAAGATAAAACTTATGGCAAACGCCGACAACTCTATACTGAAGAAGGGCGTCAGTTCTATAGAGGCAACTTATATGTTCCTGATGATCGCGAGATAATCAGCCTCTGATTTTGCTATAATTAAACTAATAGGAATAACAGGCGTTGATAACAAGGAAGGTGCAGAGTAATGGCAGATATTTTTGACTTGAGCGGAATGAAAGCAATCGTAACCGGCGGCGGCAAGGGCATTGGCCGCAGTATTGCTGAAGGTTTTCTAGAAAAAGGCGCTGAAGTAGTGCTGATTGGCTCCAGCGATGCGGTGCTCAAGGCACGGAAGGATTTTCAGGCTCAGGGATATCCGGTTCACGCAGTACAGGGCGATTTTCTCTCGCGGACTGACAGAGAGCGCGCTTTTGAGGAATCGGTCAATCTGCTCGGCGGCGAATTGGATATTCTGGTGAATAATGCCGGGATTCAACGCCGGATACCGGCAGCTGAGTTCCCTCTGGAAAAGTGGGATGAGGTTATTGAGGTTAATCTGACCGCTGTTTTCGACCTTTGTCAACGCGCTTTTCCCTATATGAAAGAAAAAGGCTATGGCAAAATCATTAATATCAGCTCGCTTAATGCTTTCCGCAGTGTTGCCCGCAATACCGCCGCTTACCAGGCCGCGAAGAGCGGTGTACGGCAGATGTCCAAAACACTTGTTCACGAATGGTCCGAGTATGGTATCCGGATCAACAGCCTGGCGCCGGGTTGGACACGTACCGAGATGACTATTCCTATCCAGTCTGACGCCACTCGCTACAGCGAAACTGTGAACAGTATTCCACTCGGTCACTGGGCAAGCCCGTCCGATTTCAAAGGTGTCGCCATTTTGCTGGCTTCGCACGCTGGCGACTTTATTAATGGCGTAACCATTCCCGTAGATGGTGGTACTCTGGCTCGTTAAGCAGACATCATCCAGTTCCTTAGTTCTGTACGAAGTACCATCTGACAGCTTTTAAGGAGGACTCGCGGCATGGAACCATTGACAAGGGAACAGATCGACGATTTGCGCAATTTTGATACCCCGACCATATGCAATGCCATCGAACAGTTCAAAACCAGGCAAAACACTGAAGGCTTCATGAGGCCAGGAATGATGAGACGAAGTCAGTTAGCCAAACCACTGGTTGGCTATGCGGCAACCGCCCGGGTTAGCGGCACTTATAAAGCAAGCGCGCTTGCCAACGAGGCTTTGTTCAACTATTACGAGCACGTGCGCTCAATGCCCGACCCCTCAATTTCTGTGGTTCAGGATATTGACATTGATCAGTCTTATTCGTTCTGGGGTGAGGTCCAGGCCAGCACACACCAATCGCTCGGTTGTGTCGGCGCTATTGTTGACGGCGGCGTTCGCGATATACCCGCAGCCGAAAAAATCGGCTTTGATTTTTTCTCAACCAAGGTGAATGTTTCGCATGGCTATGTGCACCTGGTTGATTATGGCAAGCCGGCTCAAATCCTCGGACTCACCATCAATCCGGGCGATTTGCTTCACGCTGACATGCATGGCGTTACAATTATTCCGCCGGAAATAGCTCCACTTGTCGCTGATAAATGCAGACAAATGCTCAACGCCGAAAGTGAATTTCTTGCTCATATCAGGGCAGCCATCGCAAGCGGTGAAAAACCGACTATTGAACAGCTGCGTGAATGGCGTAAACGGTTGATCGAACAGCGCAACGCGTGAAAAGGCCGCTCGAACAGCGCAAAACCTGAAATGCCCGTTCACGTGTTGTTAGTCTTCTTTCCCGTTATCGGCAAAAAGCTTGAGATACTCTCATAGCCTTCAGCCTCCAGTTCGTCTTTAGGAATAAAGCGTAAGGCAACACTGTTTATGCAGTACCGCAGTCCGCCTTTTTCTTGTGGGCCATCAATAAAGACATGGCCTAAATGCGAATCACCAGCGCGGCTGCGCACTTCTGTGCGTGTCCTGCCATGGCTGAGATCTGCTTTTTCTACAAGTGCCTCAGGTTCAATCGGCTTGCAAAAACTGGGCCAACCGCAGGCTGAGTAAAATTTATCCATTGAAGTAAAAAGCGGCTCGCCGGTAACGATATCAACATATAAGCCAACGTCATCACTGGCCCAGTAACGCCCCGAAAATGGCGGCTCTGTCGCGTCGTGCTGAGTTACGGCATATGATTCAGGCGAAAGTTTAGCCATTAGTACATCGTCGGACGGTTTGGGATAATCCCGGCAGGTTTCAGCGTCTTCTTCCAACACGGCTTCAGGATCCGGCAAGGTTTCAAAGGAGATATGGCAGTAGCCATGCGGATTCTTTTCCAGATACTTTTGATGATACTCCTCTGCCAGCGTATAGCTGCGAAGCGGCTCAACCTCAGTCACAATAGGCCGCTCGTACTTTTGCTGTTCTTCAGCTAAAACGGCACGAATAACCTCAACATCCACCGGGTCAAGGTAGTAAATAGCAGTACGATACTGTGAACCAAAATCGTTGCCCTGCCGATTGCGCACAGTCGGGTCGATTATCTGAAAGAATTGGCGGAGCAAATCTGCCAGTGTCAATCGTTTTGGATCATAGCGCACATGCACTGTTTCGGCATGACCGGTATTACCGCGGCACACCGCTTCATAAGTTGGATTCTCGGTTGTACCGTTGGCGTATCCTACTGAAGTTTCAGCCACTCCGGGGACTCTTGCCATGTAAGCTTCGACTCCCCAAAAGCAGCCGCCTGCCAGGTAAATTTCCTTAAGCTCACTGGCGGAAAAATCCAAGTCAAGATTCGGATTAATTGGCAGTATAGAATTGTGTTTCATTTTTTCTCACCTTCCTTGGTTTGACTGCTGCTGTTATTCTTACATAAGCTATAATGATTATCAGTATCGCTTGAATCTAACCAGGCAACGAATTAAAGCACAAAGGAGCTTCCAATGGCAGCGCCCACCCGATTTTTCCGTGATCAGCGCTGGCTCGTTTTTTGGCGCCAACCGCTGTTACGTACTTTCCTTCTAATTCTTATACTGGAATGCGTTGTTTTTCAATGGGCCGCTTTTGTGCCTATGCCGTCAACGACAATCGAAATGCCTGTTAGTGGTTGGGCCTTTGAAGGCTTTTTGCCTGCGGAAAGGGCAGAGCACACTTTCACGGCAGATGACAGCGAAAGCCATGCTGTTAGCATGCGTTTACCCCAGGCGACCGTGCGTTCTGTTTATCTCGATGCTTATTCAAACCGGACTGGTCCACTGCAATTTGAAGCACAGGTAGTCACCGCACAATCGGATGCTCTCCAGACGATTGCTTCAGGTAAAGTTGCCAGTGGTGTTGAACGCAGCCGCAGTTTGCTGTTGTGGCCTGAAAGTGAAGTATCGCAGCTGCGGATTGAATTTGAACTTGAGCCCGGCGATGTGGTGTTCCTGAACCGGTTGGCTGTTAATCGACGTATCCCGTATGCCCCTGATTTGCTTCGACTTGCTTTGCTGCTGCTTGGCTGCCTGTTGTTATATTTTTTGTTCAAAGCGCCAGTTTTTTGGCGCCAGGCCCGTGCAGATGATCTGGCACAACGATTGGTCTCAACAGCCACTGCTGCAGTAATAGTTATACTTTGTTTTTGGCTTGCTATCGCTGCTGCGTCGGAACCTTTCTTCGCTGTCAGTGAGACAGGTGGCGATTTCTACAGTCGTGATTTTGCCGACGCACTGCGCAGAGGCAGGTTTGACCTGCTGATTTCACCGCCGCCAGAGCTCGCGGAGTTGGAGAATCCTTATGATCCGGCCTTGCGTGAAACAATTGATTCAACTGACTTGATTGAAGGCGCTGTCTATTATAATGAACGATATTATGTCTCATATGGTATTGTTCCAGCTCTTTTGTTTTTCGCGCCTTTCCGGCAGCTTTATGGTTATACCTTTCAGACAATCTGGGCAGTAACGCTCTTTGGCGCCTTTGGTGCGTTGCTTCTATATCTGAACTTGCGCCGGTTGTTGCTGATCCTTTTTCCCAGGTTGCCTTTCCGTTGGCACTACATAGCGGGCACTACTGTTTGTGTTGCCTGCTTCACAGGCTGGGGGCTTGCTTCTCCGAGTATCGACAGTATGAGCAGGCTGGGCGGATTCTTTTTCGCCATGCTGGCTGCAAATCAGCTGCTCTACCTCATTTATGGGCATAAAGGATTGCCTGCCCGTTCCCTGATCCGCGAAGCTGTTTGGTCGACACAAGGAAACAATGCTGGTGAAGCTGAAGAGTTACATCAAAGCGACGAAAAGCCGCCTCTCAGCGATGAAAAAACATGTCACTGCGATGAGAAGCCACGTCAAAGCGATAATGAATTGCTTCAAGCGTATGGCGCTTATGACCAAACTGGCAGAATCTCCTGTTGGCGTCTTTTACTGGTAGGAACTTTTCTGCTGCTCGCAGTTGGCTGTCATCCGGTTGAGGGTTTCCTGCTGGTGCCATATGCCATAGTATTTTTCCTGAAGCTCAAGCAGCTTAAGAACAAGATAGACGTTTTACCTGCACTGGTTTGCTTTATTGTACCCCTATTGATTGGCGGCTTTCTGCTTGGTTCGTACAATCTGGCGCGGTTCAGTTCCGCGTTTGAATTTGGCGGCCAGTATCAACTTGCTTTGGCGGATATGCGCTCCACCGGCATTAAATGGGCAAGACTGATTCCAGGATTAGCTCAGCATTTGTTTATACCACCAGCAGTTAATGCTGAGTTTCCCTTCATCCATTTCCGCACAGGAACTGGATTATTTCCCAACAGTTTCTCAAAGAATGCGCGTACAATTGGTTTGCTGACTTTACCTTTTTTGCTGATTTTGCTGCTGCTGCCTTTTTTTAAAAAGCTGCGTAATAGCTGGCAAAATGCTTCATTCGAGTCCAAAGCGCTTCTGCATGCGAGCTTACTGACAGGTTTTGTATTCACTGCACACAACAGTTTGGTGCGTGATTCGGTAGGTCTGAATGCTTTGGATTTTGCTGTCTGGTTCGCTTTGGCTGCTGCCCTTATCTGGTTAATGACTGCAAACCTGAATTTTTCACAGCAAAGCGAACTAAACCAAGGCAGTGAATCAGGCAGCGACTTAGGCGGTGAATTAAGCGAGGAAATTTTTAAAAATGTGGACAACTCGGGTTTTTCCCCAAATATCCACATTTTAAACGTGGAATATCCCCAAATTGGGGATAATTGTTTCACTTTTTTCCTTTTGGCAGGCATTTTGACCACAATTATCTGCGGCTTGTTATTCATCCAGGGAGAGTCCGATAGCATTAGCAACTATATGCCGCAGTTCTATGAGAGGCTGCGTCGCATGATGGCTTTCTGGCTGCCTTAACTAAAAATCAGTCAAAGTAGTTTTTCATGTTTTCGATTTGGAAAGAACCTAACGGCAGGTTGGCTTCGCAACCTGTGGTAGCTGCCTTGTAAATTAAGAGCACAGCTTCCAGAGCATCGCGTCCTGATTTGCCATCGGCTAGCGGCGCTGCGTCGGCAGCAAGAGCTCGGCCAAAATCGCGATATAGTTCTGTATGAGGATGCGGCAAAGTGCGCAGGCTGTTTAATCCTCCGTCCCTCCAGCGGGCAGCCAGTAAACGACGGAGATAAGTAAACGTGTGGTTCTTGCCCGTACGATCGCGAATTTCCAGCTTTGCCTTACCCGCCAGGATACCGCCGCGAATTTCAGTCTTTTCTGTAAAGACCTGGAAGGAGGCTTCCTGACGCATTGGGTTAGTTACTGTAGTTCCTTCAAAGTTCAGATATGAGCCGTTTCCCAGCCTTAGTGCTGCCAGGCCAAAATCTTCAGCTTCCATGCGGTGCTGCAAACGGGCAATATCTGCCCTGGCTGATGCAATATTGCTGCCCATCAGAAAAGTCATTAAATCGAGTGCGTGGATGCTTTGATTCATTACCGCACCACCGTCCTGGGCATAAGTTCCGCGCCAGGCAGCCTGGTCGTAATAAGCCTGGTCATGCCCCCAGCGCACGGTGACATCGCCAAACAAAACCCGCCCGTGTTTGCCGGCACTGATTTCGGCGGCTAAGGTACTGACAAGCGGGAAATACCGATAAATATGGCCAACTGCGATCTGCAGCCGCTGTTTGGCAGCTGCTTGCAGTAAAGCGTCAGCTTCACTCAGCGAAAGAGTCAAAGGTTTTTCCATAATCAGGTGTGCCCCGGCCGCCAGAGCAGCCATGCCCAGGGCATAGTGGCTGCCACTTGGCGTGGTGATAGCGACAACTTGGGGTTTTTCCCGACTTAGCATTTCCTTGAAATCAGCGTAAATACGTATTGCAGCCTGCTGCTCGGATGAATATCCCATTGTATTTAAGAGCCTGATAACAGCTTCCTTATTACTGTCGACCAGCGCAGACAATTTGAAGTTTTGCGAAAATCGCTTAACTGCCTTCAAATGCTTCACAGCGACTTTACCGCACCCGATTAACGCGTATGTCATAGGTTCATTCCTGGCACCTTTTTCCTGATCCATTAGCTGAGCTCCTCCCGGTTATAACCCTGTTTCATAGTCTATCAGATTCCAGAATTTATTCTCGAATCAAGTGGTATATTTCTTGACTTTTAGTTGCTGTTGTTCAATGATTAAGTTTATAGCAAATTGACCAGGATATAACCAAAATGCGCTCATAAATATTATTATCAAGATTACTTTTTCAATCGAGCTCTTTGTGCAGGTTAATATCCTTGGCATTAAGTCAAAACAGGAGGAATTTTCATGATCAAAGTTGGTGTAGTAGGTTATGGCACAATCGGACAAAGGCTTGCTGACGGTGCGGCTCTGCAAGGCGACATGGAATTGGTGGGCGTTTGTGACGTAGCTCCAACCCTGGCGATTCGCGCACTCAAAGAAAAAGGCATGCCCTATAAACTTTATCTGGCAATCCCAGAGAACAAACCGCAATTCGACGAGTTGGGGATCGAGACCAGCGGTACTTTGGAGGAGCTTGTCGAAGCTTGTGACGTTATTCTAGACGCAACCAGCGCCGGTGTTGGCGCCAAAAACAAAGAAATCTACGCTCGTTACGGTAAAAAAGCTGTTTTCCAGGGCGGAGAAAAGAACGCTGTTGCCGATGTTTTTTTCCACGGCTATGCCAACTATGAAAAAGGCCTGGAAGCTGATTTCCTTAAGCTGACCAGCTGCAACACAACCGGGTTGATCCGCGCCGTTGACTGCCTCGACCGTGCTTACGGGATAGAGCGTGTGGCGATCACAATTATTCGCAGAGTAGCGGATCCGGGCGATTATCATCGTGGTCTGACCAATGCTTTGCAGTTAGAAAAAGCCCCCAGCCATCAGGCGCTTGATTTGATGACCATTATGCCCCACATTGAAGCTACAGGCATTCTGGTGCATACACCAATTACCCATGGTCATATTATTACCGTAATTTGTTCCGCTAAAGACGGTAAGAAGCTGACCAAGGATATGGCTCTTTCAGCATTTAAAGAACACGACCGTATCCGCATTGTTACTCTGGACGAAGGCTTCCTGGGCAATGCTTCTTTGTTCAAATATGCTCGTGATCTTGGTAATCCGCGCGGCGATATGTACGAAATCGCGCTTTGGGAAGACAGTATTGTTGAATCCGGCAATGACATTATGTTCGCGATAAATATTCCGCAGGAAGCGGTGACAATTCCAGAAACGATTGATGCTGTCCGTGCTTGCACTGGCATGCAGTCCACTCGTAATGAAGGTGTTGCCAAAACCAATGAATATCTGGGGCTGGGAAAATGGAAATAAAGATGCTGCCGCTGGAGCGCTTTGATTATCAGGGCAAGAATGTTTTACTGCGCCTCGACATCAATTCGCCGGTCGATCCGGTAACAAAACGGATCGTAAGCGACAATCGCATCAAAAAAAGCGTGCCAACAGTAAAATATCTGCTGGAACAGGGGGCAAAGCTCTCAATTATCGCCCATCAGGGCGATACGCTTGATTACCAAAACCTGATACCGCTGGCTGAGCACGCCGAAAGACTTTCACAGCTGCTTGGAGTTAAGGTTGCATACATTGATGATGTTTGCGGGCCTGCAGCACAAAATGCGATTAAGGCCTTACAACCTGGTGAAGCAGTATTATTGGGTAATCTGCGTTATTTAGCGGAAGAAGTTACTGCCTTTGAAAAAGACGTTAAGTTGACGCCGCCGGAAATGCTTTCCACCTGGCTGGTCAGAAGTTTGGCGCCCTTGCATGAAGTTTACGTAAACGATGCTTTTTCAGCTGCACATCGCAATCATCCCAGCATGGTTGCCTTTCAGGAATTACTGCCAACCGCCGGCGGACGTATTATGTATGACGAATACGCTGCCCTCTCCAGGGTAATGTCAGGTCCCGCCCGTCCTAGCGTCTTTTTCCTCGGCGGAGCCAAAATTTCGGATGCTTTCGGGATGATGGGCACAGTTCTGGCAAAGGGTACAGCTGATTACATTCTTACCGCAGGGATCACCGGTATGATCATGTTAATGGCCTCTGGCCATGAGACAGGTGAACGTTTCGAGAATTTCCTCCGCGACAAAGATTTATTGGCATTTGTCGAACCTGCCCGTAAACTGCTGGCAGATTTTCCTGAAAAAATTCACTTTCCCTCAGATGTGGTTTGTGAAGTAGAAGGGGTAAAATCAGTCGCAACCGCCGCCGATTTGCCTGTTAAAGGCGCGCTTTATCCTGACATCGGACCTGAAACGATCAAGACGTATACGGAATACTTGCAAAAGGCCGGAACAATTTTCGTTAACGGGCCGGCAGGTGTCTACGAAAACCCCGATTTTGCCGAAGGAACGAAGGCAATTTGGCAAGCGATCGCTGAAGCACCCGGTTACTCTGTAATCGGCGGCGGCGATACGGTTTCAGCGGCTGGCCGTTTTATTGATTTAAAGAAAATCAGCTATGTTTGCACAGCTGGAGGCGCTATGGTTAATTTTCTCTCAGGAAAAAAGCTGGCGCTGATCCAGGCCATGGAAAAAGCCTACGAGCGCGACCGTTTGTAGATTAAATCGGCTAGGCCTTAGTTTTATCTTTAGTCCATACTTGCCTGCAGCTATAACGTTGCAGGCAAGTTTTCGTTAGGCAGCAATTACTTTGTATGCAGCTGTAGTCAACTGCGGTTTTAGTACAGTAACTTGATGTTGTTGTTTTTGAAGAATTCCACTAGTTCTTGCGGCGGCCGGGTATCAGTTATGTAAGCATAAAGATTGGCCAGACTGCTGAAGCAAACCGCAGCTGTAACGTCCAGTTTACTGTGATCAGCCATCAGAATTACTTTTTGGGCAATCTTTACAACTGCTTTTTTAATTTGCGCTTCATGAAAAGAGTTATTGGTGGCGCCCTGCTCAATGCTAACGCCAGTCGCGCCCATGAATGCTTTGCTGATCCGGATATCTTTCAGATTATCAACCGCGCCCATGCTCACAAATGACTTGGTTTTGTGGTTGTATAATCCGCCAGTCGAGAACAGGCTGATTTCCGGATGATGCTGCATTTCGTTATAAACCAAAAAACTATTGCTGACAATTGTCAGGTTTTTATATTGTTTTAAGTGGGGCAGCATATGTAAAGTGGTTGTACCTGAATCAAGATAAATAGTATCATTGTCTTCAACCAGAGAAGCCGCCAGTGATCCAATATGATCCTTTTCCGGTAAAGCTTTGTGGCTGCGGTCATGAACGGGCACAACAGCATCGTCGGGGTTATATAATACTCCCCCGTAAACCTTAGTGACACGGCCATTAACCTGAAGCACCTTGATATCGCGGCGGATAGTGTTCAGCGAAACATTGAAGTAATCACAAAGTTCAGGCAGAGTAGCCGACTCCTTGCGTTGTAAATATGTTTCCAGTTCGCGGATTCTGTCGACTCGCATTTTGCCTCCTGTGGGTTGAATATTTCGATATATCTTCCATGAGAGCTTCCGGATTATCATACTTGAGTAATAGGTTGGGAAGCTAACAGCTGCAGTCGCCGGAGCTTATTTGCCAGAATAGTAATATGGCAAAAAAATGCTCAGATGCCATTCAATATAGCATAAATATGTCCAGAAAA
>LSQX01284204.1_pt1 | contig 11873 bp, 8 predicted proteins | sample 654561 | NCBI WGS metagenome assembly LSQX01 (sample SAMN04489861, study PRJNA283612) | anaerobic digester metagenome | isolation source: 4 biogas reactors fed with cattle manure at either 37C or 55C with and... | place: Denmark: Kongens Lyngby | collected 2014 | reverse complement strand
TACTCACATCCCACTGGCTGATATCTTGGTTGAATTTTGAAGAGTCAAACATAAGAGTCATGTCCTTCACTTTAGAAACATTCCACTGGCTGATATCAGAGTCAAATTTTGAAATTCTAAACATACTGCCCATGGTGGTGACGCTAGAGACATCCCATCGACTGATATCCCCGTTAAAAGTAGATTCACCAAAAGTATAGTACATATTGGTCACATTAGAAACATCCCAACGACTAATATCCCCATTAAATGATGATTTTTCAAAAAGGCTTGACATATCGGTCACCAAGCTTACATCTATGTGATTCAAATTGGCTTGGAGCCCCAAATGCTCAATCTCTTTAGCCACCACTTCTCGAATAGTATCGTTTGTCACTACAATATTAGCCATATGCATGCCTCTCTGTTTATTGTGTTCCTTTCAAAGTCACCCAATAAAAATGACTCTATTATACAAATACACACACTATTGTTTGACAAATAATGACAAAAATAAAAAATGGGGTTTTGGGCTTATAAAAACAAATCATCGTCTAAAATATATTCTGCAAAAACTTCTAAATCATTGTGATAGACCAAGTCGATAGCGTCGTCATAAGGAGTGGCCCCCAAATTCACAAGGATTGAAGGTGCTTTTTTCGCCATTTCAAGGGCAAAACCTGCTGCCGGCTGCACATTTAAAGAAGACCCCAAGATTAACACCAAATCTATTGCGGGTGGATGTTGGAGTAAATTATAAAAAGCAGAAGGCAAATTCTCTCCAAAAAATGTAATATCTGGTTTAATAATCCCGCCGCAGTTGCAGTATGGTATCAAATCATTTAAAACCCTTTGTTTATAATCGTTTAAGTTGTACGCAGAATGGCAATCTAAGCAATGTGCTGTCATAAAAGAACCGTGACACTCCAGTACTTTTTTTGATCCAGCGGCTTGATGAAGCATATCAATATTTTGCGTGAGGACAAGGGAAATTTGATTGCGTTTTTCTAGCTCTGCAACTAAATGATGACATTTTGTAGGTTTTGCATGCTGCTCTAGCATGTTTTTGGCAAGGCTAAAAAATGGTTTGGGATTTTTCTTGAAATACTGAATATCAAAAATCGCCTCAGGATAGGGCAAATCCGTATTTTTACTGAGCAAAGAATAGAGACCATTTTCACTACGAAAATCAAGAATCCCACTACTCGTACTGATTCCCGCCCCTGTAAACACAAGGATATTTTTCGATTTTTTAATTAATGTAAGAGCTTGCTTGAACATAAGATCCTCCAGGTAGTTTTATGTGCAGTGGTGTGTTCCAAAATGGAACTAAGCACTTGTAATTTTAATCCGCTCCACATCGTCAATGAGTCGAATTTGTTAAGTATTGTAAAATGTTTATAAAACTGAGCTTTAACATTTTTTACTCCTTGAACTGTTTCCATTATGGAAGTAGTTGCCTCGCGAACCAACTCTCCTTCATCATGGATACTTGACAAATGTTTGGTTATGGCAGGCCTCTGGACATCAAATAGTTCTGCCATCATTTTTTGTGTAAGCCAGATAGTTTCGTGCTGGAAGATTGTGTCTATTTTAACTGCGCCATCTTCGGTTTTGTAGAGGATGATTTCTGATTGGTTCTTCATGAATTCTCTTCCTTTTGCCATTCATCCGTAATGTCTTTCCAATTTACTTCCCGTTTTTGCTTACCAGTCCATACATCCCAAAATTCAGGATCTTTTGATTTTGGCCTATCATCTTCTTTCAGTGTATTCATCTCAACAATAATGGGAATCGGTGCAGCCCATCCTAGAAGAATGGCCTTTTTTGTCGGAAGGATCGGCAGCTCATTAAGTATACTGCCAAGGTTATCAGGAACCAGTTTTTTTACCATTTCCTGATCTTTGTCATTTACAAGTCTGTGAAGCAAAAAGGAATTACACTGAGACAAAACAGTTTGAGATAATTCAGAAGGTCTTTGAGAAGAAAGCATTAAGCCAAGACCAAACTTTCTTCCTTCTTTAGCGATTTTCTCAAAGGATTGACTGCACAGTTTATTTGCCGTAATTTCATCGCTGTCACCGTCATATCGCTTTATAAAGTTATGTGCTTCCTCTACGACCAATGTCGTGGGTAGAATGGTGCCAGTCATTCTCCTAAATCTCTGGTGTGCCTCAAATATTACTCTTGATAAAACTGATACAATAACAAAAAGTATTTCTGAAGGCAAAAGTGATAAATCAATGATGTTTATGCTTCCATTATCATCATTATTCCCGATGTATTCACCAAGCCATTCTTCAAGGGTTGTCTCTTCTTTTGTTTTTGTCTCAATGACTGAGGCAATTCTAGAATCAGTTAAAATACTTCGCACTCGCATCATGAAAAAGTCCATGTATTGCTGGGCATTATTTTCTTGAGAAAGCCTTTCAATATGACTCAGAAAATCTTCGTTAGTAAAAAACACTGGACTATCTTCATCTGGCCCTTGATAGCTTATTAACTCTCCAAAAACATTTTGACTATCGGTGATAGAATTGCATACTTCTTGAATGTCTTTTAACTCAAAAGCTGGATAGTTATTTCCCGTTCTGGGTCTTCTTTGTAAGACGGCGTTTATAGTTGCAATAATTGCTTCAATCTTCTGTTTGGGCTCATCTGTGATTTTTTCTAAAAAAGTGGAAAGCGAATTTGTTGATGATTGCAATGTTTCGCCTAGATTATTTTTTCCAGGCCAGTTAGCAATAGCTGTTATTCCTTGTCTTTCAAAATTTCTTAATGATACTAAAATGCTAATTAGAAATCTTCTTGGGGCTATTAAACTGTCATTTTCGTCAAGTCTTCCACCATATCGGACTTCCCTAAGTGTTTTTCTTAATAATGGCCGTTGGGTTTTGCCACTTGCTTGCGCGATGGAACTCCATTCATAGCTATTCCACATCCAACTGGGAACCTTCAGTTGCTTAACTAAAGTATCTTCCACTGTATTCTCGTTTAAAACTACTTGGAATTTTCGAACATTACACAAGCCATCAAAGGTTTTGCCATATTCTCCATTTGGATCAAGAACAATAAAGCGAGAATTTAGTTTTTTATCTTCTTCAAGTTCTTTTTTGGCTGCTTCAAGCGACCATCGAATAAGACCAGCAACAGAACAGGATTTTCCGCTACCGGTATTCCCTAGAACTGCTATATGACGGCCAAATACACGATCAGGATTTATATACACAGGTGCATTAGCCGCCATTGAAGAAATACCAATTTTAACCTTTGCATGGCAATCTTTATTCTGTACGATTGCTCGCAATTGTGCTTGATTTGGAACAACAACAATATCGCCAACAGATGGATAGCTATAAACACCTCTCTCGATCTCATAATTACCATCAGATTCTTTTAAAACCCCCAACGGACTGATAGATAATTTTCTAAGTGGAAAAGGCAAATCGATAAGATCAAAATCTTTATATCCCTTTCTTTTGGGATAAGGGGAATGCTCAATTCCGACCCAAGAAATAATCCCAACTAAAGCCCCTGATTCGTTTGGGATTAAGACAAAGCCATTAACTTTTGGGAATAGCTGAGGAACTCCTGTATTTATCGCTGTACTTTGAGGCGCATTAATCTCAAGTAAGACTTTTATCTCACGAGGGGAAACAAACTCGACAGACCCGATTGTCTGGTTGCGAATATGGTCAAATTCTTTATTCATTCTCATCCTCATTTTTAGGAGGAGTATTGAAGCCTCTTTTTTCAACAATCTTCTGTTTTCTGTCTGATATTCGATCTATGGCTGATTTAGGCAAATAATTCTCAGTAAGAGTTCGGATATGCCCAAAGTGATTGCCGATAAGAAGCGTTATTTGTGAGAGATTACATTTTTCGACAAATTTCTGTATTCGTCCATCAGCCTTATCAAATGAAATAATAACCAGGTGAGTTGATGGTATTGTCATCATATCCAATAGAATTGAATTAATATGAGAGTCACCAAAACCATAGCCATAAGTCACAAGAACAGAATTGGGCCGGCAAGTTGCGGTGGAAAAATCTCTGAATAATTCAGAATAGGGGAAATATGCTGTATCAATTCCCTTGGCAGAATTTGGATAAATAACATACCTTTCGTATGGATCAGCAATTTCCTCTTCCGTTAATTCTGTTCCAAAAGGCAGAGGTTCTTTTTGAATTTCTTCTTCATTAATACACCAATCTAATGAACCATGAAGTTTTGTATATCGAACGACACCTTCCACATAACGAGGTTCACCACGAATACCGGGTGGATTATAATGAAAATCTAATTCCATTTTATGCATTCGCATTATCGGATTTAATTTTCCAACAAACCGATCTAAGGTGTGAATCCCTGCTGAATCCAATGTATACTCGATGAACCGATCGTAATTGGTTGTGAAAATATTGAGCCGGTCTCTGGTTGCTGTTCGGCTGCTGAAACTGATGAGAAAACGTTTTAATAGAGAAAGTGCCGCATATCCTTTTTCAGCCTTTAAAACAGCCTTTTCATTAGCCAGTAAGTTTATAATTAAAGTTTTGAGCTTATCATTAATCTCTGCTTCTAAAGCATCAGCTTTGGGTTCTTGAAGAATTTTCAAACCTTTTAATAATTCTATTGCGGTACGGAGATCATCCTCAAAATTGGCACACCCTCTGTCTATTTTCTGTGCTTCTGTATCAGCATAATTCTTGATTTTGTCTTTTTCTGTTGTGAATTCTATTCTCTGCATTGCTTGCGGTTTTACTTCCGCTTCAACACAAATTGCAGTTGTAAGTCCAGTACCAATTAACAACGATAAATGTTCACTCTGAAAAACCGCTGTCAGCCACGGTTCAATTTTAGAACGCAATTGTTTTTCATCTGGAGATTCTGAACCTTCAGGGATCTCATTCGCAATGTATAGAATATGATCGTTTTTCCAATCTATTGACTCCATTTACTTACCTCCCTCAAATGCTTCCCGTAGAACCGCCTGCATTAACTGTTCTGATTGCTCTTTCCGCTCGGAAACCTGGTCTTCCAGTTCATCAACCATGGAAAGGAGTTTTTCAACTCGATCGACAATAGCCTGTTGTTCGGCAAGAGGGGGTGTAGGAAAAACCAGTTTGCTTATTATTTCAAGATTGATATTTTTTTGTGCCGTAGCTGGGGCATACTTCATCAAATCATCTTGAGCACATGACAAAAAGTATCGAGTATACCATGGTGTATAAGTACCTGAAAGTGAAGTAAACCCTACAACACTATCAGGAAAACAAGCGTCAAATGTAAGAAATCCTGTTTCAGCAATATTTGCGGCAATAGTTATGCATAATGTTCCACTTGGCCATAATTTACTCTGAGCAAGACCTTTATCATTGTAGAATTTCTCTGCTCCATAGATTTTGAATCCGGTCTTTTTTGATTGAGCGACTTCTCCCGTTTGAACAAAAGGATACTTGCCATCCTTAAAAAGACTGGAATCATTTCTTGGTCTATGCTTAGATTTACCTCGGCCAAATAATCCTAAATCTTCCAATCTCGTCCAAACCCACCCCTCAGGCAATTCAAACGGCACTTCCTCCGCCTTAATCGGTGCAAGCGGTTTCTGCTTCTTGATTTTACCTTCTTTAATCAGCTTTTCTTTTTCAGCTTGTATCTTCACCAGTAAAGCTTCCGAATCATAATCAGGGTCACCCTTGCGAACAGGATTCTCTTTTCTCCAGTCAGCAGTCAATTTGCCTTCAATGGCTTCCTGCAAAATCGCTTGGCGGAGTTGGGAGAGGAGAGTGGCTTGGGTGGTTATTTCAACATTTATTTGATCTATGTTGTTTTGTTTGTAACTAATATTTTGTTCTAATTTTTTTTGATCACTTATATTATCAGGAATGGTAATAGATATTTCAAGTAAGTCTCTTTCATGAATAGATTTTTGAGCTGTTCCTGTAGGGGATATTGATGCTACTTGTACTCTAAATTCCTTGGATTTCAACCAAAAATCCAATAATTTTGGCTCTATAATACTTGTGTTGATTGAAAACATAGGCATATTTTCTGTAACAATACAACCATCTACTTCTTTTTTGGCTATACCGATTGATCCATCTTTTACTCCTTGACGAGTAAATAAAAGAGTGTTAGGGAATTTTTTTAAATCAATAAAAAATTGTCTTTTCCTACCTATGAGTTTACCATTTTTTGTTCCTCTATAGGATACCCCTGAAAATTTTGATATTGTTGCTTGCTTATAATCTTGATTATCTTTTATAAAATGTGTGATTCTATATTGAGTGAGTAATTCAAATAACTTATATGTTTTAAAGTTCATCCTAACTTAGTCTCCGTTCTTATTTTTCTCCACTATTACATATTTTTGTTTTGGACTACTTGGCTTATCCGGAATGGTTGGTGTTAATAGTCCTGCAGTAATTAAAGGTGCTAAAATTTCTTGCCGAAAATATTCGCGATCTTGTAGGCCAAGAAATTTTTGCATTTCCTGCCGACTTCTTGGAATTTTACAAAAGTTTAACAAGCTTGTAATTCTTTCTTGGGTAGCTTGCTCGGTAGCTTGGTCGGTAACTTGCGGGGTAACTTGCGGGGTAGCTTGCGGGGTAGCTTGCGGGGTAGTACCATCAGTTTCTTGGGTAGTAATTTTAGTTTGGCGTTGGAAAACTGCTCTTACAAATCCAGAAAATTCGTATTGCAGGGGTTTTAGTCCTGCATTAGCAAGGAGTTTTTGCATTCTCGCTATGCCTGTACCCATTTTTTCGATGTAGTCTATTCGTTGCATTAGGTTTGCAATGTTAGGGTTGCGAAGGATGCTTATTTTGCCAAAATCTTCTTCTTTTAAACCTTTGGGAAGACCACCGGGGCTAGTGATTTCTACTCGGTCATCAAAAATTTCGACCATTACATTGGCACCTTTTTCAAAATAATTGCGATGGATAACAGCATTTATGACCGCTTCTCGCAATGCTTCCCAAGGGATTTCTGGAATTTCGATTCTGGCAGGGTTCCCGTCAAATTCATAGCGAACATTTAAGCGTTGTTTTAAGTAAATCATCGTTTGGTCGATGTTATCGACGATGTCTTTGTTAAAGTCTTTTCGGTCAAGAATAGTCACCTTATCTTTGCCTTTATAAAGGGCACAGGTCACCGTAGTATGAAAATATTGTTCATCTAAATTTTTGGCAAAGAAAAGCACGGCTGTGTTATAATAAAATACATCTTTTCCTTGAAAATCAGCTGCATGAAGGTTTTTAAGGATCGTCGGTGTATCTAAAATCTTTGAAATACCTGCCATTTTTAAAAATCTTTCAAACTTAGATTCATCAAAATCATTTATACCAAAATCTCGCTTGACCATTTCATCAAAACGAACTTTTCCCTCTGCCTTCACAAAATCGATGATTTCATCCCTGTTCATTTTTTGAGAATTAGGTCCAGTTCGGTTGTAAAAACCTTTTGTACATCTATAGGGTTTGTCATCTCCTTCACGGACTTCAATACGGACAATATTTTTTAATTCTTTAATCAAAATTTTTACTGGTGGGTCACAATTGTTGGCAATGTCTTGAATTTGAGATTTTATTTTGTTATTAAAAGAAAATCCTTTAATTTCACCGTGATCACTTATCCCAAGGTATATAAAACCACCAGATGCATTGGCAAAGGCAACCATCTCTCTGTCTAAATTGGTTAATTCTTCTTTGAATTCAATCCGGTAACTTTCACCTTGTGCAAGCACTAAATCTAGTTCTTTGTCGGTCATCCACCCAGCTCCTTTTTCAGCTTTTCTAGCAATTTATCACTATTGCTAAATGACTCATGAAGCATCGATAACAACTCTTTACTAGAATAAGTTTGTTCCTCTTCGGCAACATACGGATTTTTGATGTCTAAGTTAAAACCATTTTCTTTAAATGTTTTGATTGGAACTTTCCAAGCTTGATCATTTTCTTTACGATTGTCCCACCATTTTTTCAAGCTATCAAACTCTCCCTTTTGAATTGGCTTAGTTTTAGAATAAGCTTTCATATTTTCGGGAAGCTTGTGTTCCCAATACCAAATTTCTTTGGTAGGTTCACCTTTAGTAAAGAATAAAAGATTTGTAGCCACACTGGCATATGGTTGAAAAACAGAGTTAGGAAGCCTTACAATGGTGTGCAAATTACAAGTTTCTAGCCAATGTTGACGGATTCTAGATTTTACTCCATCACCAGTGAGTGAACCATCGGGCAAAACAATTCCAGCTCGACCACCCTCTTTTAGGTAACGAATCATCAACAATAAAAAAAGATCGGCACTTTCTGTAGTTCTGTAATTTAATGGGAAATTAGTTTGCACGCCATCGGCAACTGAGGCACCAAAAGGCGGGTTTGCAAGGATAACATCGACTCGTTCTCTTGCACCAATTCCGGTATATTCTCGATTTAAACTATCGGTATATTCAATGTTTGGAATTTCAATATCGTGTAAAATTAAATTGGTAACACAGAGCATAAAAGGAAGTGGCTTAAATTCTTTTCCAAAAATCGTAGCTTCTAAAGTTTTTAAATCTTCAACACCTTTTACATCTTGTTTGCGGATATTTTCAACAGCACAGGTTAAAAAACCACCCGTTCCACAGGCAGGGTCAAGTACCTTTTCACCCAATCGAGGGTTGATGATATCGGTGATAAACTCGGTGATGGCTCGAGGAGTGTAGAATTCTCCGTAATTTCCAGCACTTTGCAGGTCTTTTAAAATATTTTCGTAAATATCACCAAACACATGGCGGTCTTCAGAAACATTGAAGTCAATTTGGTTTAACTGATTGATTACCTGTCTTATGATAGTACCATTTTTCATGTAGTTGTTGGTACCCTCAAAAATATCTCGTATAAGAATGGCTCTTTTATTCCCTGTGGAGACATCTAAGTTTTTTAATCCGGGTAAAAGTGTAAGGTCTACAAAGTCTTTTAACTCATCTCCAGTTATCCCCTCACTATCTGCAGCCCAATTTCTCCACTGCAAGTCTGATGGAATAGTGGACTCGTATCTATCTTGAATTATTTCTAGTTCTTTATCCTTATCATCTATAATTTTAAGGGTGATCATCCAACCAAGCTGTTCAATTCTTTGAGCATCACCAGAAACCCCCTGATCTTTCCGCATGATGTTCTGTAAAGATTTGATTATATTACCAATATTTTTCATTTATACTGCTACCTTATATAGTTCTTGACTCAGTTCTTTTATTGCTTCTAAATATTTTTCTCTGCTACCAAACAAGTTTATTATCTCGATAGGTGTTCCAAAATCATTAAGAGGTTCCACTTTTAAAACAGATAATTCTTCTATATTTTCAATACCTTCTTTTGCGTATTTGTCTAGTAGTGCATTCAAAACTTCTCTTGCTTTTTCTCCATATTTTGTAAAATAATTTCTCTTTTTTACTTGTTCAGCCCGCTCTCTTCTCGTTAATGCCGGCATATCCCAGGCGATATGGCATATTAAATCAAAAATATCGAGGTCTTTTTTCACTTCTTCTTTTAAGTTTTCTAGGATAATTCCGTGATTTTCTAACTCTTCGATAATCGTTTTTTTCTTTTCAGCACTATTCCATGTAGTTAAAAATTCATCGAGACTGCGGTATTTTTTTAACAAACCATTTTTAGTGTATTCTTTCATGCTTCCAATGATTAAATTGCCATTTTCATCTAAATATTGGTGGCGTTCATTCAAAATAGAAACATCGACACCTGCTACATAAACTTTTTCTTGCGAGTCTGGGACATTGTATCCAGCATCGATTGTTTCATGTTTTTGTAAATATTCATTTTCTTCATCGTCGAATTTAATTTTTTCACCGGTTGTTTCATCGATAATAATTTCATTTTCTGGAAAAAGAGCTTCATTGCTAATCTCTTCATCTGCTTTTATCTCTTTCACCCTCACAGGATCTCCGTCAAAATTGGGATCGGCAAATTTATCAGTCACATTTCTAAAATCGATAATAGTGAAAAATTGTTTGCCATATTCTTCATTGATTCGAGTTCCTCGTCCAATAATCTGCTTGAATTCAGTCATAGAACCAATGTTGGAATCTAAAACAATCAGTTTACAGGTTTGAGCATCGACTCCAGTGGTCATCAGTTTTGAAGTAGTGGCAATAACAGGATAAGTTTCTTCTGGATTGATAAAGTTATCGAGTTCTCTTTTACCTGTTGGCTCATCACCAGTAATTCGCATCACATACTTGATTGATTTCTGAGCTTCTTCGGGTAAAGCATTTATAAGTGCTTGTCTCATTCGTTCTGCGTGTTCTATATCGATACAAAAAACGATTGTTTTATCTAAAGGATTAGTTTTTCTTAGAAATTCGGCAATTCTGCTTGCCACTTGTTTTGTCCGCTCATCGATAACAAGATTTCGGTCGTAATCTTTTGTATTGTAAACTCTGTCTTCAACCGGATTGCCATCTTTATCGAGTTTTGTAGCTTCTGGTCGCCATCCCTCAAGGTCAACATTTAAACCAACTCGCAAAACCTTATAAGGGGCAAGAAATCCGTCGTCAATACCCTGTTTTAATGAATAAGTGTAGAGCGGTTCGCCAAAGTATTCGATATTTGACACTTCATTGGTTTCTTTTGGCGTTGCGGTTAAACCTATATGGGTAGCAGAAGAGAAATATTCTAGGATACTACGCCACGCACTATCTTCTTTCGCACTTCCTCTATGACACTCGTCAATAACAATTAAATCAAAAAAATCGGGACTAAATTCTTTATACGCATCTTTATCTTCGTCATAGTTAGTTAAACCTTGATAAAGAGCTAAATAAATTTCAAAAGCTTTATCGATAACCTTTTTCCGTATCACGGTCATTTTATCTTTAAAATGTTTAAAGTCGCCTCGTTTAGTCTGGTCGATAAGGGCGTTTCTATCTGCAAGAAAAAGGATCCGTTTTTTAGTTCCACTTTTCCATAAGCGGTAAATAATTTGAAAAGCGGTGTAAGTTTTACCAGTACCCGTAGCCATTACTAGTAATATTCGCTTTTGACCTTTTGCAATCGCTTCAACACTTCTGTTTATAGCGATTTGTTGATAATATCTAGGCTTTCTTCCAGAGCTATCAAAAAAATAGTCAAACGAAGAAATAGTTTCTTGTTCTTTATTTGAAATACCTTTGTAATGTTTGTATTTCTCCCAAAGTTCTTCTGGAGAGGGGAAACTATCTAAATCTAGATTCCTTTCAATTTGGTTAGAATAGCCAGATCGATCGTGCTCTAAAAAACCATCTCCATTGGAACTAAAAACAATAGGGATGTCCAGAATTTCTGCATACGCAAGCCCTTGCTGCATTCCTGCACCAATTGAGTGTTTATTATCTTTAGCTTCTATAATGGCAATAGGAATATTTGGTTTATAATAGAGGATAATATCGGCAAACTTTCTTTCGCCTCGTTTTGTTTTATTTCCTTTAACATAAATTCTCCCATCGGTAAAATAGACTTCCTCACGAACCTGTTTTCCGATGTTCCAGCCAGCCTTTCTAATAGCAGGCAGTATAAATTGAGTAATAATGTCTCTTTCTGATAAGTCTTTCTTAGTCGCCATTTTTTCCTCTTTATACCGATAAGCTCTTTTGTATAATATAATACAAATTAGTCAATGTTTTCACTTAAAATCCTTCCACAATTCATTTTCCATCCATTTCTCACTAAAACCCATCACTGAGCGGGGGATTTTATCATGTTCTTGTAATAAATTGTAAAGTCGCTGTCTCCCCCACTTTCAGGAAAGCTGGCACCCTCATAAAATAACCTATTGGGGGCTTTGGAGGCATTGATGCCTACTTATTCAAAATCTTTTAAATCCAACATAGTCAAAAAAAATCACTAGTCCAAATGGA
>LSQX01197028.1_pt1 | contig 11873 bp, 10 predicted proteins | sample 654561 | NCBI WGS metagenome assembly LSQX01 (sample SAMN04489861, study PRJNA283612) | anaerobic digester metagenome | isolation source: 4 biogas reactors fed with cattle manure at either 37C or 55C with and... | place: Denmark: Kongens Lyngby | collected 2014 | reverse complement strand
ATCGTGCCGTCCGGAAAGGCGTAGGCGTTGACGTAGACCGCGTTGACCACATGGAAGTTGAAGGGCATGTCCGGAAAGACGGTATCGGCGGGCGTGAGGGTGGCGACCAGCTTGCGCCCGACCTGATTGACGTAGGCGACAACCTGCGCATCACTTACCTCGCCATAGTCCGACGCAAATTGCGACGGTGCCGCCTGCTTGGTGAGCGAGACGAGCTGGCTCTTGCCGCTCTCGCCCTGCAACAGGCTGAACTGCTGTTTGCCGGTAATGGGATTTGTGACGCAACCGCTGATTAGCAGAATCGCGCCCAGGACGGAAACCAAAACAGCCTCAATGCGTATTTTTTTCATCTTGTCTCTCTTCGTAATTCGGTTGTAGTAAGCGTCATCATACACCGCTCACTCACAGCGGCACACTACAAAAGCGGTCACCCGGCTCCATGGGGTGGCCGTTCAAAAAGGATTTCCCGTCCATGCGGCGGCTGCCGTCGGGCTGCAATGCCGTCAGACGCAACAGGCCGTTGCCGGTGGCAACGACCGGGCCAGTCGGTGAGAGCAGACAGACCGTGCCGGGCGCAGCCTGCTCAAACCCGGGCACCTCCTCATTACTCACCATCTCCGCCTGCAAGATCTTGATGCGCTCCGGCGCACCCGTCTTGTCGATACGTACTGGCAAGAACGTGAACGCACCGGGCCATGGCTCGAAAGCGCGGGTGCACCGTTCGATGAGTCTGGCCGGGAACGACCAGTCGATCTGGCCGTCGGCCTTGCGCATCTTTGGGGCGTAGGTCGCTTGCGAGTGGTCCTGCGGTTCGCGCGGCAACGTACCAGCGATCATCAAGCGCAGTGCCTTAACGATCGTGACGGCGCTGAGGATCGCGAGGCGCTCCATCAGGGTGACCGCAGTATCGTCCGAGCAGATCGGCTCGATGGCCTTGAGCAGAATGTCGCCGTCATCCATGCCCTCCGCCATCTGCATAACGGTTACGCCGGTGACCTCGTCGCCCGAAGCGATGGCCGCCTGAACCGGCGCGGCGCCCCGATACTTGGGCAACAGCGAGAAGTGGCCGTTGATGCAGCCGTGCGGCGGCAACGCCAGCAACCGTCGGCCAAGGAACTGGCCGAAGGCGACCACAACGATCACGTCAGGCTTGAGTTGCTCGAGTTGCTCCAAGACTTCGGGCGCATTGACCTTCTCGGGCGTGATGATCGGCTCGACTTGCCTCTCAACCGCGAACGCCTTGCAGGGACAGGGTGTGAAGCGTTGCCGCCGGCCCGAAGGACGGTCCGGCTGGGTCACGACGCCGACCACGTTCACCTGCGGCGCGCGCAGCAGCGCGCGCAAGGTGACCGCCGACGCGTCCGAAGATCCCATAAAGACAACACGCATGCACAATACCCTGTTGCTGAAGAGTTTTCCACGAGGTTACCACATCACGCACATCGTGACGCACACAATTTTTTACAAACCGGCATTTTCCGCACGCAGCGCAGCGAAGATACGGCCGGAGAGCGAGGACTGATTGAGTGTGTAGAGATGGATGCCCGGCGCACCATGCGCCAGCAGGTCGCGACATTGATCGAGCGCAAAACAGAAACCGGCCTCTTCGACATCCTCGGCGGCGGCCGCCTGCCGCAGGGCGTCCGGGATCGAGCAACCGGAAAGCTCGACAAAGCGTTCGATCTGCTTGGCCGAACTCAGCGGCATGATGCCGGGCAGCAGCGGGATCGTGACCCCCGCATCACGCGCTTGCGCAACAAAGTCATGGTAAGCCGAGTTACTGAAAAAGAGCTGTGTGACCGCAAAGTCCGCGCCGTTCTCCTGCTTGCGCTTCAAGAAGGTGATGTCGCGCGCCGGCGAACGCGGCTGGCCCTCCGCAAAAGATTCTGGGTGGCCCTCTGGGTAGGCGGCGCAACCGATCTTGAACTGCGGCCAGCCATCACGGATGAAGCCAATCAGGTCGCTGGCATAGGCGAATCCATACGGATGCGGGCGGAAACTGCTCTCCCCCTGCGGCGGGTCGCCGCGCAGAGCCATGATGGCCGGCACGTTCTTTTCCGCCAGCCGGTCGAGGATTCTGGAGAGATCCACCTGCGAATGGCCGAGGCAAGTGAGATGCGCCATGGCGTGCAACCCCAGATTGTTCTGCAACGACGCCACCAAGTCCACGGTGTTTTCGCGCGTACTGCCGCCAGCACCGTAAGTCACCGAGACCAAATCCACGTTCAGACGTGCGGTTTCGGCCAGCGTCGCATACAGCCGCGCCCAGCCTTCCGGCGTCTTGGGCGGAAAGAATTCAAACGAAATGGTCGGGTGACCGCTCTGAAGTTTTTCGAAAAAGGTCATGGTTGTGTCGTATCGGCTTACAGAATGGCTAATCCAGACAGTAAGAGCACCAGTATACGTACTTGGTTTCATCTTGCCAAGTCTCGACAATTTCAACTAAGGGACAGGTATTTTGTAACTAGGTGTTGCGCTGCCGAGTGCGCTACTTCACGGACGGGATGGTGCTTGGGCGGCAAGGCGTTTGTCGACGGGGAGTTCGAACGGAACCGGCGGCTCTTCTGCAACTAAGGGACAGGTATTTAGTAGAAATGAGGCTTGTAGCTCAGATGCGGAAGGTGGTAAAGTGTACGGTGTTCTGTGCTCGGGGCAGCGCCGAGGTGCTTCTGGGAATGGAAGCGTGTTTTTTTGACGGTGCTTTTCGGACGTTTTTGTCTGAGAGAGCTTTTTGGGGGGTGCGCGGCCGGACGGGCAGGGCGAGGCTCCGATGGGAGCGGATGTGGGTATGGGGTTCGAACGGGAAGGAGGAAGGCATGCGGCAGGCGAGGGTGAAGGCTGAGGGTACGGGGTATTACCACGTGGTGAGCCGGATCGTGGATCGGGCGTTCAAGATGGATGATGTGGAGAAAGAGATTTTCCGCGGGATCATGCGGCGCGCGGAGGCGTTCTGCGGGGTGCGGGTACTAACCTATGCAGTGATGTCGAACCACTTCCACCTGCTGGTCGAGGTGGGTGAGCGGACTGAGGTGGACGAGGCTGAACTGGTACGGCGCATGACGCTGCTCTACGGCAAGAAGCATGTCGCGGGCGTCCAGCGGCAGTGGGCGGAGTGGCGGCGGATGGGGCTGGCGCACTTGGTCGAGGAGCAGCAGGAGCGGCTGCGGGCGCGGATGTACGACCTGAGCGCGTTCGTGAAGACGCTCAAGCAACGCTACAGCATGTCCTACAACGGCCGCCACGGGCGCAAAGGGACGCTTTGGGAAGACCGCTTCAAAAGCGTGCTGATCGAGGGCGCCATGGGGGCGCTGGCGGCGGTGGCGGCGTATATCGACCTGAACCCGGTGCGCGCGGGGATTGTCGTGGATCCCAAGGATTACCGCTGGGGCGGCTACGGCGAGGCATGCGCGGGCGGCAGACTGGCGCGTGAAGGACTGGCGGCGGTCCACGGCGCGGGGGTTGGCGAGTGGCGGCAGGTTCAGAAGAGTTGCCGTGAGCTGCTCTACGTAGCCGGGGAGGAACGGCGCGCGGTCGAGGAGAGCGGGCAGGTCGTCCGGCCCGGGTTCAGTGCGGCGGAGGTGGCGCACGTGCTCGATGAGGGCGGGAGGCTGACGCTCCCGCAGGTGCTGCACTGCCGGGTACGCTACTTCACGGACGGGATGGCATTGGGCAGCAGGGCGTTTGTCGACGGGGTGTTCGAACAGAACCGGCGGCTCTTCGGCCCGAAGCGCAAGGACGGCGCGCGCAGGATGCGTTTCGCCGAATGGGGCGAGTTGCGGACGGCACGCGCGCTCCGCATCGCGCCGGTTCAGCTTCCTTGCGCATAGTAGCAGTGGCGGTGCGGCAGACCACAACCGGAACCACGACTAAGGGGCAGATATTTAGTCGCTCAAACGCAGTGGATCGACAAGGGAGAGCCCTTTGAAGTGTGTGCGGTAGAATCCGCGATCACGCGTCAACAAACGGTCTGCGCACTCGGCCGCATGAGCCGCGACCAAAAAATCGGCGATCACTCGATCACTGCGCGGCGTCTTGTTACAGCACATTCGTGTCGACAGCGGTGATCACGGTGCGCCTCGCAGTTCAGCCACCCATTCATCCGTACGCCTGTCCGCCCCCAGACATCCCGTGACATCGGCCACGGGATCATTCGGCACGACTTTCACAGCCGTCAGAACGCCATTTTTCACACTGAACGCCAACACGGTCGCCGGCTTGATACCCAAACGGTCACGCAAGGCCTTGGGAATCGTCACTTGCCCTCGTTCAGCAACGGTCGCAGTCAACACACTTCACCTCCAAAAGTATGGAAGCATGATCGAAAAGTATGGAATGGGTGTCAACAAACATTTCCCACAAAAACTAACGGACAACCAACTGAACTAACTACTAACTAAGGGACAGGTATTTTAAAAACTCCGGAGGGTAGGCGGTGTTTGGTGAGGAGCAACGTTGGGTGAGAGAATCATATGAGCAGAGGATCAGAGATAAAAGCGTTTGAATCGAACCTTAAAACCGGTGATCGGAAACACAACCTTTTGGTTCAAAATACCTGTCCCTTAGTTGTCTACGAAGGTTGACTCGCGACCCGCGACTTGCGACTTGCGGCCAGCCCTGCCCCCAAAAAAATCTGTTGGTAATGTGGGTGGCGTTCTGGGTAGAAAGTTAGAAAGTTTTGGGTTGACTTTTACCCCCCCCCGCACAATGCGTGCCAACCATGGGAGCCGGTGAGTTGCCGGTTTACCCTGTGGGATGGTAGTGATTTCACTACTGTGAGAACATGTCATTGTCATAGAAAGGGCACACTATGAAGGAATCCATTCATTACGCAATTGCAAGTCTTGCGGGCGCGGTAATCGTTGCTTTGACCATTAAGCAAAATTTGAGTGAAGTTGAAGGAATGAACTTATATCGCTTCGATGATGGCGGGTTCGGCATTATATTGACGGCTGTTGGCGTTTACTTGATTTCAAAACTGTTGCTCATAAAAAAACAGTAATTCACTTATTAAATGGCGTTGGCAATATCGGTCGCACAACGCTTCGTGTCTTAGCGTCGACCGGAGAAAGGATCAACATGAACAAGCGACAATGAGCGGAAGAAGTCGTGTCGGCAATCCGAACGCGACTGAATGGTATGCACCATGCGTGCGTAACAGATCAAACGCATTATCTTATCCACTGTCGGAGCCGTAAACCGCACGGTCCGATACTAAAAAACGCAGAAGCGGTTGGGAGATGAGTGATGAACGGAATCAGATCTTTGTTGCTGGTACTAACAAGTGCACTGGTTCTCACAGGTTGTTCGGGAAAACCTTCGGAGATCGATGCGAAGAAGATACTCGAATCGAAGATTCAGTCACAGTCAAAGGGCTTGAACAAGTTGACCGCGTTTCAGAAGACAAACGGGGCAATGAAGAAGGTGCCGATGACCGGGGAGAAATTCTACGAGATGGATTTCACGTACGAAATCACCTTCACAGATGATTGTATGTGGGACCGCCGAGCAATGGCTGTGTTCGGAGGCTCCGGAGGTCGGTTTAGCGCGGCCCCTGTCCCCAACGATTCCAAAGTCAAAGGGGATTACGGCTGGAAGAAGGATGGAAAAATGTTGCCTCCTGAAATAGCAGAAGGAATTGCAAATGCGCACGGCTTTTCCGAGGCTGGATATAAAGAAAAAACACTTGGATTCAACTCATCTATGTCGCTGTCGAAAACAGAGAAAGGCTGGGCCGAGTAATGACTCAGTATTGGATCGCCCACGCCAAGGTGGACAACCGGCCTGTTCATGAATTGTGCCGCAAACATGGAATCTGGTTTGCGAATGCGGAAACGACTCAAGGTCGTCTCGAACAGATCAAAAAGGGCGATGGTATCGCACTCAAGACTGGCGGGCGTATCATTGCCACAGGGATCGTTGTAGATACCACAAGTCTGAAACCATATCGGTTGGTTTTTGTGGAATGGACGTCTTGTGACAAGAAGGCACCAAGAGGTCTCCGCGAAACGCTGTACGGTCCATATGCCGAATCAAACGAATACGTCAAAGCCATATGGGGAAGCAAGGCGTAGAATTGGAATAAGCGCCGGGTGCGCTGCCCCACCCGGCAAGGCCGGTCCAGTCCCAGTGCCCTGCGGGACAACTAAGGGACAGGTAATTTGGGGACACGCCGCCTCGCCACCACACTTGTGCTTCCAAAGCGGCGGCGCGCGGAATACCGCTCGCCGCCGCACTGTCACCAACTGACTGCGGTTATGCGTTTATTCGTGAAGGGCGGATAGTACGGCTTGCGGATTCTTTGCGGCCACAGTGAGGAGTGCCCGCGCGGGACCTTCCGGCTCTCGCCGCCCCTGCTCCCAGTTCTGAAGGGTGCCAACGCTCACACCGATCATGCGCGAGAACACCTCTTGAGTGACGTTCAGCGACCGCCGCACCTTCTTGATGTCGGGTGGCGAAAACTCAAAGCGGCGGCTTGCAGGCTTTTCGCCCTTCTTGATGCTTCCCGCCTCTTTGACACTAGCGAGCAACTCGTTAAAATCATTTTTCTTCATGAAGCCACTCCTCGACGACCGCTTTAAGCTGTCGTACCTGGTTCGTTGTTAAGTCTTCTGTCTCATTCTTACGGTATGGAAACAGCATGAATAGCGTTTCTGGAACCCACCAGTAGTAAATGATGCGCGTCCCACCGCGTTTACCTCTTCCTGAACTTGACCAGCGTAATTTTCTCAGGCCTCCGCCGCCCGGAATAACACTTCCTGCACAGGGGTTCCCGACAAGAAACATCTGCAACGCCCGATATTCCTCGTCGGACATGCAGCTTCCGATACGGCGAGTGAACACGCTGGTCTCCACAATTACCATGCGAAAAGTGTACGCCATTGGCGTAGTGTTGTCAACGGGGACATCACCGTCTCAAAAAACCTCACTCCGGAATCGCATAGCCTTCCGCTGCGTGTTCGGCTATGCTGTACACCACTATGCAACAGACCCCATCAGCCGACACGCCTCATTTGAAATGGGCCGGAGATCTCTTTGAAGTGACACTGCGGCTCGACCGGCCCCGGCCGGGACGCGCCGTCTTCCGCACCAACCTCGGCATGGCGCGCGTGCGACGCCGCGAGTTGATCGCCAGCACTGAATCGGGCGAGCCGGTGCTGGCACGCGACTGGCACGATATCCCGATGCGCGAGGAAGCGCCGGGCGTGTTCCGCGTGCGTGTGCCGTTGACCGAAGTCGGCATCTTTGAGGGCAAGGCCTGTTTCTTTGCCGAGGGCTCGTCGGTGCCGGAGTGGCCGGCGGGCGACAACCTGCGCATCAAGGTCGGCCCCGCCCACACCGCCTGCGCCAATACCATGTACACCGCCTTCGTGCGCCAGTTCGGCGCGGCACGGCATCGCAACCCGAGCACGCCGGAACTCAGGGAACACGAGGCCGCGCTCGACCGGCAAGGCTACACCGTCATCCCGCCATCGGGAACGTTCCGCGATCTTATCCGCCAGCTCGACACCATCATGGGGCGCCAGCGTTTCCGCATCCTGCAGCTTCTGCCGGTGCATCCGGTGCCGACCACCTACGCGCGCATGGGCCGCTACGGGTCGGCCTTCGCGGCGCTCGATTTCTTTTCGGTCGATCCCGCGCTGGCGGAGTTCGATACGTACGCCACGCCGCTCGATCAATTCCGCGAGCTGATCGATGCCGTACACAGTCGCGGCGGCAGTCTCTTTATGGATCTGCCCGCCAACCACACCGGCTGGGCCTCGACGCTCCATACCCACCACCCGGACTGGTTCCGGCGTAGACCCGACGGCGAGTTCATCTCGCCGGGCGCGTGGGGCGTGACCTGGGCCGACTTGGTGGAGTTGGATTACAGCGACCCACGATTGCGCGCCTACATGGCCAAGGTGTTTCTCTTCTGGTGCAGCCAAGGCGTGGACGGTTTCCGCTGCGATGCCGGCTACATGATCCCGGTCGAGACTTGGACCTATATCGTGGCCCGTGTGCGCAAAGAGTTCCCCGACACCATCTTCATGCTGGAAGGGCTGGGCGGCAAGGTCGAGGTGACCGAAGAGTTGCTCACCGTAGCCAATCTGGACTGGGCCTACTCCGAATTGTTCCAGACCGAAGATCGCGGCGCATTCGACTGGTACCTGCCGCGCGCGATCCCGCTGGCGGAACGCTGCGGCCCGCTGATCCACTTCGCCGAGACGCACGACAACAACCGCCTGGCCGCGCGCGGCGAATGTTATGCCCGTATGCGCGTGGCGCTGTCGGCTCTGCTCTCGCACCAAGGCGCGTTCGGCATCACGGCGGGCGTCGAGTGGTTCGCCACGGAGAAGGTGGACGTACACGGCGCCTCGGCGCTCAACTGGGACGCGCCGCACAATCAAGTGGCGGAGATCGCGCGCCTGAACGCCCTGCTGGAAACGCATCCGGCCTTCGGCCCCGGTACGCGCCTGCGGCCGGTGCAGCGCGGCGACGGGCCGTTCTTGGCGGTGCTGCGCGACATCGACACAGATGCAGCGGCCAACGGAAGCGCGTTATTGGTGCTGGTCAATCTCGATTGCGCGCACCCGCAGACGGCGCACTGGGACGAGGCGGCCTTTCACGGAACGAAGGCGTGGGATCTCGTCACCGGCGAAGCCTTTGCACTCACGCCCGGCGCGGGTCTCGCGCTTGCACCGGGACGCGCCTGCTGCCTGACGCTGTGCGCAGAAGATGTCGCGGCGGTCGACGCCGCAGCGGCGGCGGTCGTCGAACCGGCCGCGCTGTCGCGCCGCCGGCGGAATCTCATGGCGTTGCGGGTGAAGTTGCACCTCGCGGCGGTAGACAACGGCGACGATGACGAACGCTTTGCCTGCACCTGCGAGCCTGATGAGCTGGGCGCGGCCATGACGGCTGATCCCGATGCCTTCTGCGCCGACGCGCCGAACCAACTGCCGCGCCGCACGGTGTGGTATTGGCCCGAGGATCAGCGTCGGCAGGTGATGCTGCCCGAAGGCCATGTGTTGCTGGCGCGGGCCGATGCGCCCTTCCGCGCCGAGTTGAAGAGCGGACGGTACACGCAGGCACGCGAGCGCGCGGTGCGGCTGGACGACAGCACATGGGGCGCGTTCCTGATCGTGCCACCGTACGACGCGGCGTTGGACGGCACACGCGCCGAACAGCGCTCGCTGGTGATGACGGTCTTCACCGACGCAGGCGTGCAACGCGCCGTCTCCGACCTGCTGGTGCTGCCGCCCGCCGGTGCGGCGCGGGCGGTATCGCGTGTCAGCGGCGTACGTGTGCGCAATGAGCCGGACTTCTGTACCGTGCTCTCGAACAGCGCAGGCGCGATGGCGCAGGCGCGTGCCGCGTGGGGCGAAGTGCGCAGCCAGTACGACTGCCTGCTCGCCGTCAATCCCGATCCGCGGGTGCCGGCCGACAAGATGATTTTCTGGACGCGCTGCCGCACTTGGCTGCGCTATCGCGGCTATTCGCATGCAATCGAGGCGGCCTGCCTCGACGCCTTCACGACTGATCCGGCGGGACGCTTCGCCGAGTGGTGCTTCAAGGTGCCGTGCGGCATCGGACGCTGGGTGCCGCTGCGCTTCCGGCTCGAATTGGAGCCGGGCGTCAACCGCGCGCGGCTGCGCGTGTCGCGACCGGCGGTCGGCGCGTGTGGATTGGATGCGGCGCAGGCCGGGTTGTTGGAAGCCGACGAACCGGTCAAGGTGATCGTGCGTCCGGACATCGAGTGGCGCAGCTTCCACCACAAGACCAAAGCTTTTATGGGGCCGGAGCATGAGTGGCCGGCGGCGGTGCATCCCTTGGCGCGCGGATTTACTTTCGAGCCGACCGACGGTATGCGGCTGGGCATCGAAGCCACAGCGGGAGCATTCCACATCGAGCCGTCGTGGGCGTATATGGTGGCGCATCCCGAAGAGCAGGAGCGCGGACTTGACGGACACAGCGATCTTTTCAGTCCCGGCTGGTTCGATCTGCTCCTGGATGACGGCGGCGAGATCACGCTTAAGGCGGGGGACAACTCGCAATCCGCAATCCGCAATCCGCAATCCGCAACATTCAACGCCCAACATGCAACGCCGACGGGTGCGCTGGCGACGATACCGGAAACGCTGTCGCAGGCACTGTCGCTCTACGTGGTGCGGCGCGATGCGCTGAAGACCGTGATCGCGGGATATCCGTGGTTTCTGGATTGGGGGCGCGACACGCTGATCGTGCTGCGCGGGCTGATCGCCGACGGCCGGCACGATGACGCGCTGGAAATCCTGCGCGAGTTCGGTCGCTTTGAAGAACGCGGCACATTGCCGAATATCATCCACGGCAACACGGTGGGCAACCGCGACACCTCTGACGCGCCGCTCTGGTTCTGCGTGGCGGCCGGCGACCTGATGGAGGCGATGGGCGACCGCAAGGTGCTTGATGTGGCCTGCGGATCGCGCACGCTGCGCGAGGTGCTGGTGTCGATCCTCACGTACTATCGCGACGGTACGCCCAACGGCATCCACATGGATCCGGCGAGCGGGCTGATCTACAGTCCGTCGCACTTCACCTGGATGGACACCAACTATCCGGCGGCCACGCCGCGCGAAGGGTATCCGGTCGAGATTCAGGCGCTCTGGATCGCAAGCCTGCAGCTGGTGGCACGCAAGATCGACGCCGAATGGAACGCGCTGGCCGAACGTGCGACATCGGCGCTGGCGCGGCTCTACGTGGTCAAGGAGGGGTGGCTGGCGGACTGTCTGCGCGCCAAGGCTGGCGAACCGGCCGAGCGGGCGTTGCAGGAAGATACGCTGCGCCCGAACCAACTGCTGGCACTCACGCTGGGCGTGCCGCTGGCACCCGAACTGGCACGTACGATGATCAGCGCGTGCGAGCGGCTACTGGTGCCGGGCGCGATCCGCAGCTTGGCGGATCGACCGGTTTTGGCGGATTGCGCCGTCTGGCACAACGGCACCCTGCTGAACGATCCGCACCGGCCTTATCAAGGGCGTTATCTGGGCGACGAGGACACGCGGCGCAAACCCGCCTACCACAACGGCACGGCGTGGAGCTGGCCCTTCCCGCTCTACGTCGAGGCGCTGGTTCAGTTGTACGGCGACTCCGCGCGCGCCACCGGGCTCTCGCTGCTGGGGTCGGCGATCGAACAGTTGAACCGCGGCTGTCTGGGGCATCCGCCGGAGATCTGCGATGGCGACGCGCCGCACGCGGCACGCGGTTGTTGCGCACAGGCGTGGGGCGTGTCCGAACTGCTACGGGTCTGGCTGCGGATCACGCGAGGTGGAAAATCTCCGGCAGCTCCGTACAAACCGGGGAGTTGTCGGGGTTGACCTCCATCAACGGCGCCATGTAGGCCCACCACTTCTGCATGATCGCGGTCTGCGGCAATTGAGCGGCGGTGTTTGTCTCGCTGAGCTTCTGCACGGCAAAGAGCGTCAGGCTCTCCTCATCGAGAAAGATCGAGTAGTCGGAGATACCTGCCGCGCTCAGCGCCTCGGCCAGTTCAGGCCAGATCTCGTCGTGGCGGCGTTTGTACTCGGCGATAGTACCGGGCTTGAGTTTCATCTTAAAGGCGTGTCTGTGCATAAGTGTGTTATCTCCGTTTAGAGGTTATATCTCACCTGAAAAAGGCCATAAGGCTGGCACGGACATGCGGGAGGGGCAAGCGTCTGCTTGCCCTGGACGAGCAGACGCTCGTCCCTCCCCTGTGTGTGGGATCGTCCGCTTCCGTTTCTTTCGTCCTAGGCATTGATATCAGATGGGCAGGAGCGCTGAAGGGAACGGCTCAGCGCGACATAGACGAGTACCGCGACGAACCAACTGGGAAAGCTGACGAAGAAGATCTTGTCCGCGCCGAAGGCCGCCAACAGTCC
>LSQX01256078.1_pt1 | contig 11875 bp, 17 predicted proteins | sample 654561 | NCBI WGS metagenome assembly LSQX01 (sample SAMN04489861, study PRJNA283612) | anaerobic digester metagenome | isolation source: 4 biogas reactors fed with cattle manure at either 37C or 55C with and... | place: Denmark: Kongens Lyngby | collected 2014 | reverse complement strand
ATTTAATAGAGTATCAAATTGTAACATTTTTAGCTGTGCTAGATATGATTCGCATGCGCGAGCTAGCTTTTAGCGTAAATCATGAGCAAATATATTTAAAGGGGATTGAATGATAAATTTACGACAACAAATAGAAGGACTAATTTTTATTGCTGGAGATGAAGGAATTACACTTGAACAGATTAATGATATTTTACAGGCTGATTTAGAACAGGTTCAAAGTGAACTAGATAATTTAACATCTTATCATGAAAAGTCAGATTCAAGTTTACTTCTTGTTAACTATGGAAAGAAATATCACTTTGTTACAAAACCTGTTTGTTTTGAATCAATCTCAAGGTTTCTGAACATTTCTAAAGTAAAACAACTCTCTCAATCTGCGCTGGAAACATTAGCAATTATAGCTTATAAACAACCAATTACTAGAATCGAAATTGAAGAGATTCGTGGTATTGGAAGTGAAATTACTCTTAGAAAACTGCAATCTCTAGATTTAATAGTGGAAGCAGGTCGATTAGATACACCTGGACGGCCGATCCTCTATGGAATCAGTGAAGGGTTTCTTGATGTTTTCAAAATGGTATCACTGAATGAATTACCTGAATTAAATTTAAACAACGAAGAAGAACAGGAGCTTTTCCAATGAGACAAAGACTACAAAAAGTAATCGCACAAGCAGGTATAGCTTCTCGACGAAAAGCCGAAGAGCTAATTTTAGAAGGAAAAGTTAAAGTAAACGGGATTGTAGTTAAAGAACTAGGTACCCAAGTTGAAGCTACTGATTTCATTAATGTTAATGGAAAAACGATTTCGTTTGAAGACAAAGTAACTTATCTGATCAATAAACCAGCACGGGTATTAAGTTCTTCTAGCGATGACAGAAACCGTATTTGTGTAGTTGATTTAATTAAAGATAAAAGACGTTTATTTCCTGTAGGACGACTTGATTATCAATCAACAGGACTTCTTTTAGTTAGTAATGATGGGGAGTTAACAAATCTTTTAACGCATCCTAAACATGAATTTTCTAAGCAATACCATGTAAAAATACGTGGTACATTGACTGATAGTCAAAAAGTATTAATTGAAAAAGGTCTAAAGACAAAAGAAGAAAACTATTTACCAGCACAAGTTTATAATGTTAAGATTGATTCAGACAAAAAGCAAACACATTTTGATATAACTTTACATGAAGGAAAAAATCGTGAAATCAGAAAAATGATGGAATTCTTTCATCATGAAGTGATTAAACTTCATCGTTTTGCTTTTGGACCATTAGAAATTGGAAAGTTGGCTTCTGGTAGTTATCGAAAGTTAACTGAAGAAGAAACAAGAATGTTAAAGCTTTTAGCAAAGAAGAAATAGCAATGAAAGAATTATTTACACTTTTTGAAAAGAGTTACCCACTGACCTTTTTTGAATCACAAGAAATAAGAACAAACAGCAAATTACTGTGTAAAAATATAATTGTTCAAAGTTATTTTAAAAAAATCACAACTCCTTTACAATATTATCAAGCTCAAATGATTCTTGAAGCTTTAAAGAATAAAGAAGCGATTCAAAATGAATTCGAATTATTTCGCAACGCTAATCAAGATTTATGGCAACACATTAACTATTCTGAACGAAATCTTTTATTTAAACCACAAGCCGAAATCATTAAAAAAGAGCTCAAGCATTTTGTTATTGAAGATAGAAGAAGGATTTTTGTCCCTATTTTCTCTAGTCAGCTCAATTATTACTATGATGTCGAAACAGCTGTTTTTGATTTAAAACAATACTATAACCTGTATTTTGATTTTAAAAAAGAACTTGTAGCCTTAGATATACACAAAGGGGCCTACTACAAACCAGGTCAAAGCTTTGCTCAGTGTTTCTTATTGAATGAAAAAGGAAATAACTATATTCTTATTGATCCCTTTGGTAAATGTTTAACTTTTGTAAAGAATAAAGAAGTGCATTTTTTAGATATTAGTTCATTAAAACAAGAATTATATACATCAGGCTTTGATGAAATCGTTTATCCATTTATTAATGACGATAATTCGTTGTTTTTTATAAATTTAAATAAACTTTTTCCTCTTAAAAAACGATTTCAGAAGAAGTTTGACAGAATCATATCAAGGAGTACACAATGCAACTAAATATGTTACTGGATAGAAACGATTGTTCACCAATAGAAATTAAAAATATTATGTATGATTCTCGTGATAAGAAACCGAATAGTATCTTTTTTTGTCTTCAGGGAATTACAAATGATGGTCATAGTTTTATTACACAAGCAATCGATAATGGAGCAGTTGCTATTGTCCATAGTAGAGAAATAAGAAGCAAGAAAGAAGGTATTGCTTATATATTTGAAAGTGATTTAGACAATTCGTTTGCTAAAGCAGTTAATCGTTTTTTTGGCAGTCCGAGTAGTAAGTTGAAATTAATCGGAATTACTGGAACAAATGGTAAAACAACAACNNTTTGTGCTTTTGAAGTTAGTAGCCAAGGAATTGAGTTAGGTAGAGTAAAACAACTCGTTTTTGATTGTTGCGTCTTTACGAATTTAACGCAAGATCATCTCGATTTTCATTTAAATATCGAATCCTATTATCAAGCAAAAAAACAATTATTTTTACAACTTTCAGAGAATGGGTTTTCAGTTATCAATATTGATGATGTGTACGGACTTCGTTTATCGAAAGAAATTACTAAAAAGAATATAACTGTTTCAATGAAATCTTCGGATGTAGATGTATTTATTCATAGTATTGTTTTAGATAAAAATGAAACCCGATTTAGTATTACTACTGAAAGTAAAACCCATAACTTCGTTACCAACTTGATTGGAAAATACAATATATTTAATCTCGTTCAGGCAATGATTGTTTGTCATGAATATGGTTTAATGTTTGATGGTATGATTGAATCAATTAAACACATCGACGTTATTGAAGGAAGAATAGAGAGAGTTGAAAATGACTTTGGTTTTGATATCTTTGTTGACTTTGCTCATACTCCAGATGGTTTAGAAAAAATTATGTCATTTGCTAAAGAAATTATCCAGGAAAGTGGTAGAGTAATTACCGTATTTGGCGCTCCTGGTAAACGTGATAAATCAAAACGTGCCCAAATGGGGGCGGTTGCAGATAAGTATTGTGATTTAATCATACTCACTGAAGACGATCCTAGAGATGAACAAGTTTCAGATATCTCTGATCAAATTGCTAGTATGATTTATAGTCATCCTTATGTTAAAATAGAATCAAGAGTTGAAGCAATACGTAACGCTATTTCTGTTGCTAAGCCAAATGACATCCTTTTGATTTTAGGAAAAGGGCCTGAAAAGACAATGTATCGTCACAAACCAGAGCCATACGATGGTGATGCACAAGTTATTATTGATTGTTTGAACAAGAGAAAAGAGGAAGAATATGAATAACTTAAACAAATTAATTGACCACACATTATTAAAACCGGAAGCGAGTACTGCTCAAATAGAGACTTTGTGTAATGAAGCAAGACAATATGATTTTGCAAGTGTGATGGTTAATTCATCCAATGTTAGACAGTGTTATGAGCTGCTGAAAGATACTGATGTAAAGATAGCGACTGTTATTGGATTTCCACTTGGTGCTATGTCTACAAAAGCAAAAATTGAAGAAACTAGAGCTGCTCTTCAAGATGGAGCTAATGAAATCGATATGGTATTAAATATTGGACGATTAAAAGAAGGTAAACTTGACTATGTAACGAGTGAGATCAGAGATTTAAAAGAACTTGTTGGAGAGAATATAGTGCTTAAAGTCATTATCGAAACGTGTCTCCTTACTGAAGAGGATAAAATTAATGCTTGTCATTGTGTTAGTGAAGCTAAAGCTGATTTTATAAAGACATCAACAGGCTTCTCAACAGGTGGAGCAACGGTGGAAGATGTTGCTTTGCTTCGTAAATATGTTGATGCTTCAGTCAAAGTAAAAGCATCGGGAGGCGTCAGAAGTTTTGAAGATCTCGTTCTAATGGTTGAAGCTGGAGCTGAAAGAATTGGTACAAGCTCAGGGGTTAAGCTTGTGCAGGGTGAAAATGTGGAGGGAAGTTATTAGTTTTAAAATTGAAGATACTATGTGTTTTCACCAGTTTATTTCTAATTGACATTGTCATACAAATGTATTACAATTTCTTTAGAAGGATGTGATGTTATGAGTGTAATTAGCATTAGAGCAACTGAAGAAGAAAAGGAACTTATTAAAACTTATGCTGATTTTTATGGCGTTAGCGTAAGCGATTTTGTAAAAACATCTGTCATTGAACGCATTGAAGATATGTTTGATTTGCGTTCAATTGAAGAATATGAAAAAAATAGAAAAGATGGCTCTATTGAAACATATTCTATTAATGACGTAAAGAAACAGCTGGGATTATGAAAAGGTATAAGGTTGAATTTGAAAAGAAGGCAATTAAGAACTTAAAATCAATTGACAACAAACAAGCTGCATTAATACTTACTTGGATTGATAATAATCTTGATGGAACAACTGATCCTAGAAAATATGGGAAACCTCTTAAAGGAAAGCTTAACGAGTATTGGAGATATCGTGTTGGCCAGTATCGGGTTATCGTTGATATTCAAGATGAACGACTGATAATTGTTGTTATTAGTTTGGGTCACAGGAAAGAAATATATTTGAAATAACATTTTCAACAAGACCTCACTATGCAACTACTCCATCTTTTAAGTTAATACAACCGGAGTAGCTTTGATGCAAGGAAATGTAATTGAAAGTAGTTATTAATTGAGTCTTTAAATTTAATTTCTTAAATTGACATGCCTATGTAAGTGCGTTATAATGTTAATGCTGTTAAGCGAAGGGGGGGTAAAAAGTTGTCAAAAGTAGTTGTTAAAGAAAATGAAGCGTTAGATGATGCTTTACGTCGTTTTAAACGCCAAGTTTCTAGAAACGGTACCCTTGCTGAAGCACGCAAAAGAGAATATTACGTGAAGCCAGGAGTAAAGAAAAAGCTTAAATCTGAAGCTGCTCGTAAAGCTGCACGTAAGAATAAACGCAAACGCTAATAAATTGTCAGTCGATTGACTGACTTTTTTTATGAAGTCTGTTAAACTTAACTAAGAGGTGACATCTTGAAAATTGATAAACATATTGAAATTTCTCTCAGTAACGATTACTTACAATTATTTGAGGGAATTAACCAAGAACATTTGAGGTATTTAGAGAAAATCTATAACGTAGAGATTACTAATCGATCAAATCGATTTTTAGTGTATGGTGAAGAGGAAGATGTTGATCAAACATTTAGAATTTTTACTCTTATGAGTGAGTACATCAACTTAAATAATGATCTATCACTAGCAAGAATTAAACAACTTATTCAACATGGGTTTGCTGACTACGGTGGGAAGATGAAACCTGTCACATATAATACACAAGGAAAGCAAGTCTATCCTAAAACAAAAGGTCAATCACAATTTGTGAGTGTTTTAGAAAATCATGACATGATATTTGCGGTTGGACCTGCAGGAACTGGAAAAACATTTTTAGCTGTTGCATATGGTGTTAAGTTATTAAGAGAGAATAAAGTCAAACGAATTGTATTAGTTAGACCAGCAGTTGAAGCTGGTGAAAATTTAGGATTTTTACCAGGGGATTTAAAAGAAAAAATTGATCCATACCTTCAACCGCTATATGATGCACTAAATCAATTGCAGGGTGTTGAATCGGTTGCTAAACTGATTGAAAAACAAATCATTGAAGTAGCACCGTTAGCTTACATGAGAGGTAGAACCCTTGATGATGCTATGGTTATTCTTGATGAAGCACAAAATACGACTAAATCTCAAATGAAAATGTTTTTAACTCGTATGGGATTTAATTCAAAAATGATCATTAATGGTGATATATCACAAATTGATTTACGTTCAAGATCGGATTCTGGGTTGCTGGATGCCATTGATTTGTTAAGAAATATTAACGAAATCGGAATGGTTGAGCTAACATTAGATGATATAGTTAGACATCCACTTGTCGCAAAAATTCTTTCAAAATATGAAGGGAGATAATTATGTCAAAAGTTTTGATTATTGAAGATGAAGAAAGCATTCGTCGGTTAATGCGCTATGACTTACAGTCTGTTGGCTATGAAGTTGATAGTGCGAGTGATGGTGAAGCTGGTCTTGAATTAGCGCTATCGAACACCTATGAAGTTATCTTAATTGATTGGATGCTTCCCAAGAAAGATGGACTTTCCATTATTCGTGATTTAAGAAGTAATAAAATCAAAAGCATTTTAATCATGATAACCGTCAAAGATGAAGAAGCAGATATTCTAGAATCATTCGAAGCTGGAGCAGACAATTTTATATTAACCATCTGGATGAAGACATTAACAATCATGCATCCATCATGTTGAGTTTATTACAACCTGTCGCAAAAGACTTAAGACAAATCATTGCTGGTATAAAAATCTCAACAGATATCGAAAGAATTGGAGATTATGCTAAAACCGTAGGTCGTTTTGTTATTAGAAGTGAAGGAATTTCTGAAGATATTGCTGTTTACACAGATGCTATTATTGATTTATTGATTCAGCAACTTGATGATACAATCTTGTGTTTACACACATTAGACATCAATTTAGCTTATGAAATCCCTCTTAAAGATCAAAAAGTAGATGAAGTTTTTGTAAATGCAATCAACTACATTGAAAAGAAAATCCATGAAGAAGCTACTTTGGAAGACTTTCACTATCCAATTCGTTTAGTCAGCACCTTTAGATCTCTGGAAAGAGCAGGAGATCATATTAAAAATATTTGCGAAGCAATTATTTACCGAATAAAAGGTCAACACATTGATTTCGGTTAAAAAATAGAGCTATAGTTATTCGTAACTATAGCTCTTATATTTATAGACTACTTAACAGTAGTATTAATAATTAAACAACCATCAATCATTTCCTACAATACCTGAAGTTTGTATTTCCATAGTGCTTGCTTAGATTGGAAATAGTAAGCATCTTTGAAAAACCTTGTCATATATATTTCTGAGCATAAATAATAATATTCAAAATTACATCACGTATTAGTTTAATGAAATCTTTCAGAAATAAATCACAATATGATATAATGAAAAGGGAGAAAAACTATGAAATATCAACTTATAAGAGAAGATGTATTACCTAAATGGAAAAACTATAGGAAGTTTATTCCACTAATTTTTGAAAAAATATTTACTATCATTGATGATGAAAGAAAAGGATGGGGAGCTACAATTGTCTTAATCGATGATACCTATATGCACTCCATGAACCTAATGTATCGGAATATTGATAATTCCACAGATGTTCTTACTTTTTTGAGCGATGAAGAAGAATATCTTGGAGATGTCTTTATTAACGTTGATCGATTGACTCAACAAGCAAATGACTACGGTCATTCTTTAAAAAGAGAATTTTGTTTTTTAGTTGCTCATGGTGCACTGCATCTTTTGGGTTATGATCATCTGACTAAGGAAGAAGAAAAAGTTATGTTTAGTCTCCAAGAAGAAGTATTGAAAGAGATAGCTCCAAGAAAATGAAAAAGTTTATAAATGCACTTGAGGGCTTGTTCTATGGTCTAATAAAAGATAGAAGTATTAAAATACAATATTTTCTAGGAACACTAGCAATTCTATATTGTTTTTATCTTCAAATTGAAATAACGGAATGGATGATTGTCATATTATGCATTGGTCTTGTATTAGTTAGTGAATACTTTAATACAGCTATTGAAAAAATGTGTGATGAGTATACTAGTGAGTATCATCCAACCATAAAAGATATTAAAGACATAAGTGCTGCAGCAGTCTTTATAAGTGCACTTGTTTCCTTTATAATAATGATATTAATCATCATAAAAAACGGAGGTATTATCTTATGAAAAAAGATTATCAATATTTGGTAGATTTAGCCTTTGAAGCAATGGCAAATGCATATGCTCCTTACTCAAATTATTATGTTGGAGCGTGTATTCAACTCAAAGATGGCAAAACAATAAAAGGAGCAAATATTGAGAACGCATCTTACGGAGCAACTTCATGTGCTGAAAGAAACGCAATCTTTGCAACGTACTCATTAGGCTATCGACTTGAAGACATTGAAGCGATTGCGATTGTTTCTTCTGGGAAAATTTTGGCTGGACCATGCGGTATCTGTCGACAAGTGCTCTCTGAATTATTACCTCAAGAAGCACCAATTATATTAAGTAATAGAAAAGAAACCTTAACAACAAACATAAAAAACTTATTGCCGATGCAATTTGGAAAGCGTGATTTAGTATGAGTTATAAATCTGGATTTGTAGCCATCATTGGACAACCAAATGCTGGTAAATCTACACTATTAAATACAATTATGACGGAAAAAGTAGCCATAGTGAGTGATAAAGCACAAACCACCAGACAAAGCATTCGGGGAATTCTGACAACAAATGACTATCAAATCGTTTTTATTGATACTCCAGGTATTCACGAACCAAAAGATGATTTTGGTCGGTTTATGAATAAAACATCTTATGGTTCAATCGAAGGGGTAGAAGTTATTTATTTTATTTCTGATGCCAAACGCTCACTAAACTTTCATGAAAAGCAAATTTTAAACAGGTTACAAATATCACCGGATCAAAAGATTTATTGTGTGGTCAATAAAATTGATGAGATTAGTTCAATTGAGCTCATTAAAATTCTAGAGAACTTGCAAAACGCTTATAAATTTGATGAAATAATACCAATTTCAGCCAAAACAAAAGAGAATGTTGATCGGTTGTTGAAAATAACACTTGACCAACTTCAAGAAGGACCGCAGTATTTTAGTAACGATGAAATCGTTGATTATAAAAAAAGTTTTCAAATTAAAGAAATTATTCGAGAAAAAGTTCTTTATGTGACTGAAGATGAAATACCACATTTAACGGAGGTTCTTGTTGAAAACATAGAGGAACAAGAGGATGCTGTAGTAATAGATGCATTGTTAGTTGTTTCAAAGGAATCGATGAAACCAATTATTATTGGAAAACATGGGCAAATGATTGCGAAAATAACGCGTCTTGCTCGAAAAGACCTTCGTAAAATATTTAATAAACCAATTGATTTGCAGCTATACGTTAAGGTTGAAAAGGATTGGAGATCTAAGCAACGCATTATGTCCGATCTTGGATACATGGATGAATGAAACAAGTCTTGGTTTTGTACTAAAAGTAAATCCATATAAAGAATATGACGCATTAGTATTCACATTTTTAAAAGAGTATGGAAAAGTTACCTTTTTATATAGGGGATATTTTAAGTCACAATCAAAAATGTTATCCAAAGGGCTAAATTACACACTTTACGAGTTTCGTTTCAATTACAGAGAAGAAGGGTTATTAAATCCAATCGAAGTGACATCAATTCAATCATTTTCTAAATTGTTATTGAGTCCTCAAAAAGCAAGTCTGGCTCAAATAATTGATACAATTTATTTAGCACTTGATCATCATGATCAACCTTCTGATTTATATGCTTTGTATTATAGTTATTTATCAGCTTTAGAAAGCGCTAGATATGATGAACTCTTAGTAGTATCTCTACTTTTGAGTGAGTTACTTCATTATCTTGGCCTTTCTCCATTTGTAGATGGAGCAATTAATTCAAAAGAGGAAAAAGTGAATGATTTTTCCATTAAACTTGGTGGTTTTGTACTTGAGCCACATAAAAGTCTCTTTTCACTTGAAGAGTTAAAGCAAATTAGGTATATTTACAAAGGACGCCTTAAGGATTTAGATAAATTGAAAGAATTTTCTGTTAATAGAAAGTTAATGAACCTTTTTATTGAATTCTTTGAGTTTCACACATCCATCAAATTAAATAGTTATTCTGTATATCAACAGTTAGGATAGGGGAAAATGAAAAAATACACATTAGATGAAATTGCATCACATTTAAAAACAACTGGATATTTATTCCAAGGATCAGAAATTTATGGCGGTTTAGCCAATACTTGGGACTTCGGCCCATTAGGAGTTGAACTTAAAGACAATATCAAAAAAGAATGGTGGAAACGATTTATTCAACAAGATCCTAATAATGTTGGTATCCAGTCGGCAATCTTAATGAATCCACAAGTTTGGAAAGCAAGCGGTCATTTAGATACTTTTAATGATCCACTAATGGATTGTAAGTCCTGTAAAACGAGGCATCGAGCAGATAAATTAATTGAAGAGCACAACCCAGAAGTTAATGCTGGTGCTCTATCAATTAAAGAGATGGAAACATATATTGATCTTCATAAAATTAATTGTCCAAATTGTGGGAAACATGATTTTACATCTATTCGTCAGTTCAATTTAATGTTTAAAACATTTCAAGGAGTGACTGAAGAATCTAGCAACACCATTTATTTACGTCCAGAGACTGCACAAGGTATGTTTGTTAACTTCAAAAATGTACAACGATCTATGAGAAAGAAGTTACCATTCGGTATTGGGCAAATTGGCAAATCTTTTAGAAACGAAATTACTCCTGGTCAACTCGTCTTTAGAACACGAGAATTCGAACAAATGGAACTAGAGTTTTTCTGTGCGCCTGGTACAGATTTAGAATGGTATGCTTACTGGAAAGAAACATGCATGAACTGGTTAATCGATCTTGGTTTAGACAAGAATCGTCTAAGATTTAGAGATCACGCAGAAGATGAGCTTTCATTCTACTCAGTTGGGACAGCAGATATTGAATATCTCTATCCATGGGGTTGGGATGAACTTTGGGGAATAGCAGACAGAACAGATTATGATCTAAAGCAACATCAAGAACATTCTGGTGTTTCTATGGAATACTTAGATCCTTTTACAAACGAGAAATTTATTCCTTATTGTGTAGAACCTTCAGTAGGAGTTGAAAGATTATTTTTAGCATTTGTTTGTGAAGGTTACTCAGTTGAATCATTGGAAAATGATGAAGAACGTACTGTTCTTAAACTTGATCCTCGCTTAAGTGCTTATAAAGCCTGTATTTTACCATTGTCAAAGAAATTAAATAACAAATCAATGGAAGTCTACAACCTTTTATCAAAATATTTCATGGTTGATTTTGATGATACAGGTTCAATTGGAAAACGTTACAGACGTCAAGACCAAGTGGGAACACCTTATTGTATAACGATTGATTTCGATACCTTAGAAGACAATTGTGTTACTATTAGAGATCGTGATACAATGCAACAACAAAGAGTTTCTATTATCGATTTAAAAAGCTTTTTAGAAACAAAACTTTAAATGTTTTGTCTGTCAAGAGGGTGGGAATGTTTTTCGGTTTGTACAAAAATTTGAAAAAATTTCATTCGTTGAAGCTGTTGTAAAAGTTGCAGCTACAGTTGCTATCGATATAAGTGAGCAACTACAATTCTTACCAAAACTTGAACTAGATCCGAAACTACAAAGAAAATTTGATATCATGAATGAGAGTAAAATTTACTATCAGTATTTACTCAAAAACACACTAAATACTAATGTAAAAGAATTTCTTAAAGAACGTCAAATAAGCAATGAAATCACAGAAACATTTGAAATTGGATTTTCTGATCCGAATTTATCGTTAACAGATTATTTGGTTTCAAAAGGATATCGCATCGATGAGTTAATCAATTTAAATCTGACTTATGAATACGATGGTAATTATAAAGATGTATTTTCTAATCGAGTCGTATTTCCTATAGCTGACACTAATAATCGCGTTATTGCATACACCGCTCGAGCACTACAAGAAAATACAAGCAAATATATTAATAGTGCTTCGACTGATTTATATCAAAAATCTGACCTTTTGTATAACTATTACAACGCTCGACAAAACTCACTTAAAGAT
>LSQX01144328.1_pt4 | contig 11876 bp, 6 predicted proteins | sample 654561 | NCBI WGS metagenome assembly LSQX01 (sample SAMN04489861, study PRJNA283612) | anaerobic digester metagenome | isolation source: 4 biogas reactors fed with cattle manure at either 37C or 55C with and... | place: Denmark: Kongens Lyngby | collected 2014 | reverse complement strand
AGCGCCCCGAAAGCTATTATAGTCTTGAATATCTGGAAAACTGGAACCGCCAGCTGGTGATGCAATGGAATTCGATGGTGATGCGCCCCGGTAGACCCGACTGCATGCCCTCAAATTTCCTTGACTATGACCCTTCGGTTTCCTACGGCCTGACCCTAAACCACAAGCTTTATTATTATTTCCGCTTTACCCAGCAAAAATGCAGGATATTCAATCCATTTCCCAGGGATTGGTAAACTGAATGCCCATTTAATCAGGCAATCACCCCGCTGCCAATGCTTTCTTCATTCTGGTACCAGGCAAAGAATTGCCCGGGAGCAATTGCTCGCTGGGGCTCGTCAAAAATGACATACAAGCCTTTTTCGCGGAAAATCAGGGTGGCCATTTTTAAGGCCTGGCGGTAACGGATGCGTGATGCATAACGACCGCTCTGGCCGGGATGCAGCTTCAGGTCTTCCCTGATCCAGTGAATGTCGGCAGAAGGTACAAACAGGCCGTAACGCAGCAGCCCGGGATGGTTTTCCCCAAGACCAGTGTAAATGACATTTTCAGCGGTATCCGTTCCGATAACGAACACTGGCTTTTCCATACCCCCCACGTTCAGGCCTTTGCGCTGGCCAATGGTGTAATAATGCGCCCCATTGTGTTCTCCGATCTTTTTGCCAATAGCAGCGCTTAATGGAGGCGGAGACACTATGGCTTCCAGAAAAACTTCATCCACTGTATCCCAGGTTTCACCCTCAGGGAGTTGGGGCTTTTCCAGTTTCCGTAAATCCCCCGCAACCAGGTAAATAGCTCCTTTCTTGGGTTTCAGCTGTTGCTGAAGAAACTCGGGGAGGCGTACCTTGCCGATGAAGCAAAGTCCCTGGCTGTCCTTTTTACCGGCGGTCACCAATTCCTGCTCACGGGCAATTTCCCTGACCTGTTGCTTTTGCAAATGCCCGATGGGAAACAAGGCCTTGGCCAGCTGTTCCTGTTTCAGCTGGCAGAGGAAGTAGCTCTGGTCTTTGTTCTTGTCGGCGCCTGCCAGCAAGCGGTAAATGATCTTGCGGTCTTTTTTTAGCTCGTCTTTCTGACAATAATGGCCCGTAGCCACAAAATCCCCTCCCAGCTTCTCAGCGGCTTTCAGGAACAGGTCAAACTTCACCTCACGGTTGCACAGCACATCAGGGTTAGGCGTCCGCCCGGCCTGGTATTCGGCAAACATATAGTCCACGATCCGCTTACGGTATTCCTCACTGAAATCCAGGGTGTAAAAGGGAATGCTCAGTTTCTCGGCCACCATCAGCGCATCGGTGCTGTCTTCGACCCAGGGGCATTCCTTGCTGATCAGCACCGATTCGTCGTGCCAATTGCGCATGAACACCCCGACCACGTCATAACCCTGCTCCTTGAGCAAATATGCCGCCACCGAGCTGTCTACGCCGCCCGAAAGCCCGACAACTACTCTGGTATTTTTGTTTTCCTGATTATCCATTGTCTATGTTATCCAATCCTGTTTTTCCGCCTAAGTGAAGGCCGGATAAGGTTTGCAAAGATAAGCATAAATTTCTTCCTGAGCCCTTGAAGGTCAAGGCATACATCCCAAAACAAGACTGAATATCAAGCTGCTTCAACGTACTATGGGTCATTAAACCTTCCCGCTGAAGCGCAGGCTGAAGCTTCGATGGGGCTGTATGTCGCCGGGGCGTCCCATATATTCTGTATTGGTCAGGTTTTTTATCACCATCGAGAGGGTGTAACGGTCACTGAGGCGAAAGCCCAGATTCAAATCGGCCAGGAAATGACCGGTATTGTTATCATTCCAATATTCATAAAAGCCCGGCAGGATGGCCTCACGGGTCAGTTCATTGATAAAAACATCATCAATGTTCAGCATCTTTGACCGCAGCTGGAGATAAAGGCCAAGCTCGTAACGCAGGTAATTTGCCGATAAGCCCAGCCTGGCCGAATGCTTGCGCCGGTATTTCAGATAAACGCCTGAATCCTTAAGGGTGTAAGGGTTGAATTCAGTGGGAAACATAAACACATATCCCCCCTGAATGTTATAGTCCACTTTTCTGAGCCGGGTATTAAACATAAATTCCAGTTCGCTGCCATACACCCTTGAATATTCTGTGTTGTTGGCCCGGAAACCAAAGCCGTATTCTCCCGTAATGGGATCGGGATACACCCCAAACAGGAATTCGATCAGGTCCTTGTTCTGGGTGTAAAACAGGGCCACATCCACAAGGCCGTCCCAGTGTTCGGTGAGGATGCCTTGTTTGATCCCGAGTTCTGCATTCCAGCCCGATTCAGCTTTCAATTCAGGACTTGGAAATATCTTCACTGCTCCCAGTGTGGTGGCGGCAAATTTTTCGGCAATGGAGGGGTAGCGATAACCTTGGCCGAAAGAGCCCCGGAGAAAAGTATAATCCGTCAGGCGGTAATTGAGCCCGGTTCGGAACAGGGGCACCAACTCGCCATTTGCCCCGTTCAGGCGGTTGAACTCCATCCTGACACCTCCCACGAGCTTCAGGCGGGGTGTGGCGCTGTAGTCGGCCTGCCCGTACGCCGCCAGGTTCATATATTCGTGGTCGTCGTAGAAGTTTGAACGGATCTGGTTGCTTTGCTGAACCAGGCCTGCATTCACATTCATCCGGCCGTTGACGGAAAACCAAAGCAGGTACTCAGCATAAAGCGAGCGGGATTGGCTGTTGGTCTGGCCCCCCCTGGGAAATTCATTGTCGAGGAACTGGTAACGCAGTCGCAGGTCGTGGGTGTATTGCCCTTCGCGTTTTAGGCTGATGTAAGGGTCAAGGATCAATATGGTGGCATTCAGGCGGTTGGCCGTGCTGCTGTCCTGCACCAATGCCCCGGTAGCTGCATTTTCCCATAATAAAAAGTCTGTCTTGTTGTTAAGCAGTACGCTCGTATTCATCCCGTAACTCAGACCCTGAATTTTCTGGTTATGATGTTTCAGTTGCAGGCTCATCCTGCCCATCGCCTCGTCGTTGCGCTTGCGGTAGCCCGGGTCGTTCTGCACGAAGGTTCCGATACCCAGGTCGGTATTCCCATATTTTTTAAGGTGTGAGAACGAGAGGTTGCTGAAAACCCTGGGGCCTTTCCACCAGACCCATTTTTGCTGCCTGGGTTGGTCATACAAGCCTGCTTCAGCAAAAAAGGCCGTATGCCCCTTTGCGGTGGCTTCTGCCGAACGAAAGTTGATGATGCCATTCAGGGCCGAGGAGCCATACAGCACTGAAGAGGCGCCCTTAATGACCTCAATTTGCGACAGATTCTCAAGGGGCAGCGACCACCAGCGAATACTTCCCGCGTCAGGCGAGATCATCGGCAGCCCATCCTTCAGCGCCAAAACCCTGCTGCCTGCCCCGTAGGAAAACCCGCTGCCTCCACGGATGGAGGCTTGCCCATCCAATACTTCTATGCCCGGATGCTTGCTGAGCAATTCCGCAGGGTCGTTGATATGGCTTCCCGAAAGGGCTGATGGCCTGATGATACTCACCGAAACCGTCGATTCGCCCACGCGCTGCTCTAACCGCCCGGCGCTCACCACCACCTGTTCCATCTCGGTGACCTCGGGCTCAAGCGCGAAATCAAGGCTGATGGTTTCACCGGCTTTCAGGCTGATATGCCGGCTCACCGTTCGATAGCCGACGTACTGTATGCTCAGGGAATACCCTCCGGCAGGTAACTGGAGGCGAAAGCTTCCTTCACGGTCAGTGGCAGTACCCAATCCACGCCCATACAAAACACTGGCACCTGCCAGGGGCACCCCGCTTTCTGCATCGGTGATACGGCCCCTGAAGACCCCGGTTGACTGCCCGGAAACTCCTAATGACCAGAAAAAAACCCATGCAAGAAAAAGATGCCTGGGCATTATTTCGCCTTAAAGGTCAGCCTGATTGAAAGTGTCTGCCCATTATTTTCCGGATCCGGGAAAATGGTTTCCAGTTTCAGGTCTGTCTTGTTCAGTTCATCAATATTGGCTGTGAGCGGGATGAGAAGGGCTTCAGTGGTTATGACAAGCTGGGTTTCATTAGATGCAAACTGCCAGGTGCCAGTAAACATCCCAAAAGTGCCGGTCATATCGGTATTGAATTTTGCGTCGCCCTGAAAGCCTTCCAGAAGGCCACCCGGTCCTCCAGCGTTTTCACTATTCACCAGCAGGCTGTCGGAAGCCCATACCGGTCCTGTGAGCAGGTCGAAGGCTGTTTCCCCTTCGTCTTTCTTACATCCGAAACAAAAGATCAGGACCGTAAGCAGCAATGCAATTCCTGTGTATTTCATAAAAATTCTGATTTGAGGTAAAACATAAGTTTAAAGTTATAATTTATTTCAGGAATAATCAATTCAAATTTTTTTCCTTGTTTGTTTCCGTTAAAACAAAATAACTCAAAGCTTTATCTTGTACCTTTTATCCTGGAAACAATTCTTATTTTTAACCGTAGTTTAACCGTACTTTAACCAATTGTAATTGGTTAAAGTACGGTTAAACTACGGTTAATCTTTGAGGTTGGATCAAATTAATAAGGAAGAAGAAGTGGCAAAACCCCGCAAAGGCCAGGTGTTTGGCCACAAAAGAAAAGCGCCCCTGGAATATCTCCAGGGGCGCTTAAAAAATATACAAAAGCTGCAATTACAGATTTCTTAGTTTTTCTTAGCCCACCACAGCGGGGTAAGTACGGCATCGGGGCCTCCGAGGTGACCTACAGCTTGCTGATATCCGTCGGGGTTGCTGTTTTCCAGGCTCGAAGGATATTTGAGGCGTTGCGGAAAATTGGCTACGCTGCTTATCATATAGTTCGCCTGGGTAAGGTTGGGAAGGTTGGCGATGGGCAGTTCGACGGCAGGATTGTCAAAGAAGGGCAAACCCAAACGGCGTTGGTCATTCCATGCTTCCAGGGGTAACCAGGGATTCTGCGAAATATACTTTTGCGTAATGATTTTGGTGAGCTGGTCATTCTTGGTGGCACCGTTGTTGTGCAGGTGGTTTACAGGATAGGTATAGGTATAAGTGCCTTCTTCCTGGGTATATCCATCAATATAAGTCATGTTAACGGTGGCAGGAGGTTCTGCGACGTGATCCCAGTTTACAGAAGTCCCTACACGGTTATAACTTTCCGAAGTGAGGTAATCGTTAAGGAACTGGCTCACGTTGTTGTAGGCAAAGCTGGCGGCGATACCGCTTTCGTAGGCTGCTTTTCCTGACATGGGCACGTTCCATCCCCTGACGGCTGCTTCAGCGATCAGGAAATAGGTCTCCCAGTTGCCGAAGAATACCCTTTTGTTGGTGCTGTTTCTGAACCTCAGGGCCAGGCGGGGGTTGGTGCCGGTGAATGCATAGAACTGGTTTCTTGATCCTTTCGGGCCCCAGGCGCCCAATGAGGCGGCGTTCCAGGTGCCTGTCCCATCAATTGTTGCCAGCACACCACCACCTTCAACATTCAGCAGGTTCCTGCTGGTGATGAAGGCATCCTGTGCCCAGGAGGGGTAGGGGCAGAAATCAGGATTGTCAAAATCGCCGGGGATGACAAAATTGCTGTAAGCACGCGGATCCATTACGGGATGTAAGCCATCAAAAAGGAAGCCTGCGCTGGGATCGTTGGTCATCGAACTGTAATGGTCGGGATACTTGACGCCCATATATCCGGCAGGCTTGATTTTTTCAAGGAATTGTTCGGATACCTGGTCGGCCGAGGGGATGCCGCCCAAACCAATGTAAAGGTTGTTAAGCGTGGCAGAAAGCAATTGGGCGTTCCACTCGCGCGACATAACCCCCGTAAGGGCATCCCACCCCCCTTGTTCCTGAACGGCAAAGATGTCGGCGTTTTCGGTAAGGATAGGACCAGCGGCAGCGGCTTCAAATTCAGTCTTGGCTTTAGCGGCATCCACTTCAGAAAGCCTCATGGCCAGGCGCATGCGCATGGAGTTGCCATACTTTACCCATTTCAGGTAATCAAAACCAAAAGCCTTGTCGAACTTAGCCAGGTTGGCAGGATTCTGAACGCCGACGTCAATCTGTGAAACAGCATCAGCCAGTTCGGCCAGCATAAAATAATAGGCAGTTTTCTCATCTACAAAATCAGGGTTCACACCACTGAAAGCGTCGATGGGCATGGGGCCGAAGTTGTCGGTAAATTCGCTCATAAGATACACCCGCCAGATGCGCGCAATCTGCTTCAGGTTATTGGTGTAGGGGAAGACCACACCGGCTTCGATCTTTTCGTCGGCAACCGTAATGGCCAGGGTGGCAGTCTTCATCCAGTCTGACAGGTAGCGGTAGTAGTCGCTGCTCCAGCCATCATCATAGCTGCCTGCGATAAGGTATCCGTTGGTGCGGTCAAAGCGTGAGGCCGTTTTCCAGTACAGGACAAATGCACGCTCAGCAATATGGGGGTCCATCTGGGCACCCGTCAAGGAGTTGTTGATGAAATACTCCACCTGGACCTGCTCAAAGCTGGCAGCTTTGGGGTTTGTGTTCACATCGAAGAAATCATCCCCGCAGGACACAAACAACAGGCTGCCCGTTGCTAATAATAAAACTGTTCTGAGAATATTTTTCATTTTTTCGGGGTTTTAGAATGAAACACTTAAGTTAAACAGTAGCATCCTCGATGTTGGAGGCGCTGCGTTTTCGAAACCAATGGCGTTGGTTCCGGTGGCATATACTGATTCGGGATCCACTCCGTTGAGGTAACTGCGGATTAGCCATACATTGTTCATGGCCACGCCTGCATTCACGCCCTGGATGGGCATATTGGCAAACCACTTGCGTGGGAGGTCCCAGGCCAGGCTGATGTTTCGGATACGAACACTTGTGGCATCGTAAAGGTTTTCTTCAATGATTCCGAGGTTACCCGTGGCTGCAACAGTGATCCAATAGTTTTGGGGAGAGATGGCGTTGGTGTTTTGTGAATAAGTGCCATCCCCATTGTCAATCACTCCATCGACAATGATATCTTCACGTTTTCCGTCAGGAGCCGTAACGGCTGCCGTTCCGTAGTACTGCATAAAGGCATTCGTTGCCGAGAAGATGTTACCACCCAGGCGGCCATCGATGCTGATACCCAAGCTTACGCCTTTATAGCGGAATGTGTTTGTAAAGCCAAGCAACGCACTGGGGGTTTGGCTGCCCAGATACTTGCGCTCAGGGTCTGCCTGAGGATAACCATCGGCTGAAAGCAATAACTCTCCGAAATGCGGGCTTGCCTCATCAGTCACCCGGAGATAAGTGGTTCCCCAGATTTCCCCATAGTTCCCGCCGACAACGGCCAGGATCTGCAGGTTGTCGTAACCTCCAAGACCATAGGTGTCAACATCGTCAGCAAGTTCAATGATTGAGTTTTCGTTGGTGGAGTAGTTCAGCATGGCATCCCAGGAGAAACCATTGGGGTTTTGAATAATCGAACCATTCACCATCAGCTCAATACCCTGGTTCTGGATGTCTCCTGCATTAACCTTCCTGGCAGTAAAACCACTCAGGGGGTCCATCGGCAGGTTTATCAGCTGGCGGGTAGCATTCGAGCGGTACCAGGTAAAGTCAATCCCCAGGCGGTTCTGGAAGAACCGGAGGTCAGCACCGAGTTCGCGTGAGGTGATTAGCTCACTCTGCACGTTAGGATTGAAAAGTGTGTTTCCAATATTGGCCACGGTATTGCCCAGGGGGTCTCGGCCAATGTTGTAGGGGTTATACAATTCATAGGGGTTCAGTGAGTTACCGACCTGTGCAAAGGATGCGCGGATTTTACCAAAGGTAAACCAATAGGGCAGCAACATGTCCATGCTCTCCAGCATTTCGGAGAATACCAGGGTGGCGTTCACCGAAGGATAGAGGAATGAGCGGTTTTCAAGGCTCAGTGTCGATGACCAGTCGTTACGCAAGGTTCCGTCGAGGAAGAGGTAACCACCCCAGTTGAGTTGCAGCAAACCATAAAGAGAGGCAATGCGCTTCTGATAGAAGTTTTCACCAACCGTGGGGTTGTTGATCCCGTTGTTGATGGCAAAGAGGTTGGGAACTTCGAGTTCACCAGCAGAGGCACCCACATAGGAAAGCTCCTGCATCATAACGTTACCGCCAACTGAACCACTGATGCCCAGGCGGTCAATGAGGTTATCCTTACGCCAGGAGAGCATGGCCGAATAGTTGTTTTCGAAGAAGGTCTCCTTGCCAAGGCTGAAGCGTCCTGTAGCAGTCAGGGGGCTGCCTGCATGGACCCTTGATTCATAATTGGTGGTGTACATATCGGAACCTCCGCTGATCTCAGCATCCAGCCAGTCGGTCAAAGCATACTTAACGGATCCCTGCATCAGGAAACGGTCTCGGATGTCGTTGTTGAGGTTGTATTTAGCACCCCAGTAAGGGTTCACATAGTTGGAGGCGGTGTACCAGATCATCTGCCCGAGGTCGTTGGTTGAGGGGTCAAACTGACGGATGTCCATCGAACGGGGCAGGTTATACATGGTGTAATAGGTGTTGGAATAGTTTGTGCCCAAGAGGGGACGGTTTTGGGCATTTGCGTTCACGTACTGAACCTTTGCATCTACAGTCCAGCGGTCTTCACTTCCGAAGTTGGAGACCGAACGGGCCAAAAGGTTTGTACGGGTCAGCTCGGCACCGGGGATGACACTCTTGTCATTGCGGCGGGTCAGCGAGGTGTAGATCGATGACTTATTGAACTGCTGCTGGAAAGAGAGGGAATAGTTCTGGTTAATGCCAGGCTCAAAGAAATTTTTCACGTTGTCGTAAGCAGTCATTGCTTCCTGCTGACCATTCCAATTTTCAACCATTTGTCCTTCAATGGCAGGACCCCAGCTTAAGCCGGACTGGTTGTTGAAAATCCCGTCAGCACCCTGTCCGAAGCTGCTTTGCTGCTCGGGGTTGGAGAAAATGCTTTCAATACCCAGGGACGAAGAAAAGGTAATTCCAAGGCCTTCTTTTGATGTGCCCGATTTGGTGGTGATCAGGATAACCCCGTTACCGGCCCTAGAACCATAAAGAGCCGCAGCGGAAGCCCCTTTCAGAACGGAAATGCTTTCGATGTCTTCGGGGTTAAGGTCTGACATGCCGCTACCAAAGTCAAGCGAGGGATTCCAATAGTCGTTGTTGGAAGCTCCCGTGAAGTTGTTCATGGGAATTCCATCCACAACAATCAGGGGCTGGTTATCGCCTGTAAGTGAGCTGTAACCCCTGAGAACGATTTTTGAAGAACCGGCAGGACCCGTACTGGAACGTACGACTTCCAGGCCGGAGACTTTTCCCGTAAGGGTGTTGGCCAAATTGGCTTCGCCGGTCTGCACAAGGGCATCACCGCTTACTTCCTGCATGGCATAACCCAGAGACTTTTTCTCGCGGACAATGCCAAGAGCCGTAACGACAAACTCTTCCAGCATTGTTTCCTCAGGAACCATGACCACGTTGAAGGTCCCTGCCCGGGTAATGAGCACCTCTTCGGCGTTCATCCCAATGAAGGTGTACTGAAGGGTCGACCCCTGGGGAACCCTGATGGAGTAATTCCCGTTGATGTCTGTCGAGACACCTACCGTCGTGCCCTTGATCACCACACTGACCCCGGGAAGCGTAGTCCCGTCAGCCGCATTGGTGACTGTACCTGTAACCAATAGGTCCTGGCCATAGGCAAGAGTGACCAAAAACCCCATGGTCAAAACAAAAGACAGAATTTTCTTTCTCATAATAGATTTTGTTTTGTTGGTAATTGGGTTATTAATTTTGGATGTTGGTTAATGAAATTTAGAAATGAATTGAAAATAAAGAACGTTTTGCCGAAACCATTCGGTTGTTCTATATGTTATATTGAACATATGGCAATTGACAAATGTATAAAAAAACTAAAACGATTTAGAAAAAATCAAAAAAAATTCTTAACACTAATTTAACAATTCATTTTCATCCTTAGACCAGATCACAAAACCCTGTGGATCAAACCCGTGGATGCAGCATAAAAACAGTTGTTAAGGTTAGCTTGTTATTGAATTTTCAGCAAGGTTTTAACGGGCCAATGGTCGGAAATATAAACCGAATCGGTTTTTACCTTGTCGATTCGGAAATCTTTCACAGAAAAATGCTCATTGACAAATATGAAGTCGATGAATGAGCCCCGGGTAGCTTCAGAAAATCCCTGATAAGTTTTTTTTGCTGGCTTTTTTTCAGGGTCCATGTGTGCTACTGTATTCATTAAGTAGTTGTTGGAATGAAAAAGATTGCTTACCTGCTGATAGGTCTCACTTTGGAATTCAATGTTGAAATCGCCGATAAGGATCAGCGGGGCTGTGCCTGCAATGCGTTTCATCCTTTCTGCCATGATTTCTGCAGCTTGTCGCCTTGCCTCATCGCTTACGTGGCTGTAATGGGTATTGAAAACGAAAACGGGGATTTGTGAAGCCTTATGGGTCAGTTTCACCCATGTGGCTATCCTTGGTAAAACGGCTCCGGGGCCTATGCTGCCGGGGACTTCAGGGGTATCCGACAGCCAGAATTGTCCTTCATCTTCCATTTCAAAAACAGAACGTTTAAAGAATACCGGGACGTATTCCCCTTCCTGTTTTCCGTTCGTTCGGCCTGTGCCTACCCACCTGTATTCGGGCAAAAGGCCTTCCAAGTCTTTTACCTGGTGATGCAAGGCTTCCTGGAAGCCTATGATGTCAGGACTTTCTTTTGACAGGTATGCTTTTACCAGGGGAATCCTGTTGGGCCAGGCATTAATCCCGTCATCGGGATTGTCGTACCGGATATTGAAACCAATGACCTTTATTTCAGAGGCATTCTGTTTACATCCCCAAAAGACCAGGTAAAGCAAAATGAACCCCAGGCTAATGAATTTTTTCATGATACCAGGCTTAGAAATTACGGATGATTTTCAAATGGTCTTCGTTTAAATGGTTGAATGCAAAATAGCTTGCGCCGGAAGCCCCTGATGTATGTGATATCTTAAGGGCCTCCTCAAGCTCTCCAGGCGTCAGCGAGGAGATAAACAAGCCAGAATACACGGGCTTGGGAGTTTCCAGGTCTGCAATAAGTTTCTTCAGGTTGTCGCCGATCCATTGCAGGTCGCCATTGTAAAAGATGTGATACAGCATAGGGAAGAAGGCATCCAGCTTCCACTTTCGCCATTCCTGCCTGACACCTTCCCAGTTGGGAAAAACGGCTGCCGTGATCGGAATGTTTCTGCCCCTTGCAATAGGCGCCAATTCATTGTTTACCAGCCCTGTAATGGAGTCATAGCGAAATTGCCTCCACTGTTCATTGGCCGAAGGATCCTCAAGGTCCTTCAGGGGGTCAATGCCACTTTCCTCCCTGAATTTGTTTCTGCAAATCTCGCAATAGCAATAGTCGTATTCGGGGTATTCGCGATCCTGGACAATGTTGTACTTGGGTTGCAGCCCTTCAGCTATGATCACATCGGGAAGCCTTATATAATCGAGATGCACCCCGGACACCCCTGGGACCTTAGTCAGGGCCTGCACGTTTTCGCTGACAAATTCCCTTACCCCGGGGTTATTTGGACACATAAAGCGATAATATCCCACATAGGCAGGATGGCTGTGCGAAGGCTGCCCCAGGCCGTTCACGGCATACCAATCGGGGTGGTTTTCAATAAAATATGGGTTGTTGTTGATCATAGTCCATATCCAGGCATGCACTTCCAGTCCAATTGTTTTACCTAAAACGATTAACCTTTCCAGCAGAGGCTCCTCCACTGGCAACCGGTCTGTTTGCCACCAGGCTTTATGGCTGCTGTACACCTGCAGGAAGACCCCGTCAATCCCGCTTTTCTTGATGGTGGTCAGGTGACCTAGCCAGTCCTCGTCGCTGATGCCTCTTCCGGGGGTTATCCATACCCAGTTTTTCCAGCCCG
>LSQX01037933.1_pt1 | contig 11876 bp, 8 predicted proteins | sample 654561 | NCBI WGS metagenome assembly LSQX01 (sample SAMN04489861, study PRJNA283612) | anaerobic digester metagenome | isolation source: 4 biogas reactors fed with cattle manure at either 37C or 55C with and... | place: Denmark: Kongens Lyngby | collected 2014 | reverse complement strand
CGGACACCAAAATGCCTATTTCCCTTTGTTTATTCCCAAATCATTTTTGAGCCGCGAAGCCGAACATGTAGAAGGCTTTGCCAAAGAATGCGCAGTAGTAACGCATTACAGGCTCAAAAAATCTCCCGACGGAAACCAACTGATAGTAGATCCCGAAGCCAAACTCGAAGAAGAATTGGTTGTAAGGCCTACTTCCGAAACCATAATCTGGAGCACCTATAAAGACTGGATCCAATCCTACAGAGATTTGCCTATATTATGCAATCAATGGGCCAATGTGGTTCGTTGGGAGATGCGTACCAGGTTGTTTTTGCGTACCACCGAATTTTTATGGCAGGAAGGGCATACCGCGCATGCTACCAAAAAAGAAGCTGAGGAAGAAGCACTGACAATACTGAACATATATTCAGATTTTGCTGAACAATATATGGCCATGCCTGTGCTCAAAGGGGTAAAAACAGCCAACGAACGTTTTGCCGGTGCCCTGGAAACTTACACGATTGAAGCTCTTATGCAGGACGGAAAGGCCTTGCAATCGGGCACTTCACACTTTTTGGGGCAAAATTTTGCCAAAGCTTTCGATGTCACTTTCCTGAACAAAGAAAATAAACTCGATTATGTTTGGGCCACTTCCTGGGGCGTTTCAACCCGCCTTATGGGAGCTCTGATTATGTCTCATTCTGACGATAACGGACTGGTGCTGCCACCCGCACTGGCTCCCTTCCAGGTAGTGATTGTTCCCATATACAAGAATGCCGAACAACTTAAAGAAATAGATAAAAAGGTTGCCTCTTTGATGTTGAAATTAAAAGACTTAGGCATCAGTGTTCGCTATGACAACAACGACAACAAAAAACCCGGATGGAAATTTGCCGAATACGAACTCAAAGGGGTTCCGGTACGCCTGGCCCTGGGAGCAAGAGATCTGCAAAACAACAGCATCGAAGTGGCTCGCAGAGATACGCTGAGCAAGGAAACCCGTTCGATGGAAGGTGTTGAAACTTACATTAAAGAATTACTCGACACTATACAACAAAACATTTACCAAAAGGCCCTGGACTTCCGCACTAAAAATACTTTTGAAGTGAATTCCTACGATGAATTCAAGGAGAAAATCGAAGAAGGAGGCTTTTTGTCCTGCCACTGGGACGGCAGCTCCGAAACCGAAGAGCGGGTTAAAAACGAAACCAAGGCAACCATACGTTGTATACCCCTGGATGGAGACCAGACTCCCGGTACATGCATTTTCAGCGGCAAGCCTTCGGCCCGTAGGGTGATTTTTGCCCGCGCTTATTGATCTCTTATTTCTTAAGATCGGATTCGTTCAGACTTTTGATAATTTGGGAGGCAATGCGTTCTGCAAATAGTTGCCTCAATTCCAGAAGATTATTAAAGCTTTCCCTGTATCCCAACCCCACGCCCTGAGTGGTCATGGCCGATTTAAAGTAACGGCTGTCGTTGGAACGATTGAACATTTTTAGTCTCCAGCGGCCGGACTCCGAGAATTTATACTCCAGGTCAAAGTCGCCGATGAATTGGGTGTTATTATTGACCAGATCTTCGCGGGAACCAATATTGCCGTTTATAATTAACCTATTGTCCATCAGTTGACTGCTCATAGCCAACTGCCATTCCCCCAAGCCTTGAGCCACCAGGTCATCGTAGCGGTAATTGAAGTCAAAAGTCAGGAAGGAAGAACCCAGAGCCTGATATATCATGTTGTTCAACTGGCTGGAAATGGACGAAAGTGTAGCACCTACTACTGCATTTACGTTATTATTGTTGTTTTGTGCCAGATTGTTTTCGGCGGCTGCAAAACGATTCAGAAGCATCAAATAAACAATTTGCCGGTTGAGCATTTCATCGGTGTTAATCACATTCATTACCCGGCGTTTCAATTCCTCGTCGGCCGAAGGAAAGTCCAGACCCAGTTCGATGTTGGGATGCTGCAGTTCTCCAGATAACAACAAAGTGCAATTGACCGGAATACTGCTGCGATTCAAATTTAAAGCAGCAATTTCGGCTTCATCCAGCAAATCACTCAAAGAAACATTTACCACCGAATAAATCGCGTTAATATTCATATCGGCTTCCAGAGGATCACCGGAGAAATTAATGGTACTGCCTTGTGATATGCTAAAATCTCTACGCAGAAGATCCTGAATGATAAACTGATAACTACCCGATTCAAGAGTATAACGGCCGTAAAGTTCAATATCGCCGGTATTGTCATAAACCAGGCGGATACTGCCGGCTCCACGGCCCCGGATTTCATCTCCGGTGGTGGGATTTGTTACCAGGATAATTTCGGCAGAGGGAGTGGCCTCAATCTGCAGATTTAAATTAAGTCTTGAAACCGGAGTTTCTCCACTCTTTCCTGCGATGGGGATCAAAAACCTTTGCTGCTCTTTAAGACTGTCTTTTTGAATTTTTTTGTCCCGGTCTACAAATTCAATAAAACTATAGTCACTAACCTCTGATTCTTCGAGCAAAGTTAGGGCAAAACTGCTGCGTTCGTCAGTACGCATATTTATATCCATCTGAATATCCTCCAGCGGGCCATTTAAGAGTGCTGAACCACTGGCATAAACCCTGCCGTAGAATTGTTCTTCGTAGGAAGGTTCAACATCGAAGACTTTAAGTTGTTCGGTTTGAATATTCAGATCAAGGGAAACATCAGCGAAATAATTATGCCTGATGGCTCCGTTGATAGTAGCTCTGTTGCCTTCGCTATCACTGAGGTTTATATTATTAAAAAAGATACCATTAGGTGTCAGGTGTATGGAATCGTTAAAATAGTAGTTGCAATGGAGCAAATCCACGCCAATCACTCCATTTTCCACGAAAGCATCGCTGGTAATACCTACTTTGTTATCGCTAAAGGTTCCGGCGATTTCCAGGTATCCGCTGCCGTAACCATCCAGATTTTCGATAACAGATTCTATAAAGCTTCCTATGAATGAGAGTCTTACCTTGTGAGCATCTATCCACAAATAAATAGAATCGGCAGCAGGAAAAATACCACCCCTGGCTTTGGCTACCTGTAGGCCTCTGTCCAGCAGAATACCGCTCATTTCAATACCGGCAATCTCTTCATTCCAGCTTGAATTAAAGTTTAAATCTCCCAGCACCGCTTTGTTAAGAGAAAAATTTTCTGCGCTCAATGAAGCATTTAGTTTGGGCTCTTCAAATAGGTTGATTATTTGCGCAGCACCGCTGATATTGCCTCCTAAACTTACTGATCCCTCTTTTTGGGGAAGTAATTCGAATATATAATCCAGATTTACCTTATTCAGATCAACCCAAAACTCATCTTTGTTGTTATCAGATAGGATTCCGTCGAGTTTAATGTATTGATTGTTATGATGAACAAGGAAATTATTTACATGTAATTCTTTCCCATTCCATTGCAGATCAGATGTTTCCATTCTCCACAAAGAATCTCTCAACACAAGTTCCGATGGTTTAAAAGTGGAGTAAATACTCAAGGCAGATTTCGGATTTAACCGCTCAAATCGCAGACTGTTGCTCAAATTTATATTGTATACTTCTCCGGTATCAGTGTGCCAATAAGTATCCCAATTTATCTCATTATTCAAAGCCCTGGCTTTAAAATCAAAATTCAGACTGCTGGTATCGTCCTGCTCAAATACTCCGGTAAAACTCCATTGCAAGGAATCTGAAGGATTCTCAAGCGAGCTTTGTACCGAACGTATACGAAAACCATCAAGATCAATTGTATCAGCATCGAGTTTTAGAGCAAACAAGCCTGATTCCTCTCTGAAATAGCCTTCGAAAGATAAGCCCGATGGCAGGCTCAGGGGCAGGCTCAAGGCCCGGGACAAGGTCCTGGTATCGTTAAGCTTAAAACGGAAGTCGTAGTTGTTTCCGCTATGCAAATCCCCTTTTTTGCCGGGGAACAGGGCAGGTAAGTAGCGCAACAGAGCCATGTTGCGGGCATCCTCCAGCAAGCTTGTCATATCGATGCGTCCGTACATCCAGCCCTGGAGCAAAGCTGATTTCAACAATAAATAGCGTTCACCTTTATTATCACCGCTTAGCGCATAGAAATTGTCCAGTTCAAATAATTCAGTATTATTTTCAAAACGCACAGAATCTATGTTTAAACTACCACGCAGGGATTCGGGGCTGCTGCCTTTTAAATCGGCCTGCATTTTGAATGAGAGATCAGAACCGCTTTCTGTATCCGTTTGCATCAAGTTCAAGCTGTGCAAATCTATATGATCGGCATTAAGGCGAAAATTGATATTAGCCTCATCGCCCAGGTTGTTCAGTGATACAGCCAAATCCAACAAACAATTATTATCTCCGGAGTTTAGATTTGCCCGGTAAAAACCATGGCCGTTGTAGTAGCCATCCAATAAAATATTGCGATAAGTGTAATTGTTTAATTGCAAGCTCTTGAAAGTTGCGCTTAAATCGGCAATAGGGGGATCGACCCCGGCTTTTTTCCCGTTTATGTTTATTTCGAAAGCTGTTTTGCCCAGTTTTATACCAGTGTCAAACAAGTTATTCAAGGCATAGGAATCAGATCCTAAGTTCATATTGAAATCATAAATGGCATCCGAAGCAGAATAGTTTATTTGTGCCATAATTGACAAAATTCCCGGATCGGCCAGGAGTTCGCCAGCCATACTCCAGTTCTCAGGTTCCAGTGCTACCTGTCCGCAGAAATCCAAAGCTCCGAGATTGTAAATAACAGCCGGAATGTCACTGTCTTCAATAGAAAAAACATCTTGTATCAGGCGAATTACTTCAGGTTGTATATGCAAAAAGTCAACCGAAGATAGCAAGCGTAATTGATTTTCATCCCTGACATCGCTCAGTTCGACCTTACCATTAAAGTATACCACGCTATCCATTTGAAAACGTAATTCGTTTAACTCCAGATAATTTTCACCACCACTAAGAGAAAATGCCAAGTCAGCATTGCTGTTTTCAAGTTGCAAATCAGGGGGTAAAAAGCCGGCTATGTCAGAAAAACTCAGAGATAAGTTTACTCCAACCGGATCTTTTAACTTAAATGATTCAGGATAGCCTTCTGCATTGGTTTCATAGGCAAGTTCCAGGCTGTCTATGCTCAAATTCGATTTTGGCAAGACTAAGCCAAAGTCATCCACTATGATACTATGCTCATCAATTAATGCTCTAACAATCATATCGTTGATAACAAATCCGCCGGCTTCCTCCATGAACAAAGAATTAATTATCAGCATTGGAGGAGAGTCCCGTGGAATATCTGCGGAGAGTTTGGCATTCAATTTCTGAATAGCTAAGTGATTTACATCAAAGTATTTGCTCCCTTCCTGATTATACTCCAACGCCTGTTCAGGGGCAGTAATTACATCGTAACTGAAAGAACAATCTTTTAACATCAGCGACCTTAGCTTAAAAGAACTAAAAATCTGCTTATCGGTTTTAAAAAGTTTAGCAAGATAAGCTATGTTCAAAGGACTGTCCTGATAAATCCTATACAGTTGTAATTTTGCCCTAATAAGCCTTATGTCAGTAATGTCCAACTTTCTGCCAAGCAAAAGAGGCAGAGTTCGCACATTAATATCCAGGCGCTCGGCCCAAAGAAAGTTCTGGCCCAGGCTATCTGCAAGGCTAAGCCCTTCAAATTGAATTAGTATGTTTTTGTCTATATGGAAGTCAAAAGATTCAAAGCCTGGCTCCAGATCAAACTCCATGGCCAGCACCTTGGCATAATGCTGCAGGAGCCTGTGCTGAAACTTTTTGTTGTTCAGCACAAGCAGAGGCAAAAGTATAATTGCCAATACCGCGAATAGCCAATAAAAACCTTTCTTTTTCAAACGATATATTGTATTTTTGCAGGCTGCTAATCAGAAAGCTATAAGTTGGCAAAAATAAGAAAATCTATGAACTCTACATACATTCTGGGGATAGAATCTTCCTGCGATGATACTTCTGCTGCTGTTTTAAAAGATCGTACTCTATTGTCCAACGTCATAGCCAGTCAAAAAATTCACGAAGCCTACGGTGGAGTGGTGCCCGAACTGGCTTCCCGCGCCCATGAACAAAATATTGTTCCGGTGGTGGATCAGGCTCTTAAACAAGCAGGGATTAATAAAAAAGACCTTAGCGCCATTGCCTTTACACTGGGCCCGGGACTGATGGGTTCTCTGCTGGTTGGTACCTCCTTTGCCAAAGGTCTTGCTCTTTCACTCAGACTGCCACTGATACAGGTGAATCATTTGCATGGGCATATTTTGGCTCACTTTATTCGTGTCGAGGGCAAAGAAAAAACGGAACCCAGGTTCCCGTTTATTTGTCTGCTCGTGTCGGGAGGCAATTCTCAATTGGTGCTGGTGCATTCTGTCAAAGAGATGGAAATCATAGGACAAACCATAGACGACGCTGCCGGAGAAGCCTTCGATAAATGCGGCAAAATGCTTGGACTGGATTATCCGGCCGGACCTCAGATTGATCGCCTTGCGGCCATCGGCGATCCTGTTTCTTTTCGTTTCAGTAAACCGCAAATTCCGGGCTTTGATTACAGCTTTAGCGGTCTCAAAACCTCCTTTTTATATCGTTTACGCGATGAAATGGCAACAAACGGAGACTTTATACGGGAACGCAAGGCCGATTTATCTGCCTCCTTGCAGGCAACTATTGTAGACATCTTGATGGACAAACTCATCAAAGCAAGCAAAGAATATAAGATCAAAGAAATTGCCTTATCCGGAGGGGTATCTGCAAATTCCGGCTTGCGCAAAGCTGTTGAGGAAACAGCCCTCAAAAAAGGCTGGACTATACATCTTCCAGCTTTATCTTTTACTACCGACAATGCCGCTATGATTGCTGTTGCCGGTTATTACAAATATTTAGAACAGGATTTTTGCGGCCTGGATGCAGCACCTTATTCCAGAGTCAGTATATAATTGAATAAGTATGGAAAACAGCCAAACTATGGCAAATAAGCTGGTTGAAATTATCACTATAGGTGACGAAATCATTAACGGACAAATCGTAGACAGCAATTCTGCCTGGATAGCCTCTTTTTTGAACCGTTCCGGCTTTGAAGTGAATAAAATAACTTCGGTTCCTGATCAATCTGAAGCTATACTTCAGTCGATTGATTCAGCCTTTTCCAATGCAGGGATTGTATTACTGACAGGAGGGCTGGGACCAACCAAAGACGATATTACCAAGCATTGCCTTTGTACTTATTTCAAAACTAAACTTGTTTTTAATCAGGCTGTTTACGACAACATGACTGAAATGTTCAATAAACGGGGTTTATGGACAATAAACAGTTTTAACCGATCGCAAGCCGAAGTCCCGGAAGCCTGCACTGTAATTATCAATCGCAAGGGCACAGCACCCCTCAGTTGGTTTGAAAAGGAGGGAAAGATTCTGGTCTCTATGCCTGGAGTCCCTCTGGAAATGATGTGGAGTATGGAAAAAGAGATAATGCCCCGTTTACTGAACAAAGTGCAATCTCAAGCCATCATTCAAGGTTATTTATGGGTCAAAGGCTATCCCGAAGCCGTTTTAGCTGAATTTATCGCTGATTGGGAGGACGATTTGCCTCCTGAACTTAAGTTGGCTTATCTTCCCCAACGCTCTGTAATGCTCTTGCGCCTGACGGCCAAAAACAGCGACGAAGCAAACTTGAACAATTTGTTGAATTCCAATATTGAACAATTAAAAACGCTGTTGGGAGAAGCTGTTTTTGCCGAAGGGGTCAAAAGCCTGGAAGAGGCCCTGGGCCAGGTACTTATAAAAAAAAGGCTCCGCCTGGCTTTGGCCGAAAGTTGTACGGGAGGAGCGCTGGGAGCCCGGCTAACCAGAGCTCCCGGCAGTTCGGCCTATTTTTTGGGCAGTATAGTCAGTTATGCCAACGAGATAAAACAAGACTTGCTGGCTGTTCCTGAAATTATGCTTCAAAACAAAGGCGCGGTGAGTAAAGAAGTTGTGGAAGCAATGGCAGAGGGAGTAAGAATTAAACTCAAAAGTGATATAGGCATTGCCATCAGCGGTATAGCCGGACCGGAAGGAGGCAGTAAGGAAAAACCGGTCGGTACAGTCTTCATTGCTTTGGCCGACAATGATCAATGCTTGTGCAGAAAGTTTGAATTTCAATTGGATAGAACTGGCAATATTGAGCAGGCAGTACATCAGGCTTTGATCTTGTTGTTAGATTATTTATACCTATAAATCAGCTACATAGGCCTTGAAGATAATTTTTATAAATTTTCTTTCGGGAATAGTTGGAAAATAATCAAAAAAAGCTGATCTTTGCAGCCGCAAAAAACTATTCTCTTGTTATTCAATTACAAGTGGATAAAAAAAGCAAAAAACACTACAAAACAACCAAATAAAATACAGCGATGTCAAAAGTTTGTCAGATTACAGGGAAAAAAGCAATGATTGGCAATAACGTCTCTCACTCCAAGAGGCGCACAAAGCGCAAATTCAACGTAAATCTGTTTGAAAAGAAATTCTACTGGGTAGAACAAGATTGTTGGATTGCATTGACCATTTCTGCTGCAGGATTGCGCATCATCAACCGCAAAGGTTTGGATCAGGCCATCAAAAAAGCCGGAGAAGATGGTTATCTGCATTTGGAAGAAGTTAAAATACTTAATTAGGAGGAATACTCATGGCAAAAAAAGCAAAAGGAAACAGAATTCAGGTCATCCTGGAGTGCACGGAACATAAGGCAAGCGGTATGCCCGGAACCTCCCGTTACATTACCACCAAGAACCGCAAAAATACGACTGCCAGAATGGAATTGAAAAAATACAATCCCATACTCAAGAAAGTCACTGTACATAAAGAAATCAAATAAGTATACTCATGGCAAAGAAAACAGTTGCTACCCTGCGTAATGCCGGTAGCCGTAACACGGTGAAAGTCATTAAAATGGTGAAAGCACCCGAAACAGGATCCTATTCTTTCAAGGAAGAAATGGTTCCCGTAGATAAAGTTAACGAATACCTGAAAAAATAAATCGGGTTTTACTTAAGGCTATAAAGGTTGTTTTTTCACGAAAACAGCCTTTTTGTGCATATATAACAAAGGAATTTAATGGGTATTTTCAGTATTTTTTCTAAAGATAAAAAGGAAAAGCTTGACCAGGGTTTATCAAAAACCAAGGAAAGCTTTTTCACGAAAATAAATCGTGCTATTGCCGGAAAATCAAAAGTTGATGACCAGGTTTTGGATCAACTCGAAGAAATCCTGATTGGCTCAGACGTTGGAGTTGAAACCACACTCCGAATCATAGAACGAATAGAAAAACGTATAGAAAGAGACAAATACGTCACTACAGATGAATTGTACACTATTCTGCGTGAGGAAACAGCTGAATTACTAATAGAAAATAATCAGGAAGCTTCCAACGACTTTATAATACCCGAAAACTCAAAACCATACGTAATAATGGTAGTAGGTGTAAACGGTGTTGGAAAAACTACTACTATTGGTAAACTGGCTCATCAATATACTCAGCGGGGTAAAAAGGTTTATATTGGAGCAGCAGATACCTTTCGGGCAGCAGCCATAGAACAATTATGCGTTTGGGCAGACAGGGCAGGAGCTACTGTTGTCAAACAAATCATGGGTTCCGACCCGGCTTCGGTAGTATTCGACACTTTAAGTTCAGCTCTCAGTAATCAGGCCGATGTCGTGCTTATTGATACGGCCGGAAGGTTGCACAATAAGATCAATCTGATGAATGAGCTGAGCAAAATCAAGAAAGTGATGAAAAAACTGATGCCGGAAGCTCCTCATGAAATTTTGCTCGTTTTGGATGCATCCACCGGACAAAATGCTTTTGAACAAGCCAAACAATTCAGCCTGGCCACCGAAGTAAACGCCCTGGCTATAACCAAACTGGATGGTACAGCCAAGGGTGGGGTAGTATTGGGTATTTCCGATCAATTCAAAATTCCTGTTAAATACATTGGCTTGGGCGAAGGCATAGACCATCTCCAGATATTCAACCGCAAAGAATTTGTAAACGCTCTGTTTGGCGGCCAATTCTGATGAATAAGAAAACACCCAAACTGGCCAGCATAATTTCGCTGGGCTGCTCCAAAAATCTGGTAGACTCGGAACAATTATTGTTTCAACTCCAGGCTGCCGGCTATAGTATAAAACACAATACCGACCAGGCAGAGGGCGGAGTGGTTATAATCAATACCTGTGGCTTCATTCAGGACGCCAAAGAGGAATCCATCGAAGTTATTTTACAATATGCAGCTGCCCGTAAGCGAGGCAAAATAAGCAAGCTTATTGTAATGGGTTGTTTATCTGAGCGTTACATGAATGACCTGGAAGCTGAGATTCCGGAGGTTGACGCCTATTTCGGAAAATTCAACTGGCAAAACATTCTAAACGAACTTGGCGAAGAGTACCGGGAAGCAGACAAAAACCAACGTATCCTGACCACGCCGCCACATTACGCTTATATAAAAATCTCCGAAGGTTGTAACCGTCGTTGTTCCTTTTGCGCTATACCTCTGATCACCGGCAGACACCGCTCTCGCAGCATCGAAGATATTACACTGGAAATCAAAGATCTGACTTTGAAAGGGGTTAAGGAATTTCAACTCATTGCTCAGGATTTATCCTATTACGGCAAGGATTTGTACAAAGAAAACAAACTGGCAGAACTCATCGAAACAATTGCAGATATACCCGGAGTAGAGTGGTTGCGACTGCATTATACTTATCCACGCAATTTTCCCTTAGACATTCTTCCGGTAATCCGTGAAAGAAACAATGTCTGCAAGTACCTGGATATGGCTCTGCAACATTGCAGCGATGGTGTACTACAAAAAATGCAGCGAGGCATCGATCATAGATCCACGTTGGCTCTTATAGAAGGTATTCGCAAGGAAGTTCCGGGTATTCATCTCAGAACCACTTTGATGGTTGGACATCCCGGAGAAACTGAGGCAGATTTTGAAGCTCTCAAACAATTTGTGCGCGAATTCCGTTTTGAACGTATGGGGGCTTTTGCTTATTCAGACGAAGAAGGTACATACGCAAACAGACATTATACTGACGATGTTCCACAGGAAATCAAGCAAGCCCGGCTGGATGAGCTTATGAGCATACAACAAGAGATTGCCGCTTCGTTGAATCAGAAAAAGATAGGCCAGGTTCACAAAGTCATAATTGACAGAGAAGAAGCTGAATATTATATCGCCCGAACACAATTTGATTCGCCCGAAGTGGATCCTGAAGTATTTATAGACAAAACACAAGTATTAACTATTGGAGAATTTTACCAGGCCCGCATTTACGATGCCGGCATGTACGATTTATACGGTAAAATTCAAGCCTAAAGAAAAAAGCATGAACAGACTCATTTTACTGATTAGTAGCCTTTTACTAAGTTTTCCCTTAGCGGCCCAAAGCCTTACCGAAAAGACCTCACAAAATACTGCACAAAATACTTCACAAAGTACGACCGAAAATAAAGCACAAAGCGCGGTCCAAAATGAAACTTCAACAAAAACCTGGAATCTTTACGGTTTTGTACGCAGCGATTTTTTTGCCCAAAACCGCAACACACGTACTGCCGTATTGGATTTGTTTCCACTGTATCCGCTACCCGAATACCTGAACGGAGTGGGAGAGGATCTCAACAATACTCCATCGGCAGGTCTGTCCAGTATTACGACCCGTATGGGGTTAAAATTCAAGTCTGCCGGTATTCTGGGAGCAAAAACACATACCTCAGTCATCGAAACTGACTTTGGTGGTAGCTCTGATTATGTTTTAGTACGTATCCGCAAGGCTTATAGTCAGCTGGATTGGGGAAAAAGTCGCTTGATAGTGGGACAGACCTGGCATCCGATTTTTATTGAACATTTGAT
>LSQX01271954.1_pt1 | contig 11877 bp, 11 predicted proteins | sample 654561 | NCBI WGS metagenome assembly LSQX01 (sample SAMN04489861, study PRJNA283612) | anaerobic digester metagenome | isolation source: 4 biogas reactors fed with cattle manure at either 37C or 55C with and... | place: Denmark: Kongens Lyngby | collected 2014 | reverse complement strand
TAGGGCATTATGGTCACTGCAGCTTCACCGGATTTTTTCCGGCCACCCTCTTTAATCATCTGAGCCGGGTGCTGGGCCTTTAACATAGACCTGCCCAGTCTCTCTATCCCCTCTTCACCATATTTTTTATAGATATTTATTAAAATAGCATTAAAGAGATCAAAATCACTGACCGGTAAACTGACATCACCGGCAAATTCCTCTGAAAGAACATCCTCCCAGGTTTTTGGTATACTGCGTTCACCTAATTCTTCCTTATTAACTAAAAAGACAGCAGGAACAACAGCAAGAATGGAATAATCCCCTTCCGGATCCAGCAGATCAAGCCCCTGTTCTGTAAAAATCCTGTTTAAATTCCTGATACCTGTATTGTCTTTAAATAAACCCTGACGGCGGTAACGATCCATTAGTCTCCGGTCAAAGAAGAGGTCAAAACCAGCAGAAATAAAGATATCAGCCAGTTCCTCTCCATCTGCCCCCCCTCTAATCCTTTCCTCCAGCCAGTCCACTCCCTGGGAAGCAGCCTTTAGATCAAGGCTAACATGATTATCCAGCCTGGTTAGGAATTTGTCCAGTTCTTCCTGGAGTGGAATCCTGACAGGACAGGGTACCAGTCCCTCTACCCTGATCTCTTTTTTTTCTTTTCCTTCCCCATTTCCATAGATTTTATCAAGTTCAGCTTCCAGCTCTTTCATTAAGTCTTCTACTTTTAGTCCCTTGAGGCGGGCAGCATTTTTTAAATTAATCCTGCTACCCATTAGTTTTCTTTTCTTCTCATCCTGCAAGGGGGTAAAACCCTTACTAACAAGCAGGGGAATTAATTCCGGGTATTTTTCTGTAATATTGTATATGTTTTCTTCTGAACTAAAATATTTGTTTTCCACAACTTATCACCTCTATTTATCTTTGTTTTTATCTTTTTTTATCTCCATTTGAGCTTTATAATTTCCTGTTTAAGGATTTATATCTATTTTTACTTCTCCAATTATATAAAGAGTAACATCTTTCCAGAAGAATAACCATGATAAATATCACAAAAACCCTGTAAAAATTCCTCTGGAATCTTACAGGGCTGATATTAAACAGTCTTCATAATTCTCTTCCTCTTTTTAAAAACACTCTATTTAAAAAGGTCCTTTGCTTATATATTTATCTTTCTTCAAATCCTGTAAATAGATATAAGCATAGTTTCCTTTATTACTGGTATGGGCTTTTTCAAATTCTGCCCAGGCTTCCTGATAACAATCATCACAAACCAGACGGGGAATAGTCACGGCATAAATCCTCCTTTGCCTATAATAGGCCCGTCTGGCGGTAGAATCAAGCAGGAGGTAACCTGGACAGTCCGGACAAATCCTGACCTTTTCCTCCTGGGTCTCACTGATACCATCTGTATCATAGTAAATATCTTTCTCTCTCCGATAAAACTTATCCAGTTTGCCAAAGATCTTTTCCAGGTCAATTCTATCTCTTTCCTCCCAGACCTTTTGCAACCATTCTACAGTACGCTGGATTTCCAGGCTAATTGCCCTGTCCTGCTGGAGTTTTTCTGCCTTATAATCCGGTTCTCTAACACAGGTATAATCAAGGCCAGCCATGGCCAGTATAATACCTACATTAACGTAAGGCAGGGCAGTCTCAATAGAATAACCTCCCTGCAGGATGGCCAGGTCTGGATCCAGGAGGTCGTTCATCCGGGCATAGCCCTGGGCTGAAACCCGCATATTAGTCAGGGGATCAGAATAGTGATTGTCCTGGCCGGCAGAATTTATCACTAAATCTGGCTTAAAATCCTCCAGTACCGGTAAGATAAATTCCTTCACTGCATATAGCAAACCTTCATCTGTTGTACCAGGTGGTAAAGGAATATTCAAGGTTCTGGCAAAGGCTCCAGGCCCACCCAATTCATGGATAAAGCCTGTACCGGGATAAAGGGTTCTCCCATCCTGATGAAGGGAAATACACAAAACATTTGGATCATGATAGAATATTTCCTGGGTACCATCTGCATGATGGGCATCGGTATCCACAAAAGCAATCTTTAAATCCGGATATTTTTTCCTGATAGCCTCTACCATTATAGCCTCATTATTGATATTACAGAAGCCCCGGGCTCCATGGACTACCCGGAAAGCATGGTGGCCAGGTGGTCTTACAATGGCAAAGGCTTTATCCACCTTTCCTTCCAGAACCAGTTCTGCAGCCTTTATTGCTGCACCGGCAGAAATAAGGTGGGAAACTGTAGAAACTGACTCTATATCTGGTACACAGATATTAGCCCTGCTGACATCATCTTTACTGGCAAGCTCCGGCTTATATTCTACAATCCCCTCTATATCCAGTAAGCCTTCCTCAAAGACCTGGTCCCTGGTATAGAGGAGCCTTTCCTGCCGCTCCGGATGGCCAGGATCAATCTCCCAGTCAAAGGCAGGAAAAAAGATCAGGCCCAGCCTGTTTTTTGCTTTTAATCTCTCTATTCTTCTCATCAGTTTTCACTTCCTTCAGGCCTGGAAATCAGCCCTGGTTTTATCTGAGCCCTTACTTCCATGATCTTGCCTATGGTCCTGAAACCCCTGATGACATTAAAGCTTTCCCTTTCACTTATCTCTACTACTGCTGTCTCATCATCGGCCCTTTTTCTGGTCCAGGCCATGGCCAGTTCTTCCACCTCTTCCAGATCATAATCCTCTCCTGCTTTTAGTTGCCGGTGTATTCCTGCCTCCACAATATGCAGGTATGAAGCAGCAGTATCTACCCTGACCGTTGTCTGCAGTGTCGGCCTGGCTAAGGCTGCACCAACTGCATTGGCTACCTTAGCATAGGGGACCACTTCCTCCCTATAGCCCAATTTCTCTGCCAATAATGGTGATAAAGCACTGGCCGGGCCTCCCATAGTCAGTAATAATTGTGGTCTAATCTCTACACCGGCCAATAATTCTGAAATTGTATAAACTGGCTTGTTTTCCAGGCTGGCCAGGATTTCCTGGATTGTCTCCACAATACTGGCCAGCATCTTATCTATAATAAAGCTGGCAAATTCAGTTAAGTCCAATTTCCCATCCTGCCAGCACCTTCCGTACTCAGTAGGATCCAGGTCTCCTGCCAGTGCAACCAGAGCCTCTCTGGCAGCCTGGAGGTCAGCCCTTCCTTCATAATCTGGATCATCCTGGATATAATCCAGTACCAGTAAAGCATCAGTCGGGGTAGGGGAAGGTCCACCAAAGGCTGCTGCTGGCCCATCCCTCTCTGGCCCTATCTTTAATTTACCATCTTTAACAGCTATTTTACTATCTCCACCCAGGGGCAGGGACAGGGAATAAAGGCCCCTGACCAGTGTTGGAAAACCATTGAGCTCAATTCCTTCAGGCATAAAGGCTGGTTCACCCTTAATAAAAAGACCAATATCAGTAGTTGTCCCACCTATATCCAGGGCAATTGCTGTTTCCTTATTCTGATACACACCAGTCATGGCCATAGTACCCATAATACTGGCTGCAGGCCCGGAATTAACTGTCTCAATGGGAGCCTCCATGACCCTATCCAGAGGGACTGTACCTCCATCACACTTCAACACAAAGACCCCGGTGTCCAGTTCCCGCTCCTCCAGGGCCTTTTCTACTGCCTGGACAAAATCTCTATAGACAGACATAATGGCAGTATTAAAGTAAGCTGTAACAAGCCTTCTGGGGAAACCCAGACGTCCGGAAAGCTGATGTCCCAGACTTATGTTCTCAAAGGGATAGTCCTTTTCCCTTATTAACTGGAGAACCTCTGCTTCCAGCCCTGGATTCCGGGTGGAAAACTTGCTAACTATGGCCAGGTTCTTTATTCCCCTGGCCTTTATCCTCTCAAGCCCTTTTAGTAGCTCCTCCTGTTCCAGGTCCCTGACCTCTATACCCCGGTGGTTTATATAGCCCGACAACAAGATATTCTCATCACCGATGAGCAAATGTTCAGGATTAAGGCCCGGGCCAGGAATCAAAACCAAGCCAACTGGATCATAGTTTTCCTCCACTATAACATTGGCAGCCAGGGTAGTACTCAAAACAATTCTTTTTATATCCGGGACTTGAGCAGCTGCAAGCAAAACATCCAGGACTTCCAGGATAGATTTCATTAAATTATCTTTTTGTGTTCTGACCTTACTGGTGGCCAGGATTTCGTAACCCTCTCCGTTAGGGCTGTTTATGCCCAGCAAGACCCCATCAGTATGGGTTCCACCAACATCAATACCGATAATCATTAATGACCCCTCCTGTGCTTTTTAACCACCTGAACCCCTGGCCTGGTTTGACTTTAAGTTCTGTTTCCCTATAAGTTATTATTATTTAAGTCCTCAACAGCAGAATGTTCCTTTAAGAGTCTTTGTTTGATATTCCATAAAGGCTTGGAAAGGTCTACCCAGTATTCATGAGGATTTTTAAAACGCAAAACTTCCTCCCAGAGGGTGGCAATCTCTTCCTGACAGTATCTTCTAATCTCCTTTAAATCAGGGCTCTTATATACAGGTACCCCTTTATCAAAGATCTTCTCCATCAGCATCCTGGCCCTGAAATTACTTACCTTTTTCTGTTTCCAGGTATGTTCTGGATCAAAGAGTAAATAGGGTTCATTTTCATCAATAACCTCTTCATGGGTAGTCAGGACATCTGCTATGGCCTTGCCGGTTTCCTTGTCATATAAACGCCAGGGCTTCTTAAAAGCAGGATTGGTGATCTTGTTTACATTTTCACTTATTTTGATTTTGGGTATAATCTGCCCCTCTTCCTCTACTGCAACCAGCTTATAGACACCAGTAAAAACAGGTTCTGATTTTGAAGTAATCAAACGCTCTCCTACCCCAAAGGAATCTACTGCTGCCCCCTGTTCAAGAATATCTTTTATTACATATTCATCCAGAGAGCCTGAAAGAACAATGGGGCAATCTTCAAGGCCAGCTTCATCCAGCATTTCTCTGGCCCTCTTAGACAGGTATGTAAGGTCACCACTATCAATTCTAATCCCTCCTGGCCTGTAGCCTCTGGGCAGGACTTCCTCCTTAAAGATCTTGATGGCATTGGGTATACCGGATTTCAGGACATTATAAGTATCTACCAGGAGGACACAATTATCTGGATAACTCCTGGCATAAGCCCGGAAAGCCTCCTCTTCTGTAGGAAACATCTGAACCCAACTGTGGGCCATAGTTCCTAAGGCAGGCATGCCAAATTCCCGATCAGCAATAGTACAGGAAGTACCAGCTACCCCACCTATATAGGAGGCCCTGGCTCCCAGTATGGCTCCATTATAACCCTGGGCACGTCTGGCACCAAATTCCATAACAGCCCGTCCCTGTGCTGCCCGGACAATTCTATTGGCTTTAGTGGCTATCAGGCACTGGTGGTTAATGGTTAAGAGAACCATTGTCTCAATAAACTGGGCCTGGATGACCGGACCCCGTACAGTTACGATTGGTTCATTGGGAAAAACCGGTGTCCCTTCAGGAATAGCCCAGACATCACAACAAAACTGAAAATCCTTCAGATAAGCCAGAAAGTCCTCACTGAAAATACCCTTATTGCGTAAAAACTCAATATCTTCATCCTCAAACTTTAAATTCTTCAAATACTGGATTAATTGCTCCACTCCAGCCATTATGGCAAAAGCCCCTCCATCAGGAACATTCCGGAAGAACATATCAAAATAGGCAATTTTATCTCCTATACCATTTTTCAGGTAGCCATTGGCCATGGTTAATTCATAAAAATCTGTGAGCATTGTAAGGTTTACTGTCTCCATATTACAATCCCTCCAAATACCTTTTTAATGTATTATTTTCTCAATTAAGTGTACAATTTCTCAAATCCTTGTACATTTAACTTTTTCTATATTCTATACCATCCTTCAGGGTAAAACAAGTCAAGGATACCCTCTTATATATTAACATAAATAGCTAATTTTTTACACAAACCATTTTAATCGAGAAAATAAGTAAAATAGCCAGCAAAGCTGGCTATAACTAACTTTCTTTTTCTATATTCTCTATAGCTTCTTTAAAAATATTACTTATGATCCTGGCCAATTCATCGGGTTCCTCTTTCGAGAAGGAACTTATGAAAAACATTTTTAAATCCTGGCAGAAGAAAATGATTTATCTAAAAGCATATTTAAAGCTTTTATAAGATTGACAGCTATAAATTATTCTGTTACAATAAATAGGCAGCAGATATTTTAAATAATACTTTCTATGTGCCCCTGTAGCTCAGTGGATAGAGCACTGGTCTCCGGAACCAGTTGCGCAGGTTCGATTCCTGCCAGGGGCACCATTTTTATGCCTTGATATATCAAGAATTTTTAGTTCTTGCATAATTTCAAAATAGAGGAAATGAGGCAAAATCCTGCCGCCGAAAGAAAAGCCCTGTTATGGGGCTTGTTTTTTTATGATCCTGCTTCTGGGAAAAGCATGTTTTCTAAACTGGCCCTGGCTTCCATTGCTCAGAGTTTATTTCATCTTTTATCTCTACTTTTGCCTATGGTAATCCTTGCAGAACAAATTTTTCATCTGGATAAATATAACAATCATATTCCATTATTTTTCGCTAATAATATTAATGCAGTATACTGCTTATGGAATACTGAGGTAAAAAAGACGCAAAACAGAGCAATGGAGGTAATAAATAAACCATGTTTAATCAAAGGCAAATCCAGAGCCAATATAGAGCACAATCTACACCAGGGCAGAATCAAGCTGTACAGAATAATTCTCCTCAACAGGCTGCTGGTTTAAACCAGGCTGCCACCTATTACAATTCTGGCCGAAGGGACCAGGAGATAGGCCAGTCCTACTATCAGACCCAGGGTAATTCAGCTATACAGAGCCAGTACAGGGGTAATCAGTATAGTGGGGCCAACCAGTATACAGGTGCCAGCCAGTATACTGGAGCTAACCAATATTCCGGTACTGGCCAGTATGCTGGAACAATGCAAAATACCGGGGGCAGCCAGTATGGTGGGGTTAGCCAATATGGAGGGGCTAATCAATACCCCGGCCAATACACTGGTTCTGCTACCCTGAATACACTCAATAATGTCAGCAGTAATCAATTTAGCAACCAGTCTCCTGGTCAGTATAATCAGCAAAACCAATATAGTCAGCAAAATTTCCAGACCAATATGGCCTCCCAGTATGGACAGAACTATTCTGCCCAACAGAATGCTGTAAATCAATACGGTGCTCAATACGCCTCAGGAATTCAGGATGAAGATATAAGTAAATCATATTATAAGTAATCTTCAGAATGAAAATATTCCAATAGGAAAAAGGGATAGGTAAAAAAATACCTATCCCTTTCTTTTTGCTCTTCTTCCTATAACATTAACTCTTCCCATTGGAGATATAAGTCATTCAATTCTTCCTGGAGTTTTTCATAGTCATTCTTCATTTCATTTAATAATTCAATATTATCCAGGTTTTCTGGATCAATCATGGCCATTTCCAGGTCCTTTATTTTTCTTTCTTTTTCCTCAATACTCTCCTCAAGGGCTGCAATCCTATTCTGTCTTTTCCTCTCCTGACGGGCTTCTTCCTTTAACCTGTGGTAATCTGACTGGTATTCCTTTTCTTTGCTATCCTTTGCCTCTAATTCTTTATCCTGGAGGAATTCTTCTTTCTTTGACCTGTAGTAATCATAATTTCCATAGTATTTTATTAATTTGCCCTCTTCCAGTTCATAGATATAGTCAACTACTTTATTTAAGAAATACCTATCATGGGAAACCAGCAAAACTGTACCTGGATATACCTTTAATACCTCCTCCAGGATCTCCCTGGAAGGTAAATCAAGGTGGTTGGTGGGCTCATCCAGGATCAGGAAATTATAATCACCATTCATCAACTGGAGCAGCCGCAGGCGGCTCTTTTCACCACCACTTAGGGAGCCTACTTTTTTAAAAACCTCATCATCAGTAAACAAAAAGGCTGCCAGGGCATTTCTGGCTTCATCTACGCTCATATTGGCTTCCCTTCTTAAGGCTGTAACCAGATCATCATCAGGATTAAAACCCTCAAATTCCTGACTATAATAAGCAATTTTTACATTAGCCCCAAGCCTTAATGTCCCCTGGTCGGCCTTTAACTGGTCAAGAATAATTTTCAGGAGAGTAGTTTTGCCGGTACCATTTCTGCCAATCAGGGCTACTTTATCCTGCCAGTATATATCCATGGCCAGGTTTTGCAGTAGCTCTAGGTCTCCAAATTTTTTATGGAGATTCTCTATATGGAGGACTTCTCTCCCACTTCTTTCATTCACTGTCAAATCCAATTGCATCTGCTTGCCATCTAATTCAGGCCTCTCAAGGCGTTCTATCCTCTCCAGGGATTTTTGCATGCTTTTTGCTCTCTTAAAAAGTTTTTCATTATTGGACTGGTGTCCCCATTGATAAAGTCGTTTTATTGCTTCTTCCATCTGCTTAATTTTCTTCTGTTGATTTTCATAAGCATTCTTTAATTGTTCATAACGTTTTAATCTTTCTTCTAAATAATAGGAATAATTACCATGATAGATTTCATCACTGCCATTTTTTATTTCCACAATCCGGTTAATTACATGATCAAGAAAATAACGGTCATGGGAGATAATGATTATAGTCCCAGCATAATTCTTCAAATAGTCTTCCAACCATTGTATAGAAGGCAAATCCAGGTGGTTGGTCGGCTCATCCAGTAAAAGCAAATCAGGTTCAGTCAGAAGTAACTTTACCAGGCCCAGCCGGGTTTTCTCACCACCACTTAAATTATCTACAATCTTATTCTGCAATTCTTCTTCCCTGAACCCCATACCATAGGCAATCTGCCTGATCCTGGCTTCATACTGGTAACCACCGCTAAGTTCAAAGCGGTGCTGTAAATCACTATATTCCTCCATTAATCTATCCAGACCTGAACCACCCTTGTTACTGGCCTCACTAATACTTATCTCCAATTGGCGCAGACGCTTTTCAATAGTGGTCAGATTCTCATAAATTGTTTTTAATTCCTCAAAAAGGGTAAAACCCTGGTTAAAATCAGGCATCTGGCTCAAATAGCCTAACTTTATCCCTTTTTTTATATAAAGAGAGCCTTCCTCAAAAGGCTCCATTCCGGCAATAATCTTAAAAACTGTTGTTTTGCCACAACCATTTGGGCCAATTAAGCCAACCCTTTCTCCCTCATTTACAAAAAGGGAAAAATCCTGCAAAACTTCTGTAATTCCATAGTTTTTTCTGATCCTATTCAGGCTAATTACCGACATCCCAAACAACTCCTACTGAGGTAATATATAAATAGGCTTTTCTTTATTCCTGCGATAGAGGATGAAAACATTACCGATGACCTGAACAACTTCTGCCTCACAGCTTGTGGCTAATTTTTCTGCTACATCCCTTACTTCTTCCAGTGAATTCTTCAACACTTTTCCCTTTACCAATTCATGGGCCGCTAAAGCCTCATCCATTTGATCTATAAGAGCCTGGTCCAGGCCACCCTTCCCTACATGGATAATAGGATTTAATTTATTGGCCTGTCCCTTTAGATAACTCCTTTGTTTTCCCCTTAACATTAAACTCACCACCTTTTATCTACTATTCCAGGTATTCAAAGGCCATTGGGCCGATCTGTACTGTATCTCCTTCTTTTAAATTGCTTTTCCTTAGAATATCATATAAGCCATGATGTTGTAAAACCCGGAGCAGCCTCTTCACTGCGGCTTCATTAGTAAAATCAGTTTTCTGGATATTTTCTTCTACCAGTCTTCCGGTTACCTCATAGAGATCACCGTCAAGTCTTTTTACCTCTATCTCTTTTTCTCCTTTAAAATCTGGTCTAAATACAAGCTTTTCTTCCACAGGACTCTCCGGTATAGGTAGTTCATCCAGTAAGTCTGCAATCCTGTATATTAACTCCTTAATTCCTTTTTTGCTTACTGCTGAAATAGGGAAAACTTCATAACCCATATTATTTAATTCTTCAGTAACCCTTACTATTTGTTCCTGATCTGCCAATAAGTCGATTTTATTTAAAGCCACTATCTGTGGCCTTTCAGCCAGTTCTTTATTGTATTGTTCCAGCTCATTATTGATCAATCTAAAGTCTTCCAGAGGGTCTCGTCCCTCTATGCCCGAGACATCAAGAACATGTACCAGTAAACGGGTCCTCTCTACGTGTTTTAAAAACTCAAAACCAAGCCCTACACCCTGGTGAGCACCTTCAATCAGGCCTGGTATATCAGCCATAACAAAGGATTTATAATCACCTATATTTACAACACCCAGAACAGGGGTAAGGGTTGTAAAATGGTAGGAGGCTATTTTCGGTCTTGCTTCTGAAACAACAGAGATCAAGGTGGACTTACCTACATTAGGGAAACCTATCAGACCCACATCTGCCAGTAATTTTAACTCCAGTCTGATAGTACGACTTTCCCCTGGTAAACCCTTTTCGGCATAACGGGGAACCTGTCTGGTAGATTTTTTGAAACGGGCATTCCCCCTGCCTCCTTTTCCTCCCTGGGCTACAACAAACTCCTGGCCCTCTTCCACCAGATCAGCCAATAAGTCTCCACTATCAGCATCATAAACAATGGTTCCTGGTGGCACCCTTAATATTAAATCATTACCATTGCGTCCATGCATATTGCTACCGGCCCCATTTCTGCCTTTTTCTGCAACACGCAATTTCTGGTAACGATAGTCTGTCAGAGTACTTAATCCTTCATCTACCTGCAGGATTACACTTCCTCCATCACCACCATCACCACCATCAGGGCCTCCCTTATCTATATACTTTTCCCGGCGAAAGCTTACGACACCATCTCCACCATCGCCACCTTTTACCGTAAATACAACTTCATCCAGAAACACCAGATCACCTTCTTTCCCTATGGATTCCCCTGAATATATTATAAACAGTCTCAAATTCATTTATCAACTAAAGATAATTAAAAAGCTAGGTTCAAGGTTTTTATATTTTTCAGAAATACCTTTATCAGCAAAGGATAAGGAAATATAAACTGATAGTAAATAAAAACCCCCAGTTTAAGGACTGAGGGTAGATTATTTCTAATTAGCTAAACTTTCATATTGCTCTTCGCTATATACACTTATCTGGCGAGAAGACTTACCCTTTCTTTCAAATGCAACATAACCGTCTATCTTTGAGAAGAGGGTGTCATCAGAACCTCTGCCAACATTTAAGCCTGGATGAAATTTAGTGCCTCTTTGTCTTACCAGAATACTTCCGGCTGTAACAAATTGTCCATCAAATCTTTTCACACCAAGTCGTTTAGAGTGACTATCGCGGCCATTTCTTGAACTACCGCCACCTTTTTTCCTGGCCATAATCAATCCACCCCCCTGTAATTATTTTTATAATAAATACATGTAATTTTCTTTAGGCCTCTATCTTTTCAATTAAAACCTTTGTATAAGGCTGGCGATGACCAGTCTTTTTGCGATAACGTTTTTTCCTGCGGTATTTGAAAACAATAACCTTTTTGTTTTTGCCCTGTTCCAGGACTTTACCAATTACTTTGGCTCCTTCCAATACAGGATTGCCAAATCTGGCTCCATTATCATCCACTACGGATAAAACCTGATCAAACTCTACAGTTTCACCAGCTTCTACAGGAAGTTTCTCTACCTTGATAATCATTTCTTCTTCCACTCTGTATTGTTTTCCACCGGTTTTAATAATTGCATACATACAGCTGCACCTCCCTTACCTCAAGACTCGCCGAAAGCAGGCAGCCTCTCTCTAATTGAGTTAGAGACATTTTATCTTCAGCCTGTCCCGTGCGGTTTTGGCAATACAACGTAATTATTTTAGCATATTGCAGCTAAGCAGTCAAGTTTTAACTCACATAA
>LSQX01049244.1_pt1 | contig 11878 bp, 10 predicted proteins | sample 654561 | NCBI WGS metagenome assembly LSQX01 (sample SAMN04489861, study PRJNA283612) | anaerobic digester metagenome | isolation source: 4 biogas reactors fed with cattle manure at either 37C or 55C with and... | place: Denmark: Kongens Lyngby | collected 2014 | reverse complement strand
GAGGTCTTACGCGACCTTGATAATATAGGTCGCCCCTAGAGCACTGGCAATACACAGAGCTGCCGCCAACAACGCCTGCCAATAAAAGCGCTTAGCTAGATCATCCTCGCCGTAACTGGATAAAATAAATGGCTGATGTTCCTGTGGCTTGCGTAAATAGTGTCGCGCTGGATCTGCACTGCGCGTACGCTGCAATCGCTCAACTTCATCTTTGGCACTCTGGCGCACAGTCTGCCATTCCTGCGGGTCAAGTTGGCCATTGCGATCATCATCAAAACGACGCAGCAACCCGACATAATCACGCTTCCACTCGCGAATCAGTGCGCCTTGCACGGCAGCCAAATCAAACGCCTCTTGCCCCGCACCACGGCTAACAAAATCACCAATCGCATACAGTGGTTCATTGGCGTGTAAGCGTTGCTCGGTATAGCGGTAGCGCTTGGCCCCGATCAGTAAGGTTTGTAGAAAGTGGCTGTGCAACGGCGCCTGAAGCGGATGACGCGCCGTGCCATACCAAACCTTTTTAGTCATTGGCATGACCTGTGCGCCTTGAGGATCAATCAGGCAATCACCGGTGCCATCGTTTAGGCACAATAGCGCTGTACTGCTGCCCTTTTCCAGCGACTGCCAGCGCCTATGATCCTTGCTGCTACGCACTTGCTCATCAATGCTAAATGACCACCAAACACAGGGCGTCGCGCTTAAAGGCGCATTGAGCAACCCTGCACTGTCCTTAAGCACGCCGTATAACTCAATATAACCTTGTGCCGCCGAGCGCACTTTTGAGGTTGGCGTATCCAATAAGTAACGGGCTTTTTTTAAAGTATTGATGCACCACCAGCCACTGCCCAAGCTGGCAATGCTAGTTATCGCTAAAAAAACACTGATGCCAAAAATATCCACAGTCACTTAACCAAAGAGATTTTTGATATCAACATCAGCCGTTTCAGCCTCACTAAAGCGTAACCACTCAGCGGCAACAAAATTAAAATAACGGGCAATCAACACATCCGGAAATTGTTCGATACGTACATTATTCAAATTAACCGCCTCATTATACAACTCACGACGGTCAGCAATGCCATTTTCTAAACCACTGATACGTTGCTGCAAAAACTGGAAGCTTTCATTGGCTTTTAATTCTGGATAATTTTCCGCCAAGGCAAACAATTTACCTAAACCTAAACGCAAACCGGTTTCAGCACTGCCCAGCGCGCCAAGGTCATGCTGCTCACGCGCACTAGAAACGGCATTACGCGCAGCAATCACCTCTTGTAAGGTTTGCCGTTCATGCTGCATATACTGCTGACAGGTTGCCACCAGTTTTGGTAATTCATCGTGACGCTGCTTGAGCAATACATCAATATTTGACCACGCTTTAGTCACCGCATGCTTTAGGCGTACTAAGGCGTTGTATAAGCTCACAGCCCAAGTCACCACTAAAATGATAGCGATAACTAGGCCTACTAAAAACAAACTCATCGGGCGCTCCAATGGCGGTCATAAGAGGCCGCAGTTTAATCGTTCAAGGTGCTAGATACCACTATTACAGGCTGGTCGACGCAAGGTTTTGAGCGCACACAGAGCCAAAATAAAACTGTAAATGGTGCCGGATAAATACAGTGTGCGACAGCGCCAGCAGTGCCCTAGCGGGTGAGGAAAACGAGGAATATTGAACCCTAAGCGTTATCTGCATCTAAGCTGTTAAGCAGCAGTTACAACGCATTTTCGCTATACTGCATTTCGTTTATCTCTGTTTTAAAGACTGGTTTACTGACTATGCGTAATGACACTGATGATCACTTCGATGACCGGCTTGACCCTGCCAACGGACGCATTGAGCCGCAGCTTGATAGATCGGCAATCGAGCCTGCAGCACTGCTAGACAGCCCCATGTTGTTAAACGCTGAGGCAACTGTGCCGCGCCGATCGAATAAAGCCATCGGCGCGCTCTCGGCGTTAACCCTGGCCATTCTCTGCTCCAGCGCCGCATTTGGCTGGTGGAGCATGCAACGTATGCAGCTCTTAGAGCAGCAACTGATCGCCACCCAAGACAGCTTCTCCAAAACCAGTGAAGATGCCGCCAGCCGCATCAACGAAATCACTGGCAAAGTCAGCACCACGCAAAGCGCTGTACTGAGCGATAACGAGACGCTAAAACTACGCCTTAATGCACTTGAAAACAGTAGGACCCAAACAGCCAAACAACAGCAAATTAGTTTAACTGAGTACGACACACGCATCACGCAACTGACCAGCCAGCTGACTACGCTGAGTGAACGTACCAGTCATCTGCAGACCGCTTTAGACACCCAGCAGACAACTGTCAGCCAGCGCAATAACGCTCTGAGCGCAGAACAAACCCTGTTGAACAAAAAACTCGAGGCACAACACGCAGACCTGCAGCGCTTAGCAGAAGCGATGCAGTCCACTCAGCAACAACTTACACAAGTGGAGGCACTGAAAACTGAGTTAAAAAGCCTCAGCACAAACTTGGCCGCCCTGCAAAAAAACAACAGCGCCAGCGCAGATATCACCCGCTTACAGCAAGATATACTTATTCTGCGCAGCGAGTTAGAGCAGCAATCAACCGCCGCACCAGCACCAGCAGCGGTACCACGCAACACAGGGCCGTCTCTAGCGGATTTTGATGCCTACCGCGCACAAACCCACCGCACCATCAGCGCCTTACAAGAACAAGTCCGTGCACTACAAAAAAGCACGCCGTAGTATGTTTTTTAAGCTAAAGCAGCAGTGTGCTAAAGACAAGTATTCTTGTCTTTAGCAGCTTATTTAAAATAACACAGCGCCTAGCCTAAGCCGGTTCGGTGTCATGCGCCTGTACACAGGTCAAAAGCAAACCAGCGCCTTTAACATCGACCCTCGCTATGCCGCCCTCCTCGGCCAGCGCACCAAATAGAATTTCTTCAGCTAGCGGCCGCTTAATATGGTCTTGAATCAAACGCGCCATAGGCCTGGCGCCCATATCTTGATCATAACCATGCTCCGCTAACCAATAACGCGCCGCATCGGTCACATCCAACTGCACACGCTTTTCTTCTAGTTGCGCCTGCAGCTCAGTTAAGAACTTGTCCACGATCGACTGCAAAGTTTGCGGACTTAAGCGGCCGAATTGAATAATACTGTCGAGGCGGTTACGAAACTCGGGGCTAAAGGTTTTTTTCAACACAGCCATGGCATCACTGCTGTGATCTTGATGCGAGAAGCCCATCGAAGCACGCGCGGCCGACTCGGCACCGGCGTTGGTGGTCATCACTAAAATCACATGCTTGAAATCAGCTTTACGACCATTATTATCGGTCAGCGTGCCGTTATCCATAACCTGTAACAGCAGATTAAACACATCAGGGTGGGCCTTTTCAATTTCATCTAACAGCAGCACACAATGCGGCTGTTTAGTCACCGCTTCAGTGAGCAAACCACCCTGATCAAAACCCACATAACCTGGCGGTGCACCAATCAAACGCGAGACGGTATGGCGTTCCATATACTCCGACATATCAAAGCGCACTAAAGCAATCCCCAACGAGTTAGCCAACTGCTTGGCCACCTCCGTTTTACCCACCCCAGTTGGGCCGGTAAATAAGAAGGAGCCCACCGGCTTATTGACCGCTTTCAGCCCTGCTCTGGATAATTTAATCGCGGTGGCTAAAGCATCAATCGCCGCTTCTTGACCAAATACGGTTAAGCGCAAATCACGCTCTAGGTGGCGTAGCTGCTCTTTGTCGGAGCTGCTGACTTGTCGCGTCGGAATGCGAGCAATTTTTGCGATTACTTCTTCAATCTGGCTGACATCAACGCATTGGGCTCGCTGATCTTGCGAACGTAAACGCTGAAATGCACCCGCTTCATCCACGACATCAATGGCTTTATCGGGCATATAACGGTCATTGATATGCTTGGCCGCCAACTCTGCCGCAGCACGTAATGCCGCATCCGTGTATTTAATCTGATGATGCTGCTCAAAATGCTCTTTTAAGCCCTGTAAAATACGGTAGGTGTCGTCCACCGATGGCTCGCTAATATCTACTTTTTGAAAACGACGGGCCAATGCACGGTCTTTTTCAAAGATCTCACGAAACTCTTGGTAGGTGGTCGAGCCGATACAGCGAATCTCACCTGAAGACAACAATGGCTTCAGCAAATTCGAGGCATCCATCACCCCACCAGAGGCTGCGCCAGCGCCAATGATCATATGGATCTCATCAATAAATAAAATCGCTTGCGGGCGCTTACGCAGTTCATTGAGTAAGTCTTTGAGGCGTTTTTCAAAATCACCGCGGTATTTAGTGCCGGCCAATAGCGCACCCAAATCCAACGAATAAACCACGCTATCTAATAAAATTTCAGGCACATCACCATCAACGATACGTCGCGCTAAACCTTCGGCAATAGCAGTTTTACCCACACCAGCCTCACCCACGAGCAGCGGATTATTTTTACGGCGACGCACCAAAATTTGCGCCACGCGCTCAAGCTCTTGCTCACGGCCAATCAACGGATCAATTTTGCCTTGGCGCGCCTGTTCGTTTAAGTCTTGGGCATAGCTCAACAATGGATTTTCGACGGTATTCTGCTCAGCTCCATCGCCTTCATGATCAGTCGCGTCTGCATCAGAACTGCCACTGTCATGATCTAAACCATGTGAGAGATAGCTGACCACATCAAGGCGCTGGACATTATGTTGCCTGAGCAAGTACACCGCATGGCTATCGGTTTCACTAAAGATGGCAACTAACACACTGGCGCCACCTACCTCTTGCTTGCCCGAGCTTTGTCCATGAAAGACCGCGCGCTGCAAAACTCGCTGAAAGCCAAGCGTGGGTTGTGTTTCAGAATCTGGCGCATCTTCAGCCAATAAGGGTGTGGTCTTTGCAATAAAGATACGTAAATCATCGCGTAAAGCATCAAGATTGACGCTACAACCACGTAGTACTTTGGCTGCCTCACGATTATCCAGCAAGGCCAATAACAGATGTTCAACCGTCATAAATTCATGACGACTGACCCGAGCATCTTTAAATGCCAGATTGAGGGTGACCTCAAGTTCTAAATTCAACATGGTTTCACCTCGTATTAGACAGCGTGCTGACTAGTCGTCTTTCTCTATTTCACACAGTAACGGATGGTGACAATCACGTGCATATTGACTCACCTGATGCGCTTTGGTTTCGGCAATATCACGGGTATATACACCACATACCGCGTATCCTTGATGATGCACCGCCAGCATGGTTTGTGTCGATTGCTCGCGCGTCATCGCAAAGTAGGTTTCTAACGCTTCGATCACAAAATCCATCGGCGTGTAGTCATCATTCAGCATAATGACACGATACATCGGCGGTGGCTGTAAAACAGGCTGCGCCGGCGCAATGGCTACATCGTCGTCATGCTGCTCAAAGTGATCAGGGTTTAATGGGTTAACAGTCATCGTGCACTACACTTTAAATCTCAAAAATTGATATGGCGACCAATATACTATGCTTTGCCTTGCTTGGCTCGTACAGTCATTACTGAGACGCCATAGAGGGGTTCGCTTGCAGCCTATATCCCCATCTTTGCAAGCGAAGATTGAGGCAATTTTACTAAAACGGCCTGCAACTGACATAACAGTTTTAGCAAATCCCCCTATATTACAGCTGCTAATAGCGCTGCTAAGGCACTGCTGTCAACCCATTTTCATAACAAATCAATAATGTTGTCCACATTTTAATGGTTGACTTTTTAAATTGTTATTTTTTCAATAGATTAATTTGAATGACCAAGAAAGATTCTTAACGCGTTGATTATAAAGACTTTTTTATAACGTTTGATTTTTCATCAATCTAAGCTACAGGCCCATAACATCGGCTCTGCAGCCATCTACAACCAAGTTACCCACACAGTTATCCACAAGATCTGTGGATAACCATGCTGATCGTAGTTCATTGCAATCAAGGCTATCGCCACACCCCTTTAGCACTGCGATGACTGTGCATCACTTGCACGTAATTGGCGCGATCATAGGCGCTAGGATCAATCGCCCGATCGCGGCAGACGCTGCCTTTGAGTTGCTGCACCGATTCATATTCATGCTCCGTCATCCACTCACGCAGGCCCTGCTCAATCTCAGCGAGCGCTTGCGGGCCTTGTTTAAGCAATACACTGCATAAATGGGTCACATCCGCCCCAGCCATTAAGGCTTTCAGCGCATCCTCTGCAGTGTGCACTCCACCAGTCACCGCCAACGATAAATCCACCTTGCCAAACAAAGTGGCAACCCAGTGGATGCGTAGCAAATTTTCATAAGATGACGACAAGCTCATAGTCGGCACTACTTCACGGGTCAGCAGATCAATATCCGGCTGATAGAAGCGATTAAACAGCGACACCCCTTGCGCGCCAGCCTCTTGCAAGCTACGCACAAAATGCCCCACCGAGCTGAACTGCGAGGACAATTTCATGGTGACCGGCACTGTCACATGCTGTTTAAGCTCACGCAGCACCTTGAGATAACGCGCTTCCACCTCAGCGCCGGACTCAAAGATATCCGCCGCGACATAATAGACATTCAGCTCCAGTGCATCGGCACCCGCTTCTTGCAACTGCTTGCCATAACGGGTCCAGCCTTCAGTAGAAATCCCATTCAGGCTGGCAATCACTGGAATCGACAGACTGCTTTTTAGCGTCTGGATATAGTGCAAATATTCATCCAGCTCGCTGCGATAGATCGAATCATCAGGAATGGGCAAGAAACTACCCGCCTCACCAAAGCCAATATCCTGCTCGTGCAAAAAGCGTGCGGCTGCCGCCTCGCTGGCTAAAATACTTTCTTCAAATAACGACGGCAGAATCAGCGCGCTGGCCCCGGCATCTTCCAGTTCGCGGGCGCTGTCCAAATCACCGGTGAGTGGCGAGGAGGATGGCACCAACGGATTTTTCAGTTTTAGTCCTAAATACTCAGTGGATAAATCAATCATCACTGGACTCCTTTTTCTCTAAATCTGCAGCACCGGGCAAATCCGCCAGAGACTGATAATGGGCAAAGCGTGCGATCACATCATCCTGTGCTTGCTCTTGATAGAGCTTGGCCGCTTCTGGATAGGTGCGATTGAGCATACTGAAGCGCGTTTCAGTGGAGCTGAATTCAGTGTAATCAATCGATGGCGCAGCGGAATCTAAACGCAATGGATTCAAACCTTTCTCGGCGCGGGAGGGTTCATAGCGAAATAACGGCCAGTGTCCACTTTTCACCGCCAAATTTTGCTGACGGTGGTTATGGGTTAAATCCACCCCATGCGCGATGCAAGGCGAGTAGGCAATAATCAGTGACGGGCCATCATGGGCTGCGGCATCAATAAAGGCGCGCAGGGTTTGTGTATCTTTCGCGCCATAAGCCACTTTAGCGACATAGACATTTTCATAGCCCATGGCGAGCATGGCCAAGTCTTTTTTCGCCGTAGGTTTGCCGGCATAGGAGAACTTAGCCACGGCGCCGCGCGGCGTGGCTTTAGAGGTCTGGCCACCGGTATTGGAATACACCTCAGTGTCCAGTACCAAGATATTCACATTACGGCCAGAGGCGAGCACATGGTCCAAACCGCCATAGCCAATGTCATAGGCCCAGCCATCGCCACCAATAATCCATACGCTGCGCACTACCAGCTGTTCAGCAACAGTCAGCAACTCTTGCGCGCGCGCCTGTTCTGGCATTGCGGCCAAACGCTCTTTTAGCTGCACAACACGCACACGCTGCTCAGCTATTTCTTGCTCAGTATTTTGCTCAGCGGCGAGTAAGGCATCGACCAACTCAGCACCAATACTCGCGCGCAGCTCAAGCAACAGCTCTTGCGCATAAGCTGTTTGCTGATCAATAGCGATACGCATACCTAAGCCAAACTCAGCGTTGTCTTCAAATAGCGAGTTATTCCAGGCTGGACCACGGCCTTCTGCGTTCACCGTCCATGGCGTAGTTGGCAAGTTGGCGCCATAGATCGATGAACAACCGGTAGCGTTAGCAACCACCATGCGATCGCCAAATAACTGCGTTGCCAGTTTTAAATACGGTGTTTCACCGCAACCCACACAAGCACCAGAAAACTCAAACAATGGCTGCAGCAACATCGCACCTTTAATCGTCGTCTGCTTAATCGCACTACGATCGTATTCAGGTAACGCCTCAAAGAAACGCCAGTTCGCTTGCTCTTGCGCGCGAATCGGTTCAATCGGCTGCATATTCAGCGCTTTATGCGAAGCATTGGACTTATCACGAATCGGACAAATATCCACACACAAACCACAGCCAGTGCAATCATCCGCTGAGACTTGATACATCATCACATGATCTTGCGGGTAATCACGTCCCAGCGCGGGATGCGATTTAAAGCCTGGCGGTGCATCTTCAACAAAGGTTTTCGGCACCAACTTACTGCGAATTGCCGCATGCGGACAAACCATCGGGCATTTACCGCACTGGGTGCACAGCTCTGCATCCCAAACCGGAATTTCCAAAGCCAATTTACGTTTTTCATAGGCCGCACTGCCCAATGGGAAGCTGCCATCCACCGGCATCATACTCACCGGAACACGATCACCTTCACCGGCAATTAAGCGCGCGGTGAAACGACCAATAAAGTCTGGAGCATTATCATCCACCAACGGCGGACGCTCAAAGAGGCTGGTAACTTTGTTGGGTAGCGGCACTTCATGCAAACTGGCTAACGCGGCATCAATCGCTTGGAAGTTAAAATCAATAATGCTCTGCCCTTTGCTGCCGTAGGTGTTTTGCACCGCTTGTTTAATCGAGGCAATCGCCTGCTCGCGCGGCAAAACACCTGAGATGGCAAAGAAGCAGGTCTGCATAATAGTATTAATGCGCTTACCCATATTTGCTTGCTGAGCAACGCTGTAGGCATCAATGCAATACATGCGAATATTCTTCTCAAGCAGCTGACCTTGCATACGCCGTGGGAGCTGGTCCCAAACCTGATCGGGGGCATAAGCAGTATTCAGTAAAAACACCGCACCCGGCGCGGCCTTATCAAGCATTTCAAAACGCTCGATAAACTGCGGCTGATGGCAGCCAATAAATTGCGCCTGATGATCACCAATTAAATAGGTGGAACGAATAGGTTGCGGACCAAAACGCAAATGCGACACGGTCATAGCGCCAGACTTTTTCGAGTCATAAACGAAATAACCTTGCGCATATAAATCTGTAGTTTCGCCAATAATCTTAATCGTGTTTTTATTGGCGCCAACCGTACCGTCCGAGCCCAAGCCATAAAACAAAGCTTGCACCGACTGATTATGCGCATCGGTATGGAAGTGCTCATCCCAAGCTAAACTGGTGTGGGTGACATCATCATAGATACCAATGGTAAAGCCGTTTTTTGGCTGCTGTTGCTGCAACTCGGTAAAGATCGCCGCAACCATGCCTGGAGTAAATTCTTTAGAAGACAAACCGTAGCGCCCACCAATCACTTTTGGCAGCTCGGCAAAGGGGCTCTTGCCCTGCATCTGCGCTTGCGCCAAAGCAGTGATCACATCTTTATACAACGGCTCGCCGTCTGAGCCCGGCTCTTTGGTGCGATCAAGCACGGCAATCTGTTTGACGCTGCTGGGTAGCGCGGCCAATAACGCCTGCGCATCCAGCGGCCGATACAGACGCACCCGCAACACTCCAACCTTTTCACCTTGCGCCTGCAGGTAGTCCACCGTTTCATGCACGGTTTCTGCGCCAGAGCCCATCAGCACAATCACCCCCTCAGCATCTGCGGCGCCGTGGTATTCAAATAATTTATAGTGGCGACCGGTCAACTGGGCAAACTCATCCATCAACTGCTGCACCAGCTCTGGAAAGGCCAGATAAAACTTATTAACTGTCTCGCGGCCTTGGAAATACACATCAGGGTTTTGCGCAGTACCACGCAGCACCGGACTGTCTGGACTCATGGCGCGGGCACGATGGGCATACAAGGCTTCTTGGGAAATCAGCGCGTGCAACACCTCATCACCCACGGCTTGAATTTTCGCCACTTCATGCGAAGTACGGAAACCATCAAAGAAATGCAAAACAGGCAAACGGCCAATTAAGGTGGCGGCATGGGAAATCAACGCAAAATCCATCGCCTCTTGCACCGAGCCTGCGCAGAGCATGGCAAAACCGGTCTGGCGCACCGCCATCACATCACTGTGGTCACCAAAAATCGACAAGGCCTGACAGGCTAAAGAGCGCGCCGCCACATGAATCACCACGGGCGTCAGCTCACCGGCGATCTTGTACATATTGGGGATCATCAGCAACAATCCCTGCGAGGCAGTAAAAGTGGTGGCTAAGCTGCCCAACTGCAAAGCACCATGCACTGCACCAGCCGCACCGCCTTCACTTTGCATTTCAACGATATGCGGCACAGTGCCCCACAGATTGGTGCGCCCCTGCGCCGACCATTCATCCGCCCACTCACCCATGGCCGAGGCCGGGGTGATGGGGTAAATTGCACACACCTCACTTAAACGGTGGGCAATGGTCGCGGTGGCTTCATTGCCGTCAATCATCAACCAGCGGGTTGTTTGCATGTTGAACTCCTCACTTAGCGCTGTTGCATACAGCTATGTGCAACGTTATCAAACGAGTGTAACTAAGCAACTACAAAGCGCCTTGTCGTAAGTCAAAGGGCTAGGCCTATACTGGGTTCAGCAAGCTAATGCGTAGATTTCTTAAGAAAAATTACAACAACAAACAGGCATGGCTTAACGACAAATACTTATTAAATGCGGTGTCAGTAACGCTTATCGATAAAAGAGAATACCGCACCCGTTTGCTTGATAGCTTGTGCTATTTGCGTTTGCTTGCCTCTTTCGCCTGCATAAATGATCTGCATACCGGCCAAATCTAAATCTTTCACCGCATTTACAATCACTGCATCGTTTAGAGATGGGCTCGTACCCATGATCAATACCGATCTTTCTGATGAGTTGTTCAGCTGGGTTAATACATCACGCAAATAGGTTGCATTTGCGCCGCCGCCTAAACCAATCACAATTTGATCAGCTATCAAGCCGTGACTAGGTATCTCGACCGTCATTATTTCAGATTGCACTTGCCCTGAACGCGCGGCAACTGCAGTTAGCGCCTCCTGATGAATATCAGAATCTGTTTTTTTATTACTGGCGGCACAACCGCTTAAAATTACGACAAGCAGGGTGACTAATATTTTATGCATGTTCTTCATCCTTAAAGTTTATTGATCCGTAATAAAGCTTAGACGAGCATTGCCCAAAAGCAAATTTTTGTGAGTCAACAATAGTGTAGTTACGCATATGTTCGGCGACCTCTGATGAAATCGCATGTGCAGTTGCGCTATCAACGTCCCAGTCAATACACCTAGGTAATCCCCCCGAAAAATAACCGTGCTCATAAGTAGAATTTTCCATAAGCTATATGCAAGGAGATTCTGCATGAAAAAATCACGATTTACCGACAGCCAAATCCTCTCGATCTTAAAGCAAGCCGAAAACGGCGTACCTGTTCCAGAGTTGTGCCGTGAGCATGGCATGAGCAGCGCAACCTTCTACAAGTGGCGTACCAAGTTTGGCGGCATGGATGCTTCAATGATGACGCGTTTAAAGGAACTCGAAGAAGAAAACCGCCGACTCAAAAAGATGTACGCTGAGGAGCGTTTGAAAGCTGAGATCCTTAAAGAGGCCATCGAAAAAAAGTGGTAAAGCCGTCTCAGCGTCGTGAGATGGCACAACGAGCTGTGAGGGAAAAAACAGTCAGCATACGTTTGGCATGCTTGGTTTTTAGCATCAGTGAAACCTGTTATCGCTATCAAGCCAAACTCAGCCATCAAAACGCTGAAATTGCTGACTGGCT
>LSQX01064836.1_pt1 | contig 11879 bp, 10 predicted proteins | sample 654561 | NCBI WGS metagenome assembly LSQX01 (sample SAMN04489861, study PRJNA283612) | anaerobic digester metagenome | isolation source: 4 biogas reactors fed with cattle manure at either 37C or 55C with and... | place: Denmark: Kongens Lyngby | collected 2014 | reverse complement strand
GGTCATATATTTAGAGAAGGACATGGTCAAATAGCCTGGGGAAAAACAAAAGTCAGAAAGCAGTCCATATACTCATATGAAGAACGCATTAGAGTGGTGCAACTCATATAAAGTACGAGTGGAGCATTGCAGATACTTTCAGAGAGTTGGTATGTCTCAGACGAGGTATTATCCCAGTTATAAGATTATTAGTTCTACTGCTTTAGTATAAAAGACACCTTGGTATTGAAATCAAGGTGCCTTTTGGAACACTAGTTATGTTTATATATGTCCCAACCTAAGTATTTATCCAATGCTTCTTCAATTGCTCGGCTGTGGTTGCCTGGGTTAATTGCCACGTGGTGTTCAAAACCGTTATTGCAAATGTGCTGCAGTAATGCTTGGAATTGGTTGACATGGATTACACCATAGCCACCAAAGGTATTTAATGGGTCATCCGTAATCTGGCCTTCGCCAACGAATCCTCTGATCTTGCCATGGGTATCATCGGTAGAGATGCGGGCGAAAGTAATTGATCCCGGGCTCATGCGGCCGCTTATTGTACCGTAGGTATTTTCTTGTCCTAGAGTACGGGCTAAGATCGGGGGATAATCCATCTCTGCAGTTTCGAAAAACTGTTTCGGGAAGTTACTGCAGTGAAAAAGGACTGCCTTATCCACATCATCTGCATAGTTATTGTTCCAATCTACAAGCGCACTAGGTTTGCCTGAGGCAAGCTGCAGGATATACATGGCTACTGCACCTGTTACATCAGTCTCACAGGCACTGGGCATGAGTTGTGAAGACATCATGCTCATTAAAGTACAAGGTGTAATACGCATGTATTGTTCCAAAGCATTCCAACATTGTATGGCAGAAGCATTTAATTGGTTTCTCAATATCCACTCATCGAGTGCAGCGCCAAATTTCGCAACCCGCAGCATGGCATCTTCTGGTACCTTAGTAGCAGATACATAAGTTTTAATGGACTGCAGTTTGCTGCTGACTTCTTGGCTATCATCATGCAGTGCTTCAGCTCTGCCTACGATCTCTATAAGATCAACTGGCTCCACAGAGATTCCATTTGCTTCTAATAGTTTTTCGCTGAAGCGCACGGTGTTAAAAGCTGCCGGACGGGCACCGATTAAGCCAATGCGCATTTGAGGGATTCCTTTTGTAATCCGGCAGATCGCTGCAAAACGGTGAAGATCAGCACGGAACTCAGCAGAAAGAGGATCGACTGTATGCAGATCCGTGAGCGAGTATTTATAGCCATATTGCCGCAGGTTGTTGCATACAGAGATCTTTCCACAGAAGCTGTCCCGGCGATTGGCAACACCCATTTGCTCAAGATTATCAGGGTAGGCATGAACCAGTATAGGTACGCGCAGCCCAGACATACGAATTGCCCCAACAACTGCCTTTTCATCGCCAAAGTTAGGTAAAGTAATGATAATACCATCAATTGCATCCCTGTTTTCCCGTAATAACACAGCACATTTGACTGCATCCTCGTAGGTTTTAACACTCCCGTATTCGGTTGCGTCAGTGTCAAGGCAAACAGCATCGAATCCTTCTTCAGCCAATACGTCCAATACATTCTGACGCCCCTCGAGGCACAATTCACCTGGAAAAAAACTCCGATTGCCAACAATAACTGCGAACGTTGTCTTTCTCATCCCCATTTTCTTCCTCTCCATATAAGATTTGGTCATTTAATCCACTGTAGTGAACGCTGCACAGCAGCATGCCAACCATCGATAAAATCCTTCAATTCCGCAAGGGTTTTATTTGGATAGTAGCATTTTTCCAGGTTGGCTTGGTGCATTTTTTCAATATCGCCTGTGTCCCACATACCTGCCATGATCCCGGCCAAATAGGCCGCACCCTGCGCCGATGCCTCGTAATTTGCACTAGTTGCTAATGGGCATTGAAGGAGATTAGCTTGCAGCTGCATCAGGTAACCATTGCGTGAGGCTCCTCCTCCACAGTAAACCTGGCCAGGATCGATGGAATATGCTTCTTTAATTGTGGTGAACACATCATACACTTGCAGTGCAATCGCATCTAGGCCAGCCCGGACTATATGTTCTGGCCTTGTTCCTCCAGTTAAGCCAACTAAAAGCCCACGAGCATTAGCATCCCACCATGGTGTGCCTAAGCCAGCAAAGGCAGGCACAAAATACACTCCGCCTGTGTTTTCCACCTGCCTGGCCATCCTTTCAGTCTCAGCAGCATCTGAAAAAAACCCTAAACTGTTACCTAACCATTCGATGCCTGCACCTGTGGCGTGGATAATCCCTTCGACAGCATAAGTTACTTGATCGCCTAGCTGCCAAGCAACAGCCAGCCCTAAGCCTTCTTTTCCTTTTGTTGCTTTGGATCCAATGTTCAGTAAAACAGATGAACCAGTGCCATAGGTGACTTTACCCATACCTTCCTTTAGGGCTCCTTCACCGAAGAGGGCTGCCTGAGAATCGCCAATCATAGCGAGAATTGGAATGCCATCAGGAATATCAGGTAAGCCCCGGGTGGTACCAAAACGATCCCCGCTCTGCTTGATTGCAGGTAACAGAGCGCTTGGAACCCCAAAAATCTCACACAACCGTTCATCCCATCTCAATGTATAGATGTTCATCAGTTGGGTACGGGAAGCATTAGTCACATCGGTAACATAAGACTGGCCTTGGGTTAAGTTCCATAATAGCCAACTGTCCACTGTGCCGAGGCAAATATGGTTTGCGGTACCCAATTCATCCAAGAGCCAGGCCATTTTGGTGGCTGAAAAATAGGGATCGATAGGTAATCCAGTCAATTCGATAACGAGCGGTTCGAGCCTATCATCCTTTAGTTTTTGACAGATGTTGGTTGTCCTCCGGCACTGCCAGACGATCGCGGGGAAGAGGGGTTTGCCTGTAGAGCGGTCCCAGGCTATAGTTGTCTCCCGCTGATTACTTATGCCAATCGCTTCAACTGAATAACCTAGTGAACAACACTGCTGATATACTTCACTCAGTGTTTCATAAGTTTTTTCCCACAAAATAGCAGGGTCTTGTTCGACCCACCCAGGTTGGGGATAGGCAATTGACAGAGTGCGGTAGGCTTGACAGACAACCTTGCCTGATGAATCAATCGCTACCGATCGCGTTCCCGTTGTGCCTTCGTCGATAGCAATAATACAATTCTTGGCCACTAATAGCTCACCTCGTCTTCATTAAGAGTTTGACTTAAGGAATTTTTGCGTTGTTTGTGCGATACCTTCAGCAGTTAAGCCATAACGTTCACGTAGCATTTCTGGGGGCCCGCCAACGCTGAATTCAGTCATTCCAATCCTCAGGATTTTGATTGGATGGTGTTCGCTAAGGGTAGAAGATATAGCATCACCGAGGCCACCATGGATTGAATGTTCCTCCACGGTTATCACTGCCCTGCTTTGTGCAGCAGCCTGCACAACTCCTGCAACATCCAGGGGGGATATGGTACTAACATTAACTACTCCTGCCGCGATTCCTTGTTTAGCTAGAATATCTGCTGCTTCCAAGGCACGAACTACCATGGCGCCGCAGGCGAAGATAGTGCAGTCCTTTCCCGTACATAAAGGACGCACTTTCCCAATTTCGAACTCTCCAGGCATTTCTAAATCTACTGGAACCTTAGACCGATATAGGCGTAAGTAAGCAGGCCCATCGTAGCTCAGTAATGCTTGCATAGCTTCTGACGTTTCTTGGTGATCGGCGGGAATAATTATGGGGAAGTTAGGTAATGCCCTTAAGACACCGAGATCCTCCAAGGCATGATGTGTAGCTCCCAATGCTCCGTAGTCGAGACCTGTTGTATTGCCAACAAGCTTTACATTATGGGCCGAATATACAATGTCATTTTTAATCTGTTCCAAGGCACGATAACTAAGAAAACATGTTGCCGAACTAACCCAGGGTAACAACCCAGCTGCTGCCAGGCCTGCTGCAAAGCCAATCAAATTCTGTTCTGCAATCCCTACATTAATGAGCCTCGTGGGAAACCGTGTGGCAAAATCGCCTAAACGTGAAGAACTAAGGGAGTCATTGACTACTGCGCTTATTCTATCATCGCGTTCAGCTGCTAAAGCCAGTTCTCTTGCAAATACATCGCGCACATCACCCACTGTGTTTCCTCCTTTGCAGCTCAGCTATTAATTCAGCACGGGCGAGCTCATATTCTGATGCGGATGGGATCTTATGATGCCATTTAGACTGGTTTTCCATAAAGGAAACACCTCGCCCTTTGATAGTGTTGGCAATAACTGCCCGCGGTTTGCCAATACTGAGTTTGCTTCTTGTGAGCGCACTTTCCAAGGCTTCATAGTCGTGTCCGTCTACCTCCGACACATCCCAACCGAAACTTTCAAATTTAGTGCTTAGATCTCCTAACGACAATATGTTGTCGACAGAATCCCCCTGTTGTAACCCGTTCCGATCGATGATCGCGGTAAGATTAGCAAGCTGTAGGTGTGTTGCTAACATAATGGCTTCCCAATTTGAGCCTTCTTGAAGTTCACCATCACCTAAAAGTACATAGACGTTGGGAGGGGGATAACCTTCTGTTTGCTGACGCAGGGCTGCGGCCATTCCTGCGGCAACTGACAAACCATGGCCGAGGGCTCCCGTATTATGCTCTACTCCAGGTACTTTCAAGCGATCGGGGTGCCCCATCAGCCTGGTTTCATAACACTGATAGGTCTCCAGCCATTCCTCAGGTATAAATCCCCGGGCTGCCAGCGTCGCATAGAGAGCGCCAGCTGCATGCCCTTTGCTGAGTACAAATCGATCCCTTCCCATCCAGTTGGGATTCATTGGGTCTAACTTCATAATCGAGAAGTAGAGTACGGTCAGAATGTCCAGGCAGGAAAAATCAGGGGCGATGTGCCCTGCCTGTGCCTTGTAGGTCATCTTAAGCGATGTCAGGCGCGATTTGTAACTCTGCTCATGGAGAAAATCGCTTCCTCCTAAAAGTTCCATTGTAGGTTCACTCATAATTTGAATACCTCCATAAAGTATTCAGGGTGGAAATAATAATATTACTTATTCTTTCTTTTTTGAACGTAAAGTTCCTTCTTTGATTGGAAACATTTTTAAACTGTTTCAGGAGGAAAACTCTTGTGAGGAGCGAACTCATTATTTGAGTGATTATTTGTAAATTTTACTGCAAAAAACGAAGAAATATGAAGGTACAGGGGGACTTGATTGTAATGTTGTTATATGAGCGTCGGCAGGCTATCATTGCCATGCTGAGTAAGAACGGGTCAGCAAGTGTGCGGGATTTAGCCGATCGATTAGGGGTTTCCACGGTTACCATCCGCAGGGACTTAAATGCACTCGAAGAGGATGGGTTAATTGTAAAAACGCATGGCGGTGCTGTAATTCTTGGGCATGACACTGAACCGGCATTGAAACTATCCGAAAGAGAACGAATGTATATTGAAGAAAAACGGCGTATTGGAAAAACGGCAGCCAAATTAGTGCAGCCAGGTACAACTTTGATCATGGATGAAGGTTCAACTTGTTTAGAAATTGCTCGCCAAATTAAGGATATCCCGAATGTAACGGTGATCACGAATGGAATTCGTGTAGCTGCTGAGTTACTTGGTACAAATGTAAACCTAGTTGTTATTGGTGGCGTTTGCGATCAGCAGAACACTGTTTTATATGGACCTGATACCGAAAGTGCCTATAAACGGATTCGTGCCGACATCTACTTTATGGGGATTGATGCCTTCTCCGAGAAAGATGGAATCATGGATGGAAGCTACCTGCAGGTCTCTCTCAAGAATCTCAAGGCAAATGCAGTGCAGAGAGTTATTGGTGTGGCAAACGGTGCCAAATTTGGGAAACGGGCAATGTCTTTAATCGGGCCAATTACCATGCTGGATGCTCTGGTTACAGAAGAACCCATATCCGATGAGTTGCGTATATGTTTGAATAAGCACGCTATAGAGTGTATTCAGGCTTAGCGAGGCGTTTTAATCAGCTATACAGAAAGAATAAAAAAATAAAAGAACAAAAATGGTCAGTGGTTAGAAGGAATCATGAATTTTGTAACGAATGTAATAGAATAGCAAGGGATGGCATTGCGTTCTAGCTGATTATAAAGATGGCATTAATGAGTTGTTTCGGTTGTGATTGGAGGTTTAAAGATGAAGTCGCGAGCGAATAACGAAAGTGGGCCGGCCGCTTACAAGCGCACAGGTAAGGGGAGAATTCCAATCAAACAACTTAAACCTTTGTTGTACATCGGGCCGGCTCTGTGCATATATTTGTTTGTTATTGTGATTCCTACTTTTTACACCATGTATATCAGCCTGTTGGAATGGAATGGTGTTTCTCTTGAGAAAGTCTTTGTTGGGCTAAAGAATTATATTAACTTATTCACACGTGACAATGTGTTCCTAATCAGTTTTAAAAATACATTGATTTGGACTGGATTATCGTTAGTAACCAGCATGGTAATCGCGCTGCTGTTTGCTTTGCTTTTGAACAGGGAATTTAAAGGGAGGGCTTTTTTTAGGGCAGCGTTCTATTTTCCGTTTATTTTATCCAATATTGTGGTAGCAATCATCTGGTCTTGGCTCTATAACCCGAGCATGGGGCTGTTCAACGAAATTCTGATGAAATTAGGTTTGTCCCGAGTGCAGTGGTTGGGCGATCCAAAAATATCTTTATATTCAGTTTTCTTAGCATCTGCTTGGCAGTTTATTGGCAATCCGATGGTCATTTTTCTCGCAGGCTTACAGGCCATGCCGCCTGAGCCGTTTGAAGCGGCAAGAGTGGACGGGGCCAACATTTTCCAAGCTTTTTGGCATATCACCATCCCGCTGCTGCGAGAAACATTCATCATTGTGTTTGCGACAACACTCTTTGGTTCTATGAGGGTTTTTGACATTATTTATGCCATGACTGGAGGTGGGCCCGCACATAGGACACAAGTTTTGGCTTCGTGGATGTACTATCAAAGTTTCCAAGTTAACAATGTGGGTACCGGCTCCGCAATTTCCATGATTCTGCTGATGATCGTATTAATTGTAGGAATCCCGTACATTTTGTGGCAGGGCAGAAGGTCCCATGTCTAGTGGAGGTGCAGATCGATGAAGCCTTCTAAGATTTTATTTTACGTCTTTATCTCGTTATTAGCCTTTTTATGGTTGGTACCTGTATTTGTATTGGTTTTCACTGCCCTAAAATCCCCGGGCGATTTATACAGTGGTTCGTTATTCTCTCTGCCAACTAAGTATCAGTGGGGGAATTTCATAAAGGCTTGGCACCAAGGGAACTTAGGGATGTATATGCGAAACAGCCTGTTGATTTCAATAATCAAAGTCCCTTTGGGAATATTTATCGCTGCTCTGGCTGCCTTCGGGCTTACACGGATGAACTTTAAATGGGAAAAACCGTTGTACATATTCATTATTTTAGGAATGACCATTCCATTTCAAGCCTGTTTAGTACCTCTTGTCATTATGCTGAAGAAATTACACCTACTTAACTCATACGTGGGCTTGACGATTCTCTATCTTGGCTTTGGGATACCATTTGCAGTGTTAGTACTCTATGGGTTTTTTAAAGGAATACCTACAGAATTAGATGAAGCAGCCCGCATTGACGGATGCAGTGACTTCCGATTATTCAGCAGAATCATTTTACCTTTAGCTTTACCTGCTATATCGGCGCTGTTTATTTTGGACTTTTTGGCAACGTGGAATGAGTTTTTGCTGGCGCAAATCTTCTTGGTCTCGGATCACTTAAAAACTGTCCCCACTGGGATCATGGCGTTTCGTGGGCAATACAGCACAAACTATACTTTGATGATGGCTGGTGTATTGCTATCTGTTTTACCAGTGCTGATCGTTTACATCGTTTTCCAGAAACATTTTGTAAAAGGCTTTGGTGGCGCCATCAAAGGTTAGGCCTTAAGGCCGCAATGTAAGATAACGAGAACTAGGAAAGGGAGTGATAGTTCACGGTTATCGCAGGCTACCCCATTCAGCAGCTCAAAAATAAGCAAAAAGGAGAGATTTAAGAATGAAAAACAAATGCTTGGTTTTGGCGATTGTTTTGGCTGGAATCTTGTCATTGAGTGTTTTGGTCCCGGTAGTTAGTGCGGCAGATAAAGTAACAATCGAGTTGTGGGTATTAAATGACCAAGACAAAATGTATGAACCATTGATCAGGGATTTTGTAGCGGAGAATCCTAATATTGAAATTAAGATTTCTACCCGGACAACAGACGGTCATAAAGAAGGGTTGAAGGTTGCAGCATCTTCGAATACACTGCCTAACCTATGGTTCAACTGGGGTGGCTCTTTGGGTTCATTTTATCCTGAAAATGGTTTAACCCTTGATCTGACTGAATATGCAGAAAAAGGAAACTGGGATGAAAAATATCTTGAAGCAGGTATCGAACTCACAAAGTTTGATGGCCAGATTTCTGGAGTGCCCATTAAATTGGCCTCATTGGGGCTGTTCTACAGAAAAGATATTTTCAATGACTTAGGGCTGCAAGTTCCAACTACGTTTGCTGAGTTAGAAGACGTTATGGAAACCCTTAAGGCAAATGGTATTACACCAATTTCTTTAGGCGGAAGATTCGGCTGGATGACCATGAGATTTACCGAGGCTATTCTTGAGCATTTTGCTGGGCCTGAATTGAAAGATCGCCTGATTTCTTTAGAGGAATCTTGGGATAATCCGGCAGTAGTCCAAACGTATGCAAAACTGAAGGAATGGGTTGACAAGGAATATTTCCCACCTGGGTTTATTGTTGAAGATCCAAGTGAAGTAAAAATCCCTCTGTATAGGGGAACTGCAGCAATGGTCTTCGAAGGCCCCTGGTTTGACACAACTATGCTGAACGATGAGTTTGACAATAGTATTGTTGGGTTCTTCCCATTCCCAACCGATCATACACCAATGCGCGTTTCGAGTTTTGTAGAAATGCTGCAGATTAGAAAGGATGCACCTCCTGAAGAACTCGAAGCTGCTGTGCAATTTGCCCTCTTCGCAACTTCAAAGGAAATGGTGGAGAAGTATCCAGAGTATTACCATTGGATTGTTCCAGTAATCGGCGTAGAACCACCAAGTGAGCTGCCAAACGTGCCTGACATGATTGCAGCGATGAATGGCGGAACTTATGTAATTACTGACCAAGCTTTGGATCAAGAGATGGTCTCCAAATTCTTTGAAGCACAGGATAATGTCGTGCTGGGAGTATTTACACCTGAAGAGGCAGCGAAGTTCTTAGAGAACGCTGCAGAAATGTACAGATAAAAAACAAAGCGAGGTAACATGTGGTTGATAAAACATCCTTTTGACATTCCAGAATCGAAAAAGGTTCGGTTGATCATTAATACTGATGCCAAGAATGAAGCAGATGACCAATATGCGATCGTGCATGCTCTTTTGACTCCACGCTTTAAGATTGCTGGAATTACCGCAGCCCACTTTGGAACTCGCCGGACGCATAATTCGATGGAAGAAAGCTATGACGAGATCCTTAAAGTGCTGGAGTTAATGGATTTGAATGGTGAAGTACGGGTAACCAAAGGGGCTAAAACAGCAATACCAGACGAATCAAATGCAATCCCATCCGAAGGTGCTGACTTAATTATCGAAGAAGCAATGAAGGATGATCAACAACCTCTCTATGCAGCCTTTTTAGGGCCAATCACTGATTTAGCAATTGCTTACCTCAAAGAGCCAAGGATAGCCAACCGCTTGACTGCCCTTTGGATTGGTGGCGGAGCATGGCCCCATGGCGAAGAAGAGTTCAACCTCAGTAATGACATCAATGCCGCAAATGTGGTCTTCGGTTCAGAGATTCCCCTGTGGGTAATTCCGAAGAACGTGTACAGGTTGATGCGGGTAAGTATTGCCGAACTAGCTGTTAACGTGAAGCCATATGGGGCAATCGGGAAATACCTCTACGAACAACTAGTCGACTTTAATATGGCTCTCGGAGATAATGCAGAATGGCCCTTAGGGGAAATGTGGCATCTCGGTGACTCGCCAATTGTCAGCTTATTACTGGATGATCATGAGTACCACTATGAGATGAAACCAGCACCCCGTGTGACAGAAGACATGCGCTATGTGCACTACCAGGATAAGCGGCTGGTTAGGTGGTATAACTATGTCGATCCTCGATTTACATTGGAAGACATGTATGCCAAGTTGAAATTACATTACGGTTAGCTAGAGTACTACGTGGTTAGTTTTAGCCACGTAGTATTCTTTAATAGGATAAATGTTTTTGATGAGGGGGACGATTCTAGTTGTTTGCAGTATCAGAGACGAAGAATTATTTCCTAAAAAGCGGGAAACCTTGGTTTTACCTTGCGGACACAGTCTGGGCAGCCTTTACAAATCCCAGTATAGATGAATGGGAGGAGTATCTAGACTATCGTCAGGTACAAGGGTTCAATGCCCTCCAAATAAACATCTTACCGCAATGGGATCGAAGCCAGGCGAGTATCACAATCCACCCATTTGTCCTAAAAGCTGACGGCACTTATGATTACCATGAAATACAAGAAGAATATTTTATCAAGGCAAAAAGGATGCTGGATATAGCGACGGAGAAGGGTTTTACACCAGCATTAGTCCTTTTGTGGTGTAATTATGTAAAGGATACCTGGGCTGCGAAGCGTATGCCGGAACATGTAATGCCACTAGAAGCTGTAAAGCCCTATGTTCGGTATGCCGCAGAAACATTTGCACCCTATAACCCCTTCTATCTAGTGAGCGGTGATACAAACTTTGGAGGGGATAGCGACACATATTATCAAGTTGCCCTACAAACGCTGCGGGAAGTGGATCCCAAAGCTTTGACTGCCCTCCACATACAGCCTGCAGTTCAGATACCAAAATCGTTCATTGACGATCCTGCATTGGACTTTTATATTTATCAATCAGGCCATACTGTCCATGAACAGCACCTAGCGTATAAATCTGCTGAACAATTTCTATCAACCAGCGTTAAAAGGCCAATAATTAACGGCGAACCATGTTATGAGGCCCATGGCTATGGTAATGCATATGGACGCTTTACAGCAAGTGATGTCCGTAAAGCAGTGTGGCATAGCTTACTTTCCGGAGCAAATGCAGGAATTACCTATGGTGCCCATGGGATTTGGAGTTTTCACCGCAAAGGGGATCACTTTCCTAACGAAGGCTTTGCCAATACCCCTCTGGATTGGCGCACAGCCTTGAGATTGCCAGGTGGGTGGGATACTGCATATGCTAAATGGATTTTTGAACATTATGAGCTCTACGACGTGGAACCTGTGTGTTTTAGCGATAATGCTGCAGAACAAATCCGCATGGCAATCACAAAAGATAAAACTAAAGCAGCAATCTATGTTCCAGCGAACATCCAGGTGAATTTGGGTAAAGACTTAAGTGATTACCAGCGGTGGGAAGCGATCAACCTTTCAAACCGGTACGTTTTTGTACCTGAGGTGAAGTTCGCAGCAGGTAAGACTGTTATTGACATTCATCCTTTTAACACCGATGTGTTAATCATAGGTTTAAGTGATTAAGCTGCAGCCCAGTGAGAAGGTGTATCTGCATAGGTGGTCTCTGTTACGCTTTTGCGCGGTTTTCACTCAATAGGGGTTTCTGTGTAGAAAAAGCTTGCATTTATCTGGTAAGTCTGATAGAGTTAGGCTAACACATGAAGGAATGAACTATTTATGGCCTTAAATGGAAATGAGTTGTTTGTGACATCTGTGATTTTGCTTAAAAGGAGGCCATAAATATTATGGTTGGAAGAGTCAAATGGTTTAACGCAGAAAAGGGATTCGGTTTCATAGAGAGAGATGGTGGGGAAGACGTGTTCGTTCATTTCTCTGCTATTCAAGGTGAAGGATT
>LSQX01317030.1_pt3 | contig 11880 bp, 11 predicted proteins | sample 654561 | NCBI WGS metagenome assembly LSQX01 (sample SAMN04489861, study PRJNA283612) | anaerobic digester metagenome | isolation source: 4 biogas reactors fed with cattle manure at either 37C or 55C with and... | place: Denmark: Kongens Lyngby | collected 2014 | reverse complement strand
CTTTGAGAGCAAAAGGATTTGACATGACCATTTTGGCTTACGAACCTCATCCAGATGTTGCTTTTGTAGAAGAACAAGGAGTCACTCTAATGGATCTTGATGCCCTCCTAAAAGAAGCTGATTTCATTACGTTGCATATCCCTAAAACCCCAGAAAACATTAATTTGATTGACAAAAGACGCATACGATTGATGAGGCCGTCCAGTATATTGATTAATACCGCTAGGGGAGGGTTGGTAGACGAAGATGCGTTATATGACGCCCTTTCCTCAGGAGAGCTTCGGGGAGCAGCTTTTGATGTCTTAGCTGAAGAGCCTCCAAAAAACAGACCGAAGTTGTTTGATCTGGACAATTTCATTATTACTTCCCACTCTGGAGGCAATTCTATTGAATCCATCATACAGACTTCTTATGTGTCCGCTCAGAATATTATCGCAATTCTTGAGGGATCTGACTGTCCTAATTTCCTTAACAAGGACAAGATCATGAACAAAAGATCGTGAGGGAGATATCTTACATGAGAAACTTAAAAGAAAGAGCTTATGCAGGGGAAAAGCTTTATGGAACAATGGTTTGTCTCTTTGACACTCCAGATATTGCAAAAATACTGCAAGTGTGTGGATTCGATTTCTTTGTAATTGATGGAGAACATGGATATTTTGACGATACAAAGATGGCAGGAATGCTACTTACTGCTAAAGTTGTTGGAATACCCGCCATAGTCAGGGTGGCACGCCCTCAGCGCGAATTCATTTTGAAATACATGGAGATGGGCGCAGCTGGATTGCTCCTCCCCAATACCGAGACTGTAGAAGAGGCACAGGCGCTTGTAGAACACTCCAAGTACGCTCCCTTAGGGAGCCGCGGGGTTTCACTTACAAGAGCGCATACTCTCTATGAGCCAGTGAAGGCAGTGGAACATATGAAAAGAGTAAATGAGGAGACTATACTCATGGTCCAGATTGAGTCTCCAGTAGGTATAAGAAACATAAATGATATTCTGTCCATTGAAGGCATTGACTGCGCCTTTGTTGGCCCTAATGATCTGTCGCAATCCCTTGGGATTATGGGACAGATGGATAATCCGATTTTGGTAGAAGCTATTGATAGCGTCATAGCCTCTGCTAAGGATCATGGTAAGTTTAGCGGAATACATATGGGTGATACCACCAGAGTAAAAGGATGGGTTGATAAGGGAATGACCTTTAATCTCTGGTCTGCTGATACCCTTATGATTATGTCTGCCGCTAGAGCGGGGCTTAAAGAACTTAGAGGATGAGGCAAAACTGAGTATGGTTACGTCTTATTAGTACAAAGGTGTGACAGGACCACAAAACAAAAATGGAGGAATAGGAAATGAAAGGGAAAAGGATAGTTGGTTTGATTTTGGCCTTGGTTATCGTATTGACAGGGATCATGTGTCAAGCTGCAGGGAAGCCGGTTGATTACCCTAATAGGCCTATTACACTAATTTGTCCATGGGCTGCGGGAGGAAGTTCAGACTTGACCTGTCGTATGATTTCTACTCTGGCACCCAAATACTTAGGAACAACCATGAATGTTGTAAACCGCACCGGGGGGAATGGAGCAGTAGCTATAACAGAGGTGGCTAATAACATAAAGGCTGATGGCTACACCATCTGTTTGACGTCAGCGGGCAACTTCACAACAATGCCTTATGTACAGGACGTAGGCTATACGATTGATTCCTTCAAGTTTCTAGTTGGCACAACTAGTGAGCCCCTTGCAGTCATCGTCCGCTCTGATTCAGAACTCAATAGCCTTCAGGATATCGTAAAACGCGGTACCAAGGTACTCCACGGACAGTCCGGTCAGAATGGTGCAAACCACATGCATTCTATCAGGTTATTTACGGCTATGGGAGTTGAAGAGCAAATCGTTCCTTTCTCCGGGGCTTCTACCGCGATCGCAGCTCTATTAGGTGGACAGGTTGAAATGATTCTTGTTCATCCGGGTATGGTTTTGTCAGCAATTGAAGCAGGGGAAGTAAAGCTTATTTCTATGATTTACAATGAACGAGTACCAACGTTTTCCGATGTGAAGACGCCGGAAGAAGAAGGCTTTGGCAGGTTTCACGCTGAGACTTATAAGAATCTGATGGTTCATAAAGATACGGATCCGGAAATCGTAGAATTCTTAACAGAAAGACTTGACAAGCTTATGCATGATCCGGAGTTCATCGAGTTTCTTGAGAAAAATGGTCTGGAACGTTCTTACTACATAGGTGATGAGGTTAAAAACGTTATGCTGGCTGAAATTGATGTACTCATACCTATGATGCAGGATATGGGTATTATCAAGAAATAATTCACAGGAGACCGTGAAGGGTCAGTGAAGCAGAGACTCTAGTTGAAGAGCCGATGAGAGGGGGCGGTGGTCTAAAGCCTCCGCCCCGTGAAATATTCATCTGAGGACAGGTGATCTGGACAATGAATAGAGTAAACATGGTCATCGGTATCATCTTTTTAGTACTTGGAATCCTGCTATACATAATCACTCCGTTTCAAACAAGGGCTATAAGCAGCAGTAAATATGGGCCAGCTTTTTTCCCAAGAGTCACGTCGCTTATCATGGTTATTTGCAGCATTGGGCTGTCTATTCAGTCGGTCACGGCGATGAGGTATGGACATGATGATAACGAAGACAAAGCCAGTGTTAACAGGCGAAAAGAGAAAAAGGTTGCCTTTGTTTTTGTTATACTTATCTTGTATGTCCTTTGTATAAAACCCATTGGTTTTCTTGTTGCATCTGCCGTTTTCGGAGTAGTATTGCTTTATATATTGAACGCAAGAAAATGGTGGTATTACGCTATTCATATATGCCTGTTGGTCGTGATTAACTACGTATTCACCAATTTGCTTTATGTCCACCTTCCTTCCCTGAATTTCTTATAACCGGCATCATTGTAACGTGCTTACAGAAACTAATAGGATAGGTCTTGCTGTGGAAAAGAATCCAAGGGAGGATATAAAATGTTGGAAAACATAGCGGCAGGTTTTTTGAATTTGTGGACATGGCAAAATGTCTTATTCATTAACTTCGGGATGGCTGTCGGGATAGTGTTTGGGGCGCTTCCTGGACTCACGGCCACAATGGGTGTTGCATTGTTCTTGCCTATTACCTTCGGCATGGATCCCATTACGGGAATGCTTTTCTTATTGGGTATTTACTCTGGAGGAATTTACGGGGGTTCTATAACTGCTATTTTGATCAAAACCCCAGGCACTCCTGCATCAGCAGCAACGGTGCTTGATGGCTACCCCATGGCCCAGAATGGACACGCGGGTAAGGCTCTTGACATAGCCTTGGTGGCATCCACTATTGGTGGCTTATTCAGTGCATTTATTCTGTTGTTTATGGCACCTCAGGTTGCGAGGGCGGCATTGAGATTTGGTCCACCAGAGTTCTTTACTCTAGCATTATTTGGTCTTTCTATAATAGTCACTGTTAGTGGCAGACATGTGTTTAGGGGATTGCTCTCGGGCTGCGCCGGAATGTTTATTGCTAGTATAGGACTTGATCCTATAGAAGGGTTACCCCGCTTTACTTTTGGTATTAATGGTCTGCTATCGGGAATATCACTTATTCCTGCGTTGATTGGTCTTTTTGCTATAGCAGAGATCTTGAATAAAACTCACATAGGGGATGTAGGCCAGAAGGAAAAGCCGGAAATCCGTAAGGAGCATATGACCCTCAGTGAGTTAAAGGATTGTATTGTAGATATATTGAAATCCAGTTTCATGGGCACAATTATCGGAGCCATTCCCGGAACAGGCGCTACTAGTGCTTCATTTTTGAGCTATATGGAAGCAAGACGATCGTCCAAAACTCCTGAGAAGTTTGGAGAAGGACATGTAAATGGTATCGCCGCTGCCGAGGCGGGAAACAATGGTGTTACTGGCGCTACTCTAATACCGCTGCTAACCTTGGGTATTCCTGGAGACTCTGTTACGGCTGTTATGTTAGGGGCGTTAATGATGCAGGGCTTAACCCCTGGGCCGGCGCTTTTTCAGAGGCAAGGCGTTTTAGTCTACACAATTATGGTAGGCCTTATTTTTGTGAATATGTTCATGTTCCTGCAAGGCAAGCTTTTCCTTAAGGCATTTGTCAATGTAACAAGAATTCCTACTTATCTCCTTTCGGCAATCATAATTGTTTTGTGTGTTGTAGGAAGCTTTTCCGTAAACAACAGCGTTTTTGAGGTATGGATTATGTTAATATTCGGGTTTGTGGGGTATCTTATGTTAAGAGTAAATATTCCTGTAGTTCCCATGCTTTTAGCTATCATCTTGGGCCCTATAGCAGAGGAAAGTATGAGGCAGTCACTCATCCTTTCTCAAGGTAGTTACGCAATCTTCGTTACAAGACCCATTTCTTTGCTTTTCGTTATCTTAACAGTCTGTTCTATCGGAGTTGCTATATACTCCAACATCAAGAAAGGTATATTGAATTGAAAGCGAAAAATGCCTCTTAACAAACGTTTCACGGTTTTATTATGTCGTCAGGTTAGTATGGTTACTTGGTTTTCTGCTAGATAATCAAGTAATGAGCGTGCATAAATCATCCGAGAAGTCTATCACAAGCTCGACTTTGGAGGATCATGACCTTATTGCATCCCACATCAAACTGCGTAGAATGGTCGAGAAAGGTGAAAATCTTTAGGAAAGCAGTTGGAGAAAAGAATGAAAATGGTTATTCTAGATGGATATACACTAAACCCTGGGGACTTATCATGGGAAGGCCTTGAAAGGATGGGCACATTAACTGTTTATGACAGGACTCCTTCTGATAGGGTTATGGAAAGAATAGGAGACGCCAAAATCATATTCACAAATAAAGTGCCAATAACTGCAGAAACCTTTGACAAAACAAACATAATATATGTCGGAGTCCTTGCTACGGGATATGACATTGTAGATGTTGAGGCCGCAAAAGAGAAGGGCATACCTGTAACAAACATACCTACGTATGCTACAAATTCTGTTGCCCAAATGGTTTTTGCACATTTATTGGAAATATGTCATCACGTATATTCACATAATGAAAGTGTTAAGGAAGGTACCTGGACTAAGAATCATGATTGGTGTTTCTGGAACTATCCTCTTATAGAGCTTGCAGGAAAAACAATGGGTGTAATCGGGTACGGGAGAATAGGGCAAACCGTAGGTAGAATTGCTCAGGCTTTTGGAATGAAGGTTATTGCATATGACAGTTACCATGATAGGAATTTAGAAAGGGAAACGATGAGGTACGCTGAACTGGACGAGCTCTTCAAAGAATCTGACGTTATAAGCCTTCACTGCCCATTACTGGATGACACTAAAGGTATAATCAACAAAAGTAGTATTGGAAAAATGAAAAATGGAGTAATCATTATCAACACCTCAAGGGGGTCATTGATAGTCGAGGAAGATCTAGCAGACGCTTTAAACATAGGGAAGGTATATGCAGCAGGTATTGATGTTGTATCAATTGAGCCCATAGCTGCAAATAACCCGCTGTTACAAGCAAAGAATATATTTATCACTCCTCACATCGCCTGGGCTCCAATAGAATCAAGGGCAAGGCTTTTGGAGATGGCTATAAACAATCTAGCTGCTTTCCTTAAGGGAAGTCCGATTAATGTAGTAAACAAGATAGTATAGAAATAGCCAAAAGTCTTATTTAGTGGAACGCTCGGTTCCTAGTAATATTCGCTAAACATGTTGGAATTCATATTACTCAGTTGGAAGAAGGAAAAAAAGTACATATTTTTAGACCTATGGAGTGTCAAAACTGATTATCACTGATTTATGGCAGACTCCGAAATAAGTGAGTATGTTTATTACCAAAGAAAGATGGGTGAGAGAATAAATGAGATCGCAATTCTTAGAAAAATTTAAAGAAAATAAGCTTCTGGTTATAGCCCGAAAAGTACCATATCAGCAGATTCTTAGGATAGCAGAAGCGGTTTATGAAGGTGGAGTGAGGTTTTTTGAGATAACTTTTGACCAAGGTAGAAAAGACTCCATTAAGGAAACACAAAGATGTATATCTGCTGTTCATGATACCTTTGGCGAAAAGATGCTCATTGGTGCTGGAACAGTCCTTACTGTTGAACAAGTAAGGGCGGCTTATGAATCAGGCGCAAAGTTTATAGTCTCACCCGGTATAAGCCCTAAGATTATTGAGAAGACACTGGAGCTAGGCATGGTAGCTATTCCTGGTGCAATGACACCTACAGAGATTATGGTTGCTTGGAGTGCAGGCGCTGACATAGTAAAACTGTTTCCAGCGGATGATCTTGGATATCATTATATAAGGAATATTCTTGCGCCATTATGTCACATACCATTGCTGGCAACTGGAGGTATCAATCCCGAAACCATTTCTGAATTCCATGCGGCTGGAATATCGTATTTTGGAACAGGTATTTCCATCATAAAACCAGAACTTGTCTATGAAAAGAACTATGCTGAAATAACGAATTTAGCAAAATTGCATATCGACGCTATTGGAAATCTAAAAGAGGAATAAGGGGTTGACAATAGCCATCGAGACTCGCAAGGAATTGGTAAGTCACTTTCATGGAAGAATCGATACTGCATTGATATGAATATCGACGCTGTTCTATCAAGCTCTTATACTTCCGGAGATTTACGTCATTATGCCGGAACCTTAACTGACATACGACCTAAGGACAGTATAATCTACTACTTTAAAGACCTAGAGAATACTAATGGCAAAATGGTCACGGATGTTAGAGATTAAGGGGGAATAAGAATACATACGGGTAAGTATCTACTTGGAGTTGACCTAGGTAGTGGGGCAGTCAAATTAACTCTATTGTCTACGCAGGGTAATGTTATTGCTACTACATATAGAGAATATCGAACCTGCTTTCCAAAAATAGGGTGGTCGGAACAAGAGCCTGAAGATTGGTACGATGCTTTTGTAAAGTCTTTTGCTAACATGTTGAAGCAAACACACATTGACCCCCGAGATATTCTAGCCTTGGCCCCGGATTCAGCGACTCATACTGCGGTACTGATGGATGAGGATTTCAATGTTCTACGACGGGCAATTCTTTGGACGGATCAACGCAGCATAAAACAATGTGAGTATCTGAACAAAAACTATAAGGATGAGATATTTAGAATTACACATCATTATCCGGACACAGTGTGGACATTGCCTCAGAATTTATGGGTAAGGGAGAACGAGCCGGAGATATGGGATAGAACGAGGCGAATGTTATTTGCCAAAGATTATTTTCGCTACCGTTTAACAGGTGAATATGTTACTGATTGGATTGACGCTTTAGGCTCGATGTTTTTTGATGCCGGTAAAAAGAACTGGTCCAAGAGACTTTGCGATGTTATGGGTTTTCCGGTAGAAGACTTGCCAAAGGTGGTTGCGCCTACTGAAATAGTTGGGAGGGTGACGGCTCAGGCCGCCAGGGAAACGGGACTTTCCGAAGGGACACTGGTGATTGCTGGAGCATCTGATACTTCATTGGAAGTACTGGCGGCTGGTGCGGTTAGATTAGGTCAGGCGACCGTAAAGCTAGCTACGGCAGGTAGGATTTGTGTTGTCACTGATAAAGCTTATCCCCATTCGTTATTGTTTAATTACTACCACGTGATTCCTGGTCTATGGTACCCTGGAACAGGCACGAGATCCTGCGCTGCATCTTACCGTTGGTACCGTGATACTTTTGGCGATTATGAGAAGGAGAAAAGCAGAAAAGCGGGAAGGAGCGCTTATGCTCTTTTGGATGAAGCAGCAGAAACAATTCCTGTTGGTTCAGAGGGCTTGTTTTTTCATCCTTACCTTTTGGGGGAGCTCACTCCTCATAAAGATCCATATTTGAGAGCTAGTTTTACTGGGTTCAGCATGAAACATACCAAAGCACATGCCAACAGAGCGGTCTTGGAAGGAGTAGCATTTTCACTCCGGGATTGCCTATCAGTAGTCGAAAACCTCGGATTGGATATTGAAGAAGCAAGAATTATTGGTGGCGGTGCGCAGAGTTTGCTCTGGCGCCGAATTGTCGCTGATGTGTTGGGCTTGGAAGTTAGCAAAGCAGCAGTTGATGATTCATCTTTTGGCGCAGCTCTCTTAGCTGGCGTTAGTACGTCAGTCTTTTCAGATTTTGAGGAAGCTGTCAATCGTAGTGTAAGAATAGAAGAGACTGTTAAGCCAAATCTTGAAAACCACAACAAGTATGAGAAGCTATTTGCGTTGTACAAAGAAATACACAATAATTTGGCAGGTACTTATCGGAGGCTCTCTGAGTTGAATCCTAGCTGACGTTTTGAAAGCGGGGTCGTGTGTTCTCTTCCTCAAACCACCCCGAATCCATGAAATCAGCAAGTACACAATCCCCTCACTACGTGAAAGACAATTGGTCGTAGGTTGGCATAGAGCGGTCAGGTATTGTTTTGGCATAGCATTATGTTAGAGGAGACATGCGATATGAATACATCGTCAGATTACGTTTCGAAGGCGTTTGCAGACTTGACCACTTACTTCCCTTATTGGGATAAAATTGGTGATGCAGTTGATCAGTTGATCGATATCATGGTTAACTACAGGCAAAGCGGACATCCTGGTGGCTCTCGCTCCAAAATGCACATGCTGGTTTCTACATTGCTGTCCGGTGTAATGCGCTGGGATATCCGCAAACAAGATAAACGATTTACTGATAAGTTGATACTTGTGGGCGGCCATACCATCCCTCTTGTTTATGCCGTACTCTCGATTTTCTGCGAGGCCTTGAACGAGAAGTATATTCAAACAGGGGATTTGCGTTATCTTATCCCTCGAGATCGGGCGCTTCTTGTTCAGGATCTCTTGGGATTTCGGCATCGTCGGGGACTGCCTGGACATGCAGAGGTATTCGAAAAGACACTCTTGCTGAAATTCAACACAGGACCATCAGGCCATGGATCATCTGCCGCTGTTGGGCAAGCCCTTGCCTTGAAACGGGCCGGCGCGGACGATGTGAGAGTGTTTGCCTTTGAAGGCGAAGGTGGCCTTACTGCCGGCATGTATCACGAGGTGAAAAACTCAGCCTGGGGCTTAGGACTCGACAATCTGTACTTCGTGATAGACTGGAACGATTTCGGAATAGACCCACACCGTATAAGCAGAGTAGTACATGGCGATCCGCACGGTTGGTTTGCGCCATATGGATGGCGCGTCTTTGGATCAGAAAAGGGCAGTGATTGGGAATCAGTGACAAGAACCCTCCTAGAGCTTCGCTTTGGAGAGAACCCCGAGGAAGTTCCTAGTGTTGCATGGTTCAAAACCAGAAAAGGGCGGGGTTATCTAAAGTACGATAATGCATCCCATGGTGCGCCACACAAACTTAACAGTGATATTTTCTGGGAAACCAAGAAGCCGTTTATGGAGACGTATGGAGTTGAGTTCGAAGGGTACGGGAAACCTGCACCTGATAACCATGAAGCGTTGAAGCATCAGTATTCGGTAAACCTGCAAGTTGTGGCGGACGTCATTCGAAAGGATACCGCTCTTGTGGATTATCTTGCCTGTAGGTTAGTGGAGCTTGGCGAGGGTGTTCCGGAAGAGATATCTAAGATGTCCGTATCGTTCGATAAGAACCCGCTGTCAGACACCGAGCTTTTTGACTATATTCAATATCCTAGAGAGATGTTTTTGCCTGCTGGAAAGACGGCAGCAAATAGGACAGGCCTTGCCCGGTGGGGTGCATGGATCAACTTTTGGTCCGATCGGAAGTACGGGAGACCGTTGTTCCTTGTTGCTTCGGCGGATCTTGCGGACTCGACACAAATCGCAGGCTTTGGTCAAGCCTGGGGTGATAACGAAGGGTTCGGATGGTATGACCGTGATATCAATACGGATGGCGTGATTTTACCCCAGGTGATTACGGAAGCTGTAAACGCTGGAATCATGGCTGGGCTGGCTACCACAAACTTCGCGCGGGACACGACTGCTGAGTTTAACGGATTCCTTGGGGCGACATCAACATATGGGGCGTTTGCGTACCTTAAATATGGCATGTTTCGCTTATTAAGTCAGATTGCACAGGATTCTCCGATGAAAGTCGGAAAAGTCTTGTGGGTTGTAGGTCATTCAGGTCCTGAGACTGCAGACGATTCTAGAACCCATTTCGGGATATTTTCACCTGGAGTAACCCAGTTGTTTCCTGAAGGTCACATCATTAATATATACCCTTGGGAGTACAATGAGGTTCCCGTGATGCTAGGTGCGGCTTTGAAGCTGTCAGTGAAACGCAATATACCTCTTATAGCTCTACATGTTACAAGGCCTGCAATCGAGATCCCGGATCGTGAAGCGCTCGGTATTCCATCGCACTTCGAGGCAGGCAAAGGGGCGTATGTCCTTCGTGATTTCCATCGAAACGCGCCAAAGATGGGAACCGTTATTGTCCAAGGGACGAGCACTACTGATACGATTTGTAAACTCTTGCCAAAACTGGATGAAGAAGGCCCGAACGTTAAGATTGTCGCGGCTGTAAGCCGTGATCTATTCATGGCTCAGTCAGATGACTACCGCGGCCGGGTGTTGCCTGAGGATGAATGGCAGAATTCAATGTGTGTCACCAACATATCGAAGAAACTGATGAGCGAATGGACCTATAGCAAGAAATCCGAGATGTTTGGCATTTCGGCGGACTGGGATAACAGGTGGCGTACTGGCGGAACCATCTCTGAGGTGCTTGATGAGGCGCACCTAACTGAGAGATGGATTCTCGAGGAAATTCGTCGCTTCGCATCAGCCAAGAACATGTAAGGAATTCTCATTTATACGGGGTGCAAATAGAGATTAGATCAAGTCTTGTTCAGAATTAGGACTTGTTCTGGAGGAATTCATAGAAATCGGCCTCGAAGCAATGCAGGTCATTTCGTCTGAGCTGGGTTTGTGAAGACCCCGCCATGCTCAGAGTCGCTTGAACCGGCTGATCCCTCATGCTATAATTGGCGTGCAGGTGAGTAAGGGTGGCGAATAACAAAATTGTTGCAACAAATCGAAAAGCATACCATGACTATCATGTGGGCGAGACATATGAAGCCGGAATTGCTCTTACCGGCACAGAGATTAAGTCTGTCAGGCAAGGGATGGTAAGCCTTCGCGACAGTTTTGCCAGAGTGGAGAATGGCGAGGTTTTCTTGTATAATATGAATGTAAGCGCCTATGATGCCGGTAATAGGTTCAACCATGAACCGCGGCGCACGAGAAAACTGCTACTTCATAAGTCTGAGATACGAAAGCTTGTCACGAAGACTCAAGAGAAGGGCTTTACGTTGATCCCGCTGAAAGTGTACTTGAAAGGCGGCCGTGCCAAAGTGGAGCTTGCTCTTGCCAAAGGCAAGAGGCTCTACGATAAGAGAGAGGACATCAAGAAGCGGGATGTCATGAGGCAGGTTGACCGGGTGATTAAAGATAGGGGACAATACTGAGCCCGGAGATATTTCTGAAGTAGAGTGGGTTTGACAATTTAAGAGATGATAAAGTTTGTGGGGGCGATATGGTTTCGACGGGGAGCTGTGACGACAAGGGTAGCGAGCCGAGATCCCGCCGACCTCGTAAAACGGTGGAACGCACGATAAGTGCCAACAACGATTACGCTTACGCTGCTTAAATAAAGTAGCCGTCCAATCCGGACTTCTCCTGGGAGACCGGTGCGGGCGTCAAATAAGCCAGGATGCTCTCAGTCCAATTCTCGGAGGATTTGAGCTAAGATTATCGAGATAGCCCTGAGGGAACTCGCGTAGGAGAGCCTCCAAGGCGAAGCTAAAACCCTACGCTACGCTCGTAGAAGCTCTTCGAGTTGGCTTTTCGGACGCGGGTTCGATTCCCGCCGCCTCCACC
>LSQX01360661.1_pt1 | contig 11881 bp, 8 predicted proteins | sample 654561 | NCBI WGS metagenome assembly LSQX01 (sample SAMN04489861, study PRJNA283612) | anaerobic digester metagenome | isolation source: 4 biogas reactors fed with cattle manure at either 37C or 55C with and... | place: Denmark: Kongens Lyngby | collected 2014 | reverse complement strand
GGACCGGGTCCATTTCGTGCAAGTTTCTGGGTGATGCCGAGAGTATGGCAGCACCGTCGAACTTTTCCGGATAATTGACAGCCAGCTTGATGGCTCCGCCGCCACCCATCGAGAGTCCGGCCACGTAATTGTCCGCGCGCTGGTCAGACACCGGATACCAGCCATAGATCAGCGGCATCAGCTCTTCCGTGAGATAGTCCCACATGGAAAAGCCCATGGCAAAATGATCCCAGTTGGCGTAATCGCTGTTGCATGCACTGGGCATGACCACGCATAGATCCCTTTCACGGGCATAAAGTTCGATTTTCGACTTGCGCAGCCAATCGGTATGATCACCGAACGCGCCATGCAGCAGCCAAATCACCTTGAATTTTCGGTCACCGCCATAAAAATCTTTCGGTAACAGATGGCGCGGACGATCAGGCAGGATGATGCTGATCTCATGGTTGCCTTGCAGATAATAACTGCTAAAATTCATGGAGACAATGGACATTTCAATCCCTCCGCAAAGGCATGATGGCGAACAGAGTCACATGTTGAACCTTGTGACTCTTTTAGCTGCTTTCCTGCCAATTATCGCGATTGCCGATAAAAATGCTGGTGTCGCTTTCACATCGTGTTATGATCTATCATAACACTTGCCGGGCAATCCGAGAACACATCCTGGTATTGACACACACGGTTATTTCCTTTTTGAAGTCTAATACATTCGACTTGATCCTGCGGGCGCACGAGCCGGTGAACAGCACCGAGCTGGTCAGGCTGGGAAAAAAGAGTTCGGCTGCTTCGCATGAGGCGTTCAGGGCGCTGACTCATGCTAACAAGCGGCTCCTTCTTCGTGATGATCAGGAATCATGTATAATTCAATCAGGATGCTGGATTCATGGGAAATTGGTATACAGGTGTCGATGGTTTGTTCGCAGACGTGGAATCCGGAGACGTTGCATCCTGATGTTCGGTGCAACCTTAACGCATCGTGCAACCATCTATTCTCTGAACAGGAAAGCGAGGTATTATGTATGGGCAAGATAACGGTTGACTTCAGCCAGAAGACGGACAAAGAACTGAAACCAGTTCATGGCATCTGTAACGGCCCGCTGTCCGGTAACAAGGATTTTAGCGAGGATTACAGGGATATCGGGATCCCGTTTGTACGATTGCATGACACCGGATACGGATCGAAGGCCTACTATGTCGACATATCGGCCGTCTTCCCCCATTTTTCTGCCGACGAAAACGATCCGGCCCATTACTTTTTCCAACACACGGACCAGCTTTTAACGGCCATTGACCAGGCCGGCGCCCAGATTATCTACCGCCTGGGCGAAAGCATCGATCACACGATCTACAAGCGGCATGCCCGTCCGCCGCAGGATTTCGACAAGTGGACGCGGATCTGTGTGAACATCATTCGTCATTACAACGAGGGCTGGGCCGACGGTTACAATCTGGGCATCCAGTACTGGGAAATCTGGAATGAGCCGGATATCGGCGGCGACAACCGGGTCAGTCCCATGTGGGCTGGCGGCACCCAGGAACAGGCGTTTACGCTCTATCGCAAAGCGGTCAAGGCGATCAAGGCCTATGATCCGTTGCTCAAGGTCGGGGGAATGGCCTTCACGTCTTTTAATCCGTATTCCAGGCAGTTCATCAGTTATTGCGCCGCAGAAAAACTGCCGCTGGATTTCTACTCGTTTCATAGCTATTTCCATGATATTGAGGCGCTTGGCCGTTCTGCAAAAGCCTGCCGGGACTATCTGGATCAGCAAGGATTTTCTGCCGCCGAGATCATTTTTGACGAGTGGAATTATTTCTGGGATGAATATGAAGGTAATTTATGGATCGGCTGCCGGCAGGATCCGGTGGTGGCCGAACGGCTCTACACCCGGCAGAAGAATGAAACAGGCGCGTCCTTCGTCGCGGCCAGCTTCATCGCGATGAACAGCATGCCGATCGATATTGCCACCTACTATGACGGTCAGTTCAGAATGAACTGGTGCGGCTTATACAACCACTACGGAGCAAAACAGAAGACCTATTATGCCTTCAAGGCTTATGGCCAGATGTTTGCCGCAGGCGGCCAGATCGTCACGTCCGGCTGCGACATGGCAGGGGTTTACTGCCTGGCGGTTGATAACGGGGAGACCGGCTATATCCTGCTGAGCAACTACCGGGGGGACGATCACCTGGCGCAGCTCGCGGTAACCGGTCTGGCTGAGGGCGGGACGCAGGCCGAACTGATTTTGCTCGACAAGGACCACGATTTTGCCCTGTACCGCCGGGAGCATTTCCATGGGCACCAGGTCGAACAAACGATCCGGCTGGACCGGCACACCGTGGCGCTGATCAAGATCAGCCGGGCATAATGGATAGGCCGCCGGTTTCGGGTTGGGCATGGCGTTGACTTCTATGGCCGTCTTCGCACAAAATGGGAAAGGGCGGGGCCGTTGCGTTTTTGTTTCCTGATCAGATTCTAATGAAACATTAATGTTCCTTGAATGGGCCCCAAAGCTTAGCCTGCTAGAATTCAACCATATCGATAACGGAGGTTATGCATATGGTTACACTGGAACAGGTCACAAAACTGCGTGAATACGCCAACATCTCATTTGAAGAAGCGAAAGCGGCGCTTGAAGCAACGAACGGCGATGTTCTTGAAGCGATTGTCAACCTGGAAAAACAAAATCGGATCAAGAGCCCTGACGGCGGCGGAAGCTACAACACGGCGCAGCAGGCAGCGCCGCCAACCGAAAACGGCAGCGATGCCAAGAGCGAATCGGCCTCTACACAGAGCACGTCATTCGGTGAGCTGATCGGGAGATTCTTCAGATGGTGCGGAAGAGTCATCCACAAAGGCAATATCAACAGCCTGGAAGTCCTGAGAGGCAAAGAGAACATCATGTCCATCCCGGTCACGGTTCTGGTCCTGCTGCTCATCGTCGCGTTCTGGATTGTCATTCCCCTGATCATCATCGGATTGTTCTTCGATTACCGCTACCGGTTCGCCGGACCTGATCTGGGCAAAGAGCATGTGAACCGGGCCATGGATTCCGTTGCGGAGGCGGCAGATAACTTCAAGCATGAGGTTAAGGGTGATAAAACGGATGGAACGCATACTGATCATTGAAGATGAGGAAAAGATCGCACGCTTCGTTGAACTCGAGCTCACCTACGAAGGGTACGACGTCGAAAAAGCATTCAACGGGCGGGATGGGCTGGCGCTTGCGACAACCCATCCCTTTGATCTTATTTTGCTGGATATCCTGCTGCCCGGATTGAACGGCATGGAGGTCCTCAGGCGGATCCGCAAAGCATCCGATCTGCCGGTGATCATGCTGACCGCCCGGGACGCGGTTGTGGACAAGGTCACCGGCCTGGATGGCGGCGCAGACGATTACATCACCAAACCGTTCGCCATCGAAGAACTGCTGGCCCGCATCAGGGCCGTGCTGAGAAAGAAAAGGGATCCGCATCACCAGCCTGGCCAGAACCTGCTGCTGGCAGGGTCCCTGCAGCTCGACCCGGAAAAACGGGAGGTGACGGTGCACGACAGCCTGCTCGATCTGACGAAAAGGGAGTTCGATTTGCTCCATTTTCTGCTTGCGAACAAAAACATCGTGCTTAGCCGCGAGACACTCCTTCAGGAAATCTGGGGCTATGATTTTTCCGGCGAAACCAATGCGGTCGATGTCTACATCCGCTATTTGCGCGCAAAAATCGAGGAACCGTTTGGCCTGAAGCTGATCCATACGGTTCGCGGTGTGGGGTATGTGATCAAAGATGAGCACCCGTAACGATTCAGGCCCGGAACCTGCGCCCCAGGTGCGCTCATCGCTCGTTCAGAGACTGAATGCGCGGTTGGCTGGACGGCTGCTGGCGGGATTCATGGCGATCAACCTCCTGATCCTGTTTTTGGGTAGCGCAGTCATCTTCTGGAGCGCGGAAAGCGACATCCGGGGAATCATTCGTTCAGGGACCCTCTCGGAACTTGGCAGCCGCCAGGATTCGATTGAAATCGGGCCATATCGGCTCACGGCACATGCGGCGGCGTTGGACAGCTACCGGTTTCCGGATTTCGTGCAGAAATGGCTTAACCGCGACGTTGGGCAAGGCGTCAGGGAAATCGGTCGTCCGCCAGCCGACCAGCCCCGGGATTCTGTGTTCAAACAGATCCGGACGCTCCAATACGCCCTGACCATGGATGCCAATGGTCCGTTTATCCAAATCTCATTTGCGATCGGTCAAAGCTTCCATGTGCTGATCGTCTTGCTGATCGTGCTGCTGGCCCTGGAACTGCTGTTCATGATCCGTGAACTGGTCAGGGGGCCGCGGCGAATCCGCCAGATCTTGCAGCCGTTGTACGCGCTTGCCGATGCCGCCCGGACACTCAATGCTGAGGTGTCGTCTTTGGGGCCGCCGGCTGAAGACCGCCAGATCGAAGCCCTTGCCGGCGTCATCAGCAGAATCGACGCCAGCAGACTGGACCGGCGCATCTCGGTCGACAGCGCGCAGGACGAGCTGAAGGGTCTGGCAGCGGCGATCAACGACATGCTCAACCGGATTGATCAATCCTACCAGTCGCAGGTGCGGTTTGTATCCGACGCGTCGCACGAGTTGCGCACCCCGATCTCGGTCATCCAGGGCTATGTCAACTTGCTGGACCGCTGGGGAAAAAATGACGAGAAGACGCTGCAGGAGTCCATCGACGCCATCAAGAGCGAAACGCAGAGCATGAAGGAACTGGTGGAACAGCTCCTGTTCTTGGCGCGCGGCGATAATGAGACGATTCAGCTGCACCGGGAGACGTTCGATGTCTGCGAGGTCGTCGACGAGATCGCCCGCGAAGCGCAGATGATCGATCCGGCGCATCATGTGGAGACGTCATTGCAGCGACCAGCCTTGATCTTTGCCGACAAGCCCCTGATCAAGCAAGCCATCCGGATTTTGGTGGATAACAGCATCAAGTACACCCCCGACGGTGAGACCATCACGCTCAAGGTTGCGGTGGATCCCCGGTCTGTCCGGATTACGGTGCAAGACAACGGGATTGGGATTGCCCCGGAAAGCATCCCGCTTGTCTTCAATCGCTTTTACCGATCGGATGAATCGAGAACCCGAAAGACAGGCGGCGCGGGCCTTGGCTTATCCATCGCCAAATGGATCATGGAGCGCCATGGGGCGCACTTCGAGGTGCTGAGCCGTGTTGGGATGGGGACGCGTATCACCATGGTCATGCCGGTGCCAACGAAACCCGAAGACGCTTGAGTCCGACCAGCTCCGCCATCCACTGCACGAATCTGCCGTTTTGCGCCTGGGCGCTGCAGCACGTCATCAGGTGCTGTGCGGCGAGCCGTATGCGTCTAAACCATGCAGCAGGATTTCAAAATGGCGCAAAGCCTGCTCTTTGAGATCGAAATCGGGATCGCGAACACACCACTCAAAAGTCAGACCCCTGTACGCCGTAACAAAATGCCGGGCGATTTCGTAGGCAGACAAAGGCGACCTGAATTCATGCGTGCTGAGCCCTTTGCCGATGATGTCACAAAAGAGCTGGTATAGCGCCCTGTTGTAGTCGATCATCGCATGCGTCCTGTTGCTTTCACCCAATTGAGTTTGGTATAAAATCCCCATGTTTTTACAGCCGATGCTCGCCGTGATCACATCAGCAATCTTGCCTGCCAGCGCCAGCACAGCGTCACGAACCGGCAGGTCAGGCGGCAGGGATTCCCAATAAGCCCGGTACTCGTCATCGGTTTTCCATACATAATGGTTAATCATGGTGGCAATGAGCAGATTCTTGGATTCAAAATGCACATAGAAACTGCCTTTGGCCACCCCTGCGTGCTTGACGATATCGTCGATGTTGACCGCGTCAAAGCCATGACGGAGAAACAGCTGTTCGGCGCTTGCGTAGATTTTCTGCTTTGTAGCGGCTGCTTGTTCTCTCCTGCTTTTGAACGACTTTTCCTGCACGGATTATTTCTCCTTATTTGACAGGCCTGGATCGAGCCATTATAATGACCCCGGTCACTGAACGCGGTCATTTAATTTGTTTTCATTATATCGCGATGTTTAAAATAATGCAAGGCGAGCTGGCAGACAGGTTCGTCGGGAGGAATTCAAGATGAAAAATTCGTTATTAAAACCAATCAGCCTCATGATGGCCGTGCTCATGCTGTGCATCGGCCTGACCGCATGTGCCGGTACCGCAGCAAAGACCGACCCAACCCGCTCCGGTGACAGCGGGCTTCATGCTAGCAGTCCGGTTGAAAACGACAAGAGCGAGGACGAAATTATTACTGAAGCCGACAAACATGGCCGAGGGAGAGAGGGCATGCTCGGCGTAGCCGGAGACGTGGTCAAGCAATATGACGGGTATCTTGGTTATGGCTACAATATCCTTACAGCCGCTTTTTACAACCATAAGGACATTAAGACAGGCCATCCGGTTATCGACATGGACGCCCTCGCCGAAGAGGATTTTGTCTACATCGAAAAGAAATCATCGCAGCACGTGGATTATGTGACATATGTGTCCAGCTCTGCCAAGGAGTATTCCGAGCATTTCGCGACGGCCGCAGACATCAAGGCCAGGATCGGCTTCACGGGAAGCTTCAAGGCGAGCTTTAAAATGGACCACACGATGCAAATGAAATCAAACCAAAAACTCATCACGACACAGGCCTTGCTTGAGACGCAGAATGACTTTATTCTCGACGTCGACGCGAAGCTTCTGGCGCAATATGCGACAAGCACCTTTAAGCAGGCGGTTGCCGAAAAGACAGCAGGGGACCTGATTGACCTTTATGGAACGCATGTGCTGGCCAACATCATGCTTGGTGGACGCTTCGACATCAACTACTTCTATACAAGTACAGAAACAAGCGAGTCAACCGACATCGAAACCTCGGCACAGGCCTCCTATCGGGGCATCAGCGGGGGCGCTAGCGGCAGCGATGACAAAGACCGCAAAGAGATCGAGACACACAGCAATATCTATTTCAGAACCTATGGCGGTTCCGTTACGGCCGATCCGACCTCGATTAGCGCGGCGGTCAGTTCCTATAAAGACTGGAGCAAAAACGTAGAGAACGGCAAGATCACGTTTGTTCATGCATCCGAGGTCATTCCCCTTTGGGACATCGTGGCTCATCTTCAGGATTTTGAGCCGGCCGCAGAAAAGAGCGCTGCCATCAAACAGTATTTTGACGAACGCGTCGATCAAATTTCCAATGAATTCAATGAAACGGTCAAGGCACAGGTCTACATTTCCGATGTGTATGTCGGATACGGCAACTCCCAGTCAGAGGCCAAGAACATGCTGCGCGGCAAAGGGGTGACAGAGGGGCATATCGTCAATCTCGACCTGAACGCGGATGTGGGCGGCGACTGGATCTATTTCGGCTACAAGACGACTACGGACCAAGACAAAGCCATCACCGGCCTGGTTGCCAATTACTACAGCGATGCGATGTCGTCCGGCATAACCTACAACAGCAGCAAGTACGACATCATACCGGTTGACCTCAACAGAAATGCCAAGGGCAAGTTCATCTATCTCTACTTTACCCGGGATCCCAAGGCGGGCAGCCCGATTTCCGCCTTCCAGTATCAGCAAAATGAAGAATTCCAATATAAAAACACAAAGGCTAACGGGTATGATCCGGTCATCGTCACCTCAGATGGATCTGTGGCCGACTTCAATAAAGGATCCGGCGGGGACTACATCTACCTTTGGTTTAAACGAAACTGACGGCGGCTCAATCAACTCATCGCGCAGCGCTCCGATGCCCGGCTGCCTGGTTTGCATCGGCCTTGACCAATGGCGCCTTGTATGAAGTACAATGGGCATACGTGGTCTTCGCCAGTCCGGCAACCTTGAAACCGTCTGCCGGCGTTGCCGGAGGTGACATGAGATGGCGCTATACCAGGATGCAAACTGCCCGATCAAGGAACGCGTGGACGATTTGCTGTCCCGAATGACACGGGCAGAAAAACTCGGTCAGCTGCGCATGAAGCTGTATGGCTGGCAGTGCTACGAAAAGACCGCCGAAGGCGAATACCAGCTGACGGATTCTTTCACATCGGAGGTCCATCGCAACAAGGGATTAGGCGGACTGTACGGGGTACTCCGCGCCGATCCATGGTCAGGTGTGAATAGCCAAAACGGCATTCCGTTTCACTTCGCGGCCCGCGTGACCAACCTGGTCCAGGCATACGTGCTGGCGCATTCGCGCCTGGGCATCCCGACATTGTTTATTGAAGAATGTCCGCATGGCCTGCAGGGCCTGGACGGCATCAACTACCCCGCGAATCTGGGCGCAGCCTGTTCATTCAACCCGGCACTGCGTAAAGAAAATTATGCCCATATCGCAACGGAAATGCGTGCACGCGGCGCCCATGTCGGCATCGCGTCGACACTGGATCTGCTCTGCGATCCGCGTTGGGGCCGCAGTGAGGAGTGTTATGGCGAGGACCCGTTCCTCGCATCGCGCATGACCGAGGCCGTTACAACCGGTCTGCAGGGCGATACGCTTGCGGATTTGACGCGTCAGGACAAACTGGCTGTGCAGCTCGAACATTATGCAGCCCAAGGCTCGGCGATCGGCGGGCATAATGGCGGTGCCTCGAACATCGGCGAACGTGAGTTACGTGAACAGCACCTGCCGATGATGAAGGCGGGCTGCGGTGCAAATGCGCAGACGGTTACATCCGCCTATACCGCTGTGGATGGCGTTTTCTGCAATGCCAGCCGCTTCCTGATGACTAACGTGTTGCGTGAAGAGCTGGGCTTTGACGGTTTTGTGCTGTCCGACGGTGGGGCCGTAGACAATCTGACCATCCTGACAGGCGGGCTGTCGGCCGGGAAAAATGATCCTGCCGCGTTAACGAAAGCCGCCGCGCTGGCATTGAACGCCGGCGTGGATACGGCACTGTGGGGCAGTGCGTTTGACTACCTGGAAGATGCCTGCACCCAGAACCTGGTTTCCATCGAGACCGTGGATGAAGCCGTTCGTCGTGTGCTGCGCGTCAAATTCAGGCTAGGCTTGTTCGAAAAACCGTTTACGGACGAACATGCCTGGGAGCAAGTGAACCTTCTTGCAGCACGGCATTCCGCGCGTGACATGGCTCGCGAATCGATCGTGCTCTTCAAAAATAACGGCTTGCTGCCGATCGCACCGGCAGGCAAGAAGATCGCGGTCATCGGGCCGAACGCGCATTGCCTGTACAATCAGCTCGGTGATTATACAGCCGAGCAGAAGGCCGGCACGGGCGTGACCCCGCTGGATGGCATCAAGGCGCTGGCGAAAAGCGCCAGCTGGGTCCGTTATGCGCGCGGCTGCGGCATCCGCAACCCCTCAAAAGACGGCTTTGCGGCGGCCGTTCGCCTGGCGCAAGACGCCGACTGCGTCATGCTCGTGCTCGGCGGCTCCAGCGCGCGCGATTTCGGGACCAAGGCCGATGAAAACGGCACGATCATCACGGGCGATGACCAGGAAATGGATTGCGGTGAAGGCAGGGATGTGGCATCCCTTGCGCTTGGCGGTGTACAGGAGCAGCTCGCGCGGGAGATCGTCGCGACAGGAACCCCCGTGGTTGTTATCCTGATCGAAGGCCGGCCGCATGCGGTCGAATGGCTGAGTGAGCACTGTCCGGCCATGATTTCTGCATGGTATCCGGGCATTGAGGGCGGAACGGCGATCGCCGAGGTCCTGTTCGGGTTCGTGAACCCGAGCGGAAAACTGGCGGCGTCGGTCGTGCATGGCGCGGGGCAGCTGCCGGTATCCTACAACCGCTATCCCCATTATCCTGCCCGGTATGTCGACCGTGACGATACGCCGCGCTACCCGTTTGGATTCGGGTTGTCTTATACGCGCTTCACATTCAGTGATCTGAAAGTCAGCTCGCCGCTGACCGTAGTGCAGCTTGAACACGGCGAACGTGTGAACGTCCAAGTCGACATACAAAACAGCGGCGACCGGGCTGGTGCCGAGGTCGTCCAGCTGTACGTGCGCGATCTCGAAGCGAGTGTTCTGCGCCGTGTTAAGGAATTGAAGGGGTTTGCGAAGGTATTTCTCCAGCCTGGCGAAAAAAAGACGGTGGTTCTCACGTTGGGGTTCGACGAGTTAGCGCTCTTCGATGCCAGCATGACATACCTGGTTGAGCCGGGTCGCTTCATGTTATGGGTTACCAACGGGGTGGATCAGACCCTGGAAAGCGATTGGCAGGTGCTGTCGGCCTGACCGCTAGTTCTGCCGCACCGGTTTGTCGGTATACGCCCGGATCTTCTCGATCCAGGCGGCAATTTCCTCCGGTTTGGCAAAAGCCTGCTCGCCCAGCGGCCATGGTTTGCCGATCCGCTCCGCCTTGCTTCGCCCCAGCGGGTGGTAGGGGTGCACGGTGATTTCCACGATGTTGCTCATGGACTGGGCCAGCTCGCCCAGACGGCGCAGGTGATCGCGGTCTGTGTTGAGGCCCGGGATGAGGGGACAGCGCAGGATGATCCGGCCGCCGGCGGCATTGATCTGCTCCAGGTTGTTGCGGATCGGCTCCAGCGGGACGCCGGTCAGCTTTTGGTGCCGGTCGGAATCCGTGTCCTTGATGTCATACAAAAAGAGGTCGACCGCGTCGAGCAGGGACAGGAACTGCCCGGTCGGCGCATAGCCGCAGGTGTCGAGGCACGTGTGCAGGCCTTCTGCCCTGGCTGCGCGCAGCAAGGCCGACGTGAACGGGAACTGCGCCATCGGCTCGCCGCCCGACACGGACAGGCCGCCGCCGGATGACTGGTAGAACGGGAGGTCGCGCAGCACATCGTCCAGCACCTGCCGAACCGTCATCTCACGCCCGACCACCTCGATGGCCTTGGCGTAACACTGCCGGGCACAGATGCCGCAGCCGACGCAGCGCTCGCGCAGCAGGATATGGCGGCCGTCCCGGAGGACATGGGCCGTTTGGGGGCAGTTTGCAAAACACCAGCCGCAGCCGATGCAGCGCTCCGCGATAAAGGAGATCTCAGGATCGAACCGCTGGGATTCCGGGTTGTGGCACCAGAGGCAGCGCAGCGGGCAGCCTTTCAGGAACACGGTGGTGCGGATGCCCGGCCCGTCGTGGATGGAAAACTTTTGGATGTCAAAGACGATGCCCGTCTGGCAGGCATCGCCCGGTTCAGGTCGCATGTTCGGTCCGGTCCATGATCTCGCGGCGCATCCCGGGTGACAGGCACGTGAAATAATCGGTGTAGCCGCCGATCCGGACCACCAGGTCGCGGTAAAGCTCGGGATGCTTGTCCGCCTCCTCCAGCTGCGCGCGGCTGACCACGTTGATCTGGGTCTCGAAGCCGCCGCGCCTCAGGTAGGTGAGTACCAGATCCTGCAAGCTGGCGATGGCCGCCGGCGATGTGAACAATCTGGCGGAGAACTTCATGTTGTAGGCCAGGCCGCCGATCAGGCGATGGTGATCCCAGGAGGTGGTGGAGAGGATGGAGCGGGTCGGACCGGAGGTGTCGCGCCCCTGGGCCGGGCCGCCCCCGTCGGCGAACGGCACCCCGCTGCGGCGGCCGTCCGGGGTCGCCCCGCAGGCGGCCCCCAGCCGCTCGTGCATGATCCAGCAGAATGTCCCGGGAATGAAGAGCGGCTGGCCCGGCGCCGGGTCGTGGCGGACGCACGATTGCTGGAGGTGCTCCATAACCTGGGCCGCCAGGCTGTCCACCGCCGGATCGGCGTTGCCGTACTTGGGGTAGCCATGCAAAAAACGCAGCCGTTCCGCTTCTTGGCCGGCGAAGTCTGCGTCCAGCATCGCCTGGAGCGCGCCAAAATCCAGAGCTTTCTGGTCGTAGATCTCCGACCGGATGACGGTCAGGGCGTCGACCAGGTTGGCCAGG
>LSQX01177604.1_pt2 | contig 11881 bp, 10 predicted proteins | sample 654561 | NCBI WGS metagenome assembly LSQX01 (sample SAMN04489861, study PRJNA283612) | anaerobic digester metagenome | isolation source: 4 biogas reactors fed with cattle manure at either 37C or 55C with and... | place: Denmark: Kongens Lyngby | collected 2014 | reverse complement strand
TGCCTTTCTTCTATGAAGTCACAGACGTCGCCTTCGGACCCACATCCCTTGACTTCTGGCTCGGTGAAGGTGTAGCCGATGTAGCCGATGACGGGGAAGGCGCATACTTTACCGGTGAGTTTGCTGATCTGAAAGCCCCCGGTGAAGAAGATGATCCTGCATCCGAAGATTTCGCGCGTTTCCATGAGATCAAAGAATACGTTCTCAAACAGCGCAATGTCACGCCGCGCGTCACAGCCGGACCTTACCAGGTCGTCAGCTATAACGCGTCGACGAAGACCACCATCCTGACCCTCAATGACAAATTCCTTGGAAACTTTGAAGGACAGAAGGGCAATATCAAAGACCTCGTCTTTAAAAAGACGGAAGATGCGACACAGTTCGACGAACTGCGCACCGGCGTCGTTGACCTTCTGAGCGCCCTCGGCGGCGGAGCCGACATCAACGCAGGAATGGACCTGCTTGAAGAAGACGACGAAAAATTCGACTTCATCTCCTATCCGCGCGCCGGTTACGGAAAACTGCTCTTTATCTGTGACTTTGGTCCCACGCAGTTTATCGAAGTTCGCCATGCCATCGCACACCTGCTTGACCGCAATGACTTCGCCGCCGCCTTTACCGGTGGTTACGGTTCTGTCGTGAATGGTCCTTATGGTGAAGGCCAGTGGTTCTACAAAGAATCCAAGGCTGAGCTTGACAGCAGACTCAACAACTACAGCTATTCACTCGACACGGCCGTTGCGCTCCTCGAGCAAGCTGGATTTACCAAAGATGAAAACGGCAATGACTATGCAGGAACAGGTCTGCGCTATCGCGAGATGGAAGACGGTACAATGCTACCCCTCGTGATCAACTGGCTCTCCACCGAGAACAATCCGGTATCCGAGCTTCTCGTGACCAAACTGCAAAACAATGAAGACGTTGCCGCCGCCGGTATCAAAATCGAGCAGACGCTTGTTGACTTCAATGAGCTTCTCAACTGGATGTACCGCGACACATCGATGGGCGAGCAGTATGGAGTACCCACGTACCACATGATGAACCTCGCCTCGAACTTCCCGCTCGGCTATGCTCCGACGTATGAGTGGACACTCGACGACGACCTGATCGCACTGGGCTACAACCCCAACAGACTCAAGGATCAGGAACTCTATGATCTTTCCAGAAACTACTCCCTAGTTGATCCTTCCGATACAGAAGGATTCCGTGAGCGCTGGGTCGAGTACATCGTCAAGTGGAACGAGCTCTTACCGGAAGTTCCTCTCTACTCCAACGAGTATCACTCCTTCTTTAACGCGAAACTCAAGAACTTCGTTGTCGATGACAACCTAGGTCTCGAAATCGCACTCCTGTACGCAACATTGGAGTAAAAAAAGAAGCACGACGCAAATAATCTGTTAAGATCGGTAATGGGGCATCGCGCCCCATTACTGATTTTATAGGGACTTTTATCATAAATTTTTTATCTGTGCGAATGGGGACATTCTCTTCATATCTGCGCAGTATGAAGGCAGGTACGCCAGATGCTTAAATATGTATTCAAACGAATTCTTTATATGATCTTTGTGTTCTCTGTCATGTCAATTCTCCTCTTTATCCTTTATAACGGCATCCAGGGGGATCCTGCGCGTGCTGAAATAGAGCCGATGAAGATGAAACTTGAACCGGCACAATATGAACAGCTCTATCGAGAGACCCGCGCACGTATGGGCTTGGATGATCCTTTGGTGACGCGCTATACTCGCTGGCTGGGTAAAACCATCCGACTGGATTTTGGCCAGAGTATTCGCTATCAGCGACCAGTCATTGATGTGGTCAAACCTCCGCTCCAATTCACGATTAAAATCAATATCTTTGCTGTGATTATCGGGCTAGCGATCACGATACCTTTAGGAATATTTACGGCGGTCAAAAAGAACTCTATATTTGATAAATCCGTACAGGTATTTACGATCATCGGATACAGCATACCGGTGTTTATCACCGCCCTCTTGTTCATGTATTTCTTTGCCGTCAGATGGCGGCTGCTCCCTCTCAATGGGATGGAAACCCCCAACTTTAAGGGGACGGCGGCGGAACTCCGGGCAGATCAGATTCGACACCTTATTTTGCCGCTGATCGTCATGACGGTGACATCACTTGCCAGCATTACCCGCTATGTGCGTGCGGCGATGATGGAGGCGCTCAGCATGGACTACATTAAGACAGCCCGTGCGAAAGGTCTCAAGGAAAAAGCAGTTATCTTCTCTCACGCCTGGAGAAATGCGCTGCTTCCGGTTATCACGCTGATCATCGGCTGGATTATGAGTATATTTTCAGGCGCGTTTATCATTGAGTCCATGTTTAACCTCAACGGAATGGGAAAACTCTACATCGACTCACTTTATGCAAAAGACTTTAACGTAGTTTTAGCCGTTCAGCTCTTCTACGTTCTTATCGCCCTTATTGGCAATCTACTGGTTGACCTCAGCTACGGGGTCGTCGATCCACGCGTACGCGTAAACGAATAGGAGGATACCCGTGTCAATGGACAAAAATAAAGAACTTTCCACCACACAGACGCCTCCTCCTAAAAAGACCGGTCTGCTTAAACAGCTCTTCGGAAACCGAAATGAGCTGGATATCTATACGGAAGAACAAGTCCAGAGTCCCTGGAGAACCGTTCTTCGCACCTTCCGCAGCAACAAAGTTTCCATGTCGGCGCTGATTGTCTTTTTGATCATCGTCCTCATCGTTTTCATTGGTCCGCTGATTCGACCGGTGGACCTAGGCTATGCGGAAGTGACGCAGGTAAACCTCGGGCCGTCTCGTGAATACATGGCAGTACCCGACGAATTGCTAAAGGATCTCAATAAGATGGAAAACGGACGTTCCTTTGGCGTCGGCATTAACAATTCAGGAAAAGTTTTCATCTGGGGAGACACCCGCATTACAAACCGCGTCAATATCCGAAACGTTCCGGACGATCTGCCACCGCTGGTAGACATTGCCGTCGGCGATGACCACGTACTCGGGCTTACCAAAGATGGATCACTAGTAGCCTGGGGCAATGATCGTCAGAGACAATCGCGTATTCCCTGGGAGCTTGAAGATGTAGAAGTTGTGCAGATAGATGCAAACTATCAGACATCAGGGATTCTCGATGCACAAGGAAACACATATCTTTTCGGCAATGTAAAAAACATGGACTATGTGGAATTCCATGAGTGGCAGGGAAAGATTAAAAAGATCGCCCTGTCCGTGGACGCACTTGTCGGCCTGACAAATGAAGGAAAGATTGTCTATTTCGGCCGCCAGACCAACTCATACTCCAGAGTGCCGGAAGGAACTTTCACTGATATCGCTGCGGCGTCAAAAGCTTTCGCCGCTGTGCGAGACGACGGGGAAATCATCGTCTGGGGCAACCTCTCCTATCGTGGAGAAGGTCGCGTGCCCGAACATGAATCGCCTGCCGTTCAGGTAGAAGGCGGACGATATCACTTTACTGCACGACTAGAAGACGGAAGCGTCATCGCATGGGGTGAGAACACGTACAAACAGTCGGATGTTCCCGCAGCCCTCAATGGAAAAAATGTGACGTACCTCAGCAGCAATTATTATCAGAACTATGCCATCACAGATAACAATGAGCTGGTGTCGTGGGGATTAAAAGGCTATCTGCTGGGTTCAGACGATCTCGGGCGTGACATCTTCATTCGCCTTTTAAACGGCGGACGAATGACGATCACCATCGGTGCTGTAGCGGTGCTGATTGCCACATTTATCGGTATTGTGATCGGCGGACTCTCAGGTTACTTCGGAGGCACACTGGATCTGGTTCTCCAACGCTTCAGTGAAGTGGTCGCCTCTCTGCCGTTTTTGCCATTTGCGATGATCCTCAACGTCATCATCGGCAACACATTATCGCCGTCACAGCGAGTGTATTTAATGATGGTGGTATTGGGGCTCCTGTCATGGACGGGACTGCAGCGCCTAGTGCGCGCGCAAGTCTTCAGTGTGCGTGAGCAGGAATTTGTCGTCGCAGCAAAAGCGATGGGGATCCGCGAAGGCAACATTGTCTTTCGCCATATCATCCCCAACGTCATCTCAGTCATCATCGTTTCGACCACCCTCAGCTTTGCATCAAGCATGTTGACGGAGTCGTCTCTATCCTTTTTGGGATTCGGCGTACAGCCGCCTATTCCGACTTGGGGTAATATGCTCTTTGGCTCAAACAACAGTGTCGTCATTCAGACATTCTGGTGGAGGTGGGTCTTTACATCCATCATCCTCAGTATTACTGTCATCAGCGTCAACCTCATCGGAGATGGTTTGCGCGATGCCATCGACCCGAAGAGTCAGGAAAGGTAGGAGGAGATCATGGCATTATTAGAATTGAAGAATCTCCACACTTATTTTTCAACAAAGCGCGGCACAGTCAAAGCTGTCAATAACGTTTCCTATTCAGTGGAAGCGGGAAAGACGCTGGGTATTGTGGGAGAGTCGGGAAGCGGAAAGACCGTATCGGTCATGAGCATCCTGCAGCTTCTCGACGGCAACGGCTGGATCGACTCTGGTGAAATCTGGTTTGATGGAGAAGAGATCAGTAAGTTCAATAGAAAACAGATCCAAAATATCCGTGGGAATGATATCTCGGTCATCTTCCAAGAACCGATGACGAGTTTGAACCCGGTCTTTACGGTGGAGAGACAGGTCTCTGAGCCCTTTATCATCCACCAGCACATGAGCAAATCAGAAGCAGCAAAAAAAGTAATTGAAATGCTTTCCCTAGTCAAAATTCCCAATCCCGAGAGCGTGACGAAACAGTATCCTCACCAGCTCTCCGGCGGGATGCGCCAGCGCGTTATGATCGCCATGGCACTGGCCTGCGAGCCAAAGCTTCTGATCGCCGATGAGCCGACGACGGCACTCGACGTGACGATCCAGGCGCAGATCCTCAAGCTGATGAATGACTTGAAGAGCAAAGTCAATGCCTCCATTCTCTTCGTCACGCACGACCTAGGTGTTATCAACGAGATGGCCGATGATGTCGCCGTCATGTACAGCGGTCAGGTCGTCGAAGATGCACCGGTGCGCATGATCTTTGGCGATGAGAGCGAGTTTTCTCATCCTTACACAGAGGGACTTCTCGTATCCATTCCGAGGCTTGATACCCCCACGGGAATTCGCCTCCAGGCCATTCCGGGCGCCGTACCGCACCCGCTGAATCTGCCCAAAGGATGCAAGTTTGCTCCGCGCTGTAAGTATGCGACGGACAAATGCCGCACGGAGGAGCCCGAACTGTACGAAGTCGAGAAAAACCACACAGTGCGCTGCTTTTATCCGCGCAAGGGGGTGAGAAGCAATGGATGATAAGAAAGTTCTTTTTCGCATCCGCGATTTGAAAAAATATTTTCCGCTGAAAAAGCGCAATCCCTTCCAGCGCGAGACCTATAATGTGCGAGCCAATGAGAATATCAACCTCGATATCTATGAAGGGGAGACCCTCGGCATCGTCGGGGAGTCAGGCTGCGGTAAATCCACGCTTGGCCGCACCATCTTGCAGCTCTACAAACCCACTTCGGGAACGGTGGAATACTTTGGTGATCCGGCAAATAGCCATAAGCCTGTGCCGCTGCATCAGCTCTCTGTTGACCAGCTTCGAAAGTATCGACGCGATATGCAGTTGATTTTCCAGGACCCCTACTCTAGCCTCAATCCCCGCATGACCGTGGGGCAAATTCTGACCGAGGGGCTCAAAGCCCACAATATGCTGGACAAAGATCCCAAAAAGAATCAGGAGTATATCTTGTCGGTCATGGAGCAGTGCGGACTGGCGCCGTACTTTATCCACCGCTATCCTCATCAGTTCTCCGGTGGCCAGCGCCAACGCATCGGCATCGCCAGAAGCGTCGCGCTCAATCCAAAATTCATCGTAGCCGATGAGCCTGTATCAGCTCTTGACGTCTCGATCCAGAGCCAGATTATCAATCTGCTTCTTGATCTCAAACGCGATCACGGCTTGACATATATGTTCATCTCTCACGATCTTTCGGTCATCAAGTACATCTCCGATCGCGTGGGAGTCATGTACCTCGGAGTGGTTGTGGAATTGGCGGTGACAGAAGATCTCTACGCTTTCCCTCTGCATCCCTACACGGAAGCGCTCCTCTCTGCCATCCCGACCACCGACGCAGATCATAAGCGAGAAATTCGCACCTTGGAAGGTGACATTCCCTCCCCGATCAATCCTCCTTCAGGATGCAAATTCCATACGCGATGCAAATACGCCACAGAGATCTGTAAAGAAGTCGAACCGGAACTTGTCGAGCTACGTCCTCAGCACTTCGTGGCATGTCATCATCCGCTTGTAGACCGCAAACATGCTCTTTTTTAAACGAAAGATTGAACGCGCCTATCTGAAGCGGCGAGATGAGGGGAAAAAAGAGCTTTCGCAGCTGAGCCGAGAGGAATTCGAGGCGGAAGTGCGAGAGTACAAAGAGAAGGTGGAACTTGAAAAGGGAGATCTGCCGGCTCTGTTTATCGGCGCTTTCCTAGCTTTTTGGCCGATCCTGCTCTTTTTTCTGGTGATCATGGTGTTGATGTTGATTTTTTGGTAGATCTTATACGACAGCCCCTTTCCTGCTAAATGCTGGAGAGGGGCTTCTTTCATAGAAGAGGGAATCATCCTAAAGCTTCTATAAATTATAAAAAAGCGTCGAGTGAAATGGCCCTTTCGCTTAGATGGTAGCCGTTTGGGTATTGAACCGAGCTCGTGTTTCCTATATGCTATTAATGATAGAGGGCAAGTTTTGCCTTATTCTGAATTTGCTATTATCCCCTTGTTCGTATATCTCCTTCTGTGTGGGGTATTCGGGAGTCCATTGGATTCCCGAATACTTCGTTAAAAAGCAATTTACTCTATACCATTCACGAGATATGTCAATTTTTTTGGTTCTGTACACAGAAAAATCATTAGAAAAAGCTTCTTATTATCTATTTTCATAATTAGATTAGAACCTGTACCCCTATGGGTATTGTCGCTTTTGTCAGAATTTCCTATCATTGTGTTAGATTCATGACTTGAGTATGACAATTCACGATGGATGCATAGGTTAAGGAGAAAAACATGAAAAAAATAATGAGTATGTTGCTCATCGTCACGTTATTACTGGGACTTGTCTCCTGCGGTGGTGGTGATTCGGGCTCTGATCCGAAGCTGGGCAAGTACTTACCCCACACCGCCGAAATGTTTGGCATCACTATGACAGCCGAAGAATTGTTTGGCTCTCCCGATTCCTTTACATTGGAACTAAAATCCGGAGGGAAGATGACGCTTCAGGCAGACGGTGAGAAAGGGGACGGGACCTACAAGATCGATGGCGAAAATATCACCATGACAGTGAAAGTCGATTCGGACGAAATGACCATGACAGGTCGTCTGGTCGACAACATGCTCTACCTAGAAAACATGCTTGATGCGGGCATCAACATCGCCTTCTACAAAGAAGGAACGACCCCGGTAGAAGCGGCAGTCACTCCTACACCAGAACCGGTGGATGAAACAGAAGAAGAGACAGATGTACCCGATGACAACCAGACTGACGGTACCGACGAGCAGGGCTCTTCAGATCAAGGGGTCTTTGGCAACTACTACGGAACCGCCTATCACAAGAATGCCAATGAGAATTTCTTCTTTGGAGAAGAACTCCCCATCTGGGCCTATCTGGGACAAGACTCTTCTGGCAATGTGTATTTTGAAATATATGCGGAAGAGGATCACAATTCGGATTCTGTCCTAGTGAGTATGTGGGTGATGATGTTTGACAATCAAATGGTCCCCCACATCGGAGAAGAAGACGCTTGGATTTATGATATGTATCTCGACATTGAAGATACGTCTGCGTTGACGGTGAACATAGAAAACGATACGATCGTCATGGACTATATGTACAGAGAAGTGGATGAGGGGGTTGAGTACTTTGCCGATGTTACCTTCTATCTGCTGAAGGAAGGAACTCCTTGGAAAGAGCCTAACTTCTAATACCGAATACTTATAATAAACAGAGGAGCGCCATGCGCTTCTCTGTTTGCCCGGTAGTAAAAATTTCGACGACTTGATCGTCAACGGTTCGATGGTTTCTGTTAGAATAAGAGATAGACTTTTCTTCTCTGCAGGCGTGGTGAGATGAAGCGTGGTCTGCAGAGAAAGTTGTTTACAGGAGGAGCGATGCAAAGAAAATACCTGGTACTACTTCTAGTGATCGTTCTATTTCTGAGCGCCTGCAGCGGCAGCGGAGGTGTGAAGGAAGAAAGCCCCAATGCCGGAATGTGGAAGGGACACAGTATTTCTATCTGGGGCCTAGAAGAGCCGATCGAGTCCTACTATCCGGGTGGGTTCAATATAGAACTCTACACGGGAGGAAGAGGGAGTGTGACGATCAATGAGACCTCGGAGGATGCGATCTGGACACTCAAAGACGGCTACTTCACGCTCAAATGGGACAACCAAAAGATCTCCGGTATGCTAGAAGGCAACAAAATCGTCCTCGAAGAACTGCAAGGCACGGGCTCCAATGCTATCTTCTACAAAGAAGGAACGCAGGTTCCGGAGTTAGTGCAAGCGCCTGAGGCGCCGTCAGTTTCTTCCGTAGAGACGCCGGTAGAGCCAGTGGAAGTGCAGACACCTGCCTCTGTAGAGACGCCCGAAGAACCCCCGGAAGTAGAGACGCCTGAAGAACCCCAGGAAGTAGAGACACCGCTACCGGAGGAAGTGACACTTTCTCCCGGGACTTGGTGGGAAGGTTTTATTCTCACTTCCGATCGAACAGGTTCCTTTGAGTACCCGGATCAGACGAAAGTCGTCGCTTTTATCGGTGTTGATACTTCTACAAATCGCCCCTTTTTTGAAATCTATGCCGGAGAAAAGCGCGATGATGTCGTAGTCTCGATGTATATTGAGACGACGGAAACGGGTGATACCTTTAAAGCGGTGATAGGGGAAAAAGACGCCTGGATCTTTGATCACTACATTGAGCCGGAGGAAGCCGAGCTCTTTGACGGCTCCCTTTTAAACGGCACCATTAACTATGTCTATCAATATCAAGAAGAAGGGGCAACGGCGCAGATCATCATCTGGCTTACACCCCAAGGGACATTGGAGTGAAGAATTAGTGCTCCATAGAATTCAAAGAAAAATAGAGCGTCTTCCATGATGTGAAGACGCATTTTTTTGTACATTGCCTTCTGTCACGACGAGTCATAGGGCTTCTTTTTACTTGTGTGAGACGGCTCTAGATCAGCCTTTTCGGTAATTCTCCATGATCTCACGGAGGAAAAATGATGTTGAAGGGGGCGTATATGTAATGGTGTTGGCGCCGGCTTTGATTGTCTCAAGGATGGATTCTTCTGTCGGTCCGCCGGTGGCAATGATGGGAAAGTCTTCTCCCACGGCTTTTCGGATCTCCCGGACCATGTCCGGCGTGTCCTTGCTGCCGGAGACATTTAGGATGCTTGCACCCGCTTTGATCTTGGCGAGAAAATCGTCTTTGAGCGTGGCGATGGTGGCAATGGAGGGGATGTCCAGAACTTCTTTCAAGCTTGTAAATAGTTCGGGCGATGCGGGATGATTGAGGACCACGCCCATGGCACCGAGCAGTTCTGCCTGCAGGCCGACTTCTACAGAGCGCCTGCCGGAGGTAACGCCTCCGCCGACACCGGCAAAGACAGGGACAGTAGATACATCGAGAAGTGCCTTGATGATGCTGAGTTCCGGAGTAAAGGGGTAGACGGCGATGATCGCGTCTGCGTTATGGTTTCTGATGATCGCCAAGTCCGTGGAGAAGAGCATCGAGCGAATGATGCGGCCCTTTACCTTAATTCCACTCGCTTCTTCAATGACGGAGGGAATATGAATGATTTTTGTGCGCAAGTTGCTTGCAACCACGGGAGGCATTCTTTTGTATTTCATAGGATCTCCCTTCATAGAGATACTTCTATATACCCTTCTGGAGAAGATTGTTGACAAAAGCAGATTTCAATCATAAAACAAAAGAGGACAGAAACAACTTGAAACAGTCTGGTGTAAGTTGTGATAGAATGTGAGAAGGTTGCACGATAAATGTCTATGTCTATCCTGTCTTTTAGGCCGATCGGGCTCGGAGATATAAGGGATATTACTCAAGGGCTCAAACGGTATTTTTTTGGAGGTATTTCATGAAGGATTATGTCATCAGCGCATCCTCAACGGCGGATCTGTCAGCAGAACATTTTGAAGCGATGGGTGTGCCGATTGTCCATTTTCATTTCACACTTGATGGAAAAGACTATCCCGACGATCAGGGAAAGACGATTCCCTTTGAAAAGTTCTATGATTTGATTGATAAAGGAGCTATGCCCACGACTTCCCAAGTCAACGTGAAAGAATACGTCGATCACTTTGAGAAACTTCTTCAAGAGGCGGAAGGAATAATTCACCTTACGCTATCTTCTGGCATCAGTGGCTCGTACAATTCGGCCGTCATCGCCGGAGAACAGATGAGAGAGAAGTATCCCGAGAAAAAAATCTATATCATCGATTCTCTCGCTGCATCTTCAGGCTTTGGCCTTCTTGTCGATGCGGCCGCCAGAAAGAAGGAAGAGGGTCTGGGGATTGACGAACTGCACACATGGATTGAAGAGAACAAACTGCGCATCCACCACTGGTTTTTCTCCACGGACTTAAAGCACTATCGAAGGGGTGGTCGTATTTCGGCCAGCTCAGCTGCTCTAGGTACTCTTCTCAACATTTGCCCCCTTCTTAACGTAGATCACCTAGGCAGACTGACTCCCCGCACCAAGGTTCGAGGGAAAAAGAAGGTGATCCGCGAGATCGCAAAGAAGATGTTCGATCATGCAAAAGACGGCGAGAATTACAGCGAGAAGTGTTTTCTTTCTCATTCCAACTGCTTAGAAGATGCCCAAGCGGTCGCTGCGTTGGTAGAAGAAGCCTTTCCCCATTTGGACGGAAAAGTGCTTATCAATAGCATCGGCACCGTCATCGGAGCTCACACAGGCCCCGGCACCGTCGCTCTGTTTTTCTTCGGAGAACCAAGGACAGAATAGTCAAAAGCTCCTCGTGAGCTTTTTTCTTTTGCAAATAGTACTAGTTAGTGGTAATATGTAAGCGGAGATACTATGAAATACTCACAAAAAGATCAAAACAACCTGCGGATGCTGATCGGACTTAGTAGAAACACAACCTTGCTACACAGAAGAGGGGCGAGGATCTTTCGAAAAAGTGGCCTGAGTCTGATGCAATTTGCGGTTCTCGAAGCGCTGTATCATAAAGGGCCTATGAGCATCAAAGAGATCCTAGAGAGCTTGCTGGCAACAGGAGGCAATGTGACGCTGGTCATTAAGAATCTTCAAAAGCTCGGCCTCGTGGATTCCTTAGCCGATCCCGAGGATCGCAGGGTGCGCATCGTGTCGATTACGAAAAGAGGAGAAGAAAAGATAGAAGAGATTTTTCCCAAACATCTTTTGGATTTGGAGGAGTATTTTGAGGTGCTTAGCGATGAAGAAAAAGAGCGGTTGATCGCTCTACTTAAGAAGTTGGGAAGAGTAAAGGAGAAGAAAGAATGAGCCAAAGACCAATAGAAATGATTTTTGCCGGACCCAAACGCCACTGGGTTGGAAACGGCTTTCACGTCAGTAATTATTTCCCCAGAGGGGCGCGTCTCTTTGAGAGATTCAGTCCCTTTATCCTTTTAGACTACAATATGCCCTATGATTTTGCGCCTGCCACATCTCCTCGAGGGATTGGGGCCCATCCGCACAGAGGGTTTGAAACCGTTACCTTTGCTTTTGAAGGAGCGGTGGAGCATCACGACAATCAGGGAAATCACGGCATCATCTATCCCGG
>LSQX01327272.1_pt2 | contig 11882 bp, 12 predicted proteins | sample 654561 | NCBI WGS metagenome assembly LSQX01 (sample SAMN04489861, study PRJNA283612) | anaerobic digester metagenome | isolation source: 4 biogas reactors fed with cattle manure at either 37C or 55C with and... | place: Denmark: Kongens Lyngby | collected 2014 | reverse complement strand
TGAGCACAATCAGCACCACCGCCACTACCTTGATCACCCCGAAGACCGCTCCTCCCAAGTGATCAATCACCGAAAACGGGGTAAAGCTGATGGCCTTCGACCATACATAGCCAAAGAAGGCTCCCAGTAGACTGATCCCTAAGAGCAGAGCCACAAAAGAGATGGTCTGGGCCTGCCAGGTAGACAGCTGATAGTGGTCCAGCAGCACCAAGGCAAGGCTCTGATAGCTGTGATAGGCAATGATGATGGCCAGCACAGCTCCCATCAAGCTAAACAGCTCGCGAATAAGGCCTTTTTTAAAGCCCTTGAGCAGACCTAGGGCCAGGAACACCAGGACCACTAAGTCAATCCACTTACCAACCATGCCGACCCTCCACTCAATTGGCCTCCTCCATCAGCGCCAGAAGCTCCCCATGCTCGGCCTTAAGTTTCTCAAGCTCGTTGAGAAGGTTGAGGGCCACCAAGATCGCCACCCGGTGACGAGGAAGCAAGGGATTGTTTCTCTGCACTTCCAGCAAACGCTCGTTGACCGAGGCGGCCAGAGCCCTGATGTAGTCCTCCGAAGCCTGACCCCTAACAATATGCTCTTCGCCGAGAATTTGAACCCGCACTGATCTTACCTCTTGTTCCGCGTTCACGACCCATCCCTCCCCCTTCTCAATTCTACTCTACTTAGCCATTTCCTTCTAGCGCAGTTCCGCGCCGAAGCGCTGCCGCAAGCCTTCCCGGCAGCGGTCCATGATGGCATTGATTTCCTCGTCCGTGAGGGTGCGTTCGCCCTGGAAGCGGAAGGCAAAGGCCACACTCTTCCTGCCTTCGGGGATGGGCTTGCCCGCATACACGTCGAAAACCGCGACTTCCTGCAGGAGTTCACCGGCCAGATCCTCGAGGGCCTCCAGCATTTCGCCTACAGGCTGATCCGCGTCCACCACCACTGCCAAGTCGCGATCAACTGCCGGAAACCGCGGCAGGGCTCTAAACTCAGGTATCTTTTTGAAGAGGGGCAAAACCTCTGCAATACGCAGCTCGGCCGCGTACACCCTGCCCGGGATCTTGTAGCTCCGCAAAACCTGAGGATGGATCTCGCCGAACACTCCTACTTCCTGGCCTTGATAGTTCAGGCTCATCTGGCGCCCGGGATGGAATGACGGATCCTGCCCCTTGCTCCACTCCAGCTCAGACCAGGGCAAGAGCATCTCCAGGATACCCTTCAGATCGTAAAAGTCAAACTCCTCATCGCCCAAGGCCCAGTTGGGGTCATTACGACGCCCCCAAAGGGCTACGCCTAACCTCAGCTCCTCGGTGGGCTGCTCCGCCAAAGGCGGCTCGCCCAAGTACACGGCTCCAACTTCAAACAGGGCCACCCTGGTTTGCTGACGGCTGGCATTCAGGCTCACCGCCTCCAGCAGCCCCGGCAAGAGGCTGATGCGCATGACCGCTAGATCTTCGGAAATGGGGTTTTGCAGCCTGAGCATGAACTCCTCGCCCCGCCGCAGGCGCCTGTTGCTGTCCGGGCGCCCGAAACTGTAGCTGAGTGCCTCCTGCAGGCCCGCGCCCACCAAGGCTTCCCTAACTCGCCCAATCATGGCCAGCTGCTCGCTCTGCCCGCCTGAACTGGCTCGATCCGGAGGCAGAGTGCTTGGCAGGTTCTCCAGTCCCCAGATGCGCACCACTTCTTCCACCAGGTCGGCGGCGAGTTCCACATCGCCGCGGTACGAAGGGACCGTTACCCGCAGAAGCTCCTGGGACAACTCCTCCACGCCGAACTCCAACGAACGCAAAATACGGCACACCGCTGCCCGGGGAACGGGAACTCCCAACAGCCTTTCCACTTCACTCAACTCCAGTTCAACCACGGTATCTTTCTGGCTGCTGGCATCAATATCAATATGTCCCGAGTAAATGCGGGCACCGGCCAAAGTCTGCAGCAAATGGAGAGCCCGTTTACTGGCCAGGATGGCGCCATTGGGATCAATTCCCTTTTCAAACCTGCTGGATGACTCGGAACTCAGCCCCAGGGCACGAGAGGTTCTGCGTATGTTCACAGGGGAAAAGTTGGCGCTCTCCAAGAGAATGGTCTCGGTTTGATCCGTAACTTCGCTGTCTTCACCGCCCATGATCCCCGCCACGCACTTGGGCGTATGGGCATCGCAGATCACTAGCATGTCTGATCCCAGGGTACGCCGTTCTCCGTCTAGGGTGACTATTTCCTCGCCCTGCCTGGCTGTGCGGATCACCAAGCGGCCCTCCGCCAGCTTGTGGTAATCAAAGGCATGGAGCGGTTGACCCGTTTCCAGCATTACGTAGTTGGTGATGTCCACCACGTTGTTAATGGGACGCATGCCTGCGGCCCACAGCCGCAGCTGCATCCAGAGGGGCGACTCCCCTATGCGAACTCCATCGAGGAGAGCGGCGGTGTAACGCGGACAGCGTTCCTTGTCCTCCACGATGACGCTGGTCCGCTCAGTGATGGGTGTATCCAATTCTTGATAGTCCAAGGAAGGCAGGCGCAATTCGCCGCCGGTCAGTGCTGCGATCTCCCTGGCGATGCCGATGACGCTCATGCAGTCCGGTCTGTTGGCGTAGACAGAAACGTCGAGGATCACGTCATCCAGCCCCACCGCTTCCACCAGAAGCTGTCCGGGAGCTAAATGCTCCGGCAGGACCCAGATCCCTGAGTGATCGTCGGAAATGCCTAGCTCAGCCTGGGAACAGATCATGCCTTCAGACTGCACTCCACGGATTTCTGTGGACTTGATTTCCACTCCCCCGGGCAAAACGGCACCTTCCAGGGCAGCGGCAACCTTCTGACCCTCCCGGACGTTGGGCGCCCCACAGACTATGGTATAGACCCCTAGATCTCCCAGATCCACTGAGCACACTTTGAGATTGTCCGCCCGCGGGTGCTGTCTAGCGTCAGTTACCAAGCCCACATAGACCCGGTCCAAGGCTGGGGCCAGCGGCGTGATTCCTTCGACTTCCAGCCCTGCCATGGTCAACCTCTCGGCCAGCTCCTCTGGTTCCCAGGGAATATCAACGTAATCCTGCAGCCATCTGTAACTAACTAGCATACTAATCCCCCCTGACGGCCCAGTTGTTTCAGGAAGCGCACATCATTCTCAAAGAAGAGCCTAATATCATTGACTCCATACTTCAGCATGGCTATGCGCTCTACACCCATACCAAAGGCGAAACCGCTCACCTCGCGGGGATCATACCCCACTCCCTGCAGAACTCTCGGGTCCACCATGCCTGAACCGAGAATCTCCAGCCAACCGGAGTCCTTGCACACCCTGCACCCCTTACCGGCGCACATGATGCAGGAAACATCCACCTCGGCGCTGGGTTCGGTAAATGGAAAGTAGCTGGGGCGGAGCCGGATCTTGGTATCCGGGCCGAACATGCGCCGTGCAAACAGCTGCAGTGTACCCTTGAGATCCGCGAAAGTGATCCCCCGATCTACAACCAACCCCTCTATCTGGTGGAACATTGGGGAATGGGTGATGTCTGAATCGGCGCGGTACACTTTCCCCGGCGCCAGGATGCGGAGGGGAGGCTGCCTGTTCTCCATGACGCGGATCTGCACAGGCGAGGTCTGGCTCCGCAGCAGCAGCTGCTCGTTGAAGAAAAAGGTGTCCTGCATATCCCTGGCGGGATGATGAGGAGGTATATTCAGGCCCTCGAAGTTGTGGAAGTCATCCTCCACCTCTGGGCCATAGGCTACGGAAAATCCCATGGAGACAAATATGTCGATCGCTTCTTGGGTGATCTGGGCAACGGGGTGGAACGCTCCCCAGGGGCGGCCCCTGCCAGGGAGGGTCACATCGAGCCACTCCCCCGTTTCGCGGGCTGTAACCTGGACATCGGCGCACTGCTTTGCTCTTTTCGCCAGGGACTCCTCCATGGAGTCTCTCAGTTCATTCAACATTTTTCCAGCCTCGGGACGCTCGCCTACCGGAAGCGAACCCAAGCGCTTGAGCAGGGAGGTAAGTTCGCCTTTTTTGCCGAGGAAGCGGACCCTCACTCCCTGGAGCGCATCCAGTGTATCCGCCCTTGAAAGTGCCGAATTGAACAAGGCCTCGATCCGACTTACATCATCATGAATGTCGCCCAAGCGCTTCCCCTCCCCGACCATTTCATGTATCTATGAAATCTCCTGTCCAGATCTGGGGTTGGGCTGCTACAACCTGCCGGACCAGATCCGGAAGAGAAGAAAGAATCCTGACAGTATAATACCCTCGTGGGGCCATTCTGGTCCATATTCTGCCATCAGGCTCCGGTAATACGACAAGGGTCCCCGCCAAAGCCTTGGACAGGAACCCTGGGCTGGACATCAAATCCTTCCGGAACAACGGGGAGACCCCTTACTTCACCAGCGCCTCCCTGGCCCGGTCGACCAGCCTGGCGAAGGCCGGCATGTCCTGCACCGCCAAATCGGCTAACATCTTGCGGTTGATCTCTATGTTGGCGCATCTGAGACCGTTCATGAATGTGCTGTAGGTCATATCGTTCATCCGAGCTCCGGCGCTTATCCTGGTTATCCAGAGTTTGCGGAAATCCCTCTTTCGGGCCTTCCTGTCCTTGTAAGCGTTGGACATGGAATGGAGGTACGCTTCCTGCGCCCTTCGAAAAACATTCTTTTTCCTACCAAAGTAGCCCTTGGTCGTATCAAAAAGCTTCTTTCTTTTCTGATCACTGGCGCTTCCGCCCTTAACCCTGGGCATGATCGCTCACCTCTTTCGGTTGGTTGAAACCCTGTCGTTCGTCCCGACGCCTAGGCGTAGGGCAAAAGCGTCTTCATCCGCTCCTCGAGGGAGGGGTAGATGACACTCTTCCTGCGGAGGCGGCGGAGGCGCGTAGAATTCTTCTTCCCAAGAAGATGCCTACGGCCGCCTTTATGGTAAACGAATTTCCCCGACCCTGTCCTCGAGAACCTTTTCTTGGCCCCCGAGTGCGTTTTCATCTTCGGCATGATCAAATTCTCCCTTCTATCTGGAAAACAACGGGAACGAAAAAGGACACGTGGGAGGTTTACTCCTCGACGGAAACCTTTGTCTTTTCCGGTTCTCCGGCGGCAACGGTGTTTGCCGCCGCCACTTTCGGCTTCTTCACAGATTGCGGCACCGGCATCATCATCAGGCGCATGTACCTTCCTTCCATTCGGGGAGGCATGTCGACCTTTCCTATGCCCTCGCAATCCCTTACTACTTTGTCCAGAACCTCCCGGCCCCGGTCAAGGAATGCCATCTCCCTTCCCCTGAAAAAGACGGCCACCTTGACTCTATAGCCCGAAAGGAGAAAATCTTTGATGGCACGCACCTTGAAATTGTAATCGTGCAGGTCGATCTTTGGCCTCATCTTTATTTCCTTGACGACCTGTCCCTTGGATTTTTTTCTCGCATCCTTATCCCTCTTCTGCTGCTGGAACTTGTACTTGCCGTAATCGAGTATCCTGCAGACGGGAGGATCTGCCTGGGCTGAAACCTCCACCAGGTCCAACTCTCTTTCTTCGGCAAGCGCCAGCGCTTGCGCAAGGGGAACAACTCCGACCTTGACCCCCTGGGCGTCGATCAGAAGGACTTCCTTGGCCCGGATCTCCTCGTTGGTGCGTGGCTCTTCGCTGCTTTTAGCTATAACTTGTCACCTCCACGGCAAAAAAAATGGCCGGACTAGAAAAAGCCCGGCCTCTATATCCCATATGTTCCAGGCAAGCGGAAGTAACCTTTCGCTCTTCCGGCACACAAACCCTTTAACAACCCCTACGGGGCGTCGGCGGGTGGGAGGCTCGGCTCCTCTTTCTCGCTATAAAGGTCCACAAGGACCCGACAAAGAATTCTAACATGAAATATCAAATCTATGCAAGGGAAATCCCGATCATGCCTTTCACACCCCATGCTTGACAAAATACCAACTTTAGTATATATGAATGAATGAGCATATATTCATGAATGGAGGACTCCAGGTGGAACAAACAAACGTACCCAAGGCCATACATGGGGAAACCGTAGAAGCCGTTAAAACCAGGATGCCGGAAGAAGGTTTCTGTCATTCGCTGGCCGGTTTCTTCAAAGTCTTGGGGGATACGACCAGGGTGAGGATCCTCCTGGCGCTCGGGCTTTCTGAAATGTGCGTGGGTGATATTGCCTGTCTGCTCGGTATGACCCAGTCGGCCATTTCCCACCAACTCAGGATTCTCAGGCAAGCCCGGCTGGTTAGAGCCAGGAGGATAGGGAGAATCTCCTTTTACGCTCTTGACGACGAGCATGTCGAAAAAATCATGGCTGAAAGTGCCAATCACCTCAGTCATGGAGATCGCAGGTGATCCTGCCATGAAAAACAAGCGATTGGACCATGAAAACAACCGCCTGGTTTTTCGCCTGGAAGGTCTCCACTGCCCGATTTGCGCCCTGGATATAGAAAGAAGCATGGCGGAGTTGGAATGGGTCGATAGCTCTTCCCTTGACCCCGTCACCTCCAAGCTCACTCTCGAGGTCCGCAAAGGAGCGATGCCCCTGAAACCCCTCTCCATGGTTCAGGAACTCGTCGACGGCATCGAGGCCGGCATCAAGGTTTTGCCCGAGGAGGATCCTACGGGCGAAGGCTTGAAAAACACCGCCAACAGGGCGTTGAAAACTTTTTCGATTAGGGTCCTTCCCGGACTCCTCCTTTGGGGAGCGGCGATAACCTTGGCTCCAGGCGCCCCTCTTCGGCCAATCCTCTTCCTTGCCGCCTACCTCCTGTCCGGGTGGGCTATCGTTCTGAAGGCCCTCAAAAACTTACTGCGAGGCAGGATTTTCGATGAATACTTCCTCATGTCGATAGCCACCATGGGAGCTATTGCCATCGGCGAGTACCCCGAAGCCGTAGCTGTCATGCTTTTTTTCAGAACAGGGGAGATCCTGGAAGAAAGCGCCGTGGAAAAGGCCAGCGGGTCAATCACTTCCCTGGTCGAGATAATCCCTGACAAGGCAAACCTGCTCGATGCGGAGGGGCACATCAACAGTGTGAGTTCCAGATCCCTGAAACAGGGCGACATGATCCTCGTGAAACCGGGCGAGAGGATACCCGTCGACGGCGTCATATCAGAGGGCTTATCCAGCCTCGATACTTCATCGATCACCGGAGAGTCGCTGCCGCGGGACGTGGCGCCGGGAGACCCCGTCCTGGCCGGATTTCTAAATAGCCATGGCACTCTTCGCATAGAGGTCTCTAAACCTTTGGAGTCCTCGGCGGCATCAAGGATCCTGGCTGCCATCGGTGACGCGAGGTCAAAAAAAACCCGCACCGAGCGGCTTGCCACGACCTTTGCCAGGATCTACTCGCCTTCGGTGGTGGTCCTGGCGGTCCTGATCGCGTCGGTACCTCCCCTGGTCGGGGGAAGTGATTTCAAGACCTGGCTCTACAGGGCCCTGATATTTCTGGTGGCCTCCTGTCCCTGCGCCCTTCTTTTATCGATCCCTCTGGGTATTTTCGCCGGCATCGGATCCGCTTCCGAAAAGGGCATCCTGGTCAAGGGTGGCGACGTCCTCGAGAGACTGCCCTTGGTCGATACGGTCTTCTTTGACAAGACCGGGACCATAACCACCGGGCAGTTCCACCTGGCCGGGGTCTATCCCCAGGAGGGAAGATCGTCCGACTCTCTCCTCGAACTGGCCGTCACCGCCGAGAGAGGTTCAAACCACCCCCTCGCCGAGGCCGTGAGGTCAGGGTGGGGACAGCGTCCCTTGCCAGCGCTGCCTCTCTCGGCGGTCGAGCACCCCGGGATGGGGATCGAGGCAAAAACCCCTGAAACCCTGATCCTGGCCGGCAACAGGAGGCTCATGCTTGAGAACAAAATTGACGCATCCAATCCATCATCGCCGGGCACGGTGATTCACGTGGCCGAAAACGGAGTTTACGCGGGTTACCTGGTTCTGGCCGATACCATTAAAGACGAAGCGCCGCACGCAATTAAGGAACTAAGGGACCTGGGCATCGGCCGGATTTTCCTTCTTTCCGGAGACCTCGAGGGGCCAACGGTGGATGTGGAGAATCAGCTATCGCTGGACGGCTCCTTTTGGGGTCTTCTGCCCGAGGAAAAGGTCGCTTTGCTGGAGGAAAAGCAGGCCTCGAACCGGGGAAAAGCTATCAGTGCTTTCGTGGGTGACGGCCTCAACGACGCCCCTGTGATCGCCAGGGCCGAAGTGGGTGTCTCCATGGGGAAAGTCGGTTCCGATATCACCGTAGACAACGCCGATGTGGTTATTATGAACGACCATGTGTCAGGACTCCCCGAAGTCCTGAGGATAGCCCGTAAAACCAGGAGAGTGATCTGGCAGAACATCCTGCTGTCTCTCACGGTGAAGGCGTTGGTACTATCCCTCGGAGCTTTCGGCGCGGCGACGCTTTGGGAAGCGGTCTTCGCCGACGTGGGGATGACCCTCTTGGCTGTAATCAACTCCTCGAGGATTCTCCGGTGGTCCCGAAAACAAAGAATCCATTATTTCAGTTCAAGTGAAAAATATCCTCACAATCACTAAAGTAATTTTCACGCGAGATATTGTATGCGCTATTTTACGTTCTTTTTAATTCATGGACTGATCGAAAAATTTAAGTTGAAATTTGGGTAAAAGAATAATAACGGGGATGAAAACCTGATCCCCAAAGGGAACAGGTTTTTATCCCCGTAGAATAATACTGAGCTGGTCCAGACGGTCAAAGCGTTCCTGATGCGGATTGAAGATCGTGATCTAACTACTGTTCCCCGTCCATATATTTTGATACTGTGTTGACAACGATGTCTTCGTCGGGGATGAAGGGCAACGTGATATGGTAACTTCCCTTATAGTTTGTGTTTATCTCCCGGCTCACCTCGATAGCGTGCTCGCAACGAGCCCAAGCACGCCGGGCTACCCCGCCGAGAACGTCCCACATCATGGCGGATCTCAAGATTTTATCGGTCTGTTCCGATCCATCGAGCAGCATGCCGAAACCGGAGTTTATTGCCTTCCCGATTCCTACGCCGCCGCCGTTATGGATCGCACAAAGAGTCATTCCTCGGGCGGCGTTCCCGGCGAAGCACTGGGTGGCCATGTCGGCGCAGACATTGCTCCCGTCCTTGATATTCGCTGTTTCGCGGTAAGGGGAATCCACGCCTCCCGTATCGTGGTGGTCCCGTCCCAGCATGACCGGCCCGATCTCGCCCTTCCGAACCAATTCGTTGAACTTGAGAGCTATTTTTAAACGGCCTTCCGCGTCCTGGTAAAGGATGCGGGCCTGAGTCCCCACGACCAGGGCATTCTTCTCGGCATCCCGGATCCAGACCCAGTTGTCATAATCCTGGGAGCGTCGGTTCGGGTCGATGCAGTCCATAGCCGCCTTGTCAGTTTTCCGGAGGTCTTCCGGCTTGCCGCTCAGGCAGACCCAACGGAAGGGGCCGTAACCGTAGTCAAAAAGAATGGGTCCCATGATGTCTTCCACGTAGGAGGGCCAGATGAACCCGTCATAGGTGTTCTCGCCGTTTTTGCAAATTTCCTTCACGCCGGCGTCAAAAACTGCCCTCATGAAAGAGTTGCCGTAATCAAAGAAAAAGGTGCCTTTTTTCGCAAGTGTCTTTATCAGCTCAAAGTGTTTCTGCAAGGATTTGTCAACGCGCCGTCTGAATTCTTCGGGGTCATCACTGAGCATCCTCGTCCGTTCTTCGAAGGTCAGTCCCTGCGGGCAATAGCCGCCGTCGTAAGGTGCATGACAGGATGTCTGGTCTGAAAGAAGCGGTATGGTCTCTCCCTGGTCCACGGCGAACTGGAGCAAGTCAACGATGTTGCCATGGAAGGCAATGGACAGGGCCCTTTTTCCCTTGATAGCCTTTTTGGCAAGGTTGAAAGCTTCATCGGGGGTCTCGGCCACTTCGCTGACCCATCCCTGCTTATGGCGGGTCTCGATCCTGGAGGAATCAACTTCGGCTATGATTCCGACGCCGCCGGCGATCTCAATGGCTTTGGGTTGAGCACCGCTCATGCCGCCAAGTCCGGAGGAAACGAAAAGGATCCCAGCCAGGTTATCCTTGGGGCCGACGCCCAGTCTCTGCCTGGCCGCGTTCAGTAGGGTATTGAAGGTACCATGGACGATACCCTGGGGACCGATGTACATCCAGCCACCGGCGGTCATCTGGCCATAATTGCTGACACCCAGCTGCATGGCCCGATGCCACTCATGCTGATTGTCAAAAAGGCCCACGAGCAGCCCGTTGGTCAGTATCACACGAGGGGATTCCGGGTGGGATTGAAAAAGTCCGACGGGGTGTCCGCTTTCCAACACCAGGGTTGTGTCTTCCGTCAGTTCCTCCAGGTACTTTTTGATCAACCTGTATTGCAGCCAGTTCTGGCAAATCTGCCCCGTTTCCCCGTAGGTGACCAGTTCGTAGGGGTAGAGGGCTACGTCAAAGTCAAGGTTGTTGTCGATCATGACCTGAAAAGCTTTGCCCGCCAGGCATTTGCCCTTATATTCCTGGATAGGCTTTCCATAAATCTTCCCAGCGGGGCGGAATCTATAGGCATAGATTCGTCCCCGCGTGGTCAGTTCCTCCATGAATTCTGGGGCCAGGATCTCGTGGAATTTCTCGGGGACGTACCGCAAGGCGTTTTTCAGGGCCAGTTCGGTTTCAGCCTTGTTGAGGGTCCAACCTCGGTCGGGAGCGCGTCTTATCCCTTCCTTGAATTTGGGGTAGGATGGCAATTCCATGGCTGGACCGATATCCATAGCCTCCTGATTCAGCCTGTTTACCTCTTTCATCATTTCTCCCTCCCTTAAAAGTCACATGGGAACCTTCGTTTGCGTATCGGACTACCAACATTTTTCCGATCGGGCCTATTTCCTATTGGTCGTTTCAATTGTAGCACCCCTTTGGGTAGGGGAATAACCAAAAAAACATGACTTAGGAACCTCTGAACAAAACCATTTAAAGATGGCAACAGCAGAACCTTGGCAGCTGAATCCTTTTCCTGTTGACAACTCGGATAAGTGTGGCTATTCAGGACATATTGTTTGCCTTTTAGGGGCCTCTTCGCCCCTCCTTGTGACCCTTTTTGTCTTACTGCCTATGTTTTGAGACACTACGCCACTGAAGGCTGCAGCAGGTGTCTCCTCGCCATGTAGAGGTTCGACAGGACAAATACGACGTAAGCAAAGTTGGTGTTCTTTTCAAGACCTTTGTATCGCACCTTGGAAAAGCCGAATATGTTCTTGGCAACACCGAAGATATGTTCCACCTTTACCCGGGTCCTGGATAGCTCCCTGTTGCGGGCTATCTCCTCCTCGGTGAGCTTCCTGTTCCTGGTAGCCTTCTTCTGGGTAAGGTCAATCGCCCCGAGGACCCTCTCTCTTATAACTTTGCCCTGTCCCATATAGGAGGTGTCGCCCCATACCGCCTTCTCACCCCCTGAAGAAGACCATGGGCCTCAAACAGATGGCGGGACTTGCATATCGTCGTCTTGACCGGAACGCACCTCGTTACCCAGGTCTATGCCAACAAACCGCCGCATGGACTCTATGTCGTAGAGAGCTTCTTCTGCCACCGAGTCGCTGAGTTTGAAGTGAACTCTGCAGGAAATGGATCCAGAGCATCCGTTCCAGCCCTACGGGAGGCCTTCCCTTCCTTGGCTTGGGGTAGAAAGGCCCTATAAGGGCACAAAGTTACTTCCAGGGTACGACCTGTTCCATCTCGGCCAGGAACTGCTCCCGCCTTGTCGATTTCCGGTACTTCTCAAAGGTCATGGTATTGGCAAGGCTCTTCTGGCTCTTCATATAAAGTCCTCCCCGGAGAAAAGGTCTGGTCGAACAGCGAACAGATGGCTGGAATGGATAAACCAAGGCTGCTACAACCATATTTTACTAGGTCAAGGTCC
>LSQX01209868.1_pt2 | contig 11882 bp, 10 predicted proteins | sample 654561 | NCBI WGS metagenome assembly LSQX01 (sample SAMN04489861, study PRJNA283612) | anaerobic digester metagenome | isolation source: 4 biogas reactors fed with cattle manure at either 37C or 55C with and... | place: Denmark: Kongens Lyngby | collected 2014 | reverse complement strand
AGATGTGTATAAGAGACAGCTGTTATTGTTGTCGGATAAGTTATGGTTACTGTAGTAGGGATCGATAAGGTAGTGGTAATTGTATCGGTTATTCGTTCCGTACTTGTAAGAGTAACAGTTTCCGGAGTGGGCTCACTGCAACTCGATAGTGTTATAGCTGTCATAAATGCAACCAAAACGGATGACATCACTTTAAATATGTGTTTGTCCATAGTTATTTTTGGCTCCTCTTGATTTATTGGGTTTGTCTAAATAATTGTATTTTATTCTACAAGTGGAATGCTGAATGTCTGTTTAATAGCATACAGCAGTGAATTTTAGCAGAAAGATTATGTTTAAATCAAAATACCCGGTAGTTAATTTTTGTTGCTTAAATTAACAATAATTATCTAATCCAGCAATTCCCTGATTTTACTCTCTAATTCCGATTTATCGAAGGGCTTGGTGATAACTTGGAGTTTATACTTATGGAGGAATTCCTTGACTTCGATGCTAGCTGAATCACCGGTTGTGATTATAGTATTTTTCATTAAACAGGGCTTTTTATATACTATTCTTTCAAATAGCTCCTGTCCGCTCATTCCGGGCATCCGAATATCTAAAATTACTACGTCATAATCATTAATAGTTATTTTTTGCAGGGCTTCGTATGGATCGCCGGTTGTATCCACCACATAATCGGAATTATCAAGAATAGATTTTATAAAATGCCTTACTGTTACTTCATCATCAACAATCAGCACATATATTTTTTTTATATTTTCTTTGGTTTTTAATAGCGGAGCACTTTCAATCGATTCATCTTCAGGGTAACTTTCTGTAATAGGCAGTTCTATTTGAAAAGTAGCACCCTCATTTAATTCACTTTCAACAGAAATAGTTCCGCTGTGCTCTATAATTATTGAACGTGAAAGGCTTAAACCCAAACCGGTTCCCTCTCCTACGGGTTTGGTGGTGAAAAATGGCTGGAACAGTCGTTTCATATTTTCTTCTGAAATACCCAAGCCGTTATCCCGGAACGATATAGTTATTTTGTCATTTAACTTTTTAGTTTTGATTCTCAATTCACCCGGCTTGCCCGTCTTTTTCATGGAATATTCTGCATTAACAATTAAATTTAAAAATACCTGCTGAATTTGCCCCGGGTCGATAGTTATTAATGGTAAGGTTTCATCGTACTCCGTAATAACATTTATGTTGTTGGTTTTAAGCACATAACTTCGCATATTAAGTGTATTAGCTATCAGATCATTGATATTAACCATTGCTCTTACCGGCTTATTCTGTCTGGCAAAAGTAAGCAGTCTTTTAACTATATCAGCCACTCTTCTGCTACCGTCTGCGATGATTTCGACCTGTTCTCTCATATCTTGCGGGAGTTCTCTCTCCATAAGCATATCGGAAAAACCGATAACCCCGGTTAGCGGATTGTTAATTTCGTGTGCAATACCGGCCGCCATTTCTCCCACGGAAGCAAGACGGCTTGATATCTCAGCTTTTTCCTGAAGCAGATGTTTCTCTTCTTCAGCTTTTTTAACCTGTGTAATATCTCTCATTATGTGAACGGAACCGATTATTATATCACTCGAGTCCTTGATAGGGGATACGGTTATTTCGAAATACCTGCCAAGCTCATCATGATGCATCTCAATAGTAGATTCGTTATTAGTATTCAACATTTTTACGTGCGGGCAGTCAGGTATAGGATGGTCGCTTTGGTGCACTATTTGATAGCAGGGTTTTCCGATAATGTCATCCGGGTTGATATTAAAAAGCTCGGCATACGCTTTGTTGATGCGGAGTATTTTAAAATCCCTGCTTTGAAGAGAGACCGGCATTGGAATAGAGTCGAAAGTTATCTGCCATTCGTCGGCAGCCTGCTTTAATCTTTCTTCCGTTCTTTTTCGCTCAACAATATCATCGGCTATCAGAATCCAACTCCGTAGTGATATTGCAGCAACCGGTGCGAGCCCTTGTATAAGAAACAAATCGTCGGATGAATACCGCTGTTTTGTGATTTTGGGAGATAGACAGATATATCCGATTTCTTTGCCATCCGCTATAAGAGGGATTAAAAACTCGACATCTGGGTTTACTAAAATAGCAGAGTTGGGAAAGATAATACGGGGGTTGCGATTCGAAAGCAGGCTTTTTAAATCTCTCTGCCGTTCCTCTTCGTTGAAGCTGCCGGTAGCCGCAACAACACTGCATTCCCCCTCCTTGGTTGTAGTAAGCAGGCAAGCTCCGTTAAGGTTGAATCTTTCGGTCAATATATTCACGATAAGAGTAGAACCGGTACTTATATCAGTTATCGAATTAAGTGATGAGCTCAGTTCACGCAGGGTTTGCTGGTAGTCGTATTTATCTTTGTAAAAGAATTTATCTATTATGAAGGTGATTCCGTTTTTAACCGGTCCGAAAAGCATACTTGCAGCGAGCCCCATCAGCACAGCTATTAAAACAGCCTGTAATACTGTTAATGGTTTTACATAAAAGAGCATCAGTATGATAAAAAATGAGAAAATTGAGGCAATTACAATTGAAATAATAAGGTATATTACACTCCGCCTGATAAATATGTTTATATCCAAAAGTTTTTGAGTCATTACGGCATAACCCATGCCGATGGGGATAAAGGCAATAAAAATAACCGTAAAGCTGGCAGATATGAGAATGTCGCCTGTAATCATTGAAGGTAAAATACTGAGTAGCAGAAAAGGAAGTACGGCAGCGATACAAAAATACAATAATAATTTCATTTGTTGACGTGTTCTGGGGAAGACGGCGCTAACATAATTGTAGATAGCCACACCGATAACTGCCAGAAATGCAATTACTAATTCTATAGACCTGATAGAACGGAACCCCATCATTGGCTCTCCATTGTAATGACCAATAAAAGGATAAAGAATCAATGTTATTATTGCAGGTAAATAAATAAGAAATGTATAGGCATTATGCCTTAACCTATTTCTTTCTTCAGGTAGTACTAAGAAAAAATGCAGCAGAAACCATGGTCCCAATGTAGTTGCAATAACGGCAAGATGTGCGGCAAATGGAATTCGTACAACTCCGGCTACGTTACCGATTATTGCCAGCCCAAAAGCTAATGAACATAATAACAATAGAATGGCGATTAAGCTTCTCGGTTTGTTAACAAAAACGTAAAAAGCTGTCAGCCAAAAAACTACACATACTATTAAATATGGAATTATTTCGGTTATATATTGGGGTGGTGGAGGGGTGTTTTCTACGGTAACGGAAATTGTTTTACCTGTGTTGTCTTGCACAGTCAAATCTGTCAGCGTTATGCCAAGGAATTGTTTTTGCTTTTCATACGGCTGCAAAAAATCGTTTGCCGGTTGTCCGTTAATGGTGACAGGAATATCTCCTATTTTTATACCGGCCTGTGCCCCTAAACCGGCAGAATCCAGGCTTTGTACAGCCCATCCACCGTCGGTCAAATGCAAAGAAACTCCGATATAAGCTTTATTGAGGCTGCCGAAGAAGAAAACTAATGAGATGACTATGATTATAAAACCGAAAAGTGCAACTGCAAATTCCCGCTTGTGATTAAATATACTTGCTGTAATAGATTTGCCTGAAGCATTATTGGTAGTGTGCCGGGGGAAACTCATTGTAGGAATATCCTCATTTTATCTATATTAACACCATTGCTTTCTGCCTTTTCGGCGGCTTCTTTTGCTGATAATCTATATGATTCCGTTATAATAGCTGAATAATGCATAGCCCCTGTGTTGGAGAGAATATCTGAGATATTATCTACTGAAAGCTCGTCGCCGGATTGGTTTTGGTAATATTGTTCTAATTTATCGTGTGTGAAGCTTTCCGTTTGTGACAGGGCAAATATTACCGGGAATGTTATTTTTTTATTTATAATATCATTTTTGCTTATAATACCGGCAATATCGTTTGTTATTTGTAACATCATTCCAAGGTTGTAACCAAAATTTTTGAATAAACCAAGTAATTCATTATTATCGGTGGCTAGTAAAGCACCGGTATAGCAGGAGCATTCAATTTGTGATGCTGATTTTAAGCTCAGGATATCCAGGTATTCATTTTCTGAAATATCTAATTTACTGCCCTGTGATAAATCCAGGTGTTGACCTGTACAGGCTTTAAGATAATAGTGATTAATGGTATCCAGAATACGTACTATTTTAGAATCGTTTACTTGTTTTTCTTTAAGCCCGGCAATAGCTTTTTCACCCAATACCAGAAGCGTAGTAGCAATATTATTTGTTATTGCCATACCATATCGGGAAGATAACGACAGGGGAGCGTCATTGTCTTCAATGTCATCAAAGACATCACCGGCAGCTAAAAAAAATTGAAGGGATGCACAAAGCGGTATCGCTGAAAAAGTAATACCACAAATAGACTCACAGGCAATGAGCGGTAACAAAATCCAAGGGGACTCACGTTCATTTGCGACAGACAACCCGCGCCTGCTTACTGACAACGGTTCCCTTAGCAAACCGCCAACTTCTTCAGGTAATAAGGAAATATAAAATTCTATTTCCTTGCGCAATAACTCTCTGTGTATACCATCATTCATTTAGATGGAACTTAAACATTTAGATTGAAGTATGAGCTACATCCAGAATATGGCTGCTTCAATACCAACGGCTAATGCAGGGGAATCGGAGGTAGCCAGTCCGTATCTGCTGCTGGTGTTTAAAACAGATGTTCTTTCATGTTCGGTCAGGTTGTAGCGGCTCATTACGCTGTCGGGATTTGCCAAAAACTGTTCTTTGGTGGATTCGTCGCCAAAAATACTTTTAACCATTTCCTGTAATGATTGTGATTTCACGGTGGCCTCCTTATGAAATGGATTGAGCTTATGCCCATATGGATAGAGTATAATATGAAACTTATTAAAAGGTCAACAAAAAATTTATGTATTTTACAGGCAGGAAATCTGTAGAAAGCAGAACCGCTGTAAAGATATACCTGAAAATGCATCATTATGTGTTTTTTAATCGAAACCTTGGCCGAATAACTTGCAAGTATTTTCAAATGTTATTTTTGCAACGGTCTCTCTATCCATTCCTTTTAGTTCCGAAACCGCATTGAGCGTTCTTACTACATCTGCCGGTGTTGAATTATATTCGGATTCCGTCCCGCGGCGATATGTTACCGGAGAGTCTGTTTCCAGTATTATTCTATCAATAGGCGTAGCCAGCAGTGCTTGCCGGTGTTCTTTGTGATATTCAGCAGACGGGCTTGCCGAGATATAATATCCGCTTTCGACAATCTTTTCCAAAATACTGAGAGGTCCCGTATACCAGTGAAATACAGCCTTTGTAATGTTCAATTCTTTTGTGATATTAAAGCAGTCCTTCCAAGAGTACCTAGAATGGATTAAAGCAGGTTTATGATTATCCTTGGCAATTTCCAACAGTTCTCTTAAAACACTTTTTTGAGTTTCCTTCGAAGCTCTTTCTTTTACCCCCTTACTGTAATCCAAACCTATTTCACCCATTCCTATTGCCCGGTGAATATTCTCTTTTATGTAGTTAATGTTATCCTGAAAATCATCATCAGCAATATTCCATGGGAATAAACCAAGAGCAGGGTATATATATCGAGGATATTGTTCGGCAAGAGCCATTATCCTCTGATTGGACATAAACGATGTACCTACCCCGATAACAGCCATAACCCCGTTTTTTCTTGCTTCCGCAATAACGGAATCGGTGTTCTCTATCTCATCAATATGTGAATGAGAATCTATCAATTTATACATTTAATTTTTTACTTCCCAGGATATCAAAGCCCAGTCGGTGGAAGAATCCCGGTAAAATCCGTCATTCCTTTCTACCAGCAGGGATTTAATAAAGGTCTTATATTTAGCCAAATCCGCATCATCAGGTAAGGAATTTCTCGAAAAGTACCTGACTGCATCGTCCAAATCTTGAAAATACATATGGGATTGGGATTTGAATATTTCTATATTCGCTTTTATTCCCAATTGATAGAGGCAGTTATATATAACCGGATATTCGGGGTAGGGGGTATATTCCTTATTAAGCAAGTAGCAGGATTCTGCTTCGGTAGGGTCGTAGCTTTTGGCTCTCCATGTTACATAACAATACTTTTTTGCTATCGAGTTCATATTTTCAAGTGAAGCTTGTAATCTGTTTCCCATCGGTAAAAAGCGCGAAGCCAGTACAATATCGTGAGGATAGATTTCTGATTTAACATCCATCTCATACCAGTTCTTATTTATAATATCGATATTGGATATCCCCATGGATTCTGTTTTACTTTTTAACAAATCAAGCATGCCGTTTGAGATGTCCAGTACGGTAACACGGCTGACCTTTTGTGCAATCGGCACAGCCATTAACCCACTGCCTCCCCCCACATCCAGAACGGAATAGCCGATAGAAAGTGCCAGTCTTGCAATTAGTTCATCGGTATAAGTGCTTTGGCTGACATTTTTTTCGTAATTCTTCGATCTTTTATCCCAAAATGCAGCCGCTTCTTCTCCGCTGTCTAATATATGACCGGCTTGCATTTTCCACATGTTCTCCCAGTCAATATCTTCAATATATTTGTAACTCATCAATTAAGATATCCCTTTCATTTTGATATTTCTATCCATATGCCTTCGCAATCAAAGATAACGCTCCCTTTCAGCCCGGTGGCGGCTATAGCGTTAACAAAATAGGCTGTATTTTGCCCCTTATCCCTAATATATGGCTCCTCGCGCCACCTGTTGCGCACCTTTTTAAAGAGAGGGTCTGCCTTTATCGCCTGTTGTATTCTCATGCTTATTTCGCGGCTACCTAAGCCACCCCCGCAGAAAATCTTTCCACCCGGTTTTAATACCCGATACATTTCTTTTATAGCGCCCGGCAGGTCTTGCCAGGAAAAAACAGAACCCCTGCTGACAATTAAATCAAAACTATTATCAACAAATGGAATATAGTAGACATCCGTTTCTATTACCGTCATTCTGTGGGCGAGCCCTTCAAATAGAATATTTTTAACCGTGATATCGATTGATGCAGAATCGTCATCAATAGAAACAATACTGAGATCGGTTATTTTTGCCAGGGATATGCCAAGTAAACCCGCCCCTGCGCCGATATCAAGGCAATAACCTGTTTTAAACCCATACTTATCGGTAATATAATGTGCCAGATAGGGATAAACCTCTGAAAAAAGGAGGCTTAATCTTTCTATATCGGCATGTTTGTTCATAAAATACATCTTTTTTATATTATTGTTTTTATTTCATTTAGCAGCCTATTACTTGTTTGTTCAGGGTAGAATAGGCTTTGCCTGATATTATTCCTTAACCCTGTAATAAGCTCCGTAAAGGCAGGCTTTGCAGTAGGGTGTATCGTCTTTAAAGACTGCCCTTCCATCCATTACCCTCTCTTTGCAGACGGAACAAACCGCTCTTTCTTTGGCACTGCCCGGTAAGTCATTTTCGGGTATATCTACTTCAACTCTTTCTAAAAGCAGCATTTCTTCATCCGGCGTTTCAGAAACCAGCTTAAGGACCTCATCGACAGAAAGATCCTTGGGAAAATCCTTTGTAGTTGTTACACGATATGCTTCTCCTGTGGACAGACGTACAAAGGTAGCTGCGAATTTGCCGTAATCAACGTATTTAAGAGATCTTTTACCAAGCCCGCAGCCGGAAACTCCCTGCACTGCGTCAGTCATGCAGCGGTCGGTCTCGACATAAACAATTAAATCTTTGTGTTTTTTAATATAAGGGTCGAACCCAAGTTTACGCATTGCCGCCAGGGCGGATTTGGTGCCCATTGCGATTCCTACACATACATGCCCGTGGAATTCCTCAATTTTCTTAACAAAATAGTAAAAATCATCTATTTCTTTAGCGCTTACTGCCATTAATAAATATCCCCTTTCATTATTATATTAGATACAGCTAATCGATTGGAACGCATATCTTGCGGTTTATATCCGAATCCAATTGTAATACTTTTACTTTTATTCCGTAAATATTATACAGGTTTTGCTCAGTTACCACTTCATCCGGAGTGCCGAAGGCCAAAAACTTCCCGTTATTCATAATAGCGACCTTATTCGCCACCAAAAAGACATGGTCGGGAAAATGGGATGTCATAATCGAAGGCAATCCGTTTGTGGTTATTTCCTTTAGTATACTTAAAAAGCGGTTTTGATTGCCAAAATCAAGGTGTGAGGTAGGCTCGTCCAGAAGTAATACGGATGTCTTTTGTGCCAGCACACGGGCGAACATTACCATTTGCCTCTCTCCTCCGCTGATATTGGTATAAGGCCTTTCACGTAAATGGTAGATATTCAGTTGCCGCAAGGCTTCGCGGCATATTTCAATATCTTCTTCGGATGGTGTGGACATCAAGCCGATATAGGCAGTTCTTCCCATGAGAACGGCATCCATAACAGTATAAGGAAAAGTAGGGGCGTGTAACTGGGGAATATAACCGATGTTTTTGGCAATATCATGACGCTTCATTTGACCGATGTCATTATCGTCGATTACTATTTTGCCGTCCGTAATGGTAAGCAAGTTGGCAATGCATTTCAATAGTGTAGTTTTTCCGCATCCGTTGGGCCCCAGTATACATAGATTATCCTCGTCTGACAGGCTGAAACTTATTTCATTGAATACGTCGTCTTTACCGCCGAAATATCTGAAGGCGACATTCTCTACTTCTAATTTTATACCCATCCCTGTTTACCTCTTCTAATTAAATAAAGGAAGAACGGAACTCCGACTATGGCAGTTAATATACCAATTGGAATCTCGACAGACAGGGCGGTGCGGCAGATGTTATCTATAAGCAGCATATATATTCCACCCAGTAATGCTGAAACCGGAAGCAGTTTTTTATTGCAGGGGCCTACTAACATCCTGCCGATATGCGGCATAACCAGTCCTACCCAGCCTATCATTCCGCTTATTGAAACCGCCGCTGCGGTAATCAGGCTGGCGCAGACGATTATTATCGCTCTCAATTGTGTCGTATTAACTCCCAGCGCTTTAGCCTCTTCTTCTCCCATTGATAAGACATTGATACGCCAGCGAATCAACATCAGTACCGTAATACCAACTATAATAATAATTGCTACCGGAATCAGGTCCTTCATATATATTGAGTTAAGGCTGCCCATCAGCCAGAATACAATTTCAGGAAGTTCATCTTCAGGGTCTGCCATATATTGCATAAGGGAAGTAAGGGCGGAAAATAAAGCTCCGATGGCCATACCGGCCAACACCAGTGTGAGCGTTGGATTACCCCTGACGCGACTGCTTATTAACCATGAAATAGCGACGGCAGCAATTGCCACCCCGAAAGCGCTTATCTGGATAATAGCAGGATTCCCCGATATGACGATTGCCATCGCTGCACCGAATCCGGCACCGGAAGTTACGCCGAGTATCTGGGGAGAAACCAGTGGATTGCGGAATAAACCCTGAAATGATGTTCCGGCTGTTGCCAGCGCCGCGCCAATCAATATTGCCGCCAGGATACGCGGCAGCCTGATATCGAAGATTACCGTTTCCATAATATCCGGCCAGGTGGGAGTGATCGGGAATATTTTAGAGAGAAAAATCTGGATTACCTGGGCAGGGGAGACCCCGTATCTCCCCAGCCAAAATGATATGATGAAAAGTAATATCAGTGATATGAACAGGATAAGTGTTACAGTCGGAGTCTTCTTCCAGAAGGAGACCGGCTTTTTTATATTATCTGCACATTTTGTTTCTATTTGAGTAGTCATTTATCTATCTTTAAAGAAGTAACTTACCGTATCGATATTATGCTGTGTTAATTGTATTTGCCATTAACGCCTCGTAGTCGGCATCTGTAAGGTTATAATGATAGAAGTCGAGATAAAACTCCTGCACTTTTGCCTTTAAGTCAAGGTCTGCGCACTGTTCCGGGTAGAGAGTTTGAATCATCCAGTAGATGCCGACAATTTCGTTCATTCCTGCAGGTCCGTCGAACCACGAGAAAGGATTATTCGGTCTCAAATAGACACGTCCGTCTTTGACTGCCTGCAAATTAGCCCATATCGGGTCTGACAGTATCTGGTTATAAAGTGTGGCATCGGCAGCTCTGCCGATGATAATAATATCCGGATTCCATAAAAGAATCTGTTCCATTGAAACCGAGGTCATGCCGAATCCGGTCTGGTCATCGACGACAGCGACATTCAACCCGCCGCAAAAATCGATCAGTTCGGTATGCTGTGAACCGGACGGGTCGGTGCTAAGCCCGCCGTCGCCTTCGGCGTAATAAACAGTAACTTTATCTTCTTCGGAGACGTTGGTTAAAACTGATGTAACATAATCTACAGATTCTTCGTAAAAATCGACCAGTTTTTGAGCCTGTTCTTCAACGCCCAACAGGTCTCCCATCTTCAATATGGATTCCGGCATAGTATTGTAATTATCGAAAACGTTGATACTGACTACCGGAATACTACCGAAGAACTGTTGCCTTTCTTCTACAGTGGCAGCATCACTGGCCAGAATTATATCCGGTTCCAGCGAAATAAAAGTCTCGTAATTGCCTGTTGATTTACCATACCAACCTCCCACAACCGGCAGGTCGGCATATTGGGTATCGAAATAGTCGGCGCCCTCAGTGCTGTTAGGAAGAAAACACCAGCCGCCCAGTTTTTCGGGTGCCAGCATATAAGTTAGTATGCATTCGACAGGACCGCAGCAGAGCACCTTGTTTATTGTTGTCGGTATTACTAAGGATCTACCGGCGTCGTCGACTATTGTTCTGGTAGACGGTTGGCCGCTGACTGTTTCAGTTATTGTCTCGGTTAGTGTAGAGATGTCGGTAATGGTAGTTGTCTGTGTACTTATTTTAGTTGTGGTGTTTGTTACCGTCGTTGTCTGTGCTCCCTTACATCCGGATAGGAAAAAGAGTAGTGAAGCGGAGATAACCACGGTAAACAGCATAAAGATTATTTTTTTGACTTTCATAATATACCCGTCATCCTTTATATATAATTTATATATCTTATTTTGTATAATGGTGAAATATTGGGCAGGATATAGCGATAATTCTAAAATAGGGCAATAAGTAATATTGCCCGGAATATAATCTGTATTCCAATACATACAATTAAAACATAGCAAATACCTCCCGATTAGGCATTAATAGGACTGCATTTATGCAACTTCAACGTATGCCGCCGCTGGTTGTCATGAAACCTTCGAGCGATATATTAGCATCGATAGACAGGTCTGTCAAGAGGGTTGAGTATACAAATAAAAATAATTTTAAATATATTAACTGAAACAATATTTTCTATGTAATCATTTATCCTACAAAGAGTGTATCAAAAAACTTGACGTAATTGAAATATTATTGTAATATTCATTGATATTTATATCCAATCGATAGTGATATTTAGATGTATATGGCTATAAAAAGAAGTAATACTAATCTGTAATACTACGGATTCGCCATTTTATTATTGGAATCAATCGGATATTAATTTTAAACAGGGGGGAGTTTAATGGAAAAAACTCAAACTATGAGCTTTGTAAAAGAGGTTAGTCAGGTCCCCGGTGGCGAAGGAGTGAATTTATGTATGCAGTGCGGTACATGCACTGCTTCTTGCCCTAGTGCGAAAATATGGGAATTTACTCCTTCAGAGGTAATCGCCATGGTTAGAGCAGACATGCGCGATGCAGTCCTGTCAAGCAGTTCAATGTGGTGTTGTCTTTCGTGCTATTCTTGTACCGTTCGTTGCCCCAGAGATGTCGAGCCTACCAGTTTGTTCCATGCTCTGGAATCGCTGGCAATTAAACATGGATATAAACCACAAAATACCAATATGCCGGTGATGTATAACAGCTTTGT
>LSQX01014688.1_pt2 | contig 11883 bp, 12 predicted proteins | sample 654561 | NCBI WGS metagenome assembly LSQX01 (sample SAMN04489861, study PRJNA283612) | anaerobic digester metagenome | isolation source: 4 biogas reactors fed with cattle manure at either 37C or 55C with and... | place: Denmark: Kongens Lyngby | collected 2014 | reverse complement strand
GCCACAGCCAGGGCAGATAGCAGCCAATGATTTCCGCCAGCGCCGTGGCGATGAACAGCAGCAGCGTCTTCATCATGCGGGACGCCTGTGAGGGAGAGTTGGGCGGGTGTTGCCGCCAAGGTGCGAACGGTGATGCGGCTGGCGGAAGAGGTGGGATTCGAACCCACGAATGGTTGCCCATTGCGACAGGCAAACCGCCTGCCGCGCCCCTTTTTCACATCCGCCTGCGATGGGCGCGCCTACTTCCTCACTCGCGCCCTCTCAGCCGCCGGCACGGTCAAGGCTCCCTGTTCCGCCTCGAAGCCGTCGGCGAAGATGCCCTCCGGCACGATCAACACCGATGCGGTGGAACTGTTGTTGTCCCCATCAGGATCGGTCACGCTTGAAGGCAGCGTCACGCTCGCGGTGTTCTCGATTTCCGCACCGATAACACCCTGCACCCTGCCCGACAGGTCGTAGCGCAGATATTCCCCCGCAGGCAAGTCCACCAGCACGCTCATCATCCCGGTGCCCGCATCGTGCGGCGCATCGGGGCAGGCAATACTCGACACCGGCGGCGGAACACAGGCCCATTCCACATCCACCAGCGTTGCCGGCGGGTTGTCGATCACGCTGGCCCCGATCACGTCATTCGGGCCGATGTTCGACACCACGATGGAAAACACAACGTCATCCCCGACCGTCGCCGCCACCCGATTCGCATCCTTGGCAATTTCAAGATCAGCCTTCGGTATCACAGTCACCTCTACCGTGGCTGTGGCCGTTGCCACCAGATAGTTTGTATCCGCTGCCTTGGTCGCCGTCACCGTGCAGATGCCCTGACCCGTACCGGTCAATTCGTCCTCGTCGACGTTGCAGAGCGCCTCGCCCGCCGTGACCTCATAGCTCACCGCACCCGTACCCGAACCACCGCTGGTGCTCAAGGCGCTGATTTCCCCGAGCAGGATGCTGGCAGGAGTGGCATTGACCACAAGCGCCGTCTGCACCGCCTTGTGGATGGTGAAGTCAGCACTGTGGAAGGTGATGGCGTAGTTGTTGCCCACCGTGAGACCGCCTTGCACGATCGCGTATACACCAGCGCTCTCGCCCGGCACACGCATGAGGATTCCGCTGAACGTATCGCCGTTCAACAGCTGCGGGGTAAAGCCATACGTCAACGACGGATCGGTTTCGCCGTAAGTCTTGCCAGCAGCATGGGCGGTAACGGTGATCACCCGCGGCGTGATCGTGAAGTTCGCGCCAACGAAGCTCAGTGTGTAATTGCTGCTCGCGGTGAGCGTGCCCTGGTCGATGGCGTAGGTGCCGACGTTTTCACCTGCTGCACGCGCAAGCGCACCGGGGAGGCTGTCACCGTTCACCAAGGCAGGAGCCACGGTGTAGGTAAGGCTGGCCGGCTCATCCGCACCGTATACCTTGGTTCTGGCATCCGCCGTCACGGTGATGGCCAGCGGCACGATCTGCACCGTCTGGGTCTGCTGCGGCGCAGGCCGGTAGCCGGCATCAGCATCGCCTGGTTGGTCGGCCGTAATGATGCAATCACCCACGGCCAGGGTCGTGATGGCACCGGTGCTGGCGTTCACCGAACACACTGGCTCCGAACCCGTGGCAACGCCATAAACCACATCCAGACCACTATCGGCACTGGCCGATACCGAGGCGCTATCGCCATAGGTCACAGGGCCGGGGTTGGCACCAAAGGTGATGGTCTGATCGAACTCGATGGTGGTGGTAACGAAGTTTCCGCTCCGCGTGCCGATGGTTAGCGTGGTAGTGGTAACCGTGGCATGTGTCGCAGCGCTGGTGTGGCGCACGCGCACCACATCGCCATCCTCCACCACGCCAGGGGCGTTGGTGAAATCGGCATCGTCCTCCGAATTGATGGAATAGCTCGAACCGACTGCACCACTGACGCGGATACCAGTGACCGTGACCTCACCCAGCCCCACCACTGTGACCGGACTGGAAGTACGCTGCGACGACACCGGTACACCGGTCTGCGTCGCAAGCTCAAAAGCCGCAGGCGTTGCGTCGCCTTTCGATAAAAACCTGTCAAGCCGCTGTCCACCTCGCACCAACCGTACTGAGATGCGTGTCCCCTTGGAGGAGGTATCGGCGCTATTTCCGGAACTCCAATACCAAGCGTGGCTCGCAGCACCGGCTCTGGTGGTGTTAGTCGAAGACCAGAGAGATCCCGACGTCGAGAACGAGTTGGGAAACACCGTAGTGTTGATGGTGGTGTCACAGCCCGTTTCCACCAGCGATAGCAGCTCGGTGATGGTGGGCAGGCGCCAGTCGTTGAAGCCGGCGTGACCACTGCTGCTGGCGGCGCTCAGTGCGTCGTACCAATTGATCTCCCTGGCCGTGCCGAGACAAATTTCACCAGCTTGGCCTTCGCGGCATTGCTTCCACATCAGTCCAGTCTGATGATCGGTAACGACATTCTCTCCCGCAGGGCCGGGATCGCTCACCGTGTACCGGCTATCCGGCGCAACGCGGGGGGTGCTTTCCGGGCAGGTCTGCGCAGACACCGCTGTGCTGGCTGCCAGTAACACCCAACTCACGCCGACGGCCAGCCAAGGCCTGATCGGGAAGCCTTTCATTGCCATGGCCCTGTTCTCCATTGCGGTACTCAATGCGTGTCGTTCAATGCCGCCGGTTGGGGCGTGGCAGCAAGGCCTGCCAGCGCGCGTGGTAGAGCCTGCCGTGCAGTCGATGCGGGGCGGGTTCACGCCGCGAGAAAAGTGCTCGCAACGCACCACGGTGCCCTCCCTCCGGATTGACCTGACCCCACCAAAGGAGCGAATCACTGCCCGCCTCGCACCAACCTGACTGTGTTGCTGTAGGCCTTTCCCTGCCGGCCCCAGTAGCCTTGCTGGAAGTAGACGACCCAAGCGCCGCCTGCGGCGTTCGAAACACCCGTCCAATAAGTGGAAGAACCCGTAATGGGGAAATACGTCCAGTCGATATACGGCGCGCCCGTAGCACCGTAATCCACCAGCGATTGCAGCTCGAACAGGGTGGGCATGCGCCAATCCGTGGCTCCACACAGACCTGCGTAGTTTGTGGCCGTCCTGTAAGCGCGGGTGTTGCACTGGTTGCCGGGCAGGGTGGCATTGCAGGTGGCACTGCCTGGGCTGCCGGCATCGCCGCCATTGATCGCAGTATTTTCGTCGTACCAGGTGTATGTGTGCTGGTAATGGCGCAGGTGGGTGATGTTGTTGACCTTCTCTTCCCAGATCAGGCCGGTGATGTTGTCACGGGTACAGGCCCAGTCGGTGGAGTTGTCGCCCAGGATGGCGCTGGCAGGCAGATCGTCGCCATTGTTGGCGATCTTGGTGTAGTCGCGCCCCGGAGTGCTGGATGCACCGATCTTGGCCATCTTACCCAACGCATCGGCGGCGGCGGCGCCACGGGTACAGTCCTGGCCATCGTAACCACTGATTTCGGGATCGGGAGTGGCTGGGGAAACCGTGCCGGTGCTGCTAGAGGCGCTGTAGCAGGTGATCGATCCGGTATCGTTGAGTGGAGTGCTCTGGGCAAATAGGGAGCCGGCGCAGGCCAGCAGCGAGAACAGGGCTGCGATGTGGAGCGGGATGCGCGGTGAAAACACATCGCGCGCATGACATGGCCGCGCGCCCAGGGCAGCGGGTGTGATATGCATGGTGATTTCCCTGTTTTGAAGACGCGTCGTAATGGATGACAGACGCGGCGGTGCTGGGTGATTGCCTTGACAGTGCTGTCTTCCAGTGCGGGCGAGGATAGAGCCTTCGGGTAGGTATTGGTAGGGGTTGCTTCAATCCGGGTTGGCAGCCGCATCGGTTCGAGCTGATGATGTCGGCTCCGCGCCTATGGCACTTGAGCCGACCTACGCCCGGCGGATTCAACCCTGAAGTGCAATTTCCTTGAACCGAAGCGGGCCAGGTGCCGTAGGCTGGGAAGGGTGTCAGAAATTTTGTGTGAGAGGCATACCATGATGCTGCCAAGGAGCATGTATGCCACGCAAGAAGAAGACGCCGGTTGTGACGCCGGCCATTGATCTGCCGAAGGAATTTCTCGAGAAGCTGATCCCGGGCCCGATCGACGTGGCCGGGGTGGAGGCGGTGTTCCAGCAGCTCAAGAAGGCCGTGATCGAGCGGGCTCTGGGCGCCGAGCTGGGCCTGCACCTGGCCGACGCCGAGGGCGGCCGGGGCAACCACCGCAATGGCCGTAGCGGCAAGACGGTTCTGACCGACGACGGGCCTTGCTCTATACCTCGTCAGGACCGAAGCCTGCCGCGTCCGGCGGTGTTGCCTTGGGCTTGCGCTTGTTCGTCGTGGTCTTCTTCCGCTTCACCGACAAGTCGGGCGCTGTCCCGTGAATCAGCTTCCCGTGAGCCATCACGTACTTGATCGGAATCTTCGGATTGTTGATGTCCTTCTCGCCGTCAGCGTGCCACTTCTCCTCCCACTTGGTGAAGTAGAACTCAAGGTCATCGGGTTCGAGCAAGTACACGCTTTGCAGACTGATGTCACGATACACAGCGAAGACCCAAGGCACCTGCCGATACTTGGCGATGATGACGGGGTTCATGTGGTGATGGGTTGAGAACCCGTGAGTCAGTTCAATGTTGACCGACTTCAGCTCATACTCGCGCCCCGAGGCGTCCGCTGCGTCGTTGCCTTCCCGACCCGGGAGAATCTTCAGACCGAGAAGCGGGAGAACTTCGGGGGCTCGAACACTACGGGGCAGGTAGCAGAGGCGGAGGGACGGCGCTGGATGGCCTTCGAGGCGCTGCCGGAGTACGTCGCTGCATCGTCGTTTCGCTTCCTCGACAAGAGCGTGAGCCCGGAGCTGATGCAGGCCCTGTACGACCGGATTGTGGCGGGCGAGTCCGTGAGCATCGAGGACTTCCGCAGGCAGGCCGAACTCGCGTTGTGATCGGAACGCGGGAGCCGGAAAGAAGAAAGCCGCCCTCGGGCGGCTTTCTTCATCGTCTCACAGGGCCTTACCCCATCGCATCCCATCACTTCGGGATAGGCGGGTTTTTAGGCGGGTTTGCCGTCAGAACCCTGCGGGAAGGCCAGTAAAACTGGCAAAATTGGCGGAAGAGGTGGGATTCGAACCCACGAATGGTTGCCCATTGCCGGTTTTCAAGACCGGTGCCTTAAACCGCTCGGCCACTCTTCCGAAACTGTATTTTTACCGCATCTGATCGAACCGGCCTGCCGGTTTGACTCGGGGCATCCAGCCCCTCGCCCCTTCGGAGCCATCGGCCGTTGGCCGATGTTCCGCTTCGGCGTCCTGCCTTCGCGGTCAAGACCGGTGCCTTGAACCGCTCGGCCACTCTTCCGAAACTGTATTTTTACCGCATCTGATCGAACCGGCCTGCCGGTTTGACTCGGGGCATCCAGCCCCTCGCCCCTTCGGAGCCATCGGCCGTTGGCCGATGTTCCGCTTCGGCGTCNNCCGGATTCCTATCAGTACCTGGCCGAATCCATCCGCAAGCACCCGCCGCAGGATGAACTGCGCGCGATGATGGAAAAAGCCGGTTTCGCGCGCTGCGACTACCGCAACCTCAGCGGCGGCATCTGCGCGATCCACAGCGGCTATCGCGTTTGATGATGTCCCCTCTCCCCCGCTTGCGGAGGAGAGGGTTGGGGTGAGGGGGAATGACCGCCACCCAACCCGGCCCGCCATTGTCTCCCGTCCGGTGGCCTGTTGTCAGCCCCGGACACGGCGATGCTGGCGAATCTGCGACAATGCCCGGCTTTCCGCCAGCCAAGCCAGCCGTGTCCAGAAACCGCCGCCAGAAAGCTCCACTCGAATGTGTGCTCGACATCACCGACCTCAGTCACGATGGCCGGGGCGTGGCGCGGCATGAAGGCAAGGCGGTATTCGTGGCCGGCGCGCTGCCAGGTGAGCAGGTGCGTGCCGAGGTGCGGGTTTCGCGCAAGCAGTTCGACGAGGGCCGCACGCTGGAAGTGCTGAAGCCGTCGCCGGATCGGGTCGAACCGCGTTGCGCGCACTTCGGCGTCTGTGGCGGTTGCGCATTGCAACACCTGTCGCCGTCAGCGCAGATCGCGGCCAAGCAGCACACGCTGGCGGAGAATTTCGAGCGCATCGGCCAGGTGCGGCCGGAGCGCTGGCTGGAACCGCTCGCCGACCACCCCTGGACCTACCGCCGCAAGGCGCGTCTGGGCGTCAAGTTCGTGCCGAAGAAGGGCAGGGTGCTGGTCGGTTTCCGCGAGGCCGCCGATCCACGTTTCATCGCCGATGTATCGCGTTGCGAAGTGCTGGTGGAGCAGGTTGGCGCGCGCATCGGGGCGATCGCCGAAATGGTCGATACGCTGGAGGCGAGGGCGCAGATTCCGCAGATCGAAGTGGCCGCCGGCGATGACCGCACCGCGCTGGTGTTCCGCAATCTGCAGCCGCTGTCGGAGGCGGACCGCGGCAAACTGCTGGAATTCGGCCAGCGCGAAGGCTTCGCGATCTTCCTGCAGCCGGGCGGCAACGACACCGTGGCGCCGCTGGATGGCGGCGATCCGCAACTGCATTTCGCGCTGCCGGCCTATGATGTGGATTACGCGTTCCGTCCGCTGGATTTCATCCAGGTCAACGGCGCGATGAACCAGCGCATGCTCGATCATGCGCTGGCGCTGCTCGACCCGCAAGCGCATGAGCGCGTGCTCGATCTGTTCTGCGGACTGGGCAATTTCACTCTGCCGCTGGCGCGCCGTGCCGCGCACGTGGTGGGCGTGGAAGGCGAGGCCGGGCTGGTACAGCGCGCCCGCGAGAATGCGCATCGCAACGGCATCGGCAATGTCGAATTCCACGCCGCCGATCTGACCACCGATCTGCGCAACGAACCCTGGGTGCGCGAAGGCTTTGACGCGCTGCTGCTGGACCCGCCGCGCACCGGCGCCGACGCCACGATCCCGCAATTGCCGCTGGAACAGATCGGCCGCATCGTCTACGTCTCCTGCCATCCCGGCTCGCTGGCGCGCGATGCCGGCATCCTGGTGCGCGAACACGGCTACCGGCTGGTCGCGGCCGGCGTGATGGACATGTTCCCGCACACCGCGCATGTGGAGTCGATTGCGCTGTTTGAGAAGCGCTGATGCAGAGCCCACTAGAGTCATGATGACGATGCGATCACTGATCTGTGCGCTATCCTGCGAGACGTGCAGGGAGTGGTGTCAATCGCCTCAGTAGCCTGTGGGCGTCGAGGGTGATATTCGCGTGATTTTTCATTGGGGTGGTGGAGTATGAAGGTACAACTCGTCAGGAATCTGGCAATTTTCCTGTTGGCCGGTGTTTTTGCTGCCCATGCCGAGGAACCGTTGTCCCAGGAGCTTCCGCCGGAACAGGAAGCCGCAGCCATTCGAATGGCCGAAGCTACGGGCCTGGACATTTACCGCCATGACCACGCGGCCGCTGTTGCCACTGATGCGGCAAGGAAGTTGCGCAAGTTCAAGAAGGACAAACGTATCAGGGGCTGGATCACCGAAGAGCAGCAGGATGGGATCGTCGTTACCTTCATTGATCAAACACCTGCTGCGTTGTATCGCACCATGGTCTCGGGAGATAGCGTGTCCGGGCCAGTCACGGCATACCAGTCGCCGGTGGCCTTGAGTGAGTACGAGGCTGGTGCGGCGGCTGCCCGCAAGGCTGCAATGGAGTCGCAGTTCCAACCCTGTACGCAGAACTACAATCCCGTCGTATTGCCTCGGGTTGCGTTGCTTCCTGTGACGCCGGAAAGCGGTTGGGTCGTTTATCTGCTGCCGGGTACCACTAAGACAGATGTCGTTCCCATTGGCGGCACATACCGCATGGAAATCGATGGTTCCGGGGTGGTCAACCAGCGAGGGTTTACCCGTACTTGCATCAGCCTGCAGAACGATCCCCGTGCTGTGGGGCTGATGATCACCCACCTGCTGGATCCCATTCCCACCGAGGTTCATGTGTTCTGGAGTCTTTGGGTCGGGAAGTCCATGGCAGTGGCCACTCCGCCGCATGGATCCGTCTGGATGATCGAGGATGGCCGGATCAAGTTGATCAGACGCGGAGAAGCGAAGGACTGACGGTTTTTATCGGCTCTCCGGTTTCATCTCGTTGCATGTCCATAAGGCATGCAGATCACCCTTTTGCACTACCTGAAAGCCCATGCCCATCGAAATCGAACGCAAATTCCTGCTCGCCAGCGATGCCTGGCGGGCACAGGTGTCGCGCAGTACGCACATGGCGCAGGGCTATCTCAACGATGCCGATGCGGTTTCTGAGGGTCGGCAGCAGGCTTCGGTGCGGGTGCGCATCGGCGGTGAGGTGGCGCATCTGAACATCAAATCGCGCGAGGTCGGGATGCAGCGGCAGGAGTTCGAATACGTGATCCCGCTGGCCGATGCGCAGGCGCTGCTGGCGCTGTGCGTGGGTGGGCGGATCGAGAAGCGTCGGCATCTGGTGCGGCATGGCGGTCATCTGTGGGAGATCGACGAGTTCGAAGGCGACAATGCCGGGCTGGTGGTGGCCGAGATCGAGCTGGCAGCGCCGGACGAGGCGTTCGAGCGGCCGCAATGGCTCGGCATCGAGGTCACCGAACAGTCGCGCTATTACAACCTGGTGCTGGCCGAGCGGCCGTTTTCGCAGTGGACGCCGGAAGAGCGTGCCCCCTTACCCCAACCCTCTCTCCCGTTATGACGGGGGAGAGCGAGCCAAGTTTCAAGGAAAATCATCCATGCTCGTGATTGGCATTTCCGGCACCTGCTTGCAACCACAAGAGCGCGACTGGCTCGCGCATCCGGGCGTGGGCGGGGTCATTCTTTTCACCCGCAATTTCGCCTCGCGCGAACAGGTGTCCGAGTTGTGTACGCAACTGCGCGAAGCCGCGCCGCGTGAGCTGATCCTGTGCGTGGATCAGGAGGGCGGGCCGGTGCAGCGGTTCCGCGAAGGCTTCAGCGCTTTGCCGGAACTGTCGCGTTTCGGCGCGCTGTTCGATACCGATGCCGGCGCCGCGATGGAGGCGGCACGCACCCACGCCTGGCTGATGGCTTCGGAAATCCGCGCCATCGGGCTGGATCTGAGTTTCGCGCCGGTGGTGGATCTGAAGCGCGGCAACCGTGCAATTGGCGAGCGCGCCTTCCATCTGGCGGCGGGCATCGTCGCCGATCTGGGCGCGGCCTATGTGCAGGGCATGCATGCGGCTGGCATGGCGGCCACGCTCAAGCATTTTCCCGGCCACGGATCGGTGCTGGAGGACACACATTTCGATGAGGCCGTCGATCCGCGTCTGCTGGACGTGCTGGAAGCCGAAGACCTGTTGCCGTTCCGCACCGGATTTTCCGCCGGGGCCGAGGCGGTGATGATGGCGCACGTCAGCTATCCGGGCGTGGCACCGGAACCGGCCGGCTACTCGCGTTTCTGGATCAACTATCTGCGCGATACGCTGAAGTTTTCCGGCGTGGTGTTCAGTGATGACATCGGCATGGCGGCGGCTGAATCGGCCGGCGGCGTGGCGGCACGATTGCATGCGCACTACGATGCCGGCTGCGACAGCGTGCTGGTCTGCGCGCCGGCGTTGGTGCCCGATGCATTGGCGGCGATGCGCGAACAGGACATCCGCGCCGATGTGCTGGCCGCGATGGCCGGCCGCCCGGCATCGGACTGGTCCACGCTGGTGGCTGATGCGCGCTGGAGTGAAGCCAAAGCCACACTGGCGGCACTGGCATGACGCTCGCGTCCGCGCCGGATGCTGTCCATTCCCATTCCCCATTCCCCATTCCCGCCCAATGACCGATACCCCCAGACTTTCCGATGCCCTGAAAACCGCCGAACTGCTGTTCGACCGCGCCACACTGGATGCGCAGATCCACGCGATGGCGGCGCGCATCGACGCCGATTACGCCGCTGACGCCGGCGACAAGCCGCTGTTCCTGACGGTGATGAACGGCGGCATGTTCTTCGCCGCGCAACTGGCGCTGGCGATGCGCACCGAACTGGAATTCGACTACCTGCACGCGACCCGCTACCGCGGCAAGACCCGCGGCGCCGGGCTGAACTGGCTGCGCCATCCGCAGGTGCCAATGCTCGGAAGGCGGGTGCTGCTGGTCGATGACATCCTGGACGAGGGCCAGACGCTGAAGGCGGTGCGTGAAGCCTGCCAGCGCGAGGGCGCTTCCGAAGTGCGGATCGCGGTACTCACGCGCAAGCTGCACGACCGCTGCGTGGACGGCATCGAAGCCGACTACATCGGCGTCGAGGTGCCGGATCGCTATGTGTTCGGCTACGGCATGGATTATTACGAACAGGGCCGCAACGTGCCGGCGATCTACGCGCTGTGAGTACGCCTGCGATCCAGCTGGCGGTGATCGGCGGCAGCGGGCTGTACGCGCTGCCGCTGTTCGAGCAGGAACAGGCGCTCGAACCGGACACACCGTACGGCGCGCCGTCCGGCCCGATCCGCATCGGGCAGTTGTATGGGCAGCGCGTGGCTTTCCTCGCGCGTCACGGCGAGGCGCATGCGCTGCCGCCGCACCGGGTCAACTACCGCGCCAATCTGCATGCGCTGGCGCAGTTGCAGCCGGCTGCGGTGCTGGCGATCAATACCGTCGGCGGCATCACCCCGGCCTGTGCGCCGCGTGCGCTGGTGGTGCCGGACCAGATCATTGATTACACCTGGGGGCGGGCATCCAGCTTCTGGGATGAGGCCGGGCCGATGCGCCATGCAGAGTTCGGCGAACCGTATTCGGCACGCCTGCGCAACCGGTTGCTGGATGCAGGCCAGCGTGCCGGCGTGGCGCTGGTGGATGGCGGCTGTTATGGCGCCACCCAGGGTCCGCGTTTCGAAACCCGGGCGGAAATCGCGCGGATGCGCCAGGACGGCTGCGATCTGGTCGGCATGACGGGTATGCCCGAGGCGGCGTTGGCGCGCGAACTGGAACTGGATTACACCTGCTTGGCGCCGGTCGCGAACTGGGCGGCCGGCTGTGGCGACGGCGAGGAGATCAGTCTGGACGAGGTCTTCGCCAACCTGGCCGCGACCAATGCGCTGCTGCCGCGCCTGCTGGAGGCGCTGCTGGCCTGAAGCCGATGAAGGCGTCGGGTCGCCAGTGTCACGTCACGTCAGTCGCTGCACCGCGTCCGATGAGTGCTTTTCACCTGCTACAGGAGCATTGTCATGTTTGAACGCTTTTCCCGCAGCTGGAATCTGATCAAGGCCAGCGCCGCCGTGCTGGCCAAGGACAAGGAACTGCTGGTGTTCCCGCTGCTGTCGGCGATCGCGACCCTGATCGTGGCGGCGGCCTTCGTGCTGCCGGCGCTGGGGCTGGGTGCGCTCGATGGCCTGGGTGAGGACGGAGCCGGGCTCAGCATCGGCGTCTATGTGCTGGCGTTCCTGTTCTATCTGGTGCAGTACTTCGTGATCTTCTTCTTCAACTCGGCGCTGGTCGGTGCCGCGATGATCCGGCTGGAGGGCGGTGATCCGACCCTGCGCGACGGGCTGCGCATCGCGACTTCGCGTGCGCCGCAGATCCTGGGCTATGCCGCCATCGCCGCGACCGTGGGCATGATCCTGCGGGCGGTGCAGGAGCGCGCCGGCTGGATCGGACGGCTGGTGGCGGGTTTCCTCGGCGTGGCCTGGACGGTGGCCAGCTTTCTCGTGGTGCCGGTGCTGGTGTCGCGCAACATCGGGCCGATCGATGCGGTCAAGGAAAGCGCGCTGCTGCTGAAGAAGACCTGGGGCGAGAACCTGATCGGGCAGGGCGGCGTCGGGCTGGTGTTCGGCCTGGGCATGTTCGCGCTGATCATCGTGGGCGTGGCCGCGATCGTCGGCGCCGCGATGACCGGCAGCATGGTGTTCACCGGCGTCGTGGTGGCACTGCTGATCGCGCTGCTGGTGCTGGCCGGACTGGT
>LSQX01269049.1_pt1 | contig 11884 bp, 11 predicted proteins | sample 654561 | NCBI WGS metagenome assembly LSQX01 (sample SAMN04489861, study PRJNA283612) | anaerobic digester metagenome | isolation source: 4 biogas reactors fed with cattle manure at either 37C or 55C with and... | place: Denmark: Kongens Lyngby | collected 2014 | reverse complement strand
GCATTGTCGGAAAGAGAATAACATCTCTGATGGAAGGCGAATCTGTCAGCATCATGATCAGGCGGTCAATCCCGATGCCAAGTCCTCCTGTCGGTGGCATACCATACTCCAGTGCCAGCAGGAAGTCCTCATCCAGCATATGTGCTTCTTCGTCGCCGGCCTCACGTTTGGCGGCCTGTTGCAAGAAGCGTTCACGCTGGTCCAGCGGATCGGTTAATTCGGTAAAGGCATTGGCAATTTCATAGGTAGCCATAAATATTTCAAAGCGGTACGTCAGAGCGGGGTCATCCGCTTTACGTTTTGCCAATGGTGAAACTTCAATAGGATAGTCCAAAATAAAAGTAGGCTGAAAAAGGTGCGGCTCTACAAATTCTTCAAAACATTCATTGATAACCTCGCCGCGGGTGGCTTTCTCCGGCATTTGCAGGCCTTTTCCCCGGGCAACTGCGCGCGCTTCTTCGTCTGTAGTAATGACAGAAAAGTCAATTCCTGCGTACTTGCAGATTGCCTCCAGCATGGTCATGCGCCGCCAGGGCGGTGTCAAATCCAGTTCCCTGCCCTGATGAGCAAGTTTTAATGTGCCTAAAACTTTTTCCGCCACAGTAGTAATGAGCTCTTCTGCCAGCGCCATCATATCTTCATAATCTGCCTGGGCTTGGTAAATTTCTACCGATGTAAACTCCGGGTTATGCTTGGTTGAAATTCCTTCATTGCGAAAAATCCTTCCTAATTCATATACCTTCTCCAGCCCGCCCACAATTAACCGCTTTAAATGCAGCTCTGTGGCTATGCGCAGGTAAAGATTCATATCCAGCGTTTTATGGTAAGTCATAAACGGTTTGGCCGTGGCGCCGCCGGCTATGTTATGCATAACGGGTGTTTCCACTTCTAGGAATCCTTTGGCATTCAGATAATTGCGGATTTCCTGCACAATTTTGCTGCGTTTGACAAAAACATCCCTTACTTCCGGATTAACGATTAAATCCAGATACCGTTGACGGTAACGCATATCTATATTCGTAAGACCGTGCCATTTTTCCGGCAGCGGGTGCAGTGATTTTGCAAGTAAAGAAATCCTCTTTGCTGCTACAGTGATTTCCCCACGGCGAGTGCGAAAAACTATACCTTCAATACCAATAATATCGCCAATATCGAACAGCCCAAAAATTGCATAGGCTTTTTCACCAACATCGTCTTTGCGCACATAAATCTGAATTTGGCCGCTTTCATCCTGGATGTTGGCAAATGTCGCCTTTCCGTGTGCGCGGACAGTCATGACGCGTCCGGCCAGAGCAACAAGCTGTCCTTCCAGGTCTGCAAACTGTTCTATAACGTCGGCGGCATGATGGGTAACCGGGAATTTTTCACCGTATGGTTCAATCCCCATTTGTTGCAATTTTACCAGCTTCTGTCTCCGGACCTGCTCATGCTCATTTAGTTGTTCGCTCATCTTAAACACCCCAAACTTTGCCATATTGCTGCAGTTTTTATAAAATTGAGATGATCTGGTATTTCAGTATGCCTGCCGGTACGGACACTTCAATAATGTCATTGATTTTTTTCCCCAAAATAGCTTTGCCGACGGGCGATTCATTGGAAATTTTATTTTCAGCAGGATTGGCTTCTGCTGACCCGACAATTGTATACTTAAAATCTTCATTTAGTTCCAGATCCCGCAGCACAACGGTTGACCCCAGGCTGACGACATCGGAAGACTGCGAGGAATCGATAATCCAGGCATTGCGCAGCATTTTCTCCAATGTAATAATACGCCCTTCAATAAATGCCTGTTCATTTTTAGCATCGTCATACTCCGAATTCTCAGAGATATCGCCAAAGGAAATGGCTGCTTTAATCCGGGCCGCGATTTCACGACGTTTGATCGATTTTAAATACTCCAACTCTTTTTCCAGCTTCTCCAAGCCCCTATGTGTCAAAATTACCTCTTTACTTGGCATTACCATTTTCGCTCCTTTGGTGCTTTTTATTGTACTCTCATTTATATTCGCCTGTAAAAAATTTTTTAATGTTTCTTTGAACTGGTGTGTCAATTAAGAACAAATCGCCCGAACGGCGATTCACATTAGATGTCTGTACATTTCCCTAGCATAGCTGGCCAGTATTTTAAATTTGATTCCTTAAGGATTTGCAATTTTTGAGTCTATTATAACCACATCCCCATTCCTTGTCAAATTCAACTTAAAAGCCGCAAAAAACGCGGAAATCAGGCTTTAATGCCTGATTTCATAACATTTAAAGAAAATTCTTGCCCGCATTGTGCCGCACGGTCGCTATTTCCTCCTCAGTCAAAGCTCGTTCAAAGCTGCGGAAGCCGGAAAGCTTGAAATTGTGTTTCGTAGCAAGGCGAGTAATTTCGTCCACCTGTTCAAGAGACAAGTCGCGCCCCAGTGTAAACGGTTCAAAGCGTTTTTCCAAAGCTAAAAGCATTGTTTCCGCCATGCAGGCATAGCATGTCCGGGGTGGAAAGCCAAAATCAAAACCAAAATCCACCTCTCCGGGTACATCTACCACTCCGCCTTCTATTACCAGCACATCGTTGCGCATTGCGGCAGCCCTTTTGGCAACGTCACGTGGGCGGGCCACATCACAGACTACCGCACCCGGTTTAAGATCCGCTACATCAATGATAGCTTCTGCCGCTCCCGTGACCGTAATGATAATATCGGCCTTCTGCACTGAGTGTTTCACTTCTGTTGATATTTTTACAGCCAGGCCGCTTTCACGGCGGATGCGTTCCGCCAAATGCTTTAATCTATTCCTGTCGCGGGCAAGCAGTGTCAGAAAACGCACGTCCCTGGCCAACGCCCGGGCACAGACGCTTCCTATGGAACCGGTTGCTCCTATCACCAGCACTTCTGCCTGTGTTAAGTCGATGCCCATCAGGTCGGCTGCTTTTTTAGTGCCTTCCAGTGCAGTCGCCACCGTATAGCTATTGCCTGTTGTTACCGCAATGTTCAGGTTTTTGGCTATAGTAATGCCGGCATCTCCCACCACTGCAGTCATTGCTCCCAGGCCAACAATTTTGGCGCCCAGGTTTTCCGCCACTCTTCCTGCTTTAATAATTTTGGCAAGAACCTGCTTTTCCGGCAGTGTTACCATCTGCCTGGAAGTCAACGGGCAAGTAACAAAATAGCCGGATGTTTCCGCATGCGGTGAACGGACGCCGGTAATGTCCGATACTTTAAACGGCGGCATGTATTTGACAATGGTTTCCACCAAACCGGCAGGCCATTTGCGCATAAATTTCAGTTTGCGAAAAACATCTTCCAGTTCAATCGGGTGGATAATAAAAGCAAAATCTCCCATAATGCCTCCTAGTGCAAATTAGTAATACGTGGTGTAAAGCCGGCCTCTGCCAAAAGCTTTTCGTATTCGGACGCCTCCAGTTCACGCCCTTTGCCCGACAGAGCTACAAGCAAAGCTTCCATTACATTGGTGCCAAAAGTGCGGCCGTCCAGTTCAGGTGTGGTGGTAACAAGCGTTTTTACTCCCCGCTCCCGCAGCAATTGCAGGTCATCAGCAGTTGTTGTGTTGGTTATAATAATTTTGCCGTCCAGCCGCGGCGGCATGTAACGCCGGATAAAATGATAATCACCCGCAATGATATCCGCTTCTCTGAAGAGACGTTCTGCCCGAGGTTTATTTTCCTCCTGTTTTTCTCCGGTCGGGTATAGCATGGCAAAAGGCAGCTGGGAAACAAGGGGGGCAAAAAGCCGGGCTGTCCAATCGAGGGCGCGCAGCGAACGCAGGGGTATAGAGACGCCGACGGCAAAAACCAAATCACCGCAGGTAAGACGGCACCCGGCCGCCTCAAGTGCTTCCGCCATGCCAAAGCGGTCTGCACCGCACATCATTAAAACGTGCGGTTTATTGTCTAAAAGCGATGTTTTTTCCACCAGATAAGCAATTACCCTGCGTTCCAGGGTGTTTTTTAAGCCTGAACCGTCTACGATAGGAGTTTTTTTTGCCGCTCTTACCACCATCTTGGCGTCCCGCAAGGTATAACGCCTCTTTCTGGCGTAGATATAAAGGTCCATCCCCCCCAAGCCGAATACATCGACCTTGCCGTCCAGTTCACCAATCATGGCAATCATTTTTTGCATATCTCCGTCGGTACCAATACGCTCCACATGAAAAAGCTGGCCGCACATTTCAAGTTCCACGGCATGGTTGCGCTTTGAAGAGCCTAAACTGATACTGACAACTTTTTTCATCTTTTACTCTCCCCGGCTTCAGCAGCCACTAAAGGTTGTAAAACGGACTCCACTGTTTGCGGATTGACATACACATCTTCCGTCATGGGAGATTTGCCTATTTCCACAGTTATCACATCATTGTCAAGCAGGGCGACTGCCAGGCGGTTCCACTTTGTCGAACAAAAAACAAGAACAGTATCGCACTGCCGCATTTCCTCAATAATGGCAAATGTTTTATTGAGAAAATCCAGACCGTTTACCTTCTCCACCATTTGCCACCGTTCCCGATTGGACAGGATAAGCGTGCTCTCAATGCCGTAACGGGCCGCAAGCTCTTCCAGTTCCGCTTTGTTGCTGACAGGAAAAGCAATGAGGCCGATCCTGCCGCCGCGCCGGACACTGCCCAATGTTTCCAGGCGAGAAATAAATGTCCGATCCAACCGCAACCTGTCAGCCACTTCCTGCTGTGACAAGCCTTCGCTGCGCAAGGCAAAGATCTGCCTGACCATCCGGTCCACTTTATGCAAATTAACCAGTTTATCACCGACGCGGACAAATTCCATCTTTGTCTCCACTGCCTTGTGCACAATATTGTGTACAACTAATTTTACCACTAAGGTGCCCGCTCTGCAACTAATCATTCGCAAAAAATTTGCTACACCCTCCGGTGCAGCAGCACAGAAATAATGTCCTCCATTTCTTTTTTGCCGCTTGCCTGCATAATCTCATTACGCAGGGCAGCTGCCCCTCTGACTCCTTTCAAGTACCAGGCAAAATGCTTGCGCATCTCCCGTACACCAATCCGCTCACCCTTGTCGGCAACTGCCAGCTCCAGATGGCGCAGGGCAAGTTCCACCTTCTCCGCCGTCGACGGTTCCGGCAGCAGTTCTCCCGTTTCTAGAAAATGAACTGTCCGCCGCAAAAGCCACAGATTGCCCAGAACACCGCGGCCGATCATGACGGCATGGCATCCTGTTTCCACAAGCATTCTGGCTGCATCCTCCGGCCGGCGGATATCCCCGTTGCCAATAACGGGAATCTTAATTGCTTCCCTGACCCGCCTGATCACGGTCCAGTCCGCCCTGCCGCTATAACCTTGCGCCCGTGTCCGCCCGTGAACCGCCACAGCCGACGCACCGCCTTCATAAGCCGCAAGAGCAACCTCCACCGCATTCACGCTGTTTTCATCCCAGCCTTTACGGATTTTAACCGTCACGGGCAAGTCGACAGCAGTTGCCACACTTTGCACTATCTCCTTCACCAAAGCGGAGTCGCGCATCAACGCACAGCCTTCTCCTCTGCCGGCAACTTTTTTTACAGGGCAGCCCATATTAATATCAATAATGTCAGGATGCAGGCGACTGCAAATAACGGCGGCTTCAGCCATGACAGCAGGGTCACTGCCAAAGAGCTGCAGAGCCAGCGGGCGCTCCGCCTGTGTAAAAGCCGCCAGCCGCAGTGTCCGCTGCGGAGCACACAGCACACCCTTGGCGCTGATCATTTCCGTATAAACCAAGGCACAGCCCATCTCCCGGGCCAAAAGGCGAAAAGGACTGTCTGTCACCCCGGCCATGGGCGCCAGTATCACCTGATTCTGCAACTGAAGCGAACCGATACGCATAAATACTCCTTTCCGCTGCCGCTGCAGATTAGTATGCCCACATAAGGCCATCCCCTGCAAGGAAAAAGCGCCTTACAGGCGCTCCTGAAGCACATCTGGCATATCGGGCAAGACAAATAATTCTTCCTGCGGCACGTCCAGCACGCGGGCAATTTTTCTAATCAGATCAGCACAGGGGTATTTAACACCTCTTTCAATTGTTGACAGCATGGATACGGAAATCCCAACCTCGTTGGCCAAATCCTGCTGTGTCAGTCTTTTTAGCCTGCGCAGTGCACGCAATCTGCGCCCCAGTAATACCGACATACGCATCCCCTCCCGTCCAGACGCAAAGGATAGCAAGTGAAATTGCAGATTTTTCCTTATGAGATAGGTTTCGACAGAAAAATATAAATTCCTGCCCGGAAGGAGACAATCTGACACGGCAGGAGAATAAAGGGCGGCATTGAATTTTACAATGTACAGGCACATAACTGCAAGCCTGATTTGAAGAGGAAAGGAAGGTATCGCATGTCCCGTGACTGGCAGTTGAAAAATATTTACCTTTACCTCGTCTGTTTCGTGACACTAATGATGATTGTTTTTGGGCTCATCTTTTTTTCCCAGAATGTAGTCAGCTATTTTGTACCTGCTCATCATTATGCCACTTATCTCACCCTCATGGATATTGAGCAGGAATACCTGCAAGCCGGCAGAGAAGTCCCTCCCCTGGAGGAATTGGAAGCAATCAGAAACAGCCGGAACGTACAGGAAGAGCAATTGCGAAAAAATGACCGCATTTATCAATTGCGCTCCCTGGTGGGCTCCCTGGCCGCCTGGCTGATCCCCCTGCCCTTTTACCTTTATCACTGGCGAAAAATTAGGGAAGACTTATTTTCAGCACAAGGGAGGAACGGGCATGAAATTGAAATGGACTCTTGACCAGCTGTATTTTTATCTTGTCTGTTTTGTCATGCTTGTTACTGTTATTGTTGGCATCATCAATCTGGTGCAGGCAGGAATTGACCTGTTTTTGCCCGTGCCCGAGCCGGATTACTACGCCCGCAAAGAAATAATAAGTGAACTTTATGCCCGCTCCACCCTGCCTGCAGAAATTATTGAGCAGGAACTGGAAGCACAACAAGAATTCAGGCAGGTCCAGGCGCGAAAGCAAAATCTTGCCACAGCGCTCTCCCGCTTGCTGCGGGGAGCAGTTCAGCTCCTCATAGCTGTTCCTGTTTATCTCTATCACTGGCGCAGGATTCCCCGGCTGACCTGAAAGCAGAGTAAAAATATACCGCAATGTTACCAAACCGGGTTGTATTACTTACAGCCCGGTTCTTTTTCTGCTGCAAACTTTCACACGCAGACAGGGGATAGCAAAACAAGCGAGAAGTAATACTGATAGTAATAAAGCGTCACAGGGATAAAGGATGTGTGAGCAGATGGAATTTGTGACTGCCATTTCACCGGACGAATTTAATAATTTTGTCGAAAACCACCCGACAAAATCACATTTTCTGCAATCCCCCTACTGGGGAGAAGTTAGCAAGTACAGGCGTCTGACACCACACTATCTTGGTGTCAGGGAAAATGGGAAGCTTGTCGCCGCCGCCATGCTGCTGGAAAAAAAACTGCCCTTTGGCTATTGCCATTTTTACGCGCCCCGGGGCTTCGTACTTGATTACAGCAATGACCGTATACTGGAGTTTTTTACTAGGCATGTCAGTAAATATGTAAAAAACAGAAAGGGCCTTTATTTCAAGATCGACCCGGACATTAAGCTGCACCAGATTGACAAAGATGCCAGACCCGTGAAAGATTGCGAAAACAATTACCGGCTGGTGCAAAAACTCAAGTCCCTTGGCTACAGGCATTTTGGCTACAACAAAAACTTTGAAGCAAGCCAGCCTCGTTACACTTTCCGCATTAAAACCGACGACAGCTGGCCGGAAATTGAAAAAAGATTTTCCGCCTCCACCAGGCAGCGGATCAGAAAGGCCATGCAATATGGCGTGGAAGTGAAAATTGGCACGGCAGAAGACGTGAAAACTTTTTATCAGTTGATGGCCGCCACGGAGCGGCGAAAAAACATCTTCCAGCATGAATACGCATTTTATACTCACTTTTATGATATTTTCAACAAAGGCGGCCATGTTAAACTTTTTCTGGGCCGTGTATATCCGGCTAAAATTGTAAAAAAAATCGAGTCGGAGCTGGCACGCTGCCATGGGGACCTGGCTAAACTTCAGCAAAAAGCCGCCGCCGGCAGCAGCCGGCACCTGCTGAAACAGTTGGAGCAGGTGAATAAACAGATCGCAAAATTGCAAGAAAACAAACAACTTTTTACAGCTTACAGGGACAAGTATCCGGAAGGCGTCACTGTCACCGCCCAGATGATTGTTTTTTACGGAGATAAGGGCTGGGTATTGTACGCCGGCAACCATGACGACCTGACGGAAAGCTTTGCCAATTACCTTGTCTACCGGGAACATATCAAATATGCCCATGAACACGGTATCAAGTATTATGACCAGTTCGGCACCGTGGGTGACCTGCGGCAGGACAACCCCCTCCTGGGACTGCATGAATTCAAGAAAAAATTCGGCGGCGAATACATCGAATTTATCGGTGAATTCACTTATGTGACAAACGCCCCTCTTTACTTTGTCTTTACCAAACTGGTGCCCTTTTACCGCAGAATTGTCAGACTGCTTTTACGGAGGAGAAAAAAAGATGAAGTTTGAAGAACATGGTTTCCTGCCGGTACTGCTTGGCGGGGACATCAGCAATTACAGCATTGCAAGGTCGTTTTATGAAGCGTACCGGGTCAAATCCATCGTTGCCGGCAAGCACCCCATTTACCCCACTACGGACACTGCCCTGATACAGGGTTATTACAACGAAGATATTGAAAACAGCTCCGTGTTCATCCGCATGATGGCGGAAATTGACCGGCAGTACCCGGGAAGTAAAAAGATCATTCTGGGCACTAATGACAATTATGTCCGCCTGGCCATAGAAAACCGGGAATATTTAAGCAGTAATTTTCTTATCCCATACATTGGTCAAGAACTTTACAACCGGCTTGTTGTCAAGGAAGAATTTTATAAACTGTGTGCGGAATACGGGCTTGATTACCCCCGCACCATTATCTTTGCCTGCCGCAAAGGGGCAAAAACGGATATTGATCTTCCTTTCCCTTTCCCCGTTTTCGTCAAACCATCCGATACCGTGCTTTATTCCAAATATGTTTTTCCAGGCAAAAAGAAAGGCTATCTGCTCACAGACAGGCAGGAACTGCAAAAAGTTTTAACAGCAGTCTGCGCCTCCGGCTACCCGGGCACCCTGATCATTCAGGAGTACATTCCCGGCGATGATACGGCCATGCGCGTCCTGACCTGTTACTCCGACCGCAACGGCAAGGTGAAAGGCGTAGCCCTGGGCCATGTCCTGCTGCAGGACCATGCACCCATGCTGGTGGGAAACTACACCGCCATTTTGAGCGAAAACAACAAAGCTCTCTGCGAACGTTTTATTCCTTTCCTGGAAGCATTGCAGGTCGTGGGCATTACACATTTTGACATAAAATACGACGCCCGGGACGGGAAATATAAGGTTTTGGAATTGAACATCAGGCAAGGGCGCAACAATTATTACACTACCGGCAGCGGCCTGAACCTGGCAGCCTGCCTGGTTCGCGACTATATTGAAAAGCAGGATCTGCCTTTGACCTTCGCAGACAAACCGTGTGTCTGCGCCATTGTCCCCCGCTGTCTTGTTAAAAAATACATTCGTGACCCGGAACTTTTAGCCAGGATTAAGCAGGCACGCTGGATTCGCCCCTTGTTGATGCCCGGCGATCTTAATTTCTCCCGCCTGAAAAAACATTTTTTCAACGACCTGAAGCAAATCGTCAACTACCGCAAATATTATCACCCGGCAAAAAGCTAGGCTGAAAACGCCGGCTGGCGCCGACCTGAAAAAAAGCAGCCCGGGGTATAACCCCGGTGCTGCTTTTCCGCTGGGCTATTCATGATTGTCATAATCTAAAATACGGTTTTCCCACGTCCGGATTTTTACTTTGTCTCTATCCTTGGAAACAAGGTATTGAGGCAGCATTGGTATTTTGCCGTAGCCACCCGGGGCGTTAATGATGTAAGTGGGGATGGCAAGTCCGGAAGTATATCCCCGTAATTTTTCCATAATTTCAATCCCCACTTCCACCCTGGTACGGAAATGTGCCGTCCCTTTGACAGCCTTGGCATGAAAAATATAATAAGGCCGGATTAACACCTTCAGCAGATATTGATTCAGCTTTTTCATAACATGGGCATCATCATTGACGCCGGCAAGCAGCACTGCCTGGTTGCCCAAGGCCACCCCCGCCCGGCTCAACTTTTTGCATGCCTTTTCCACTTCCGGCGTAATTTCTAAAGGATGGTTAAACTGGGTATTAACATACACGGGAAAGTGTTTCTCCAGTACACTGCACAGCCTGTCAGTCACCCGCATGGGCAGCGTTGCCAGTGTTCTGGTGCCGAGACGCTTGATTTCCACATGCTCAATCCCGTCCAGTTCCGTCAACAGCCAGTCTATCTGTTCATCGCTCAGCATAAAGGCATCGCCGCCTGTGAGCAGAACATCCCTGATTTCTTCATGTTCACGAATATAATCCAGGGCCGCCTGCAGATGAGACTGCGGCGTGATCTGATCAGGTTTGTTAATATTACGCCTGCGCTGGCAATGCCGGCAATACATGGCACACTGGTTGGTTACATTGATCGTTAGCCGGTCAGGATAACGGCGTGTTATGGCGGGGGCGGGAGAAGTTAGCTCCTCGGCCATGGGGTCCTCCGTACCTTCATTGTCCAAAAGCTCCGGCAATGACGGAAGGGACTGGCGCATGATGGGGCAGCTCGGGTTTTCCGGATCCATCAGACTTAAAAAATATGGTGAAACAGCCCAGCGGTACACTTCTCCCACTTTACGGATTTCTTCCACTTTCTCCGGCGGCAAAGCAAGCAATGCTGTCAATGTCTCGACATCTTCAATCCTTGACCTGACCTGCCAGCGCCAGTCATACCATTCCTTGTCGCCTGCCCGGAAAAATTTCTTTATCTTTTCCTGGCGGCGAAGGATATTCTCCCACCCTGAAAACCCGTCCGGTATCAGCGGCCTGACACGCAGATAATCTTCAATCCGTGCCTTAAGTTCCGCGGCCCGGCGTTGAGCCAGTTCTCTTTTTTGTTCTTCGTTGTCGCAATACATTAAAAAGCCCCTTCCTTATTTTTATAAGGGCGGAAATGCATCAAAGTACAGTGTGCTGCAATCTGCCACTTACATACTGTAATTTATATTATCATATTCATTATATCCCGAAACAGTTTTTTCGTGAACGGCCGCAGGATTCCTCCCAAGTCTCGGAAACAGTATTTTACCGACAAATCCAAATGTGCGCAGGACATGTTGACACAGAAAAAGGGACACCCGTGTGTCCCGGCTAACCAGTTTTCTGCAAAGTTTCCCATTTGCCGCAGCGGCCGCCCCAGCGTGCCAATACCTCGCCGTTTACAGAGATATTGACGATTTCACAAAGGTTGGGGCAACCGTTGCACTCAAAGCTGGTTGCTTTATATTCCATGTCTGAAACGGCAAAACCGCGAAATTGAGTTCTTCCTTTTCCTCTTATCGCAGATTTGGCTAAAAGCGCAGCACCGATGGCACCCATCACGTGAAAATATTCCGGCACGAAAACTTCCAGGCCCAGTGCTCTTTCAAAAGCTGCGCGGATACCAACGTTGGCCGCCACCCCGCCCTGGAAAACAACCGGCGGCAGGATCTCCTTGCCCTTGCCTACATTGTTCAGGTAGTTCCTTACCAGGGCGTCACACAGCCCGGCTATAATGTCTTGCACCGGATGTCCCATTTGCTGTTTATGAACCATGTCTGATTCAGCAAAAACTGAGCAGCGCCCTGCTATTCTAACCGGAGACTTGCTTTCCAGCGCCAATTCGCCGAACTGCTCAATGGGAATATTCAGGCGGGCGGCCTGGTGGTCCAGGAA
>LSQX01123738.1_pt1 | contig 11884 bp, 10 predicted proteins | sample 654561 | NCBI WGS metagenome assembly LSQX01 (sample SAMN04489861, study PRJNA283612) | anaerobic digester metagenome | isolation source: 4 biogas reactors fed with cattle manure at either 37C or 55C with and... | place: Denmark: Kongens Lyngby | collected 2014 | reverse complement strand
GGTTCTCTTATGGTAGCGAAAGACTGGGGCAAGGTCGAGAAAATGCTCGAACTTTCCTAAAAGAAAATCCTAAAATAGCTGAAGAAGTAGAAGCAAAAATTCGCGCTAGTATGAGTGAAATAAACATGTTTGACTCAGAAGATACCATGGAAATTGCCAAAGAAGAGAAAACCGCAGCAGCAAAATAAATTATCTATAAAGGTATATGACAGGTTAGAAAACTAAACTTAACTTGCATATACCTTTTGGTATTTTTAACTTATACAAGTAATGCCTAAAAAGAACAGCCCGATAACATTGGTTTATATAATAATTTTGTTTTTTGGAGCAAATTGGAGTTTTGCTACTGATAGTTCATGCTTCCCTTTTTTCCACAACCAAGATATTATGGTTGATATTAAAGTCACGGCTTTAACCCATGATTTCGATACTGAAAATTTTACAATATCGTGGAAGCATAGACCTTCAATCTCTTTGGATACTTTTCATATTGTTGGTAAAAATTTTGATCTATGGTACATAACTAATAAACAAGCACGATTTTTAATTGACTCTCATAAGAATTCCAAACGGGCTTTGGCTTCACACCATTTGCGAGAGTCCATTGCCAACACTATTTTACGATTCGATGATTTAGAGCTCCTTGCCCATGGAAATTACGAGTGCACCCCCTCAAAAAACGAAGACAATTTTTATTACAGCACTAACAAATCCCAAATGTGGTACAGTCTTAGTATCGATAATCACAAACTACCCAATACAGGAGAATTTTCAGGCTTTTTACGAACAAAAAGATCTATACAATTCCTTGATTGGACAAATTTCCCCAAAATCAAAAACGCCATACCTGGAAAAATAATACTAGATGAAAGTTATATGAATGCAAGCATATTTATTGAATCTGTATTAATTTTACCTGTTTTAAATGGTAAAACCAAACAATTATACAAAGCTTGGTCAATTCAACTTGATTAAAGGCCAATAATAAGTCCAATTACACTGTAGCAATAAAGAAGATAAAGCTTTGTTTTGATCTTTAAATTGTTTTTTTGGCCTTAAAAAGCCCCCTATTTGCAAAGAAATATCATGCTGTTCAAATTGGTATTTAGGTCCTAAAAAAAACAACCATTGTCTAAACTTATACGCTTTAGAATCTTTCACAAAATCCAATATTTCACCGGTTTGCATCCAATTCAAATAACTAGTCCACCAAAACTTTTCATAAATGGGAGCTTGATAACTCAATGTTAATGAACTCAAAAAATCTTTGCCTTGTATGGGCATATTCATAAAATAGTCATAGGTATAGTTTTCTTTTACACTTGAAGTCTCTATTAAAGAATATGAATGTTGCAAAAACACCTTATGATACCCAAAAGACAAATCTGCAATAAAGTTTATTGCCACCCTTTGCTCATAAGCCCAACTAGAATAATCGTAAAGATGTTTATAAACATAATTTGCTTGCCAATGCTCAGTGGTACTTTCGACAAAGATGTTCACAGGGAAAATAACATTACTCTTTAAATAACCCGAGGTAGAATACTGCAAAAAAAACTCAAATCGAGGAATTATGCCGACTCCCAAACCTGTATTAAAATTTGCCATCCATGGGGTGATAGTGGCATTAAGTTTAAATCGCAAATACTTACTATGCGGAGCTAATTCTTCCCCTAACAAACTTCTCTGCATGGGCTCGTACCAATCAAAATTATAAGACAGGCCTGCATGGGGAATCCAAGTTTTTAATGTAAAGGGTGAGGTGAGCTTTACTTGAGAGTGCATACTAGGACCAAATTTACGCTCCCTGTGAAACTCATACCCCCACAAATTAGCTGTAATTATTAACAAAAAGCACAAAAAAGAAGTATTTTTAAATTTATTTGATAACATTAATTGATTTTTCACAACAATAAAATAGAAAAAACCCACTCATTCTTGCAATAATGATTATTTTTTTGTTTAAAGTCAAAGGAGTTACTTTATGAATTTTAAACGCCTTATTATAGTTGGCATTAGTTTAGTTGCAATTTTAGGATGTGCAAGTCGATATACTTCTTCTATTTTAGTGGAAAGAGGTGCTGGTGTTCATGACTACGAACGCGAGTATTTAGTTACCCAAGAGGGTTATGGCATAGATGCCCGTCTTAAAAAAATCTTTGTACAAGGTTATGTGGAGGAAGGCATGATCCAAGAAATGGTGCGATTGCTTTGGGGAGTACCTGATCGAGAATTTGAAGAAGGTATGACTTGGGAATATGTCACCAAAACTGGCGAGCTAATAACTCGTGTTAAATTCAAGAAGAGTGAACTCCCCCGCCTAGGCGTCTATGACTATGTAGTTGACGCTATCGAAGGTGACAGATACGGTGGCTCACTTCCGCCAGGAAGTGGGGGCATAGAAGCTCGCAAGTAAGCCCTAACTAGTATGGATTAAAGTTTAAGCTTAAAACCAGTTGTAAGCTATTGTGTTTAAGCTTGGGCTTACTAGGTAAATCAATAAAGTTTTTAACACTTGGCGCCCAGCGAAAACCCAATTGTAATTGATCGCTTAATATATAGTTTAAACCAATAGTATAGCCTATGTCTATACTATTGGTACTCAGCTTAAAGTCGTTGAAGTTCTTCTTACCAAAAGATAATGGTTTTCCTTCCTCAGAAATAAATCTGCCTTCAGTAATGTATAAGGTAAAACTGCTGTGAAGTAAATATGATATATTAAGACCACCATAAACACTTAAAGCTTCGACAATATTAACGCCAAATAAAATAGGCAACTCTAAATACGCATGATTGTACTCAATGCGACGAGAACCTGGTATGACCTGATCTTCCATGGATTTATTCTTGGCTATTTCATAGACTAAATCTAATGCTTCACGACCACCATAGGTATCTAAAGTGTCTAGTTTTTTCTCATAAGAAGCGCCTTTCCAGATATAGTACAAATCCGTACGCAAATAAAGCCAATCATTAAAATTCATGCGCACAAAAGCCCCAAAAACAGGACCAAAAATCCCAGAAGGATCAGCATCAGCACTAACTCCATCGCGAAATGGAAGTACTTTTTCCTCAAATTCTAGACTATTGACATACATTCGCATATCAGAAATGTGTTCTCCACTAATTTTGGCATAGGAACCGCCTATAACAACACCATAATCACTGATGTCAAAGCTCCAAACAGCTGAAACAAAAAATAAAAAGAAACATAAAATTCTAACTAACATCAATTTCTCCATCTTTCTTTATGTATTGAGTTAAATTTAGTCTTAAATATGAAAAACTTTTTCTTAAATAGAAAACTTTATTATAAAACTTGCTTGTTGCTTAGTTTAGTACCTCAACTTTATGCAAACTCTAAACTAAATTACCAGCATAACTTAAGTACAGAAGTTAGTATTTCTAATCAAATCAGTCAGATAAAAGAAGTTTATTCTCGTAATTATGACTTATCTGGAGGCAAATCTGAATTTATCTGGGGAACTTCTGTGGCCGGAAATGTAGGGGTTCAATCTCCACTATTAGGATTTTCGCAACCAGGGGGCATTTTGCCTTTGCAAAACTCTGGAATAGTCATTCATAGCTTAGTTTGGGCACCCTGGGATGTTGGTTTAGGAGCAACTAATGGACTTTTAAAAGATTTGCGACCTCAGCCAGCTATTTTAGACACTCCCATAACTCATATTCACTGGCAACGCACTGCTTTTGGAGGCAATAATTTTGCTTTAGACTTTAGAAGAAATTTAATGGATTCTCTCTTACTAAATCTTAATATTCAAAGTTTATCCACAGATAGCTCTGGTTCCTTCCGATATTTGGAGCAAACGCACCAACTTTTTGTGGGGGTTTTGGGTAGAGACTCAAGCTCCATTCCTTTTAGCGGCAGAAACTTAAAATTTGATGCCTTTAGCTTCCATCCCCAAATAACTTTATTAAAATCTTGGGGACATATAGGTGCACAAGTAAATTGGATAAAGCAACACAGCGATGATGCTACTAGACATCATCCTGAATATGACCCTCTAAACCATCGCTATACATATAAAGTCGCGCCATACGAAACCCATATCGCAGATGATGGCATTAAATTATTTGCTAAGGCTAAGTTAAACCCTCAACTGCACTTTAATTTTGACCACCATTTTACCGGAATCAAGCACCGCTATGAAAACACCCCTTATCATAGCCTCAAAGATTTTTCTTCCTCCCAAGAAAGAATAGATACAGCATATTTATCTCCCCTTAAATGGTATGAAAAAGGACAAATTCATCGAGGGGAATATAGCCTTGCTTTCTTAAAATACAATGTAAAACTTAGCCATCAATATGAAACCCAAAGATTTAATCAATGGCTAAATAGAGATTTTAAAAACTCTCCAAGCATGCTTTGGCAAGATGAGCAAAGCTGGCTTGCCCAATGGCAAAACAAGCTAAAACTCACTGATTTTAGCATGCACAGCCATTTACAAGCAGCCCTGCATCGCATGGGCAACAATGAGGACAAAGCATTCTGGAAACCAGCTTTTTCTCTGAATTTCCATTTATTTTACCAAAATAAATGGAAACTAGAGCTAGCCCATAGACAAAACCCTGCCTGGCCTCAATTAAAACAAAGTCATTTTATGCGAACTGAAAGGCTTAGTTTTCCAAACCAGGCCTTAAAGGCTGAGCAACATTACACCAACTATGCCACAATTTCTTACCATACTTCTGAAGTAGGCTATGGACTACGCCTTAGACATCAACTGGTCAACAATGCAATTAGACCTGGATGGTTAGCATATCCCAACTACTACGCCCTGGCAGACAGCATTGCCTTTAAAAACTATAACTTTCGCCAATTGGGCGCTTATTCTTGGGCTCCATGGCTAGAAATTCATTTAGGAAATTGGCAAGGTTGGATAGAACGCGAGAGCGTATTAAAGTCATGGATAATTGGCGCCTCGCCCACTTTACATATTCCCAATCGTCTTTATAAAGGCGGGGTTTATTGGAATTCACGGGCAGTGCAAGACCGATTAGGCATACAAGTAGGCTGGGATTTCCAGTGGTTGGCAGGACATCATATTTTCACCTTAGAAAACCCAGAATTAACTGATTATTATATGCCTCAAATGGCGATTAGAGATAAAACCCCCCACCATTTGTCCCTTAATTTCCATACAAAAATGCAAATCAAAACCTTTGAATTATACGGACGCATAGATAATATGAATCATGCGAAAATCATACACGATGCAGGCTATACTCCGCCGGGCATTGTATTTAGCTACGGAATTATCTGGTTATTACAAAATTAATTTTCTGGATATGCGCAGCATCTAAATCCAATGGAAGGATCGCGATAATAATAGGCTGTTCTTCGGGCGGGACTTTCACCACCTAATAAAAGCACTGCTTCGGTTCGAATTTGTACATAATCAAACCCTCCTGATAAATGCTCAATCCAATCCAATCCCCCTCGACGACGATATTCTCTTTGATCTACAAAGTCTTCACCTAAAACCTCACCGCTTTGAGGGTCACGCACTTCAAAAACGATAATTGTATCCGGCAGTTCTGCGGGGCTTAAGGTTTTAACTAACTGACGGTTAGTATCCACTTGAAATAAGGTGTCAAAAAAGCTGCCATTGCGATAAATATAAATGGAATCTTGACGATAATTTGCACGCATCCGCGCTGGATGAGATTTAGCTGTGCACCGAGCTTGTAAAGTTCTATCACTCACATCAAAAACCATATAACTAGCACCTTTTAACAAAGGGATTGTATCATAAATAGTATCGTTACTTAAGGAATCTACTTCGAAATCTACACCGCGCACCCATTCTTGTAATTGCCCTGGTAAATCATATATTCCTTCGGGATTAACGCAACGAGCATTGCGAGTTTCTATGTTAAACGCTTGGGCAGAATCTCCAGTGCCTACATTACAATTTCTAAACAAAAATTCTTGGGGAATAAAAAGTTCATCTTCTATGGTTCCATAACGACTACCGCCACTCAAACATGCTAAGCGCCAATCTTCTTCACTACATAAGTCAAAACTAAAACCTGGCTCGCTTAAATTTTGACAAGCTTGCCTAGCTTCTTGATAAAGCAAATTTGTTTGAAAAACAGCTTCTAAATCTCGATGTTCAAACTTTTCCATGCAAAAAACATCTCTTTGCTCTTCTGTCACGCTGCGCACCACCGGCGCATAAGCTATTGGACATTCAAAATCCACAAAACTACGCCGGGAAAGCAACATTGTATCTTGGAACCAGGGGGAAACTGCTCCCGAAGAATCCACACTGCGCACACGCAATATTAAAGTATCCCCAGGAATCATCCACAACAAAGTATCTGCCACATAATTCCCTTCACTGCTTATATAAATGGAATCTTCAGATATGCTCCAGCGTTGACTATAATTCTTTTCAGACAAAACTGAACTAGGCTCCAAACGCCCCCATTTTCCCCGAATAAGCGCCTCTAATTGGTAGTTTTCTACTTCTTGCCAGCACTTTGATTTATGGCATTCTTCGGGGATAAATAAATTTGAATCTAGTTCTATACCTGAATTTGGAAAAAGAGGGTCTATGCCAGCTAACCACCATAAATAAACCCGATTGGAATCCACGGCAACGCGCTCAGAATCCAGGGTGTCGCGTAAAAAAACGAATTTTTGCGCCATTAAAGGAGGGACAGAGTCAGTGGTAGAAAGTACTGGCGTTTCAGAAACGCTCAAATTACCCGCACTGTCATAGGCGGCAATATTTATTTGAAAACTAGTGTTTGGTTTAAGACCAGTAACTTCTAAAGTGAAAATATTGGCTAAACTATCGTCCTGGGCAAAACCTTGGCCGTCTGTAATGGCCCAATGCCGTTCAGAATCCCTGGAACTAGCCACGGCCAAACTAAGTTCTCCCCTACCGCGCACCAACCAATACTTTCCTAAATGCAAGTCTGCTTCAGACTTCTGTCCAGCTATGCTTAGCTCGGCTTTAACCTCTGAACCTAACTCACTACCATCATCTGACCATAAATGCACATCATAGCCGGCAATAGGTCCAGAAATATCCGTAGCTTGGTAAAAATCTCGCTGATCGGTGGGCCTGCTCCAATGTATTATCATTTGATTATGGGTGAGAGAATCGCTAAATTTGACTCTTGCAGGGGGAATATCATCGCCTAAAATCACAAAAGTACGCACTATTCGACCAGGAACTTTAACCCCTTTATATTCTCCCCACAAAGCAATACTTATGGAGTCTCGATCTTTAAAAGCATTCACATAATCCGAAATGTCTAGGGAATCAAAAAAATAACCATCTTTGACTTTAAAGGGATGAACAATGCTTTGTTCTAAATAAGATTTTTTAATATCCTGCTCTTCTGCTGAAAGCACCGTGGTGTCTATCCATACATGCACATTGCTAAAGTTTTTAGTATTTACCGGAAGACGCCATTTAAGTAAATAGCACTCATCCTTAGCTTTAGAGTCAATGCAACGCTTTTCCACTAATGGTTCTTGAATGCTGCGCTCAAAAGAATACTCTTTCCCTTGTTTATCTGGTCCACAAGACCAGAAAACTAAGCTTAAAATAATTCCTAATAAAATCTTCACTTATCACACCGTATTTGCATGTACATTTATGTTTAAAATACAAAAAAACACAGCCAACAATGTAGCTGTGTTTAAAATTCTTATAAAATCAAATTAAAGCTCTGGATAAACAGATACTTTCTTGTTTCTGCGATCTTTACGCTCAAATTTTACAAAACCATCTACCAAAGCATATAAAGTAAAATCATTACCCATGCCCACATTGGTACCTTGGTGAAATTTTGTTCCTTTTTGACGCACTAAGATATTTCCAGCGCGAACGGCTTCTCCACCGTACTTTTTGACACCGCGAAACTTTGGATTTGAATCGCGACCATTTTTAATTGAACCTTGTCCTTTCTTATGTGCCATGTTTAGGCCTCCTTAGATTTGGCAAGATCTTGGGCGATCTTTTCTTTGCGTGTGAGCTTGGGCTTAACCTCTTTTTGCTTAGCAAGAGCAACTGCACGAGCTCGGTTGCGTTCTATTACTTTGGGATCTACAACTACAGAATCGGAACCGGATTGAATTTCAGTCACTAACACTTCGGTGAAGCCCTGGCGATGACCTGCTTTCCTTTCGTAACGCTTGCGGCGTTTCTTTTTGAAAACAATGATTTTATCTGCACGATCGTGGCGAATTACCTCAACCTTAACAGTAGCATCGTCCAGGACAGGGGTGCCGACTTTTACTTCGGAGCCATTGGCCACTAAAAGCACGGACTTGAATTCAACTTGGGAACCGACTTCAGCTTCGAGAGTAGGCACCTTTAAAAGTTTACCTAACTCTACCTTATATTGAAAACCACCTGTCTCTACTATGGAATACATGATTTAATCCTTTAAAACTGATTTCGGAGCCGAAAATATAGAAATAAATGTTACAATGTAAAGGGAAAATGACAAATATGCTTAGTTTTTTCTCTATGGCTGCTCATAAACTATAACATTTGGCTCAGAACTGCTCAAATTAACATCTAATTTGGCCTTTGCGGCTCCTACTTCTACCTCTGCACATACGGGAACTCGTCCTGTCCAGGGTGTTTGGCCTACTTTTTTTCCATCCACCCATAAAGGCACACGATTTTTTTTCCCTTTATGCTCTGCTTTCATGGTTAATTCTGCCATACGCGGAGATAGTTTGCGATCGAAAACTTCCATCCCGCCTTTTTTTAATCCCACCTGAAAACTTGTGTTTTGAGCACAAGGATGGCTAATTTTCACCTTATGCTTGCCTGGTGCTAGGCGGTAGGCACCAATGTCCACCACTTGATCTGCTATGCGCATTTCTAAAAAAGCGGGATTCCAAGCCACTGGGATGCTGGGATTTAGCACTAAAGTTCCAAAATTTGGAGATAATTTTAAATTGACCTTTTGATTATCAGCATTAACCAGTATTTTTTGTTCTAAATCGGCATGGGCATCCAAAACTGCATAAATCAGATGCCCCCCCTTGGCAACTCGAGCTTTACAAGGCGTAGCCACACAACTCGGCAAAGGACGACCGTCTATATTAATGGTAGCACCAGATGGCTCAGAAGTGATTTCCAAAGTAACAAAACCATCATCAAAATCCTCATTGCTAGTTTTAACTCCAATGATCCCCAGCTGATCTTCTGCTAGACTTTCTACTCTAGCCTGTAAAAGTCTATTTAGCAAAATTGAACTTTGTTTCTCAATAACTTTTTCCATCTCTTTTATAGAGTTAACTTTTTGGGAGAAATTCCCCAATAATTCTCCATTTTCTACCTGGTGCAACTCCCCGGTGAGCGTATAAGCACTTCCCATTTTGTTAATGCGCATCTGGGCTATATAATCCATCTTTAATATACTACCTGTTTTAGGCAAGTTTTCACCAAAATCTGGATCTAAAGTTATGCCGCTATTCAATAAATCGCGCACTTGGCTTTGTAAACTTTCTCTGGTTTGTATTTGAAAAGTTTTCTGTGCTTTTAAAATTTCAAAAGATGCACTTCGCATTTTATCTGTGTAAAACATTAACTCTGTGGGGGCAATATCTGCAGATTTTTCAGCAGTAATCTCTAAAATCGCCAGTTTCTGTGCCGAAACAACTCCTAGCAAAAGCATAACAAAAAGTATAACTCTATTTATCATCTCAATCCCCATTGGTCTAACTCTGCGTACCATTGCCCCCATAAAGAGGATTTTGCAATAACTTCTGTCAAATGCCCTTGAGCTTCTCTTTCGTTTTTACCTATACCGCGCAACAATTCTCCATCAATGGTGAAATACAGTTCTCCATCGCAGGCCACCCCCTTTAAGCTAGGTTGCCAACTGCACATATAACCAAAACTTCCATAGTTGCATTGTACTTCGGGTTTTGTTAATACCAAGCGCACCCCTTGTTTGCAAACCCCTGTGGATATTTTATAACGAGACGACAGTTGAGAGAAAATCGCTTGGGAAAATTTATCGTCGGCTCCCTCCCAATACATGTTAAAATTCGACTTAAATGCAGTATAATGTTCCACCATTGCTCTATAATTTGCCTGTAATTTTAACTTTTCTGCATTTTCATGTTGCCCCAAGGCATCGAGCACGCCATTTATGGGCAACAAGCGTGTATAAAGTTGTTGGGATTCCCACCAAGCTTGAATTTTACGCAAAGGATGATTTTGACTTATTACAGTATTGATAAATATTTGCAAAGAATCTGCTAAAGAGGCGTATTGTTCCCAAAAAGGACGAGCAGCTGCATCTTTAGACATGCAAACCACCGCACCATACATATCGCCATGTTTTTCTAAATATTCAATTTTAGCTTCATGGGCATTAGATAAATGAGCTATTTGACGCACTTGCGAAGTCCAGGTTCTGGTGATATTTTCTTGATCACCAGTACGCTCGCTACTGCGATAGCTATCTGTTAATCCTTCCACCGACGCTTGTATTTGCAAAGCTAACTGGTTTTGCGCTTGTCCCACCGCTTCGTGCTCCACTGTGCTAGTAGCCACGCCTTTTAAGGCGTGGGGATCTTTACAAGAAAAACTCCGCAATTTTGGCATCAAAGTTCGCTCAGCCCCAGAAGCGGAAGAGGTATTTTGGGTACTACCTTGACCAAAATTCGCAGACTGCGATTTTAAATACTGTGCTTCCGCCGCATAATCCTTTTCAGCTTGAGCCTGGGGGGCGGCACATGAATACAAAAGCACAAAACAATACAAAAGTATAACTTTCTTAAGCATAAAACAACATCTTTTTCTAACCTTATTATACCATAAAGGTAGTTAGAATACTTGTATTATTACAAAATTTTATTTGCAGAACTATTTTATGTACAAAGGAAACTTTTTACATAAATCTACAATTTCAGCTTTGAGAGCTTCTAACTTTTTAGGATCTTTCCGTGAAATTATCGCCCTATCAATGCAACTGGCAACTCGTATAGATTCTTCTATACCAAAACCACGAGTAGTTATGGCAGGAGTTCCTAAACGCACACCACTGGGATCCATGGGTTTGCGTTTGTCAAAAGGTATAGTAGAACGACTGGTGCTTATACCAATTTCTTCGAGAACTTCTTCGGCTTCTTTACCAGAAACTCCTTTGGAAGTCATATCAACCACCATAAGATGATTATCAGTACCACCAGAAATTATGCGATAATCTCTTTTAATCAGCTCGTTAGCCATAGCCTGGGCATTGCTAATAACATCTTGGGCATAAGTTTCAAAGCTAGGCTGTAAAGCCTCATGAAAAGCCACTGCTTTAGCAGCGGTCATGTGATCATGAGGACCACCTTGCATACCTGGGAAAACCGCCCTATCTATAGCCTGAGCAAAAGGTTCTTTACACATAATGATTGCCCCTCGAGGTCCGCGAAGTGTCTTGTGTGTAGTAGATGCTACAATATCAAAATAAGGCACAGGATTTTCCAAAGCTTTTCCCGCCACTAAACCAGCAATATGAGCGATATCGGCAAATGTAATAGCACCAACTTCATCGGCTATTTCTTTAAAAGCTTTCCAATCTAAATTGCGGCTATAGGCACTAAAACCAGCAATTATCATTTTAGGGCGTTCTTTAAGGGCAATTTCTCGCACCTTGTTCATATCAATAATACCCGTATCTTCTTCTAAATGATACTGAGTAAAATTATATAACAAGCCAGAAAAATTAACAGGATGACCATGGGACAAATGGCCACCATGATCTAATTGTAATCCCAAAACCTTATCACCAGGTTTTAAAGCGGCAAAATATACAGCGGCATTGGCTGGACTTCCCGATAATGGTTGCACATTAACATGATCGCACCCAAAGAGCTGTTTAC
>LSQX01348992.1_pt1 | contig 11885 bp, 9 predicted proteins | sample 654561 | NCBI WGS metagenome assembly LSQX01 (sample SAMN04489861, study PRJNA283612) | anaerobic digester metagenome | isolation source: 4 biogas reactors fed with cattle manure at either 37C or 55C with and... | place: Denmark: Kongens Lyngby | collected 2014 | reverse complement strand
CAGAATCAACCACCCTTTTCTACAACCTGATAACAGATGAGAATAATAACGTTCAAGCTATATTTGCAGGTCATGTGCATTTCGACCACGAAGACGAGTTTTTGCCTGGCAGAATGCAAATTGTAACAAAAAATGCTACAGACGGACATTTTAGAGTTGTAAAAATATCTGGCAAGTAATGAAAGTCCTCGCTGCGCGAGGACTTCTTTATACAAACATCTTGTATTTTTTAGTACAATGAATATAATCTATAGTAAGCTATAATATACAAAAGGAGTTATTTTATGCGTAGGAACAACTACATAAAGAAGTTATGTTTACTCTTGTTGCCAGTTTTGCTGGTATCAGTTTTCTTGTATTCCTGCAACAAAGAGTTTGATCCAACAAAGGATTATAAGCCAATCATTGCAGAACATGAAGATAGTACACTTAAACTTACATTTGTACATTCTTTTACAAAAGTAGCGCAAGATGAGAAGCCCAAAGGAAATAATTCATATTACATACGTCTTGCAAAGAACGAGATTGAGGGTTGTCAGTTCGTTCTCTATTCAGAAAATGATAAGGAAAACCTGACAGCAGAAATTACTGAATTTAAAAATGAAGCAGGAGATGCAATTCCCGCTGAACTATTCATTGAACATTATATCAGTACGGGAGATGCAATGACGCCTGATCCTATTGTGCCGCTGTCTTCTGAGTTTAATTTAGAAGGGTCTAAATCGCAAGCCTTCTATATTAAAATAAAGACCACACCTGATACACCAGCAGGCATTTACGAAGCAATGTTGTCTATTAAGGATGGAAGCAAGACCATCAAGCAAGCAAAAGTGTTTGCAAAAGTGTGGGATTTCACACTAAGTGAAGAAACCGCATGCACAACAGCAATGGATCTTAGTCATTGGGCTGTATACGTAAAGCATGAACAATGGGATTCAGACGACAATGAGCTTTACAAGATATATTACGATTATCTGCTTGAAAATCGTATAAATGCATATTATCTGCCTTATGATCTTCTTGATCCAAGAGTGGATGAATACTTGGACAATCCAAGAGTGACTTCATTCTGCATTACAGGTTACAAAACAAATTTCAATTTTGACAAGTTGAGAGCAATTCATGAAAAACTGTCCCAGAAGGAAGAGTGGTTTGACAAGGGATACTTCTATTACGTAGATGAACCTACTGATATCCATCTTCTGAATGAAATTGAGTTCTATGGAATGAACTTGGAAACAGTATACCCAGGTTATAAAATGGTGGCTCCATTCTTTACAGACATAATGGTTGATTACAAAACAGATCAAATCGAATTCATGTCAAAATACATACGTATTTGGTGCAACAAACCATATGCATACAAGACAGCTAAAGAGAACAAGAAAGAACCTAAATACATCGTTCAGTCCGAAAAATACGACAAGCAGTACGGAACATATGCTGAACGAATGGAAGAGTTCAAAAAAAGAGGAGACAAGGTTTGGTGGTATGTGTGCTGGGAGCCACAGGATCCTTATGCTAACATACTTATGGAGCAGAAGGGTGTAGTTCACAGGGTTCTATTCTGGCAGCAAAAGCAGTTCAATGTGGATGGATTTCTATACTATGCAGTAAATAATTGGACTGAGAATCCTTGGGAAGATGCAATAACAGGAAAGCACCTTATGCCTCATGTATATGGTGATGGTGTTCTGATTTATGATGGTGCTCATGTAGGTATTAGAGGTCCTATCGGTTCATTAAGACTCGAAGCAGTCCGTGATGGTATTGAAGATTTTGAGTACCTCACCATGGCAGAGAAAGAGTTGGGCAAAAAGAAAACCAATAAGATTATAAAGAAAGTGTCCAAGAGTATATTGGATTACACAAAGGATGACGAAACCTTTGTGAAAGCTAGAATTGAGCTAGGCAACAAGCTGGAAAAAGCTTTGAAAAAGTAAAATAATTTAAATGTCAGGATACATAGAGAGTTGCATGCTTCTTAAAGGCAGCAACTCTCTTTCTTTTAGGTTATATTATTGAAGCTGCTCAATGGTGATACCGCACCGGACAGAAGGTTTGGTTATATTGCAAAATGAGAATGGATTGATATAATTGGAGGAGCAGTGCAATATGGCATACTATTTGGAAAGGAAGTAAAATTATGAAGCTGTTGATTATTAGACACGGAGATCCGGATTACAAGAACGATACACTAACACCAAAGGGTTGGATTGAAGCTGATTTGTTATCCAAAAGACTTGAAAAGATAAATATATCCAAGATTTATTGTTCGCCATTGGGCCGTGCGAAGGACACCGCAAAGGCTACTCTCAAGATAAAAAACATGGATATGGAGATACTCGACTGGCTGCAGGAGTTTCCACTCCCTGTCAAACCTGACTATGAGAAAGAAGGTCTTCCTGTACATCATAATGGCTGTCATTGTCCTTGGGATATTACACCCCAATACTGGAACAAATACAAGGATGTGTTTTTCTCCAATGACTGGATGAGTCATTCCGTGTATAAGGATAGCGGCATCTATGAATATTATACGAAGGTAGGTAATGAGCTTGACAAGCTGCTTGAAAAGTATGGTTACATAAGGAAAGGGCAGCTGTATGATGTTACAGAGAAAGCCAGGGATGATGAAACAATTGTTTTCTTTTGTCATATGGGGCTTGGTTTGACATTGGTATCCTGTCTTACAAGAATACCAATACCTCAAATATGGCATGGTTTTCAGCTCATGCCCACATCAGTAACAGTTGTAGAAATGCAGAGAACACCTCAGCTTCACGATGCTGCAATTGCCCGTATTGTTCAAATGGGTGATCTTTCACATTTATACAATATGGATTAGAAGATTTTGACAATTGGTTTATGACGTGATATTATTGACACGGTAATTAAATTTCGTGAGGTACATAATGGATTATTTTCAAACGAATGAAGCAAGCAATTATTCAGATGCGGCAAAGAAGCGTAACAGAATTATTTTAATCATTGCCGCTGTAGCAATTGGATTGGTGGGTTTTTATGCTGTGGTCGAGTTCATAAGTTCACTGGACTTGTTTTATACAAGACGCACCATATCATACAATGAAATGGTATATCAAAGACCTGACACGGATAAAATTTTTGACAAGATTGATGAGATAATTGAAGTAGTGAACAGCAAAGCGACATTTTATAAGAAGCTTAAAGCAGTTAAGTCTTTGGAAAAGGATTATGAAAATTTCTATACTATGTCAGCTTTGGCTTATGTCAAGCATAAAAGCGATACTACTGATGATTTCTTCAAGGAAGAGGTGGAGTTCTTTGGAGAGGTTACCCCCATATTTCAACAAAAACTCGAAGAAATGTTTATTTCCTGTAGTGAGAGCAGTCATGCAGAGAGGTTTGAACTGGAGTATTTCGGGGAAGGGTTTTTTGATTCATATAAAGATGGAAGTATTTACAGTGATAATTTTGTCAAACTTCTGCAAGAGGAGTCTCGCCTTGTTAATGAGTACATAGAGGCAGTGAGCAGTGCAACAATTAACTACAATGGCAAGGAAGAAACCATTGAAACCATACTGCAGATGGATTTGGAGGAAGAAGAATTTGATGCCTTGATGACCATGTATTATGAAAAATGCAATGACACCCTGGGTGAAATATATGTTGACCTTGTGAAGACTCGCCTGAGAATTGCGCAAGAACTTGGGTACGAATCATATATGGATTATGCTTATGAATATTTTGGCCGGGACTATACTGCCGAGCAGGCAAGTTTGTTCATGCAGGATGTTAAAAATGAATTGGTTCCATTATATAAAAAGGTAAAACAAGATGAACTTTTCTATATCTTTGAGGAAGTACCAAACATGGATGAGAAGCGTGTTTTTGAGATTGTAAAAAAAGCAGCAGTAGACATGTCGACTAAAACTGGTAAGATCTTCAGCTTTATGGAGAAGTACGAGTTATATGACATATCCGCATCTCCAAACAAAGCACCCGGGTCATTCCAGACGTATTTGAGAGCATATGACGCACCGTTTATCCTGATGAATCTGGAAGGAAATGCGTATGATGTATTGATTTTTGCACATGAGTTTGGCCATTTTGTCGACTCATATTTAAATTATGACTATACTGTCAGTATTGAGGATGCTGAGGTGGCATCCCAAAGCATGGGATATCTGATTCTAAATTACTTAAACAATTGCTCGGAAGAAGAAGTTAGTATTCTCTCGTTGATGCAGTTTTTAAAAACCCTTGATTTATACATATACCAGGGATACTATAACGAATTTGAAGAGAGGGTCTATAGTCTCAGAGAGAATGATGTTACTCTTGAGAATATAAATAGTATAGCCAACCAGTGCGCTGTAAGTTTTGGATTATATGATGATGAATGGAAAGACTACTATTCGCTTCAATGGGTTGATATAATTCATTTTTACGAACTGCCTTTTTACGTCATCGGCTACTGCATTTCAAACGATGCAGCAATACAGATATATGAGCATGAATTGGCCAAAAAGGGTAGCGGTGTAGACTACTATTTGGACTTGATGAATAGTGACTGGAGCTTGAGTTATTTGGAAAGCGTAGAAAAGGCAGGTTTGGAAAGCCCCTTTGCCGAGGGGCGTATAGCTAAGGTTTCTTCATTATTGGAGAATTTCTTTTATCCTGAAGAAGCTGCTGCATGACTAAAACCCACAGTTGCTTATCAATAACTTCCAGTCTGCAATCCAACAGGAGTCTTGTGTGGTGCCAGGTGGCAAATCTGGCACTATTGTTTCACATGCCAGTTCTGGTATGGGTCGTCCGCTTTTAAGATATGCTTCTATAACTTGTTTGACATAAGAAGTTCTAAGCATCTGGCCTCCTATTAACGTCTGGCATACTTCAAGACCATACGGCATAGAATCGTGAAGCCACATATCAGCATATGCTTTTGAAAACTCAATTATAGCGTTTTCGAGTTCTTTCAACCTTTCCACTGATTCCTTCAGTGTTTTGGTGTCATTTGCTTTGTATGCATTTCTAATAGTTAGTCCTAAAAGGCACTTAATGCTTAGAACCCGGGCTAGTTTTTCTGCACATTTGAAAACATGGGAGTAATCTCCGCAGGCTAATCTTTGATAATGGTTAGCCAAGTCTTCATAAGTCTTTGGCATATCCTTGTCGTACAACAAATCCCATCCACCATTTAACAGGTCGGCAAAGAATATGAGAAAGGTGAGATTGGCGTGAGTGTTTGTCAGTTTCTTTTTATACGGGTCATCAAGGTAATCAAGTGAGAGCATGTCATCATAGTCTGCCCCTGTAATATCTTTAAACCTTGCTTTGTCCAATTCGCCTGTGCCGTCCCAACGTCCAATGTTGAACTCTGCACATGCATAAAGTGCCGGCAGTACTGTATAATTGTTGACCCATGCACCATTGTCAGACCAAAGTGTAATCATAAAATGGTCAAGTCCTTTTTCTTCTGCCACGCGCATCTGGGTAAGCAGTCTTGACAGGCTGAAAGTATTCATTGGTGCCATTGAGCCGCATTTGAAGACGCTGCCTGCGTATCCAACTTTATCAGTATATTTAAACATATTATCTAGTCCGGATCTAAGCACATGAACATCGCCTTCAAAGTAGTTCCAATAGAACATTGTCGTGTTTTCTGGAAGTGCATTTCTGACTTGTTCTGCGGTAACTTTGGTATTCAAGGTTTCTGTCAGCATATCATGCCAAACTTCGCAAGTGTATCCGTATTTGGAGGCAATGTTAGTCACCTTGGAGAGATGACGAAGTAGAAGCTCTTTCTTGTCTGCAGGCGGATTCTTTTTGAGATAGTTGCCAAGACCCAAGCCCCAACACTCGTCATATCCTATGTGAATGCGCTTAGTGGATAGTCCTTTTGAAATGGTAGCAAACATTTTGTCAATTAGTTTGTATACACGTTCATCTCCCACCAGCAGGACGTGGTCATTATCCATCAAATCCCTATAAGATTCATGACGCTGCAGAAAATGCAAATGGCCAAGAGTTTGTATGCTGGCTATGAGTTCGATACCGTTTTCCTTTGCACATGCATCCATCTCCTGAAAGTCTTCTGTAGTATAGCCCCCTCGTTTATAGTTGAAGTAGGGTTCACCCTCCATTTTATATGCATCTGTGCAGCCTAGATAAAGCTCATTGTACCCCATGCGGGAGAGCATGCGTATAAAATGCTTTATTGTATCAACTTTTGGTGTGTTGCCCGCCGAGCATTCAATTAGTACAGAAAAATGTTTAAATCTTCCCATGACTACTCCTTTAATTTTGTTCATATTATACATCACCATGTTTTTGAATACAACGCATCTAGCTAATATAGCTGTTTCTATAGTTAATTTTACTCTGTTATTTATTGACAGATGGTGGGTGGGAAAGTACAATTGAGAAAATGAAGATACGAGTGGGAGATACATATGAGATATTTTGTGGGCGTTGACCAAGGTGGTTCAAAAACCGAAATTCTTTTAGGAGACGAAAATGGATTAATTGTAGATAAACTCAGTGGTTTTGGATACAGTGCATTTATTCAAGACATCAAGGATAGTTCTGAGTTTGCAGTTAGATATTTGGGACAGCAAGTGGATTATCTGAAAGACCTGCTACAAAGAAATGGAATTGAAATGCCTGATGTTTATGCCTTGACTGCCTGCATGGCTACTGTAGACAGTGATGATATCAAAAAATATTATGAAGACAACTTAAGGTTAAGGACATCTATTGAAAATATAAAAGTATACAATGATATGTATGGAGCCTGGAGAGCAGGGACGAATAGATTGCCCAGCGGGGTGTTGGGAGTAGGGACTGGTGCAGGTATATGGTTATTCGACGAAAATGGAAAAGCGTTTAATTTGTCAGGACGAATTAATTATCAAGCTGCACTAGGACTTGGTTATCGTGCTTTTTTACATGCATGCATGTCTGCACAGTATTTGCTTGAGCCAACAATACTTTCAGAGAGAATATGCGAGTTTGCACAAACCCCGACTATAGCTGAAGCGTTGAAAAAGACAAATAATGGGTGGGATGTTAATGCACTTCCTTATCAACATTTTGTGCCTTTTGTATATGATGCCATGTTATTAAAGGATAGAGTTGCAGAGGATTTTGTAAACCAGACGGGCAAGGGTTTTGCTGATTGTATACGTGAAGGAATAAGAGAGCTGGGATGGGAGAACAGGGAAGTACATTTTGTAATGAATGGAGGTTCATTCAAAGGTAAAGGTTTCGTTCTTGAAAAAGTTATTAGAGAATATCTTTCTGATCTTGATAATTTGATACTTTTTCAATCCGAGTATGAGCCTGTTGCTGGAGCATTGCTGCTTTCGTATGATAATTACGGTATCAGTCCTGATTATCATAGTTTTATGCGGTTTAAACTAAGGAGAAACTTACATTGATAAAGGTAATGCGCAAGATAAAAGAAATGGCAAATATTTAAAGAGAGATGAAAAACTTTGACAAGTTAACAAACTTGACAAGAGTAAGCATGTAAAGATAAAAAGGTAATAGAATATAGTCATGCTTTAAATTGAACGTATAAGAGAGTGAAATTTGCAATTAAACCTAATCTATATATTACTATATTGTTTTGCAGCATTGTCTGGATGTCACATTGACAACATTGTGGTGATGGTAGAGGAGCAAGTATCCCACAGAAGGATAATGCCATGAAAGGAGTTTTTAATAATGTCTCGTACAAGGAAACGTAAATCTTTAATTGATTCTATCGCTGAATTAATCAGGCCCCATGTTAGAGGTTGGCTGGGAGAAACATCTGTAAACTTGCGGTTGAAACTCCTCTTGCCGGAAGAATATCAGGTTGTCAATAATGTTATTCTACCAACGGAAACTGGAACAACGCAAATAGACCATATAGTGGTATCTCCATATGGGATATTTGTTATTGAAACCAAGAACTATAAAGGTTGGATTTATGGGAATGACCAGTCCAGGGAATGGACCCAGACTCTTTACAAAAACAAGTACAAATTTATGAATCCCATTCACCAGAATTATGCTCATGTAAAAGCCATTGAATCAAGACTTTCAAATTATCCTAATATCCCCATAATCCCGATAATTGCTTTCTCAAAGGATTGCAGATTGAAAGTAAAGACTAGACAAAATGTTGTGTATTTCAACCAGGTTAAGTCAGTGATACGAAAGTTCAAAAGCAAAGTTATGAGTATTCAGGAGATGATGGAGATTCTGGCTTTGTTGCAGCATGGGAATGAGCAATTTTCAATCTCTTCCAAGGAGCATATAGAAAATGTAAACTACAAGAAAACACTCATTAAATATGCTTCTGCGGGTGACAAGTGTCCTAGGTGCAACACAGGATTTCTGTCAGTTAAACAGGGAAAACACGGTAAGTTTTTGGGGTGTGGCAATTACCCAAAATGCAGATTCACAAAACAACTTGCGAATAGAGTTGACGGACAATAATTGAAGTAGTAGAATCTGAGCGTATCAGATTGCTTTGAAAGGATGGAATTAGCAAAATGAATATCAAAGATTACTATGCAAGTAGTGACGAAAAACCACTTGAAAGAATGCCTGCGGATGGAGGTTTTACAGGTATTTTCCGTACCATTTGTTGTATTGGAGACAGCATGTCTTCTGGAGAATTTGAATCAATTGATGATAATAGCAACAAGGAATATCACGATATGTTCGAATACTCATGGGGACAGTATTTGGGACGCCTTGTTGGTGCAAAGGTTCTTAATTTCTCTCGTGGTGGCATGACTGCCATTGAGTACTGCAAAACCTTTGCAGATGCAAACAATTTCTGGGATACGGACAAGCTCTGCCAATGCTATATTATTGCTCTAGGCATTAATGATCTTGTAGGGCTTAAGATGCCTGTAGGTTCCATAGAAGATATCAACTATGAAGACTACACAAAAAACAATGAAGAAACTTTTGCCGGATGGTATGCGCAAATAATTCAAAGAATGCAGGCTCTGCAGCCCAAGGCTCGTTTCTTTCTTGTAACAATGATACGAGAGGACAGTGAAGAGCACAACAAAATTGTTCAGGCGCATGCACAACTTCTTCATGACATTGCAGAGCGTTTTGATAACACCTATGTGATTGATTTTGCTCAATACGGTCCTGTGATAGATGCTGAATTCAGGCGTAATTTCTATTTGGGAGGCCATCTTAATCCTGCTGGTTATCTGCTTGTTTCCAGAATGGTTGCTTCCTACATTGACTACATTATCCGCAACAATCCGGAAGGCTTCTATGAGGTTCCTTTCATAGGCACCCCTTATAGCTTTAGTAAATAGCTTTTTGTTGTACATTTTACTTAGACTGGAGCAAGAATCTTTTAACTCAGGAAGTCAAGCCAAATACGAAAAAAGAAACAGAATGCAATTCTGCGCTCTGTTTCTTTTTTGCTTTACCTTGAAATGTTAGAAGTTTGTTACGAAAGTATTTACTGAAAACAAAAAACATAGGGGTGAAAGAATGAAAAAGATAATATTTGGTTGTGCAATTATACTGCTCTTCGTATTTGGTATTGGCAGTTATATGGTTTACAGCAAACCTATTGACTACATAAGTATTGATATCAATCCAAGCGTTGAGCTGGGCGTCAATGCTTTTAACAAGGTTGTAAGTGCAAGAGCGGTGAACAAGGATGGGAAGAAACTGCTCGGAGATGCAAAGGTTGTCAATCTTGATGTATCAGATGCTGTTGCAACTTTGCTAAAAGTTGCGGCTGATAAGGAGTATATTGCAGAAGATGGTTCTTCAGTCGTTGCAATAACTGCTGAATCAAAAAATCAAAAAAAGGCAGAAAGACTGCAGCGTATATGCGGTGAAGCGGTAGAGTATGCTGAGAAGAAGATGAACACTAGAATTGCCGTATATAAGAACGCATGTGGTCCATCGTTAAGACAAGAGGCAAATGAACTGGGTGTTACACCAGGAAAACTGAAGCTCATAAAGACACTTCAGGTTCTTGAACCAAGTGCAACTGTAGAGGAGTACAAGGACGCGAAAGTGGCTGATATCATTTGCAGGATAAAGGAACTGATTGCCGAGAATGAAGAAGTGAACATAGACGAGGAAATCCTGGAGAGGATAGAGGAAACATGCCCTGACGATAAAAGATCTGATCTTGAGGAATTGAGAGAAAATACCAAGGAAGAGCTTTGCGATATCAAGGAGCAGATAGGTGAAGTAAACAGGGAAGCTGTTGAAAAGGTGAATGAGATTCGAACACAGATCACTGAGATATTGGCAAGTCTGATGGACATGACAGAAGAGGAAAAGGAAGATACGCTTCGTATGCTGGAAGAACTTAAAAAGCAGGCGGAGGCTATAAAAAAAGAGGCAAAGAAAGCTATTGACGAACTTAAAGAACTGGCAGATTCCAAGAAGGGCGAGATTGACAAGCAGATTGAAGAAATCAAAGAGCTGATTGAGGAACATAAGAAGGACCTGGAAGGTAAGAGGGAAGATGACGATAAGAAATGCGAAGAAAAACAGAAAAAAGCTCAGGAGAAATATGAGGAAGCCTTAAAACGGGCTGAAGAAAAAAGAGAAAAGGCTATGAAAAAATATCTAGAGGAATTAAAGAAAGCACAAGAGAAACTGGAAAAAGCCAGAAAGAAGCAACAGAATAATTGCAAGGGAAAGTAGAAAGGCATCAAAAAAGCTCCGTAAGAAATTTACGGAGCTTTTGATATTTGCATGATTTATGGCAGTTCCTCTTCCACCGTTACGGTGACTGTGAAGCTGTGACCGCCTGTAATTGTAACCTTGACGGTTGTTGTACCTACATTCTTGGCGGTAATGATACCTCTGTTGTTGACTGTGATGATGTTGGTGTCGGCAACCTCAAACGTCATCTCATACTGCTCTCTGGGTACCTTTGGTGGGTAATCCGGATGAGCTCTTGTTGAGTCGTTATATGCCTCGCCCCATGTTTCATCCTCGAATACAACAAAACCGCGAATTTGCTTCTTGTGTCTTACACCGTAATCCTTCTTGTAGACAGTTATGTGCTCTTGAACTGGAGTGAAGGATACAATCTTGGGATTCTCCATACCAATCTGGAAATCATCTGGTCGTACATAGACTTTGAAGGTGATCTGACGTCCTTCATAATGCATTGTTACATTAGTCTTTCCGACCTTCTTCATCTTCATTGTCAAGCCGTCAAAATCGATTATTTCCTTGTCATAATCGGTAAATTTAACCTTGTCTTCATCAGTTATATCATGGCTTCTAAGGTATGTGTCATACCATTTTGCTGGTACTTTGTAAGTTCCATCTTTGAGATGAACTTCAATCTTTTGTGGAAGTGTTCCGATAGCTATAGGCCAAAGTTCCTCTTTTGGAAGTTCTTCCCAGAAATAATCAGCACGAAGAACGTTCTTGCCGTCCTTGTCAGTCTGTCTTGCTTCGCCTTCATAAACTGAAAGCTTGATTCTCTGGAAACGAGTAGCCCATTTACCCCAGTTCTGCTGTCCGCCGTCGGAGTATGCATAGCCAATAATCAGTTCGTCTTTAAGCTGTACATGGCCGTTTGGTCTCTTTGAAACACCCATGTTGTGGCAGAACTTTGATATGCCGGTTCTGATGGTATCGATATGTGCTGTCTCTTATACACATCTCCGAGCATAAGAGACAGGTCTGTTGCTGTTCCGTCATACCCGAAGTCACATGCATTAACGGTTATGTTGCTAAGGGTCGGCGGCACAATCGGTTCAGGCGGGGTAACTGTAAATGTTGCCTCGAAGCTGGTTGTTTCGCAGATGTCCTCCACGTTCCAGGTAACTGTCACTGATCCTCCGCATATATCGGGGTATGTATCGTCCCAGTCCGGGGTAGCTATCGGT
>LSQX01313747.1_pt3 | contig 11885 bp, 12 predicted proteins | sample 654561 | NCBI WGS metagenome assembly LSQX01 (sample SAMN04489861, study PRJNA283612) | anaerobic digester metagenome | isolation source: 4 biogas reactors fed with cattle manure at either 37C or 55C with and... | place: Denmark: Kongens Lyngby | collected 2014 | reverse complement strand
CTTGAAGAAAACGGGTTTTCAGTGTTTACCCATGTTATAGAGCCCGGAGACTTATCGAAAAATATAGATAATTATAATTTAATACTGTGTGAGTTATCAAAGGAGGGCTTTACGAGAAAGGATATTCTCATAGCCCTTGGAGGAGGCGTAACAGGTGACTTGACAGGCTTTGTTGCAGGATGCTTTATGAGAGGAATACCCTATGTCCAAGTGCCCACTACTCTTTTAAGCATGGTGGATTCTTCCATAGGCGGTAAAACGGGAATTAATCTTAAAACAGGGAAGAATCTTGCAGGCCTGTTTCACTTTCCTCTATTTACTCTCATGGACCCTTCAGTCCTTAAAACTCTTCCCGAGAACACATACAGGGAAGGACTTTCAGAAGTTGTGAAGTACGGTATCATCAAAGAGCATGAGATGCTTAAGCTGGTTAAGGATTATAAAGAGAAGGAAGATGAGATTATAAAAAGGTCTGCTTCCATAAAAACCTTAATTGTGAGCCGGGATGCATTTGAAAAAGATGAAAGAATGCTTTTAAACTTTGGGCATACGGTTGGCCATGCCCTTGAAGCCTTGTCAGGATATTCAATATCTCATGGAGATTCTGTGGCTTTGGGAATGGTTATTGAAGCAGAAGGCCTTTACAATCTTGGCCTTACAGACTATAATGCAGGACCGCTTATCAGAGATACTCTGAGAACCTTGGGCTTTTCACTAAAGACCGACACCTTAGACAAAAAAAGCCTTTATAAATTTATAGAAAGCGATAAAAAGAGAGCCGGGGATGGAATAACCCTTATAGTTCCCCAAAGCCCGGGAGTCTGCCGCCTTGAAAAGGTAACCATGGACACTGTAAAAAAGCTGTTGGTATAAAACTGATTCCGTTTGAAATAATAAAGGCGGTGTGTTAATATATTTAAGTCTGACGAAAAATTTATGAAGGCTGCATTAAAGGAAGCAAAAAAAGCCTATAAAAAGGGTGAAGTCCCCGTAGGCTGTGTAATTGTAAAAAATGGTAAAATCATTGCAAAGGGCCATAATAAGAAAGAGGGAAGAAGAGATCCTTTAGCTCATGCAGAAATGATTGCCATTAGGAAAGCTTCAAAAAGACTGTCTTCCTGGCGGCTTTTGGATACGGTGCTCTATGTTACTTTGGAGCCCTGCACCATGTGTGCAGGCGGTATAATAAGTTCAAGAATACCAAGGGTGGTTTTTGGTATAAGGGATGAAAAGGCAGGTGCCTTAGGCTCAACAGTATCCCTTCTTGATAATAAAAGTCTTAACCATCATCCAAAGGTTACAGAAGGCGTTTTAAAGGAAGAATCGAAAACTCTTATGGAAGAGTTTTTTAAAGACATAAGAAAAAGAAAGACAAAGGAGCAACAAGTATGAAGAGAATCCTTATTCTCATTTCCATGTTATTGGTTTTGCTGATGGCCACAACTCAGGCGGCTTTCGGTACCCTGATATTGGAAAAGAGTTTTCCGAAGGACGGGGGAGACAATTATCAGGCTATGAACTTTGCGGTTAAGCTGTATTTCAACCAGGATATAAGCCTTGATAAAAATAAAGATGCCATTCATTTTTATGATGTGGATAACAACAAGGTAGACTTTACACTTGCTTACAGCGCAAAGGAAACGGGGCTGGCACTGGTTGCGGTAAATGGAGACCTTCAGCAGAATGCCAAGTATAGAGTGGTGGTGGATGAAACCTTTGAATCTGTAAACGGTGAACTTCTAAAGGCGCCTATAACCATACACTTTGCCACAAGGGATACATCAAAGGACATGACTGTGAACATGGTGCTTATGGGAGGTATGATGGCAGTAGTGCTGGTACTTTCCACCAGGTCCTTAAAGAAAAAAGAAGAGGAAGATAAAAAGGGCAAAAAAACTGACAGTAAGGTTAACCCATACAAAGTGGCTAAGGAAAAGGGTAAATCCGTTGAAGAGGTAGTGGCCAAAGATATAAAGGCCAAAGAGAGAGCCAAAGCGCAAAAGGCAAAACAGGAAGCGGAAAAAGAAAAAGCAAAGGCTGATCTTCTTAAAGGCAAGTATAAGGGCAGGCCGGAGGAAAGTGATCCCAACAGAAAGAAAGTAAGGGAAAGAAAGCCCATAAGTTTGGCNNGGCAGGCAGCACTTATAAATCAGGCAAGAAGAAAATGTTCGAGGAAGAAAGAAAAAGAGAGGAAGCCAGAAGAAGGGCAGGCACTACAAATCCTAAAAAGAAAAAGGGTTCGGGTAAGAAAAGGTAAGTAAGCTTAATGGAGCGGAAGCAGGGATAACCGGCTTCCGCTTTATCAAAGGAGACAAAGGAACATGGAAAGAGAGGCTCTGTTCAGAGCTTATGGGAAAATCAATCTCTATCTAGATGTAACGGGACTTCTTAAAAACGGATATCACAAGGTGGAAATGGTTATGCAGGCAATAAGCCTTCATGATACCTTGGGTATTTCTATAGCTGAAGGAAAGGAAGCTGTAGAATTTAGATCCAGCCTTAAAAGTTTAGAAGGTGATGATGAAAACACTGTTCTTAAAGCTTTGAAAATCTTCAAGGAAGAGACAGGCTTCAGGGGGACAGTATCCATAGATTTGGAAAAAAGAATTCCTGTGGCGGGAGGCCTTGGAGGAGGAAGCTCTGACGGAGCTGCTCTTCTGCTTGCCATGGACCATCTTCTGGGCTCAAGGTTATCTTTGGACAAACTCTTATCTATGGCTGAGAAGGTGGGAATGGACACGCCTTTTCTAATGTTGACTCAGATTAAGAATTGGAACTTTCTCAGAAAAGAATTAAAAGAAGACGAAAGAGCCTCCTATTGTGCCCTTGCTACAGGGACAGGAACCAAGTTAAAGCCCTTATCAGGAATTGACAGCTTTGTAGTCACAGTAACTCCCGATATACAAGTAAGTACAGAAGAGATTTATAAGATGACAGACAGAGAGGGGATTAAAAACCATCCTTGTCTGGAGGGCTTTTTAAAGGGCTTAAAGGCAGGAAATCATTGTGAAATTAAAAATAATACAGGGAATGTTCTTGAATTCTTTGCGGCAAAGAAGTATCCTATAATCGTGTATACAAAAAACAAAATGGAAAGTTTAGGAGAACCTTTACTGGTTCTCATGTCAGGCTCAGGTGGAACAATATTCAGTCTTTATGAAGAAGAAAAGGATGCCCAAAATGCTTACGAGGAGATGATAAAGCATTACAAATGCACCAATCTGACAAGGACAATGATTTAATAACTTTTACTATAATATGTAAGGAGCAGATAGAAAGAAATGTTAAATATCGATATTAACAGTCATAAGCCTTTAAGAGAGATCGTTTATGAGGAATTGAAGAAATTAATTCTTACAGGGAAAATTTCACCGGGCACCAGAATGATGGAAGTGGAAATGGCTGAAGAGCTTGGGGTGTCCCGTACTCCTGTAAGAGAGGCTATCAGAAAACTTGAGAGAGAAGGCCTTGTAAATATTGAGCCGAGAAAAGGAGCTTATGCCGCCTCTATGACAAAGAGGGATATGGTGGATATCCTTGAAGTCCGTCAGACTATGGAGGGCTTGGCGGCACAGTTTGCGGCAGAGAGAATGACGAAGGAACAAATAGAGGACCTTCAAAAAGTCAGCGAAGACTTTAATAACGCTGTTAAGGCTGGCGATATGGGAGAGATGATAAGGCAGGATACCTTGTTTCATCACCTTATAGTGGAAGGCACAGGAAACAAATTGTTAAAGGAGATGGTGGAGCAGCTTCAGGAGTTGGTGCTGCGATTCAGATATTTATATTATGACGATTTCAGAAGAGCTGAAAAAATGCCTGATGAGCATAAGGAAATTCTTGAGGGCATTATAAAAAAGGATGGAATAAGAGCGCGGGATGCGGCAGACTATCATATTGACGGTTTGAAGCAGATAGTTATAAGTGAAGATATGGCGGGAAAATAGAAAGGGCTTTAAGCCCTTTCTTAATTTCTCTTTTCCTGTAATGTGAGGTTAAGCTTTTCGATTTTACCATCCCTTGCAATGGTTACAGTTATTTCTTCACCTATCTTAAGTTTGGAAAGTATTAAGGGTACATCATCATAGGAGTTTATTACAGCCCCCTCAATAAAGAGAATCCTGTCACCTGAAACAAAGCCGGCAGCCTTGGATTGAGCTGTGTCGGCAGACACCACATAAACGCCTAAAGCGGGGACTCCGTACCTGAGGGCATCCTCCTTTGTGGTGATATCAACAAGGGTTAAGCCCATTTGCACTCTGCCTTGAACGTACCCTACCTTCATTAAATCCTCCAACACAGGTTCTACTGAATTAATTGGAATGGCAAAGCCCAATCCCTCCACATTGGAGCCTCCGGATTTCGCCACCACTATGCCGATTAACTCGCCATACTGGTTAAAAAGGCCGCCTCCCGAGTTCCCCGGATTGATTGAAGCATCTGTCTGCAAAAGTAACATATGCTTTCCTGAAACTGTAACGCTTCTGTCAAGGGCACTTATTATGCCTGCCGTTGCAGTGCCTCCCAGTTCACCTAGAGGATTTCCAATGGCCACGGCCAAATCCCCCACCACAAGAGCAGAGCTGTCTCCCGAAACTGCCGTGGACAAACCTTGGGCATTTATTTTCAAGAGAGCCACATCTGTTTGCGGATCTGTAGCTATAAGGTCGGCAGAGTAACTTGTTCCCGTTTTTAAGGTTACGGTGATCTTTCTTGCTCCTTCAATAACATGGTTATTGGTAACTATATATCCATCATCTTTTATGATTACGCCGGAGCCTGCTCCTTGTGTAATATACTGGCCAAGCCAGATGTCGGTAGCTACCTGCTCTGTTCTTATTTCCACCACCGCCAAGGCATTTTTATTGACTATTTCCTGAATGGTCATCTCACTTCCTGTAGCATGCTCCAAATTTAAGCCTGACTTTGAAAATGAGGACGTGGCTCTGTCAGGTAAAAGATTGTTAAAAGTGTTCTGTAAAGACAAGTTATTGGAATTTGAGAAAGCAAGAAGCCCACCTAAAAATCCGGCAGTTAACGAAAAAAGTGAAAAAACAAAAATTATGAAGAAAATCAAAGCCTTGCTTAAGCCTTTCTTTTTTTCATCTTTTTGTCCTGCTGCATTTCTTTTGATTCCGGGGCCGTACTCGGAACCCCAAATCTTTATATCCTGTTCTTTCATCTATGTTTCCCCCTCGTTTGTCTTCTATATAATTAAGAAGGCTACTTTCATATATACCCTAAATACTGAGAAAGTATACTCTTGAAAAATGGTGATTTGGTGAAGTTTTAAAGGAAAAAATTTCTTAATGCCTAAGACGAAGGTGGCTAATTATGGTATAATCTAATGATATGTCAATCATCAAACAGGGGACATGAAAATGGAAAGGGAAATGTGGGAGAAAGAACTGAACAGGTGGCTTGAAAGTCCTTTGGTGGAAGAGAAAACCAAGGGGGAGCTTAGGGAGCTTTTGGGAAAAGGTGAGGAAGGAAACCTTATTCTAAAGGACATGTTCTACCATGCGCTTACCTTTGGCACAGGAGGTTTAAGAGGAAAGCTTGGCCCCGGTACCAACAGGATGAACATCCATACAGTTAAAAAGACAACCTTAGGTCTTTCCAATTACATAATAAATAATAACCTTGGAACAAGGGTGGCCATAAGCTACGATTCAAGGAATATGTCTAAAGAGTTTTCCGAAATTGCCAAAGAGGCATTAATGGATTCAGGGCTGGATGTTTACCTTTATGATACTCTTATGCCGGCACCTTCCTTAAGCTTTGCAGTGAGGTATCACAAGTGTGCCATGGGAATAATGATCACTGCAAGCCATAACCCAAAGGAGTATAACGGATATAAGGTGTACAATAATAGAGGCTGTCAGGTGACGGAGGAGGAAGCCTCTAAAATACTAAAAGAAATAAGTAAAACTGAATGGTTTTCTGAAAATAAAAACCACAGGAAATGCCGTCTCACCATGATGGGCCATGAGACGAAAAATGCTTATTATGACAGAGTATCTGAAGAAAGCACAGGGGTGATGTGCGACAACCTTTCCCTTGTCTATACTCCGTTAAACGGTACAGGTCTCGAGCCTGTTAAGGAGATGGCAAGGAGAAAAAAGGTCAGGGACTTTGTAATTGTAAAGGAGCAGGAAGCACCTGATGGAAATTTCCCAACCTGCCCTTATCCAAATCCCGAAAAGAAGGAAACCTTAAAACTTGCAATAGATCTGGCAGTTAAACAGAATATAGACTTGGTGCTTGCAACAGACCCCGACTGCGACAGAGTAGGAATTTCCGTAGCTCACAATGGCTCCTACATTCTTCCCACAGGCAATGAAACGGGCTTGCTTCTTTCAGATTACCTGTTATCAAAGGTTGAAGGTAAAACTGACAATCTGCTTTTAGTAAGAACTATCGTTACATCACCTCTTCTTGACTTAATAGCAAAAAACTATGGGGCAAGAGTTGAAAAAACGCTTACAGGATTTAAATATATTGGTGAGCTTATTGGAAAGCTGGAGGATGAAGGAAGAGAGAAGGAGTACTTGTTTGGCTTTGAAGAAAGCTACGGGTATTTGAAGGGCACTTACGTAAGGGACAAAGACGGCGTAAATGCAGCCATGCTGATAATGGAAATGGCTGCATATTATAAGGAAAAAGGCTTAACCCTTATAGACAGGCTTGAGTATCTTTATAAGACATACGGCTATTATAAAAACGGACTTTTAGACTATGAATTCCCCGGAATAAAAGGGATGGAGGAGATGAGAGCCCTTATGAGAGCTTTAAGGGAAAAGCCACTTGATGCGATTTCCGGTTTAAAGGTCATAGAAGTTTACGACTACATTAAGGGTGGGAAGCTTCCTCCTTCAGATGTTTTGGAATTTCTGCTGCCTTTTGAGAACAAGGTAATCATAAGGCCTTCCGGTACTGAGCCTAAATTAAAAATATATCTTTTTGGAAAAGGCGAAAGCGAAGAGGAAGCTGAGGACATACTTAAAAGAATGGAAGCTTTTTTCAATGAATACATTAAGGGAAGTGAAAAAAGATGAGCAAATTAAGGCTGGGTGTTATTTTCGGCGGCCGTTCTTCGGAGCACGAAATATCCTTGTTATCTGCGACAGCCATTATGAGAGAGGCTGAAAAAGCAGGAAAGTATGAAATAGTTCCCATAGGAATTACGAAAGAGGGCCAATGGAAAAGTTACACAGGTGATAGGGGCTTTTTAAAGGTTGACTGGGAAAAGGATGCACATCCCTTTAATGTGGGAGATCTAAAAGAAGTCGTGGATTTTGCTTTCCCCGTCCTTCATGGGCCTTACGGAGAAGATGGAACTATACAGGGACTTTTCGAAATGCTTAATATTCCTTATGCAGGATGTTCCACTTTATCATCATCAGTAGCCATGGACAAGGGAATTGCCAAGGATTTGTTTAGCGCAAAAAATATTCCTCAGGTAAAATATCTGGTGGTGGAAAAAGAAACATATAAGGGTAAAGACAAAGAGTTGTTTTTGGAAAAGCTGGGGTTGCCCCTCTTCGTAAAACCTGCTAACGGAGGCTCAAGCGTAGGTATTACCAAGGTTAAGAAAAAGGAAGATTTGGAAGATGCCATTGCCAATGCGTTTTTATACGATAGAAGGATACTCCTTGAAAGAGGTGTAAATGCAAGGGAAATAGAGGTCTCCGTAATAGGAAACAACTTAAGGGACTATGAGGTGTCTGCCATAGGAGAAATATTACCCGCTTCTGAGTTTTATGATTACAAAGCCAAATATGAATCGGAAGGCAGGTCCAAGCTGTTGATCCCTGCAGAACTAAAGAAAAACGAAGAGGAAGAGATTATAAGATTGGCTAAAGAAGGCTTTTCAGCCATCGACGGAGAAGGTTTCTCAAGGATAGACTTTTTTATTGACAAGGATTGGGGTAACATATATTTAAATGAGATTAACACGATTCCGGGATTTACTGAATTCAGTATGCTGCCCCTTCTGTGGAAGCAGAGAGGAGTGGAATTCCCGGAGTTAGTGATGAAAATAGTGGGGTATGGAAATGAAAGATATAGCATTAAAAATAGTTGGTCTACAGATTTTCACAAATGAAGAAGAGGATAAGATAGAGCTCTTTACAGAAGGCAAGCTGTACAGAAAGGGTAAGTCAACATTTCTGGAATACGATGAAAGTGAGTTTTCCGGATTGCCCGGATGTAAGACTCATCTTACTCTTACGGGGAATACTGTACTTATGCGAAGGATTGGGGATCCTGAGGATGAGACAGTTTTTGAATTTAAGAAGGGCAAAAAAACCATGGGAACCTATGAAACTCCTTTCGGCCCTATTGAGATGGAGGTTTTGACAAACAAGGTAACAAATAAACTTGGAAAAGAAGATAAAGGAACCATAGATATAGACTATCACGTCAGTCTGAGAGGCTTTTCTGAAAGTCATAATAGGCTGAAGATTGAAGTGATGTAGTACATTGGACAGGAGAAGAAAATGAGACAAAAGACAGTAAAAATAATTGCAATAATCGTAGCAATTGCCATGGTCTTAACATCCATAGCCTTTGTTTTTTTTGTGCCTTCTGCCTACGGGGCTACCGCCGAGGACAAAGAGCTCGTAAAATCACAAATGGAGATATTAGGAGAATACCTTCTCTTGATGGAAGAGAATTATAAAGACAAGGTTTTGATTGAAGATTTGATAAAGGGTGCATTTCAAGGCGCCACAAAGAGCCTTAATGACCCTTATTCCATTTACTTTGAAACGGAAAAGCAAGCCATTGATTATAAAAATACAGTTAATCAAACTTACGAGGGCGTGGGTATTACCATTTCAAAAAGCGGTGCTGATATTCTCGTAGTGGAGGAGAATCCTCTTGGACCTGCTGCAAAAGCAGGCGTTAAGCAAGGAGATAAAATACTGGCCATAGACGGTAAATCCATAAAGGAAAAAACCCTGGAAGAAATAGCTTCAATGCTGAGAGGGCCTAAGGGAACCCAGGTTACCTTAAATCTTCAAAGGGAAGGAAAGGGCTTTTCTATTACTGTAATAAGAGAAGAAATTAAAACCAAGTCAGTAACATACGAAATCCTAGAAGGAAATATAGGTTATATAAAAATTAGCGCCTTCAGTGAAGGAAGCTTTAATGATTTTAATTTTGCCAGGATAGCTCTGACAAACAGAGGGGCGGAAAAGTTGATTGTGGATGTGAGAGGAAACGGGGGAGGCCTTATTAACGAAGCCCTTCTTCTTGCCGACTACTTTATTGATGAAGGAGCCATTACACATTTTTACAGAAAAGGCGAGCCGGTGGAATCTTTTATGGCAAAGAAGAACCTTGTGGAGCCTTTACCGGCAGTGGTTTTAATAGACAGAAACAGTGCCAGCGCAACGGAGCTTTTTGCGGCAGCCCTAAAGGACAGCAAAACGGCAACCCTGGTAGGAGAGAAAACCTACGGTAAAGGTGTAATTCAAGTTCTAGGCAACCTTAAGGGCTCAGGAGGATACAAATTGTCTATACTGTATTTTGTCTCGCCTAAAAAGAATGGTGTAGATAAAGTAGGTGTCACCCCGGATATAGAAGTAAAAAATAGAATTTCCCAGGATATTCTCTCCTCAACAGATATGTTTCAGACCTTTGTCCCCATGAGTGAGGAAGTTAAGCCTGCCAAAGGTATGACAGGACTAAATGTCTACGGGGCTCAGCAAAGGCTTAAACTTTTAGGATATGATATTGAAGTTAACGGGAAAATGGATGAAAATACTGTGACTGTTGTTAAGAACTTCCAAAAACAGGAAAGCCTATGGCCTTATGGAGTGTTAGACTTTACCACTATGAAGAAGCTTGAGGAAAGGTCATACGACTATGCTTACGGAATAGTCAGCAAGGATTACCAACTTGAAAAGGCATTGGATATATTAGCTCATTAGCCTTATGGAAAAGGAGAAGACAGGGACAATGAAGAAAATCGGCTTTGATAATGACTGCTACATGGAACAGCAGACCAAGTACATTCTTGACACAATAAACAATCACGGTTCAGGCAGATTGTATCTTGAGTTTGGAGGCAAGCTGGTTAACGACAAGCATGCCATGAGAGTGCTGCCCGGTTTTGACGAGAATGCTAAAATTAAACTGCTCCAAAGATTGAAGGAGAGAGCCGAAATAGTCTTATGTGTCTATGCGGGAGATATTACCACAAATAAAACAAGGCAGGACTTTGGTATTACTTATGACCTTGAAGTGTTACGTTTGATAGATACCTTCAGGCAGTATAATCTTCAAATACACGGAGTGGTTATAACAAGATATGAAGATTCCCCTGCGGTAAATGTTTTTATTAACAAGCTGAACAGAAGAGATATTAAGACCTACAAACACTACTTCACAAAGGGTTACCCCACAGATGTGGACACCATTGTTTCTGAAGAAGGATATGGACAGAATGCCTATATAGAGGTGACAAAGCCTCTTGTGGTAGTTACAGGCCCCGGAGCAGGCTCGGGAAAGCTTGCCACCTGCCTATCTCAGCTTTACTTCGATCATAAAAGAGGTATAGATGCAAGGTATGCAAAATTTGAAACATTCCCCGTATGGAATCTTCCTTTAAGGCATCCTGTAAATGTGGCTTATGAGGCAGCCAGCGTAGATTTAAGGGATGTGATAATGATAGATAACTTTCATCTTGAGGCTTACGGCAAGATGGCAGTGAATTACAACAGGGACCTAGAAATCTTCCCCGTTTTAAAAAGAATTATTGAAAAAATCACCGGCAAAGAGTCTGAGTATAAATCGCCTACAGACATGGGAGTTAACAGGGTTGGCTTTTCCATTATAGATGATGAGGTCTGCAGAAGAGCTGCTGAGCAGGAAATAATCAGACGCTACATAATTTCAGAGTGCGACTATAAGAAGGGCAAAATATCCGAGGAAGCTCTAAAGAGATCAAAGCTACTTATGGACGATATGAGCTTAAAGGTTGAGGATAGAAGCGTAGTAAAGCCTGCAAGGGAATATATGGAATATAAAAGAAGCCTGGATCAGCGCTATGAAAACGTGGTGGTTATGGCCATGGAGCTTGAGTCAGGTGAAATAATAACGGGCAGAAGCTCAAGAAGAATGGTGGCGGCAGCAGCATGTGTTCTGAATGTAATAAAGAAGCTGTCAAATATCGGCGATGAAATTCCTCTTGTGTCTCCTCTCATACTTGAATCAATCCAAAAGCTTAAGACGGAAGCATTGAAGCAGGACAGAGGAAGCTTGAATCTGGAAGAAGTTTTAAGTGCTCTTGTAATCTCATCCCATACCAACCCCACCGCTGAGCTGGCAAGGGAGAAGTTGCCTGAAATAAGAGGCTTGAAGGCACACTGCACTGCAATACTAAGTGACAGGGATGAAGAGACATTAAGGGCTCTAGGCATAGATGTAACATCAGATCCTGAATATGTGACAACTAATCTTTATTATTCGTAAAAAGGAAGTCTTTTAATTTTGAAAAAATATAAACTGGTAGCCATAGGAAACAGCATTACAAACGGGTTCCCCTTTAGGAGAAGCCAAAGCTTCCCTTCAATTTTAAGGGAGCTTACAGGCTATGAAGTGATAAATAAAGGGAATAACGGTGAGACTACAGAACAGGTATTTTCAAGGTTTGAAAAGGATGTCATTAACCACAAGCCTGATTTTGTCACTATTCTTACCACAACAAACGATTTTATATACGACACCGCTTCTCCAGAAGAAGCTTTTTTATACTTACAAAAAATGATTGAGATAAGCATTGAGAACAACATTAGAGTAATTTTCTTATCGCCCCTTCTCACAGTGCCCTCTATGGCACAGGAAACATGGAAGACTGAAAACATTACTGACTATGC
>LSQX01203239.1_pt1 | contig 11886 bp, 8 predicted proteins | sample 654561 | NCBI WGS metagenome assembly LSQX01 (sample SAMN04489861, study PRJNA283612) | anaerobic digester metagenome | isolation source: 4 biogas reactors fed with cattle manure at either 37C or 55C with and... | place: Denmark: Kongens Lyngby | collected 2014 | reverse complement strand
AGATGTGTATAAGAGACAGGGGTTGGCATGTTGGCGAGGTCAAGCTCTACACCAAGACCAGCTCCATGAGGCGTCCCTCCTCTACCTGGATTATCCTGGATGAGCGTGAGGACAGCATCAATGACTCGGTCTTCATTGTGGACGTGACTCGTCTGGTTGATCCAAACTATACGAGTTATCTGATTGTCGATTATCCGGCGGCCTACCATGGTAACGCGGGCGGATTTTCCTTTGCCGATGGTCACTCTGAGCTCAAGGGTTGGAGGGATACGCGGACGGCGCCGCAGTTGCGGAAGGGAGAATTCCTGCAGTTTAGCGTGGCCAGTCCGGATAACCCTGACGTGCGATGGATGCGTGAGCGCACGACTGAGCCGGAGAACCGCTAAGCGCAGCCTTTAGGAAAGGCAATTTCAGGAAAACGAGGAGGCATAAACCCCCTCGTTTTTTTTATTTGCCGGCAGGTAATCGGATTTTTGATTTCTCTTCTCAACGCTTGCAATAGAGGGAGTTTCCTGTTGTAATATCCCGCGTGTTGCAACAAAAGACATTGAGGCAACCGGCCTATCTTTCCGGCACAGGGCTGCATACGGGCAATCGAGTTAATTTGGCGATTCTGCCAGCGCCTGAAAATACGGGAATCGTTTTCCGAAGGACGGATTTGGAGGGTAAGCCGGAAATTGAGGCGAAAATTGAAAACGTGGTGGAGACCAGCCGCTCCACGACCCTGGGCAAAGGCAACATCCGTATCCATACGGTGGAGCATCTCCTGGCCTCCCTGCTGGCGCTGGAGATCAATAACGCCTATGTGGAGCTGGACTCCTGCGAGCCGCCTATCTGCGATGGCAGCGCGCGTGAGTTCGTGCGGTTGATTCAGGTCTCGGGCATTGAGCTGCAGGCGGCGCCGGTGGAGCCGATTCTGCTATCCTCGCCGATTGAGTTTACCGTGGGCGAGACGCAGATGATCGCTTTCCCGCATGACCGGCTCAAGATTTCCTGTACCAGCGCCGATAAGAAGGGCCGCTTCACCCAGTTCTACAGCCTGGAGGTGACGCCGGAGTCATATGTCCGTGATTTGGCCAGTGCGCGTACTTTTTGTTTTTTTGAGGAGATTGAGGGGCTTATCCGTGGCGGGCTGATCAAGGGGGGCGCGTTGGAGAATGCGGTCGTCATTCGCGATGACGCGATTTTGACGACTGAGCCTCTCCGTTACGCCGATGAATTTGTCCGTCATAAAATCCTCGATATTGTGGGTGATCTCTCGTTATTGGGGCGGCCTCTTTGCGCCCATGTGGTTGCGGTGAAGCCGGGCCACGGTGCCAATTGCGAGCTTGACCGGCGGATTCTGCGTCAGACTTTGAGCGATGAACGGGCGATGGCGGTCTTTTTACCGCCGCCGGAGCGGCCAGCCCCCTCCAAACGGACCGTCACGGTGGAGGATGGCAAGGGGCTCGATATTGACGACCTCCACCAGATATTGCCCCATCGTTATCCTTTTCTGATGATCGACCGGATACTGGAGGTTCAGCCGACGCGAGTCGTCGCCCAGAAGAACGTGACCATCAATGAGCCCCACTTCCAGGGGCACTTCCCCCGCAAGCCGATTATGCCAGGAGTCCTGCAACTGGAGGCGATCGCCCAGGTGGCGGGTATTTTGACGATGCGCAGCGCGGAGAATTTTGGCAAGCTGGCTTATTTCATGTCTGCCGAGAATGTGAAGTGGCGCAAACCGGTCGTCCCGGGCGATACGGTCATCATCGAGGTTGATATGCTCCGGACGCGTGGCAAGATCGGCAAAGCCAAGGGGGTTTGCAAGGTCAAGGATGAGATCGTCAGCGAGGCGGAGGTAACCTTTATGATAAGCGACCCTTTGGACTAGACGATATGACAGAAATTCATCCTACGGCAGTGATTGCACCTGGGGCCCGGATCGGCAACGATTGCGTGATTGGCCCGTACTGTGTGATCGGTAAACATGTGGAATTGGGAGACCGCTGCCGCCTTCACTCGCATGTGGTGGTTGAGGGCTATACGACTCTGGGCTCGGATAATGAGATATTCCCTTTCGCTTCTCTGGGGCACAAGACCCAGGACCTCAAGTGGCGTGGCGGCATCACCTATACGCGGATTGGCAATCGCAATACGTTGCGCGAAGCGGTGACGGTAAACAGCGGCACCGGAGAGGGTGAGGCGACGGTAATCGGAGACAATAATCTGATAATGGCCTATTGCCATGTGGCTCACAATTGCTGCCTGGGCAATCACATCATTATTTCAAACGGGATGGCGATGGCGGGCCATGTGACGGTGGAGGATTATGCGGTCATTAGCGGGCTGGTGACGATTCATCAGTTTGTACGGATTGGGACCATGGCCATTATCGGCGGCTCTTCCAAAACCACTCAGGATGTGCCGCCTTACGTGATGGCCGATGGGAACCCCGTCCGCCCCAGAGCGTTGAACAGGGTGGGGCTTGAGCGCAGAGGGGTTTCGCTGGAGGCGCAGGCGCAGCTCAAGCAGGCTTATAAGCTGCTTTTCCGCTCGGGAATGGCGCTGGATAACTCAATTCAACAGCTTGAATCCAGGCAGGATTTATTGCCGGAGGTTGAGCACCTGGTCAACTTCATCAAGGGCAGTCCGCGGGGGGTCTGCCGGTAGCAAAGGAAGAATTTCATTGGAAAAGAACGCAACTTTTACTCAAAATAAGTGTTTCTCTTCCGGTAACCGGCGGCTTGTAGCCGTTTGAAAAGGTAGATAGAGATAAATATGTTAGCGGCATCCTTAACGACTCTATTTGAGGAAGAGGGTTTGGCGACGCGGGAGGAGTTCTCGCATTGGCTCAGAGCGTGGAAGACCTCCGTCGATGGAGGCGCCACCGACTCGATGCTCTCTTTTTTCGCCAGAGAAAAGGGGGCTTCCGAAGATGAGTATCTCGATAAAGTGGCCCGGATATTGGGCTGGGAGCGAGTGGATATTCTCCAGGCCGATATTTCCCGCGAGGCCAGCATGAAGCTTTCCCCCAAGGTCGCTTTCCAGTTTACGGTCATGCCCATCTCGCTGGAGGAGGATTTACTGACGGTGGCGGTTTGCGACCCCTTTGATTTATCCATGCTCAACTCGGTGCGCTTTGATGCGCATTGTATGGTGAGGTTCCAGCTCGCCTCTCAATCGGATATCGAAAAGACGCTTAAAAAATATTACGGCGTCGGCGCGGAGACCCTTACCGAGATGGCGGAGGATGACCTGATGGATCTGGATATCTCCTCTGACAAGGAGATTACCGAGGGCGACCAGGATGCCAGCGTCATCAAGTTCGTCAACCAGATCATCTGGGAAGCTTTCAAGGACAGAGCCACCGATATTCACTTTGAGCCGGCGGAGGATGAGCTTCGCATCCGTTACCGCATTGATGGTCTGCTCTACCAGACGCCGATGCCGCCGCAGTTGAAGCGCTTCCAGGCCTCGATTATCTCCCGCATCAAGGTGATGTCCGGGATGAATATCTCTGAAAAGCGGCTCCCGCAGGATGGCCGTATCAATGTCCGCATCAAGGGTGAGGAGATCGATATCCGCGTGTCGACGGTGCCGACGGTCTATGGTGAGAGCGTTTCGCTGCGTCTGCTGACGCGTGGCAAAATTTTCCTGAGTCTCGATAAGCTCGGCTTCAACCCGCGCGATGAGAAGGCGATCCGAGAGGTCATTGTCAAACCGCATGGTATTTTCCTGGTGACCGGTCCGACCGGTTCGGGTAAATCGACTTCTCTGTACGCTTTTTTGAGTTCGATCAACTCGGTCCACAAGCGGATTATCACGGTTGAGGAGCCGGTTGAGTATGAGCTCAAGGGGATAAACCAGATTGCGGTGCGTCCGGATATCGGGTTGACCTTCGCCAGAGGGCTGCGCCATATTTTGCGTCAGGACCCCAACGTGATCATGGTGGGTGAGATTCGCGACCTGGAGACGGCCGAGATCGCGATTCAGGCCTCTCTGACCGGTCACCTGGTGATGAGCACGCTCCATACCAATGATGCCTCGAGCGCCTTTACGCGATTGATCGATATGGGCATTGAGCCGTTCCTGGTGGCGACCTCGGTGGAGGCGGTCATGGCCCAACGTCTGGTGAGGACGATTTGCAAAGTCTGCAAGACGCCCCAGCAGATGGAGCTCGATTACCTGCGGCGGATTGGCTACCCGGCCAATGAGATCGCCAATACGACTTTCTACAAGGGGGTGGGGTGTGAGGAGTGCCGCCTGCAGGGTTATGAGGGACGGATGGGTATTTATGAGCTGCTCCTGGTCACTGAAGAGCTGCGGACCCCCATTTTGGCGCGCTCGCCCTCGAGCACGATCTCGCAAATCGCCATTGAGCAGGGGATGAGGCTTTTGCGTGTGGATGGCTGGGAGAAGGTCAAGCTGGGCCTGACCACCGTGGAGGAGGTCTTGCGAGTGACACAGATCGAGCAACACCTGGACCACTTTGAGGAGGAAATCCCCAGCTAAGGAACCATGAAAAAGAAGGAGACAAAGAAATCAATATCCAAACAGCTCCGGCTGGTCAACTTCCTGATCCCCGGGGTGGTGACTCATCGCATTCAGCAGTTCGAGTGCGTGGGTGCCGATTTCAAAGCTCCGCGCTCCCAGGATTGCCCCGTCCACCAGAAACCGAAGGAGAACTGGAGCCAGAAGGATTACCGGAACCTGCTTCGCCAGAAAATCAATGTCTCCTGGGCCAGCGTGGAGGATGTCTTCCTGAAGGTCATTCACCTGCCGGGTGAATCGCCAGAGGAGCTCCGGATGATGGTGGAACTGCAACTGGAGAAGCTCTCTCCGGTGCCGCTTGCCCAACTGGTCTGGGATATACAGGTGCTCCCCAATCCGGTGCCGCTGCCGATGCCAGAGCCCGACCCGACCCATCCGGAGGAGAAGCTCAACCAGATGTACCGTTATGCGGTGGTAGTATTGATGGCGGAGCGCAGCGCAATCGAAAACTTCCTGGCGCTTTTGGAGGAGAGCGCTTTCCATGCGGACCGTGTAGAGCTGCCTTTCCTGCACGAGATTTTACAATCGCCGGAGACCCGCAACGGCCTTTACGTCTACCCGATGCGCAGTGGCTCCCGCAATCTGGCCGTGACAGCCTGGTGGACCCAGGGGCAGTTGCAGAATATCGATATGATTTACCTGCCGGTCGATGAAAGCTGGAAGGCTATTTTTCCGGTCCAGCTCAACCAGGTGATCTGGGCGGGGCAGGTGGCCGGCTGGTTCAAAGACCAATTTTCCTGGACGCTTCTGGCGCCGGCAGAGGATGACGAAGCGCTGCCGATTGGCGAGTGGAGCGCCCTGCTGAGCGAGCTTTACGGAGAGGGCAAGCTTGATAAGCGGATGACTGAACCGGAGCTGGCGCGGCTTAACTGCTCATTGATTTGTAGCGGCCCGACGGCCAACCTCCTGCCGCCGGAGTTTGCCGGCACCTACCGCCAGCGGTATGTGGATAAGCTCTGGTTGCAGGGGATTACCGCCACAGTGGCGGCCTATCTGCTCTTCTGCCTTGTTTATTTTGCGGGGGCGACGGTGGCCGATTTCCAAAAATCCCGTGCCGAGGCCAGAGTGAAGCTTTTGGAAGGGGATTACCAGACGGCGCAGAAACTGCGTGAGCAGTTGGACCTGCTCCAACTGCAGCACAGCCTCAAGTTCGCCGCGCTCGACAGCTACCGCCTCAGCGCCGAGCTTTTGCCATCGGAGCTCAAGCTGACCCGATTCAATTTCAATGGCGGCTCGGAGATTTCTTACGTGGGTGAAGCGCCCTCTGAAATGATCGGGGCCGTGACCGCTTTTAATGAGCAACTCTCACGCGCAATGACCTACGGGAATGATCCGGTGCCGTTCTTCAAAAAAGTGAACCCGCCCACTTCGGTGCAAAAGGCCGGTTCGCCGGATACGCTGACCTGGCGTTTTTCCTGCGAACTCAACCTGCCCGAGCTCAATACGGAGGTTAAAAAGAGATGACGACCTGGTTTAATAGTCTGAATTTGAGGCCGCAGGAGCGGCGTCTGGTAATCGGAGTCCTGATCGGCGCTTTTATCCTGCTCAACGTCTGGTTCGTCTGGCCGCACTTTGGGGACTGGGCCAGGAATACGAAGAGGGCGGAGGAGACTGAACTGAAGGTCAGGCGTTACCAGAATGAGGTCGAAAACATCAGCCGTTACCGCTCCCTGATACAGGAGCTGGAGCAGGGCGGCGGCGCGACGATTGCTGCTGCCGAACAGGCGGTTCAATTCCAGAAGACGATTCAGGAGATAGCCAACCGCAGCGGCGTGGCGATCAACCGCTATGACCCGGCCAATCCGCGCCGGAGTGCCCTGGGCGGCTCCGGCAGCGCCGGCAGTCTGACCAACAGTTTTTTTGAAGAGTCCGGACTTTCGGTTCAGATGCAGCAGGTGGATGAGAAGGATTTGGTTCTTTTCCTCTACAATCTGGGCAATGGCAACTCGAATATCCGCGTGAAGGAGCTGGAGCTGAGCCCGCACAATACAGGTACGCGGCTGGTTTGCAAAGCGCTCCTGATCGCCAGTTACCAGAAGGCACCGCCGGCCAAGAGCTCACAGGTGGCGCCGGCTGCGGCCAGACCCGGCTCGCTCTCCACCAATAACGGAAGCCCCAGAAGCAATGCGGCACCGGCTGCCGCCCCTGCAACCAATACGACTGCTTTAAGACAACAACCCTCCCCAAGAGCTCCCGGAGCCACGACCAATCCGGCACCGGCAGCGACAAGATAAAGGATACAGTGTAAAATGACGAAAAAAATTATAGCTGTTTTTTGTGGAATCCTGCTGTGCATTGCAGCACTTCTGCCGGTCATCCATGGGCAAAACTCACCGGCACCGGCATCGCCACCACCGGCAGTTTCCCCCATTCCGGCCGCTCCGGCTGATGGTGACCTCAATCAAGCTGAGGAGCCTGCACCGGAACCGGAACCGGCGGCTCCAACAACTCCTCCGGTGGCACCGGAACGCGAAAGCGACCCGCAGGAGCCCGCTCCCGCTGAACCCATTGAACCGACACCCGTACCAACACCAACTCCGGCTGAGCCCGAGCCCGCCCCGGCAGCTCCTGCAACTCCCGCAGGACCGATAATGCCGGCCGATCCGGTCCAGCCGGGACCTGAGAGAAGCAGAGCGACCATGACCAACCGGATGGCCGCTCCGAACGCTCCGGCACGTCCTGCCGGCTGGGATCGCTCACGGGTCGCACCGCAGGAAAGGGGTACTGAAAGGGGAGGAGCATCTCCCCGGGCTGGCTCTGAGCGTACCATGAGAGGTGCCGGCGCTACCGATCGCCCGGGCGCCATCCCTGCCGCCCAGGATGAACGGCTGCTTTCCTCACAAGCTCTGAATGCCGATGGCACCCTTGCCCCGGCAACAGCAGCGACAGCAGCAGCAGGGCCCGGCGCAACGGCCGCCTTCCCCGAAGAGCTGCCGACCACTTTCACCACTCTGGAGCTGGAAAACCCCAACGAGATCATGCCTGTGGGCGCCTGGCAGATTCAGAACATGCCGCTGGATGCCTTCCTGGATGTCTATGCGGACCTGGTCAGCCGCACGGTGATTCGGCCCTCCACGCTGCCGCAGGCCCAGATCAACTTCAAGATGAAGACGCCGCTTACCAAGCGCGAGCTCGTCCAGGCGTTGGAAGGTGTCCTCATGGTCAACCAGATTTCGATTATCCCTTCGGGCCAGAAGTTCGTAACCGCATCGCCTCTGACGGATGCCGCCGGCATGGGTGCCAAGCTCAATGAAATGGAGCTGGAAGAGATACCCGAGTCGCTCCAGTTCATGACGCAGATCATCCAGTTGACCAATGCCTACCCCAGCGAAGTGATCGCCTCCATTCAGCCCTTTGCCAGAATCCCCAATGGCATCGTAGCCATTGAGGACTCCCAGTTGGTGGTGATTCGTGACTATGCCGTCAACGTCAAGCGCATGATCGAGATATTGAAGCGGGTCGATGTCCTCCTGGAGGATGATTACAGTTTTAAGGTGATCCCGATTCAATACGGGACGGTGGAAGATGTCAGTTACGTAGTCGGTACTTTGATTGGGACCGGTACCACCGGCATCGGCGGCGCCGCGCGTACGACTCAGGCAGGGATTGCAGGCCGCACCGGCAGTATCGGCGCCAGCAGTCGCAGCCGGGGGAGCACCACCTCGCGGAATACCCGTGTTGGTGCTGGCAGTACATCGCGCCTGATGGGAGCCCAGGTGAACATTCAGCGGCTGGGAGCCGGAGCCGGAGTGGCCGGTCCGGGAACCTTCCAGAGCCGTATGGGTGGCATCATGGGGCGTGCCGCAGGTGGCAGTCAGCAGGTATCACTCCTGATGGATAGCGCGCAGGTTATCCCCGATGAGCGCTCCAATTCCCTCATTGTCTATGCGACCAAGCGCGACATGGAGGTGATCACCAACGTGGTTGCCCAGCTCGATTTCCTCCTGCCGATGGTCTTGATCGAGTCGGTCATCGTGGATGTCACCTTGGGCGACAAGTTTGATTTCGGAGTCTCCGCTGCGCAGATGCGGACGAATAACTCTAATTTCTCCGGTTTGGGCGGGATGTTCAACGGCCAGGGCACCTATTCCTCGGCTGTGAGTAATGCGGGCAACTTTACCAATATGCCTGCCGGCTTCAGCTATTTTGGCAAACTCAATGACGAGTGGGAGTTCGGCGTCGCGGCCGCGGCCTCCAAGAACAAGGCCACGGTGCTGCAGCGCCCGCGGATTTTGACGATGCACGGCGTGCCGGCCAGTTTCTTCAACGGCCAGCGGATACCGTATGCCAGCAGCAGCTACTATGGCGGCTATACCAGTTCGGCCAACGTCTCTTTCGATTATCTGGATGTCGGTATCCAGCTCGACGTCACCCCCTACATCACCCCCAATGGGCTGGTCCTGATGGATATATCGCAGACCATTGACGAATTTGCCCAATGGGTGGAGATGGGTAATGACCTCAAGGCGCCTCAGACCGTTAACCGTGACGCCACGGCGATGATCGCAGTGCAGGACCAGGAGTCGATTATGTTGGGCGGCTTCATCCGTCAGAGTAAGAGCAAGGGCAATTCCGGCGTTCCTTACCTCAAAGATATACCGCTTCTGGGGTATCTCTTCCGCAGTACGAGCACCTCCAATGACCGCTCGGAGCTGCTGGTCTTCATTCGGCCGACGATTCTGGATGATCCGGAAAAAATCCGCGAATTCTCCGAGACTGAAAGTAAGACTCTCCCCGGAGCCTACATGGCTCTGCGCGAGTACAACCGCGATACCCGCAGTCAGATGCTCTCGGCTCTGGAAGAGGAGAAAGCGCTCGAAATCAAGGAAAAGAAAGACCTCCTGAAGTTTCAGGAGAAGATGGACCAGCTCGACGCCAAAGCGGCCAGAAGCCAGGAAAGACTGGACCGCCGTGCCGAGAGCCGTGACCTGGGGACTGTGGAAATCCCCGATACGCTTGATCCCGCCATCTCTGAAATCGAAACCAAAGCCGGAGCACCGGAACCCATTTCGCTGGAGCCCTAGCGCTCAATCAAAAGATGGATAAATCTGTGAACAACTCAGAACAGGCGCGCGAAAGCGCGCTTTGTTCTATGGACCCCTCACGCCCCCTGGAGCCCTGGCCGGTGCTTGGCTCCCAGGTGGTCGGCGATTACAAAATCTTCACCTTGAAGTCGACCCGCAAGCGCTCCCCGCGTACCGGTGCCGAGGTCACCTACTATGCGCTCGATACGGTCGATTGGGTCAATATTGTCGCCCTGACGCCCGAGCACGAAGTGGTCATGGTCGAGCAGTTTCGGCACGGCACCAATACGGTCGAGCTTGAGCTGCCCGGCGGCATGATGGACCGGGGCGAAAGCGACCCCGTGGCGGCCGCCTGCCGTGAGCTGCGCGAGGAGACCGGCTATGAAGGGGAAAATGCGCGCAGGATCGGCTGCTGTTTCGCCAACCCGGCCATCCTGACCAACCGCGCCCATACGGTCCTGGTGGAGCGCTGTATCCGCAAGCATGAACTGGAATGGGATTCCGGGGAGGATATCCGGCTGCGGCTGGTGCCGGCTGCGCAAATCCCGGCCCTCGTGGCCGAAGGCAAAATCAGGCACAGCATCATCGTCGCCGCTCTCTACTATTACGACCTCTGGAAAAAACAGCCGCCCCACCCGGTGAACCATTGAAGTAAGAAGCGGGTTGACAAAACCGCTTTCCCGATTTATTCTTTTGATGCTTTTGGGGCCAGCATAGCTCAGCGGTAGAGCATTCGATTTGTAATCGAACGGTCATCAGTTCAATCCTGATTGCTGGCTCCATTTTTTTTCGTCTTTTTTCGCTCATTTCGCAACACACAACCCCTTTAAAAACAACATGTTATAACATTACCCGTTTTTCTTACCAATGGTATAAAATAAAAAAAGCTTGACTTTTGTTGTCATTTGTGTGTTGGTGTTTTTTTGTGTGTGATTTACGCCAACATTTACGTCAACACGTCAACACGTCAACACGTCAACACGTCAACACGTCAACACGTCAACACGTCAACACGTCAACACGTCAACACGTCAACACGTCAACACGTCAACACGTCAACACGTCAACACGTCAACACGCCAACACGCCAACACGTCAACAAATCTGTGAGCTTAGGGAACCTTCTAGGTGGCAGGGGGCGGGTGCAGGGTCCGCGGAGGCGCACCCGGTCCCTGTGTAATAAGTTTTTCTAATTTCCGTTTCCCACGGCAAAGCATGTAAGCGTGGGTTCAACCGGAATGCCGTGAAAAGTCGCAGCGTTTAGCATAAGTTTTTCGATTGCGGAAGTTATTTTAGTATTCATCATCTATATCCTCCGTTCGTTTTCGCGGCTCCGATATACGCGGCTTTATAGCTTGAATTTCTTCTACGTCATCTCCGAGAGCGGGCAACGCAATTATCTCCCGGCCTGCTATACCTTGGAGGTCGCCGCTCATACCATAGAGACTATTTGTGACCTTTTGCAAGATTTTTTCCTGTGCTGCCCAGCGTTTCTGGGCTTGTTTCTTCTCGGTGTCGAGCTGCTTTGCCATTTCGTCGTAGGACTCAAGGATATAACGAATCCGGTTACTAAACTCGCCGCCGGTCAGATAGTTGTATATCAGTTCAACCTTCACATCTTTACCTTCAGCAGCGCGATTGGCTGCAAAGACCTTGACGATTGCTTCCCGCAATAACGTGGCGAGCATTATCACATAGCGCGGCTTCACAAGCCAGATATTATCAGCAAGCTGTTTGAAGTCGTCGCCTCCTCCGTCAGTGGGATTGAACACAATAACTCCCATTTGAGCTTTTTCTGATGCAATTTCATCTTTCAGCTTTCCGAGCCAACTGGCCTGATAGGTCTTGGCATTCTTACACTCCCATAGAATCAAGCCGCAGTTTATATAAAATTGCTCGTTGACCACTTGGCGAATGTCCGAACCGCGTTCGCCCTTCTTGACCTCCTCGACGGTATCAAATGGGAAGCTGCTGCGGAGGACATTTTCGATATCCAGTTCGAGGATTTCACCCTGTAACTGTTGTGATCCTTGCTCCGCCACCTGTTTAGCTGTAATTAATTGTTCACGCAGCCGGTTGATGGTTTCCTCCTGCTCGCGTATTTTTGTGTTGAAATCCTCGGAGGCTTTTTGCGCAGCCTCAGCACGGATACCTTTTTCCTTTTCAAGCAGTTCCTTGCGGGCGGTAAGTTCTGCATCTTCACGTGCCTTATTCGCCTTGGAGAGTTCTTCGAGTAACTCCGATAACTGCTTGCGGAGCTGCTTCTCGCTTTCCTTTGAAGCGGTGGCTTCACGGCGCAGTCGCTCGGTTTCGAGTTCCGTGGTCT